>Ga0068707_1001569_pt1 | contig 16004 bp, 11 predicted proteins | sample YNPNPMetaG_FD_66600 | JGI IMG/M metagenome (GOLD analysis project Ga0068707, IMG submission 66600) | Anoxygenic and chlorotrophic microbial mat microbial communities from Yellowstone National Park, USA - YNP NP MetaG | ecosystem: Environmental > Aquatic > Thermal springs > Hot (42-90C) >...
GGCATCCGGATATCACTCCTGGGGATATGGCGGGTCGCGCAGGGCCCTGCAGGTCTAATCTCAATATAGAGACGGCCCTGTACCATGTCAAGGAACTGCGCACCCCTGCACAAGAGCGCCGGATCGGCCAGAAGGAGGCGGCGCCGCAAGGGCCGGCTTCCCTTGACAATCCCCAAGCCGGTGCTTATGTTACACTAGACTTCCGAGGCAAAACGATTCGATCAACCGATTGATTTCACGGTTGGATCGAGAGACTTGCCGGAAGGAGATGGGGATGGAGTTGAAGCTCAGCGCGCGTGACCGGGAGATCCTCCAAGCGGTCATCGCCTCATACATAGAGACGGGCAACCCCGTAGGCTCCAGGGCCTTGTGCAAGAGGTACAAGCTGGGCCTGAGCCCTGCGACCGTCCGAAACGTGATGGGAGACCTGGAGGAGATAGGGCTTCTCGCCCAGCCGCACGCATCGGCCGGGAGGGTCCCGACCGACCAAGGCTTCCGTTTCTATGTGGACACCATCATGCAGCTTCAGGAGCTGACCCCGGAGGAGCGCGGGGCGATCGAGGCCAGCTGCCAGATCTCCAGTCCGGAACCCTCGGACCTCATGAGGAAGACATCCCATGTCCTCTCCCAGATCACCCAATACACGGGGTTGGTTCGCGCGCCGCGGTTTTCCGACACCGTGATCAAGCAGATGGAGTTCATACAATTGGGGGAGAACAGGATCCTCGTTATTTTGGTGTCCAAGTCCGGGATGGTCCACAACAGCATCATCCAAGTGGACCGCCGTCTCGGACAGAGGGAGCTGGACCATTACACGAAGTACGTCAACAGCCTCTTGGGACAGCTGACCCTGGCGGAGTTGAAGGAACGGATCGTCCAGGAGATGGAACGCGAGAAGGAGGCCTTCGACCAGCTCTTCTTCAGGGCCCTCGAGCTGAGCCGCCGGGCCCTGACTTCGGAGCCTGACGAGGGCCTATACATCGGCGGGAGGGTCAACATATTCCAGCAGCGGGAATTCGAGGACATCGAGCAGATGCGGAGACTCCTCAAGGCCTTCGAGGACAAACGCATCCTCATCAGGCTCCTCGAGAAGAGCGCCTCGGCCCCCGGGATTCAGATCTTCATCGGGGCGGAGAACGAGTTCGCCGAGATGCAGGACTGCTCGGTGATCACTTCCCGGTTCGGGCACTCCGGCCGCCTCATGGGCACCCTGGGGGTCATCGGTCCCAAGCGCATGAACTATTCCAAGGTCGTCCCCGTCGTGCAGTACACAGCCGAGATGGTCACGAAGGCATTGGAGACGGCTTGATCAGGCAGGCCTCTCGCGGCGGTTTCATCCGACCGCGGAGGTGAAACAGGAGAACTCATCAGATGGCGGAACCAGGAGAGGCAGGCAACAGCCAACACGAGGGCGAAGCCGCGGAGACGAAGAAGGCCAGAAGGGGGGCATCCAGGCTAAGGGAGGAGAACGAGGCCCTCAAACGACAGGTCAGCCAGCTCGAGGAGGAGGTGCAACAGCTTCGCGACAAATGGATGAGGGCGGTGGCCGATCTGGAGAACTTCAAGAAACGATCGACGAGGGAGAGGGAGGAGTATTTCAAATACGGCAATGAGGAGCTCCTGAGAGGGATGCTTCCCGTGGTGGACAACCTTCAACGCGCCTTGAACCATGCGGAGAACCACGACAACAGGGAGGCCCTGATGGAGGGCATCCAGATGACCCTGAGGCAATTCCTTTCCGTCATGGAGAGGTTCGGGGTCGCCCAGATCGACGCCTTGCACCGGCCTTTCGATCCCTCGCGACACGAGGCCTTGATGCAGGTGGAGTCCCCGGACCACGAGCCGAACACGGTGGTTCAGGAGCTCGAGAAGGGCTATCTGTTGCATGATCGACTGCTTCGCCCGGCCAAGGTGGCAGTGTCGAAGAGGACGCAAACGTGATCATGCCCCCGTGCAGGTGAAGCGGGGGTCATCAAGGAGGACAATATGAAAAGGGCCATTGGAATCGATCTCGGCACCACCAACTCGTGCGTGGCGATCATGGAGGGTGGCGAGCCGAAAGTGATACCCAATTCAGAAGGCGGAAGGACCACCCCATCGGTGGTGGCCTTCACGGAGAGCGGGGAACGGCTGGTGGGACAGATCGCCAGACGCCAGGCCATCACGAACCCCGAGAACACGCTCTATGCGGTAAAGCGACTCATCGGACGCAAATACGATGACCCCGAGGTCCAAAAGGACCTGAAGATCCTGCCCTACAAGATAGTGAGGGCCCCCAATGGAGATGCCCACATCCAGGTGCGGGGCAAGACCTATGCCCCGCCGGAGATCTCGGCCATGGTCCTCCAGAAGATGAAACAGACGGCGGAGGACTATCTGGGGGAGACCGTGACGGACGCGGTGGTCACGGTGCCGGCGTATTTCAACGACAGCCAGCGCCAGGCCACCAAAGACGCGGGCCGGATCGCAGGGCTCAACGTCCTGAGGATCATCAACGAGCCCACGGCCGCGTCCTTGGCCTACGGGATGGACAAGCAGAAGGACGTCAAGATAGCCGTGTTCGATCTCGGCGGAGGCACTTACGACATATCCATCCTCGACATCATGGACGTTGACGGCGAGAAGTCCATCGAGGTCAAGGCCACCAACGGGGATACCCACCTGGGAGGCGAGGACTTCGATCAACGCATCATAGATTACCTTGCCGACGAGTTCCGCAAGGACCAGGGGATCGACCTCCGCAAGGACCGCATGGCCCTCCAGCGGTTGAAAGAGGCCGCCGAAAAGGCCAAGATGGAACTCTCTTCCTCCATGGAGACCGAGGTCAATCTCCCGTTCATCACAGCGGACGCCAGCGGGCCCAAACACCTCAACATGAAGCTCACCAGGGCCAAGGTGGAGTCGCTGGTCGAGGACCTGATCGCCCGTCTGGAGGGGCCTTGCCGCCTCGCCATGAAGGACGCCGGTCTCCGTCCAGCCGACATCAACGAGGTCATCCTGGTAGGGGGAATGACCCGCATGCCCAGGGTGCAGCAGAAGGTCAAGGAGATCTTCGGCAAGGAGCCCAGCAAGGGCGTGAACCCTGACGAGGTGGTGGCTGTGGGGGCAGCCATCCAGGCCGGGGTGCTCAAGGGCGAGGTCAAGGACGTCCTGCTGCTGGATGTCACACCGCTGTCTCTGGGCATCGAGACCCTGGGTGGGGTTTGCACGCGGCTCATCGAGCGCAACACCACCATCCCCACCCGCAAGAGCCAGATCTTCTCCACGGCCGCGGACAACCAGACCGAGGTCACCATCCATGTGCTCCAGGGTGAGAGGGAGATGGCTGCGGACAACAGGACCCTGGGCCGTTTCAACCTCACCGGCATCCCGCCTGCGCCCCGCGGGATCCCGCAGATCGAGGTGACCTTCGACATCGACGCCAACGGCATCGTCCACGTCTCGGCCAAGGACCTGGCCACGGGAAAGGAACAGTCCATAAAGATCACCGCATCGTCCGGTCTTTCCGAGGCGGAGATCCAGAGGATGATCAACGAGGCCAAGTCCCATGCGGAGGAGGACAGGCGCAAACGCGAGATCGCCGAGACCCGCAACAACGCTGACAACCTCATATACCAGACGGAGAAGAACCTCAAGGAGTACAGCGACAAGATCGACCCTTCGGAACGTCAGCAGATCGAGTCCGCCATCCAGAGGCTCCGGCAGGCCATGGAGGGTTCCGACCTGGACGCCATGAGGAGGGGGATCGATGAGCTCCAGACGGCGTCCCACAAGCTGGCGGAGGCCATGTACGCCAAGGTCTCCCAGCAGCAGGCCCAGGCCGGGGGCGCACACGCAGCGGCTGGATCCTCCGGGTCCTCCAGGAGGCCGGGGGGGGAGGATGTGGTGGACGCGGATTTCGAAGAGGTCAAGTGAGGAGCGCTTTAAGGCGCTCGGCACCGGGGGGCCCGGAGGGCCCCCTTTTTTCTGACGGCCAGGCCAGGCTGCTTCCCGTCGTCCGATCGAGGAAGGAAGGGCCCCTGGCTCCTCGCGGAGCGCTCCCGAGATGTGGCGAGCCGTCACACCCTTCGTCCTGCCCCTCTTGATATCCTTGATTCCCGCGCACGGCCTGCCCTCCCCCTCATGTCCTTCGGTCTCTGTGGAACTCCTGCAGGATGAGCACATGGAGGGTAGACTCATCTCCCTGGTGAGAAACGCCACGCAGGAGATCTGGATCGCGACCTTCTCCTTCAAGGCGGGAGAGCACCCGGATGCGCCCCCTGACCGCCTGGTCACGGAACTGGGCCTCGCTCGCAAGCGGGGCGTCCAGGTCAGGGTGCTGCTGGAGCGGCCCGAGACACCGAGTTCGGATCTGGCCAGGGAGAACCAGAGGACCACCAGACTCCTCAGGAAGGAACGGGTCGAGGTCTTCCACGACAGGCCGGACCGCAGATCCCACATGAAGCTCGTGGTGGTGGACAATAGATACGTTATCATAGGCAGTCACAACCTCACCAGCAGCGCCATGCGCCACAATCACGAGCTGTCGGTCCTCCTGGACTCCCCTTGCGCGGCCGGGCAGGCGGTACGCTACATCAAGGGGATCATCCAGGAGGCTGGAGGAGTCAATGCCCCGTGAGGTCGTGGCGGCCGACGAATCCGGGCGGATCACCGGTGCCCTTTTCCCACGGGCGATGGACCGCTCACAGAGGACCAGCGCGGACGAAACTTCTGCACTTCGACCAGGGGCCTGGCCGGCGGCACCCGCAATAGCGTCATGAGGATCCGAATCGGCTGCGCAGGGTGGGCGATACCCAGGGGGCAGGCCCAAGGCTTTCCCGGGCATGGAAGCCACCTGGAGCGCTACGCGGCGATCTTCAGTGCTGTGGAGATAAACTCCTCTTTCCACCGCCCCCACCGAAGGGAGACCTACGAGAGGTGGGCCTCCTCGGTCCCCGGGGAATTCCGGTTCGCCGTCAAGGTCCCGAGGCAGATCACCCACGTGGGGCGGCTGCAGGAGCTGGATCCTCTCGCGGCCTTTCTCCACCAGGTCGGAGGCCTGGGGACGAAACTGGGGCCCTTGCTGGTGCAGCTCCCGCCGAGCCTCGGATTCGACTCCTCCACAGCACGGCGTTTCCTGGCGGCCCTGAGGGACCGCTTCGCGGGGGGTGTCGCCCTGGAGCCTCGTCACCCGAGCTGGCTGAGCCCGGCTGCAGAGAGGCTCCTGCGTGAACTCGTGGTGGCCCGCGTAGCCGCGGACCCCCCGATGAGCCAGGCGGCGGCGGAGCCCGGGGGATGGGAAGGGCTTCGCTATTACCGCCTCCACGGCTCGCCCCGGATCTACCGCTCCTCTTATCCCGAGGGGCGGCTCGACGCCTTGGCCGAGAGGCTCCTGTCGGCCTCCTCCACGTCGGAGGAGCTATGGTGCATATTCGACAACACGGCCCAAGGGGCAGCGACTGTCAACGCCCTCTACCTGTCGAAAAGGCTGAAGGGATGAGCTCCCTGCTTCACAGGAGCCTCAGAAGTTCGTAGGGTTCGTGAATGAGCACCTTCGCCCCGCTAGTTACGAGCTCGCTCGCCGGCCTGAAACCCCACAAGGCCCCCACCGGGAACATGCCGGCGGAAACCGCCGTCTGCATGTCGGTGCCTGTATCCCCCACGTAGAGAAAGCTTGCAGGGGGAATGCCGAGGCGCCCGGCCACCTCCAGGGCGCCGGCCGGATCGGGCTTCCTGGGCATTCCCGGACGCTCCCCAAGGACCAGCTCGAATCGGCCACGAGGCAGCAGTTTCTCCACGGTCATCTTGGCGAAGTCCTCCGGTTTGTTGGACAAAACGGCCATCTTCACCCCACGGGCCTCCACTTCCTCCAGGAGCTCGGGGACGCCTCGGTAAGGCCTTGTCTTCAGGGCCCAGCGCCTCCCGTATTCCTCCCGCATGGCAGAGACACACCTTGCCACGGTGGCATCGTCCCGGTGGGTGACGGGCAGCGCCCTCCTGACCAGCATCTCGACCCCGTCGCCCACGAAGAACCTGTAGGACCCCAGGTCATGTACAGGCAGGCCCATGCGGACCAGCACGCTGTTCATGGAGTCCGCCAGGTCTTCCAGCGTATCCAGCAAAGTCCCGTCAAGATCGAAGATGACCGCCCTGAAGTTCGTCAAGGTTCGATACCCCACAGCGTCGCCCTTGGCAATGCAGGTAGCCCGTTGACAGTTGTCATTCGGGGAAAAGCCCTCTTCCCATGGGAGGGACCGGGGAATCTTCCCAGTGCGGGCATCCTCGTCGTCACCAGTCCGTGTTCGATCTCGACCTGCCACCGACGACCCACAACCGACAACCGCCAGGGATCTCGATCCATCACCCGTCACCTCGCCGGCGGGGTCGCCTCGAGCCCCGCCGATTGGCGCCCCCACCCGAAGACCCTGCTCAGCCAGCCCTGGAGGGAATCCATGTAGGTGTAGAAGACCGGTGTCACGAAGAGCGTCAGGAACTGGGAGAAGAGAAGACCGCCCACCACGGCCAGCCCCAGGGGCCGGCGGGCCCCCGCCCCGGCGCCCAAGCCCACAGCGATGGGCAGGGTCCCCATGAGGGCGGCCATGGTGGTCATCATGATGGGCCTGAATCTCACCAAGCACGCCTCGTATATGGCCTCTGCGGGCCCCTTGCCCCCGCTCCTCTGGGCCTCGATGGCGAAGTCTATCATGATGATGCCGTTCTTCTTCACCAGGCCCACGAGCATGATCACCCCGACGAAGGAGTAGATGTTGAGCTCGGCGCCGAAGAAAAGCAGCGTCACCAGCGCCCCGAAACCGGCGAAGGGCAAGGCCGAGAGGATGGTTATGGGATGGATGAAGCTCTCGTAGAGGATCCCGAGCACCAGGTAGATCACCAATACGGCCATGATCAGCAGGAGGCCGAGCCCCTTCAGGGAGGACTGAAACGCCTGGGCGGTCCCCTGGAAGCTGCCCGTGATGGTGGGAGGAAGGATGCTTCGGCCCAGCCTCTGGATCTCGGTTACCGCATCCCCCAGTGACACACCCGGCCTCAGGTCGAAGGAGATGGTGACGGAGGGGAGCTGCCCCGAGTGGTTGACGCTCATGGGCCCCACGGCCTCGGCGAATCTCGCCACAGCGCTCAACGGTACGAGCTGTCCGTTGGTGGAGCGGACATAGAGCCTCGAGAGGGCCGTTGGGTCCCTCTGATAATCGGGCAGGAGCTCCATGATGACCTTGTAGTCGTTGTTGGCCGCGTATATCGTCGAGACCTGTCTGGAACCGTAGGCCGTGTACAGGGCGTCTTCCACTTGCTCGGCCGTCACACCCAGGGCCGAGGCCCTGTCGCGGTCAAGGACGACCCTGACCTCGGGGTTCTTGAGGAGGAGGTCCGTGGAGACGTCCTGAAGGAGCGGCAGGGCCCGCATCCTTTCCTCCATGACCAGGGCGTTACGGTAGAGCTCTTCCGTGTCCGGGCCCTGGAGGGTGTACTGGTACTGGCTCTTGGTGAACCGGCCTCCTATACGGATCATGGGAGGGTTCTGCAGGAAGACCCTCATGCCCGTCACCGAGGAGAGCCTCCGCCTCAAGCCCTGGATCGCCTCGTCCGCGGAGAGCTTCCGCTCGGACCTGGGCTTGAGTCGGCCGAAGATGGTCCCCTGATTGCTCCCTACGAACCCGCCCCTGGCCCCGGCGCTGGACATGAACACGTCCACGTTCGGATCCTCCTTCACCAAGGCCGCCACCGCCTTCTGGTGCTGGACCAAGGCGTCGAAGGATATCCCCTCGATGGCCTCCGTAGTGCCTACGAACTGCCCTGTGTCCTCGCTGGGGATGAACCCCTTGGGCATATCGACGAAGAGATAGACCGTCCCCGCGAGGACCAGCCCCGTGAAGACCATGGTCCCCGGGCGGTGGGCGAGGAACCACTTCAGGGAGCGGCCGTAGGCCTCCAGCATCGCCTGGAAGCCGCGCTCGAAGGAGGTGTAGAGGCGGCCGTGGCGGGAGGCCCCAGGCGGTCTCAAAAAGCGGCTGCAGAGCATGGGGGACAACGAGAGGGAGATGAAGCCGGACACGAGCACGGCCACCCCTATGACCACGGCGAACTCGTGGAAGAGCCGACCCACGATCCCGCCCATGAACAGGACCGGGATGAAAACCGCGGCCAGCGAGAGGGTCATGGAGACTATGGTGAAGCCTATCTCCTTGGCCCCCTTCAAGGCCGCCTCCATGGGGCTCTCGCCCATCTCCATGTGGCGGACGATGTTCTCCAGCATGACGATGGCGTCGTCCACCACGAATCCCAAGGAGAGGGTGAGGGCCATGAGGGAGAGGTTGTCGAGGCTGAACCCCAGGAGATACATGACCGCGAAGGTCCCGACGATGGACATGGGCATGGCCAGGCTGGGGATCACCGTGGCCGAGAGGTTGCGGAGGAAGAGGAAGATCACCAGGACGACCATGCAGAGGGCCAGCACCAGGGTCAGCTTCACATCGTCGACCGACTCCCTGATCGACTCCGACCTGTCGTACATGACGTGCATGGAGACCGAGGCCGGAAGCTGCGCACGGAAGGTCGGTATGAGCTCCCGCACCGCCCTGGCCACCTCCACCGTGTTGGTCCCGGGCTGCTTCTGCACAGCCAGGATTATGGCCCGGTCGTCGATGAACCAGGCGGCGGTCTTGTCGTTCTCCACGCTGTCGATGACCCTGCCCAGCTCCTCGAGCCGCACGGGTTTCCCCCCCCTGTAGGCCACAATGATCGGGCGATACTCGGCCGCCTCGTTGAGCTGGCCCGTGGCCTGCACGGTGAAGGCCCTGTGATGGCCGTAAAGGGTCCCGGTGGGGAGGTTGACGTTGGCCCTGCTCACGGCCCTGGCCACCTCGTCGATCCCTATCCCCCTGGCCGCCAGGGCGTTGGGGTCGAGCTGGATCCGGACCGCGTATTTCTGCGACCCATATACCAGGACCTGAGCCACACCGCTCACGGTGGAGATCCTCTGGGCGATGATGGTCTCGCCGTACTCGTCGAGGGTGTAGAGCGGGAGCGTGGGGGAGGTCAGGGCCAGGAACAGGATGGGTTGATCCGCTGGATTGACCTTCCGGTAAAAGGGCGGGAAGGGCATGTCAGGCGGGAGTTGGCGCGAGGCAGAGGCTATCGCTGCCTGCACGTCCTGGGCCGCCGCGTCTATGTCCCTGTCGAGGGCGAACTGAAGGGTTATGACGGTGGCGCCCTGAACGCTGCTCGAGGTCATGGAGTCAAGCCCCGCGATGGTGGAGAACTGGCGTTCCAGGGGGGTGGCCACCGAGGAGGCCATGGTCTCGGGACTCGCCCCTGGAAGGCTCGCGTTGACCTGCAGTGTGGGGAAATCCACGTTGGGAAGGTCGCTCACCGGCAGGAGCCGGTAGGACATGAGGCCGAACACGAGGATCCCGGCCATGACCAGGGTGGTCATGACGGGCCTTCGGATGAAGGGATCGCATATGTTCATGAGGCCGGCCCCTGGGCCTTCTCGCCGCCTTTGATCTCCACACGCGCCCCGGTGAAGAGCCTCAACTGGCCGTCGGTCACCACCAGATCCCCGGGTTCCAGACCCTTCTCTATGACGGTCTCACCATCGACGGTCCGGCCGACCTCCACGGCCCGCTGCTCCACGGTGAGGTCCTGTCTCACCAGGAAGACGTACGGGCCCTTCTGCCCTGTCTGGACCGCCTGGGATGGGACGACCGAGGCGCCGCTCTGGAAGGTGAGAAGCAGTGCCACATCCACGAACTGCCCGGGCCAAAGGGACTTGTCCTGGTTGGAAAACGTGGCCTTCAGAAGGATGGTCCCTGTGGCCATGTCCACCGAATTGTCCATGAAGGTGAGCTCCCCCTCCAAGGGGGAGGCGTTTCCGTCCCGAGGTCTGGCCATCACCTTCAATGTCCCCAAGGCCCAGTGCCTCTTTATCTCGGCCATGTAATGTTCCGGCACGGAGAAGGCCACATAGATGGGCTGGACTTGGCGGATCACCACCATGGATTTGTTGTCGTCATTGGCCTTGATGAGGTTGCCCGGGTGGACCAACAGGGAGCCTGTGCGGCCGGACATGGGGGCGTGGATGGAACAGTAGCTGAGCTGCAGCCTGGCGCTCTCCACCGCTGCCTCGTCCGCCTTCACCGCGGCCTCCAGGGAGGCGAGGTTCGCCCGGACTTGGTCGTACTGCTCCTGGCTCACCACCTGTTTCTGGATGAGGGACGAGTACCTGCGGGCGTCCTCCTCGGCCTTCTTGGCAAGGGCCAGGTCCTTGGCCAATCTCGCCTTGGCCTCGGCCAAGGCGGCCTCGTAAGGCCTCGGGTCTATCCTGAAGAGCAGGTCTCCTTTGTTGACGTCCTGCCCCTCCTTGAAGAGGACCTGCACAAGCTCCCCCCCCACCCTGGCCTTGATGGAGACCGTCGAATATGCCTCGACGTTTCCGATGGAAGCGAGCTGAATCGGGATGGTCTTCTGGGCCACCCTGGCCACGCTGACCGGGACCGGGGGAGGCGTCCTGGGGGCCTCGGTCTTTCCCTCCGAACACCCCCAGAGCCCCAAAAGGCCCAGGAACGCCAACAGCGGGGGAAGCCCCCTTGCGCCCAGGCGCGGGAAGGGGAGGGATGCGAGCGGACAACGCGAACCAGGGCGGCCGCGCCAAGATCGGTCCATGGGTTCGACCCTCTTCATGACCAGGGCTCCGAGGCTCGGGCGATTCTTGTACCCCGCTGACCTGTACGAACATATTCTACTCCAAGAAGCGACCGAATGGAAAAGCACACCGGAGGGCGATCGCAATCGGTCAGGGGGGGTTATGGCATTGGTCTGTTCCGTCTATCCGGTCTATTCTGTCTGTCTCCTCTCTCTGGTCTCGACAAGAAAAGGGATTGTCAGGTCCTCGGGGCCCGGTTTCCGAAGGATTTGGCCTCCGGGGGTCTTGCCCCCTCCCTGGGTCGGCCTCAGCCCTGTTTCGGCCGGGAGGGCTTCCCCCGGGTCCAAATCCTGGAAGATCGAAGCGCCTGCGCCCTGCCTGCGCCGAGCGGGGCGCGGCAGGCAGGCAAGACGCTCCGGGAAACAGCGCCGCCCCGTGATCATTTACGATTTCACTATCGACTCCGGGGGCCTTGCGGTATCCACTTCCTCGCACCCCCCAGGAATAAGAACGCCGGTACAGCCAGGATGAAGGTCAGGCCGAAATAAGCGGGGTACCCCATGCCCCCGGCGGCCCAGCCGCTCAAGGCCCCGGAGACGGACCTAGTCAGCCCGAAGAGGGCCGAGAGGAGGGCATACTGGGTGGCGGCCCACCGCGTGTTGCATATGCTCATGAGGAAGGCCAGGAAGGCCGCTGTCCCGAGGCCGCCGCAGAATGACTCGATCATGGAGGCCCCGTACACGCCCAGATGCCCGGCCTTTGGGAAGCTTGCCACCAACGAGTACCCCAGGTTGCTCATGGCCTGCCAGATCCCCATGAACCACAGGCCGTGGAAGATCCCGAAGCGGCTCGTGAAGGCCCCCCCCGCAAGGGCCCCGATTATCCCGGCCACGATCCCGCCCGTCCCGGTGACAAAGCCGATCTCGGAGGCGCTCAGCCCCCGGTCCACCCAGAACGGCCTGACCATGGGGCCCATGGCCATGTCCCCCAGCTTGTAAAGCACTATGAACAGCGCCACCTGCCACGCCCCGGGTCGCGAGGCCAGCTCCCGCAACGGCTCCAGCACGTCCGACTTCCCCCCGATCGCCGGGCCTTCAGGGGGGAGAGAGGCGGAAAAGAACCCGAAGAGAAAGAGCAGGCCTCCCGAGGCGAGGAAGGCCTTGTCCCAACCGATCTCTCCCGCCAGGGCGATGAGGAGACCGCCTGCGGCTATGAGGGCCACCCGGTAGGCCGAGACCCTCAGGCCGTTTGCCACCCCCATCTCCTCGGGCTCCAGCAAACGGATGGTGTAGGCGTCGATGGCGATGTCCTGGGTGGCGGAGAGCACGGCCACCACCAGGAGCCAGGCCCACGGCAGGGCCCCGACCGCGGCCCCGCCCGCGGCCCAGGCGGCCAGGAGGAGCGCCGCCATGAGGAACTGAGCCGCAGCGATCCAGTGCGCCAGACGACCCCATCTGTCCAGGGCCGGCGCCCAGAGGAACTTGAGGGACCAGGGGAGGCCCAAAAGGCTCATCAACCCTATCTCCTCCAGGGAGAGGCCCCGGAGCCGGAGGTAGACCGGGACGGCATCCCACACGAGCCCGAATGGGAACCCCTCGGCAAGATACAGGACCGAGACGATGGCCAACTTCCTTTTCAGTCCGATGCCCAGGGCCGTGCTCCTCGCTCTTGCGACTCAATGACGGAAAGGCGCGAACACCTTACTACAGTCCACGGGAAAATGCATGCGGCGCCTCCCCTCACGGATCCTCGGGGCGAACGAACGCGAAAGGTGCCCGTGGGTCCGTGGCAGACGCAGGCAGTGGACGTCTGGACAGCCAGAAAGAGGGATGAAATCCCACAACGCCCCCAAAAAAAAGGGCGAAAACACTTGACAAAGTTCGCCCTTTCATATAGTAAGGGACAAACGACCGAGGTGCCCAGAGAGGGGCGGTGCCGGTTCCTTCGAGCATCACCCTAACCATTCCCCCGGCAATATCGGGGGCTGAGGAGAGTCAGGCCGATGGCGAGGAGGAACGTCAGGGGGTGGTGGGTGGTCTTGATCTGGGCGCTTTGGGCCCTACCGTGTCATCCGCAGGAGGTCTCCCAGCCGATCGAGACAGCGGCCACCAAGGCCGCGGTGGCCCTCCAGGAGGGCCGTGCCGAGGAGGCTTTCTCCCTCCTGCAGCCCGTCACCAAGGAGGCCCCGGGCTACGTCCAGGGTCGATTCCTGATGGGGGCTGCCCTGAACCGGCTGCAACGCTACCCTGAGGCACTGGGTCACCTCCAGTTCGTCCAGGCGAAGGACCCTCGCTTGCCCGGGCTTCAGGAGGAGCTGGCAGTAACCTTGCACAACTTGGGAAAGGAACAGGAGGCCCTGGCGGCCCTGGATCAGGCCCTCGAGGAGCAGCCGCCCACGGGGCGCCTCCACCTCCTCAGGGGCACAGTGCTCTTGCGCCTGGAGAGGTGGAAGGAGGCTCGGCACTCCTTCGAGGAGGCGGCCAAGCTGGCCCCTGAGCTTCGGGGTGTCTGTTTCTACCGCGCCGGGGCCATCTCCTACAACCTCAGGGACTATGCCGCGGCCAGGGGTTATCTCGGGGCCGTGGTGAAAGAGGGCAAGGACGAGCAGGCCGTGGCCGCATCCAGACAACTCCTGGCCCGCATGGACAAGGAGGAAGGGACCGCCAAGTACAGCGCGTCCCTTTGGGCGGGCTTCGAGTACGACAGCAACGTGAGGATCCAGCCCGACGACATCGTCCTGCCCATAAAGAAGGACAAGGAGGACGTCCGCTTCGTCTTCCAGGGCTCAGGCGATTACAAGGTCATCCAGTCCGGCCCTTGGGAGCTGGGCACGACCCTGAGCCTTTATTCCTCCAGCCACTTCGATCTGCGCGAGTACGACCTCCACGGCCCCCTGGGAATGGTCTACGGCGGGTACAGGTGGGGTCCCCTCTACGGCCGGATCAAGTACCAGTACTCCTACTACTGGCTCGATACGGACAGCTACCTGCGCCAGCATGGGACCGGCCCCGAGATTTGGTGGACCCAGGCCCCCTGGGCCAAGCTCAACGTGGGCTACCTTTACACCAAGAACGCCTACTTCGACCAGCCCGGCCGGGACAGCTTCAACCACCGGGCGGGATTCGCACAGTACTTCTACTGGAAGCAGGACGCGGTCCTGAGGTTCTCCTACTTCGTGGACACCGAGCACGCCGACGGGGGGGACTGGGACTACATCGGCCACCAGTTGGGGCTCACGGGCTCGGTCAGGCTCCCGTGGCAGATGAGGGCCCAGGCCGGGGTGGAGTACTACCTGCGCGATTACGACAACCGCCACACCGTCTTCGGGGAGCGCAGAGACGACGACCGCTGGACCTTCAGCGTGGAGCTGTCGCGGCGGATGACGGATTTCCTGGATCTCGCCCTGGGGTACACCAGGATCAGGAACGAGTCCAGCATCAGCTTCTACGAGTACAACAGGGACATCGTGGCCTTCCAGGTGAGGGCGGCATTCTAGTGTGAGACCTTTCACCCTCGGGACGTGATGCGGTTCATACCCTGGGCGGACCGGACATGTCAAAAAGGGAGCGTGGGGAAGGGAACAGGATAGAGGCGAGGGGGCCTGATATGCGCCGAACCATGTGCTTGGCCGTGCTGGGTGCGTTGCTTCTGGCCGCGGTGCTGCCCGTCAGCGCCGGGGCCGCGGAGGCGATCGGGAAGGTAGTGGGGGCGGAGGGGCAGGTGACGATCCTGCCCTCGGGCGGCGGCCAGGCCCGTCAGGCGACCACAGGGACCGTGCTCTATGAAGGGGACACCCTCAAGGCCGCCAAGGGCTCCAGGGCCAAGCTCCTCATGGTTGACGACTCCATCATCACCATCGCGGAGTCCACCGAGCTCAAGCTCAGCGAGTACAGGCTGGACGACAGGCAGAAGACCCGGAACTCCACCTTGAGCCTGATCACGGGCAAGGTACGGCTCTTGGTGAGCAAGCTCGTTGCCCACAGGTCCCAGTATCAGGTCCAGACCCCCACCGCGGTCATGGGGGTGCGCGGGACCTCGGTGATCGTCTGGACCGAGACCGACCCTGCCACGGGCAAGACCACGACCTTCATGCTGGTCCTGGACGGGGAGATAAGCGTCACAGGGGCCGGGGTCACGCAAAACGTCTCGGCGGGGATGGTGATCCAGATATCCGAGGGCGAGGCCCCGTCTGATCCGCGTCCGGCGACGCCTCAGGATATCGAAAACGCCCTGAGCGGGACCACCGTGAACCTCACCCCCGGGCAGACGTGGCTCCTGCCCGGGATCGAGATAACGGCGGTGGAGGTACCGAGCATCTCCGGCCCGCCCCTGGAGCCCAGGTTCTGGGACGAGCCTGTGGGGGGAGGCGCAGGCCCTGGCGGCCCCGGGGCGGGCGGCATGCTCCCTGGGCCGCCCTTGCCGCCTCCTTGGCTTCCCCCGCCTCCTGGGCCTCCCAGGTGACGGGGTCGGGGAAGATGGTGTTGGTTCGGCAATCGGCCTTTCCGGTGGGAGGGGCGAACATCAGGAGGAAACCCATGTTCAAGAGAATATCAGCCTCTTTGGCCGCACCTTTGTTCGCTCTGCTCTTCCTGCTGGGCGGCACGGCGAGTTGGGCCTTCGACTCGGGCGATCCGTACTTCTTGGAGACCTGGACAGGGGCCATGGACGCCACCTCGGATGCGTATGCCGAGGACGGCTCCGGCTCCGCCGGTGACGGCCCCAACGAGGTCGTGGACTACTGGCGGGCGGACACATCGGCCTATGCCTGGGTCCCCAACGCCCTGGGCCTCGGTTTATCCTTCGGGCGCCTCACCCTCAGGGACAACTTCCTGGGGCTGGACCTCTTCTCCGAGTCCCATGCCATGGATGCCACGGGTGACGCGATCCGTTCCTCTGCCAACAGCAACATCTCTACCCAGGATCCGGGTGGGACCAATGGCCTCTTCGTGGACATAGGCGGAGACACCCCTGGAATGCCCGTCTGGGTGACCTACGAGGTGACCGTGGACGCCACGAGCGACGCCAATTGTTGGTATGGGTGCGGGGCTTGCGGGGGTTGGCACCTGGGAGGGGGACGGGACCAGCGGCAGCCCCCTGCCATCACCCTGAACCACGAGATACCGGTCTCGGGGGGGTACGATCCTGCCAAGGCCGTGTGGCAGTACCCGGGGCCGTACGGTTACCATCAATCGGGGCGTCTGGACCTTTGGTACTCGGGCGGTTTTGCAGCCAGGGTGGGGGATCGGATCGGGCTCTTCTTCAACGCGGGGGCATGGGCCAATGCATGGTGCCCTGACGCCGCAGCCGACTCCACGACCGGCGTGCGCGTCAAGATGGAGGTCATCCCCCCCACCGAGTGGTACGT
>Ga0068707_1001570_pt1 | contig 16003 bp, 10 predicted proteins | sample YNPNPMetaG_FD_66600 | JGI IMG/M metagenome (GOLD analysis project Ga0068707, IMG submission 66600) | Anoxygenic and chlorotrophic microbial mat microbial communities from Yellowstone National Park, USA - YNP NP MetaG | ecosystem: Environmental > Aquatic > Thermal springs > Hot (42-90C) >...
CTACGAGGGTCCGCCCGTCGGCCTGCTCGACGACAGCCCCCTCCTCCCGTTCCCTTCGATCCATCTGATGGCCGAGGATCCGACGACCGCGACGGGGTGGCGGGTGGCGATTCCCGAGGGGCTCTTGCCGGTTTCCGACGAGGGCACCCCGCTCGAACTCGTCCGCTTCAACCACCGGGACGGGTTCTCGGTCGCCCAGCCGATCGTGGTCCTGCTGCCGGACCAGGACATCGACCCGGCGTCGCTGCCGTCCGAGACCGACGTCGCGGCCAGCCGGACGGACGAAGCGACGGTGAAGATCGTGAACCTGGCCGACGGCGAGCGGGTGCCGCTGTTCGCGGAGCTGGACCTGGCGCCGGAGGTCACGGGTCCGGCGAACCGGGCGATGATCATCCGCCCCCAGAAGGCGCTCGCGTTCGGCGCGCACTACGCCGTGGTCCTGACGACCGGGATCCGGCTGCGCGACGGCGGCCGCCTGGAGCCGCCGGCGCGGTTCGCGGCGCTGCGCGACGGCCGGTCGCCCCACCCGGGCCTCGATGCGTTCGTCGAACACTACACGGAACTGCTCGACACGCTTGCATCCCACGGCATCGCGCGTTCGACGATGGCCCTGGCGTGGGATTTCTGGACGGCCTCGGACGAATCGACCCACCGCACGTTCACCCGAGTTCTCGAGCGCACGGCGGCGGATCTGCCGGCGGACCCGTCGTTCGAGCCGACGTGGGCGGTGCGGAGCATCGAGGACCGGTCAACCAACCCCGACCTGAACCCGCACGTCCTGCGGCGGGTCCGCGGAACGTTCCAAGTCACCTCGTTCATCGACCCGGGGACCCTCCGATTCGTCTTCGACGCGGACGGGCTGCCGGTCGCCCAGGGACGGGACGACGCCGTCTTCCTCCTCGTGGTTCCGGCCTCGGCGGCCACCGCGACGCCCGGCTCGTTTGGCGTTCTGTTCTACGGTCATGGCCTGATGGACAGCCCGGAATGGCCGCTCGGGAACGACGCGGACGGCGATCGGGTGCAGCGGATCTGCGACGAGCTGCACCTGGTGGCGATCGGCACCGAATGGCGCGGGCTGGCGGAACGGGACGAGGTCGAGGCCGCTTCCGCCGCCGTGGATTTCGGCCGGTTCCCCGTCGTCACCGATCGCCTGCAGCAGGGCGTCGCCAACGCCATCGCCCTGCCGCGGCTGATGCGCACGAAGTTCCGCGAAGCCGAATTTCTCCAGGCGCCCGGCGGAGGCGGCAGCATCATCGACCCCGACCGCTTTGTCTACTACGGGATCTCGCTCGGCGGCATCGAAGGCGCCACCCTCGTGGCCAACTCGGACCTCGTCCGCACCGGCGTCTTCCACGTCCCCGGCGGCGCCTGGACCCTGATGCTGGAACGTTCGAGCAACTGGGACGAGTACGACACGGTGATGCGACAGTGGACCCCCGACCCGGTGGATCGGCAGGTGCTCTACGCCGTGTCGCAGATGCTTTGGGACCCGGTCGATCCGATCACGCATCTTCACCGCCTGGCGACCAAGAACGTCCTGTGGCAGGAATCGATCGGCGACGCCCAGGTCACGAACCTGGCCACCGAGATGGTGGCGCGAACCGCCGGCGTGCCGCTGATCCTGCCGTCGGCCACCACCCCCTGCTGCCTCGACACCGTGGCCGGACCGCGGCCCGCCGGATCGAGCGGCCTCCAGCAGTTCGACCCCGGCTGTGGGCGCCCGGCCCCGGGCAACCGCCCCGCCGAGGACAATGGCGCCCACTCCTACGTCCGGCGGCTCGAACCCACGATCCGACAGATCGAAACGTTCTTCACCCCGGGCGCCGAGGGCACCATCGTCCCGGCCTGCGGCGAGACCGCGTGCGTCTGGACCGACTGCCCCCGGGAAGGCGACCCCCCGCCGGTAGGCGCCGCGCCGTAGGCACCGCCCGGACCCGGAGCCTCGGCCCGCCGCACCGCCTCCTACGGCACCATCTCCTCGATCACGAATTCGACCCGCCGGTTGGCCCGGTTGTCAACCACCCGCCGGCCCTCCACCAGCGGATCGGCCTCGCCCACCGCCGACACGGTCAACCGCGCCGGATCGACCCCCCTCCGAATCAGCGCCTCGCGCACCCGCTCGGCCCGCCGCTGCGAAAGCCGAAGATTCGCCTCGACGTCCCCCTGGTAGTCGGCGTGCCCGACGATGTTCACCCGGCGATACTCGGGGTGGTCGCGCAGCATCCGCGCCACGTCGTCGAGCACCGGGTAGGATGCGCCGCGGATGATCGCGGTATTGAACTCGAACTGCACCGTCTCCTCGAGCACCACGCGGCGCGGGACCGGACCCGGGTCGGGACAGCCGTCGTCGTCCTCGAACTGGTTGACCGTTTCCGCCGCCGCCGGGCACCCGTCGCTCTCGTCGAGGAACCCGTCCTCGTCGTTGTCCGGCTCCGGGCAGCCGTCATGGTCGTCGAACCCGTCGAAATCTTCCGCTGCGGCCGGACAACGGTCCTCACCGCCGGGCAGCGTGTCGCCGTCGGCGTCGGCCGGCGGCGGCGAGCGCCCGCAGGCGGGGTCGGACGGGTCGCCGCACGGCCGCGGCTCCGGCGGTGGAACGGCAACCGGCGGCGGGGCGGCGGACGAACAGCCGACCAGCAGCGCGCCGACCACGACGGAGCCGATCGTTTCCGCGATCCTCGTCCGCGCCCGACGAGCCGGGCACGCCCGAAACGTGACCTCCACTGGCATCGGCCGAAGCCTACCATGACCGGCCCGATCCGCGAGAGCCCGAACGCACCCCGTCGTCGTCGGTCGAAAGAAGCGCGCACCGCGGCGGCACGGTCGCCGCGCGACCGACCACCCGCGAAACGCCGGCCCGACCTTGACGACGCTCCGGCCGGACCGTATCGTTGCTCCGAGCGGTCGGGGCGCGTTTGTGCGGTCCGCATTGTTGGTCCCGCGGCCCGCCGCGTGGAGGCAAGCGAACATGAAGAAGAACTCCGGGAAGAACAGGTCGCGCCGGTCCAAGGTCGAGGAGCTGGAGCGCAAGGTGGCGCTGTCCGCCCCGACGCAGAAGAAGGTCCCCACGCCGGCGCCGTACGCCCCCGGGAGCCGCTACGGCCTCGTCCGGCGCGGGAACCTGGGGACCCACCGCGACCGGTAGCGCATTGCGCCTCCACCTCGGCTGCGGCGGAGTCTACCGTCCGGGGCACGTCAACGTCGACCGGTTCGACTCGACCGTGGCGGACCTGCTGGCGGATGCCGAGGCTCTGCCTTTCGCGGATGATTCGGTCGAGGTGGTCTGCGCGGAACATCTGGTCGAGCATCTGGGCTATCTGGGAGCGTTGCGAATGCTGGGGGAGGCGCACCGCGTTCTGCGGCCCGGGGGACGCATCGAGATCGAGACGCCGGACGCGCGCGCGAGCTTCCGATCGTTCCTCGCCGCCCGGACCGCGCGGGCGCGGGCCGAGCGGCTGACCTGGATCTTCGGCCACGAGGAGCCGGGGGGAGGACACCGGATCCTGCTGCCGCGGGAGCTGCTGCGTCGCATGCTCCGGGAGGCTGGCTTCGACCGGATCCGGTTCGAGCGGCCCCGGACGCACCGGCACCGCGACGGGGTGCGGGTCACGGCCCGTCGCGCCGAGGCGCCCGCGGCCCGACTGCTCGCCGACCTGCGCGCGCTCGCGGCTCGGACCCTGCCCCCGCCGACCCGCCACCTGGAGGCGCTGGAGATGGAGCGCCTGCTGGCGTCGGCAGCGGCGCGGACCGTGCGGCGCCGGGACGGCCGGAGCGCCGAGCGGACGGCGCTCGACCTGTCGCGGCTGTCGCCGGCGCTGGTCCCCGGCTGGCTTGCCGCGGCGCGCCGGCGGGGGGTTCCGGTGACCCGACCGATCGAGCGGCGGCTGGAGTCGCTGGCCCGATGCGCCGCGCGGGCCGGGCTGCCCGGGACGCTCTGGGCGCTCTTCCGACGCCTTGCGTCCCGCCCGCCCGGGCGACCGGCGGACGGCTTCGTCCGCACCCTGCGGGCGGCGGAACCGGTGTTGCGGGCTGCGGCGGGGAACCGGCGCCGCGACCCGATTCGGGAGCTGCGGCACCGTCACGGCCGCCTGCCGCGCCCACGCGACGGGGCAGCGCCGTTCACGCGCGAGCGGGCCCGGCGAGAAATCGATGCCCTGCGCGACCGTGCGATCCGCGACCTCGGTCGGGGCCGGCCCGCCGCCGCGCTTCCGCCGCTACGGCTCGCGATCGGCAGCGGGCTCGGCGACCTCCACGCCGTCTGGAACATGGCGGTCGCACAGGCGCAGCTCGGCCGGTTCGCGCCGGCGGACGACTACTACGCGGCGGCCCTCCGTTTTCGGGGGTTGCCGGCGGCAGTGCGACGGACGCTCCTTCTGGAGCGCGCGGTGTGCCGGCTGCACGCGGGCGACCCCGAGGGGGCATCGAGGCTGCTGTGCGGCCTGCGGGCGCCGGACGCCGCGACGGCGCGGCGGCGCGCGGCGATCCGCCGCGCGGCGGAGATGCTGCGCCGCGGCGGGAAGCCAGCGCTGCCGCCGGTCCGAGCGGGCGCGGTGCGGGCGGGCGAGGGATTCCATGTCGCGTGAGCCGGTCGGCCCGAGGCCGTTGGAGGCGCCCCGCCACGTGCTGTGGGAGATCACGCGCGCCTGCAACTTCCGCTGCCGCCACTGCGCCCAGGGGGGCGGCCCGCGGCGGACCGGCGAGCTGTCGACGGCGGAGGCGCTGGCGCTCTGCGACCGGCTGATCGCCTGGGGCGTCGGCTCGGTCTGCCTGATGGGCGGCGAGCCGCTGCTGCGCCCCGACTGGTTCCGGATCGCCGAGCGGCTGCGCGGCGCCGGCCTGCCGGTGGGGATCGTCACCAACGGCTGGTTCCTCGACGAACGGCGCATCGCGCAGATCGAAGCGCTCGAACTGCAACAGGTCTGTCTCAGCCTCGACGGGGCCTCCGCGACGGTCCACGACGACGTCCGCCGCAAACCCGGTGCCTTCGACCGGGTGCTGGGCGCTCTGGAACGCCTCGCCGCCGCCCGCGTGCCCGACCGCAAGATTCTGACCGCCGTCAGCCGCCGCAACCGGGCCGCGCTGCCCGACATCCTGGAACTGCTGCTCGCCCGCGCCGACGGCTTCTCCTGGAGCCTCCTTGTGGCGGAGGCGGACGACCCGGAACGCTTCGACCCGCGGGACGCTCTCGACGCGGCGGAGCACGTCGCGGTGGCGCGCTTCCTCCGGCGGGCCCGCCGGCGCGCGGGTCGGCGGCTGGTGGTCGAAGGGAGCCACGGGCTGGGCTACTTCGCCGACGGCCTGCGCGACGGCGACCTGCACGACTGGGTCTGGCGCGGCTGCGTCGCCGGGATCGAGACGCTCGGCATCCGCAGCGACGGGGACGTCGTGGGCTGCCTCGTGCTGGACGACCGCTTCGTGGAAGGCAACGTGCGGCGGCGCGACCCGGCCGCGATCTGGAACGATCCGCGCGCGTTCGCCTACACGCGTCGGTTCCGCCGGTCCCTCCTCCGCGGCGCCTGCCGCGGCTGTGCGTTCGGCGCGGTCTGCCGGGGGGGGTGCGTGCATCGCGCCGTGGAGGCGTTTGGCCGGCCGTTCGAGGCGCCGGTTTGCCTCCGCCGGATCGAACAGGGAGCGGCGCGATGAGAACCGGACTGCCGGTCGATCTGATCAGCGTCAACGTCGAGCTCACCCTCGCCTGCAACCTGCGCTGCATCCATTGCGGCTCCACGGCGGGTCGCCCGCGGGCCGGGGAACTCACCACCGCGGAGTTCCTCCGCCTGGTCCGCGACCTGCGGGCGATCGGATGCCGCGAAGCGTGCCTGCTGGGCGGCGAGCCGTTCCTGCGGCGGGACTGGTTCGAGATCGCCGAGGCGGTCTGCGCCGCGGAGATGGACCTCGTCCTGATCACGAACGGCCTGCTCGTCACGCCGGCCCTCGTCGAACGCCTCCTCCGCCTCCCCCGCCTCGACCGGATCGGCGTCAGCCTCGACGCCGCGACCCCAGAAGTCCACGACCGGATCCGCGGCCGGCCGGGCTCGTTCGAGGCGGCCTGGCGCGCGATCCGCCGGCTCGTCGAGGCCGGCTTCGAGGTGGGCGCGATCACGACCGTCTCGAAGGAGAACCTTACGGAACTGCCCCGCCTGCGCGACCTGCTGCTCGGCCGCAATGTCACCTGGCAGATTCAGACGGCCACGCCCCAGGGCGGCCGTTTCGACCGCCGGCTGGCGCTCGCGCCGCGCGAGTACTACCGCGTCGGCCGGTTCCTCTCCGAGTGCCGACGCCGGTACACGGCCGACGAGCTGCCGGTGGCGGGCGCCCACGGCGTCGGCTACCACTCCTCGCGCCTCGGGCCGGTCGGTGAGCTGCCGGAGTGGCACGGCTGCGCCGCCGGCCTCGCCACGCTGGGGATCACCAGCGACGGCGGCGTCAAGCCGTGCCTGTCGCAACCCGATGACCGTCTCGTCGGCAACATCCGCGAGCGGCCGCTGGCGGAGATCTGGGCGGACGACTCGCTGTTCCGGCGCACGCGCCGGTTCCGGATCGATAGGCTGCGCGGCTTCTGCCGCCACTGCGAGCATGCCCGGACCTGCCGGGCGGGCTGCCCGAACGTCGCCCTCGCCGCCAGCGGTTCGGACGGCGACAACCCGCTCTGCTTCCATCGGATCGAGGTCGAGGCGGCGGAACGCCGCGCCGGCCGTGCCGTGGGGCGACCGCGCCCCGACGGCGTCCGCTCGTCCCCGACCTGCGCCCTTCGGGCGGCACCGTTGCGCCGGGGGAGTTCGGACTTCGAACGCGTTCGACGGGAGTTGGTCGAGAAGTTCGGGAGGACGCCGGAGTCGTTCGGCGACCGCGGAACGCTGTTCGTCGGCGTGCGGGAGCGCGGGCGGCTGTGCGGGTTCGGGATCTTCCAGGACGAGAAGAGCCTGCGCCGCCACGTGGGCAACCCGCTCGATGTGCCGATCGCCCGCGAGCTGCTCCGCCGGCGCGACCTCGCCCTCTACCGGGTCGCGCTCTTGCACGCGTTGGACGGGCCGGCGCGCCTGGCGGAGGTGACCGAGGCGGCGGTGGAGGGGGCGGATGCCGCCCTGGCGCGCCGGCACGCGAACCGCTGCCTGTGGATGAGCCGTCTCGTCCGGGGCAACGCCGCGGCGCGGCCGCTGTTCCGGCGCCTCGGCTTCGTGCCCCAGCCGCGCCGGACGACGCTGTACGAGTTTGACCTGCGGCCGTTCGCCACCGGCGGGCCAGGACCCGTGCCGTTGCCGGACGGCCTGCGGGTCGCCTTCCTCGACGAGCTGTCGCCCTGGCCGGTCCGGTCGCTGGCTGCTTGCTACTCCCGCGTGTTCCTGCGGCGCGGCGCGGTTTCGGGCCGGACCTTCCGCGAGATTCTCGACGCGGAGGAGTTCGCCCCGGAGCTATCGATCGTCGTGACCGAGGTCCCCGGGGACGAGGTGGTCGGGTTCCTGCTGGCCGAGCGATCGGAACCGGGGACGGTGCTCATCGCGGCCGCGGGGCTCGACCGACGATGGCGCCGCCACGGCCTGTCGCTTCACTGCTTCCCGCTGTTCTGCGCGCGGGCCGTGCGCGAGGGGCGCCCGACGGGCCGTTTTGTCACCGGGCGGCGGCGCGTTGCGCATTTGACCTGCCGCTATCTCGGCGCCGTCCGGGTCGATTCGCTGGGCTGGTTGCTTCGCTGCCGCAGCGACGAGACGGCCGCCGGCAGGACAAGGGCCACGACACCCGCCCCGAAGACCGGGGGACCCCACCCGTCGAGCCGTTCGACCGCCACGCCGTAGAGCCACGCGCCGAACCAGGCGATGAGTCCCGCGCTGAGCAGCAATGCCGCCGGAGCATACAGCAGGAAGACCACCCGCTCGAAACGTCCCGGCGCCTCCGCCTCGGCGCCGCGCAGCCGCGCCCACAAGTAGCGGAACGCGCGGGACCGGAGGTTGGGGATGCCGAGCCCGTCGCTCAGGAGGTAGTAGCCGTCCAGCCGGAGCAACGGGTTGAGGTTTACCAGCGTCTTGAGGCCCGAGGTGGTCGCGATGCCGGCGGCGCACCATGACACCGGTGTCCCGGGCTCCGCTGCCCGCCAGACGAAGACCGAGATCGACCACAACACCGCCTCGAAGAACGGTCCGGCCAGCAACACCGACAGACGTCGGCGACGGTCCGCGATCATCCACGCGCCGCTCACGTCGCAGTACGCGCAGGGCTGGAAATAGTAGAGCACCACCCCCACCTCGTGGACCTCGCCGCCAAACCGCCGGCAGGCCACGCCGTGCGCGACCTCGTGCAGCGCGACCACCGCCAGGGCCGGCACCCATAGGCAGACCAGCTCGGGCCAGGCGAGCAGCCGTTCCGCAGCGACCCGCAGCGCCTCGAAGTTCGCGACGGCCAGCCCGGCGGCGGCCGCCGTCGCCAGACCACCGGCCACCACGAACAGGGGATGGAACAACGGCCCGGCCAGGCGGGCCACCCGACCGAACAGGCGGTTCGGATCTCCGAGCGGCAAGCGCAGGAACAACGGGTCGAAGCGGCGTGGGCGCGGCGCCGCGAGCGCCGAACCCTCCAGGAGGCCCAGACGCTCCAGGTCCTGCAGCAGGTCGTCCAGATCGTCCGCGTCGAACCGCCCGTCCGGGTCCTCCTCCTCCGCCGCCTCCGCCAGCGTGCGGGTTCCGTCGAGACGGCGGGCGAGGCGACCGGAGCGGGCGTCGAGGCGAAAGTAGCGGTCCGCGCGCGGATCCCGGACGACCCAGACGGTCCCGGAGGCATCCCGCTGCTCGGACCAGAGGAGGTCCTCGCGGAGCCGCGGCCGGGAAGACCGCCGTCCCTCGCCGCTCGCACCGGTCGGGGGCGCCGCCATGCCAGGGTCCGCCGCGCGAGACGGCGTGCCGCGCGACGCTTCCTAGTCGGCCTTGATCAGCAGGTAGGTCATCGTGTCGGCTTCGACGGCGAACCGGATCGTCGGGAACGTATGACCCGTCGCGTGTACCGTCAGCTCGTACGGGTCGGCCGCCCCCCGGGGCGGCAGGTTGACCGCGAAGAACAACGACTGGGCAGGGTCGGTCCCGGTGCGGGACGTGTTGGCGACGTTGGAAGAGTCGAAATAGATCAGCTCGTAGTCGGCCCCGGTGACCGTCGGCGAGATCGAGACCGTCGCATCGCCGATGAAACCGGTGACCGGCGGATCGGCGGTCGGATCCCAGGTGCAGATCAGGCCGGCCACGAACCCCTTCGCCGGATCGACCGTCACGTTCCAAACCTCCGGTGCCGCGACCCGGGTCACCAGGTCCCGCGTCGGCAGCACCAGGAACTCGACCTCGCCCTCCTCCACCGCGAACAGGCGGCTCAGCCCGTCGTGATGATCGGCGAGACCCGTGGCGCGCAGCATGATCTCCCGGCCCACCGGGAGCCCCTCCAGGGCGAACTGGCCGGCCGATCCCGCCGTCGCCGTGACCTCGGTCGGCAGCCCCACGGTGCTCACCGTCGCTCCGCTGCCCCAGTCCTGCCCGAGCGGCGGCGTGACCAACTCGGTGTAGTAGTAGGTCCAGACGACGCCTTCGAGCGTGGTCGTCGCGGCGGCCCCGTCGTCCGCAGGGACGTCGGCGACGTCCGGCTCCGCCTCCGCCTCTGCCTCCGCATCCGTCTCCGCCTCCGGGAGGCTGTCCGGTTCCGCCTCCGCCTCCCCGTCCTCGGGAACCGCCGCGTCCTCCCCGACGTCGGCGTCCCGCGCGTCGGGCGTGCTGTCGTCGTCGCCGCATCCGGCGACGCCGACGATCCCGAGCAGCAATGCAGGCCACGTCGCAAGCTTCCTGTCGCGCATGTTCATGCATCCTCCTTCGTTGGTGGAAAACAAGCCTAGTGCCACGTCCCCGGATCGTCAAGCAAACTTTCGGGCCCGGATGCCTCCCCGGAACCGGGGGCAGGTCGTGGCGCCGCGCACGGCGGCCGTCCTGGACGCCCTGGCGGGCCGGGGAGCAAACTCAGTCTGCGGAAGTCGGAGCCACCGGCCAGCCGGCGCACTCGCGCGGGGCCGGAAGACGGAAAGGCCCGAGGGACGATGGACGAGCTGGTCGGTACGACTCTGGAGGGCAGGTACCGCATCACGCGCCGGCTCGGCGCGGGTCGGGGCCCTCTCGAACTGCCAGCCAACCTCCTCCCCCCTGGGACGATGTCCCGGCTCTCCCACCGATCTCCCCGGTCCCGGCCGTGACAATCCGGGATGCGGAGGACAGCTTCCGTCGCGGCATGTCGATCGCCGGCCTGGCGGACCCGGACGCGGACGGGTTTTCCGATGCCGCGGTGGGCGCCCCCTCCTGGCCTTCGTCGGCCACCATCGAACCCGGGCCTGGAGCCGTTTTCTGGTACGGCGGTGCCGCCGCGCACACCGTTCCTCTCGCCGCTCGTCTCGATTCGCCGACCGGTGTGGCCGGGGACGGGTTCGGCAACGCCGTCCTCTCGGCGGGCGACACGGACGGGAACGGTCACGACGATCTGCTGGTCAGCGCGTCGTGGCAGGCGGGAGGGTTCACCGGCGGGGGATGCGTCCATCTTTTCCGTGCCGGTGCGGGCGGATTCCCGGCGACACCGTTCGCGTCTTGGTGCGCTCCTCCCGGCGAAGGAGCGATCGAGGGCTTTGGCCTGGGGCTCGGGCGAGGGGATCTGGATGGCGACGGCGATTCGGACGTTCTCGTGGGATCCGCGACGACGGACACCGAGCCCCAAGGCGCGGTCTTCGCGTATCGCGGGGGGCCGGCGGGTCCGGATGGATCCCCCTGGCGGCGATTCGACCCCGCTTGGCCGGGCGCGACGGGGTCGGGGTTTGCGATCGGCTCGTCGCCAATCGCCGTTTGCGATGTGGACGGCGACGGCGACGAAGACCTGTTCGTCGGGGCGGCCGGGGTCGACTTGGACGCGCCCCACCGCCAGTCCGGTGCCGTGTTCTGGTACCGTGGCGACGTGGGCGGCCCACCGGCGGTTCCCGGAGTGGCCCTGGAGAGTCCCGAACGCGGCAGCGGCGGCAGGTTTGGCGAGGTCGTGGTCTGCGGAAGCGACTGGAACGGGGACGGCTTCGTGGACCTCGCCGTCGGGGCTCCCCAAGAGCCTGTTGACCCGACGACCGGACTTGCCGGCCGCGCCTACCTGTACTACGGGTCCGCTTCGGGCCTCTCCGCCCCTCTCGTGTTGGAAGAGCCGGTACCGACGTCGCTGGAGTACCGGCACTTCGCTTCCGCGATCGCCGGGTAAGCGTTCACGGCCTGCGTCGCGTCGCGGGTGGGACGACGTCGGAGTCGGGTGGCCTGAGGGAGGGCCATGCTCGCCCCGCCGGCCGGAAGCCCCCGCGGGAACGGTCACGTCGCCGGCAGATCGATGATCTCCGAGCGTCGCGGTGTCCCGGTTCGCCGACCCGAGCGCCGCGCCGCCGTTCTGGACACCCCGGCGGGCCCGGGACTAGACTGGGCTTCCGGAGGTCCGGGCGACGGACCGGCCGGTGCGGTTTCGCACCGCCGGAAGGCAGGACGGTCCGAGTGTCCATGGACGATCTGGTCGGCACCGTTCTCGGCGGGCGGTATCGCATCACGGGTCGCCTCCGTGCGGGGGGCGTGGCGGAGCTGTACGAGGCGACACACGTCCAGATCGGGCAGCGGTTCGCGGTCAAGGTGCTCAAGCCCGAGTTCCTCGGTCATGCGGAACTGGCGGAGAGGTTCCTGACCGAGGCGCGGGCGGCGAGCGCGGTGGGGCATCCCGGGATCGTGCAGGTGCTCGACTTCGGGCACCTGCGGACGGGCGAGCCGTACCTGGTGATGGAACTGCTGCAGGGCGAGGACCTCAAGCAGCTCCTGGAGCGGAAGAAGCGGCTGACGGAGCCCGAGGCGATCACGATCGCACTGCACGTGCTCGACGCGCTGGGAGCGGCCCACAAGGCGGGGGTGCTGCATCGGGACCTCAAGCCGGAGAACGTGGTACTGGTGCGGGGGCCCGAGGGCCGGCCCTGGGCGAAGCTGATCGATTTCGGCATCGCGCGGGTGACGAGCCGCGACCCGGCGGCGCGGCGGCTGACGCGGCACGGGACGGTGATGGGGACGCCCGCGTTCATGGCGCCGGAACAGGCGCGCGGGTCGGTCCACGTCGATGCCCGCGCCGACCTCTACTCGGTGGGCGTGATGCTGTTCGAGATGCTGACGGGGGAGCTGCCGTTTCGGGGTGCCTCGCCCACGGAGGTGATGGTGCGGCTGCTCCAGGACGATTTTCCCCGGCCGCGGCAGGTGTGTCCCGAGGTGTCGCCGGAGATGGAGCAGGTGATCCTGCGGGCGACGGCGAAGAAGCCGGAGAACCGGTATGCCTCGGCGGCCGAGTTTGTGGCGGCGCTGCGGGAGTTGCGGGCGAGGTACGACGGCAGCCGGCCGTGGCGCGACGAGGACGCGCCGGAGGCGGCCGAGACAACCGGAATCCGGCGGCTGAACGAGCTGGTGGCGGCGGAGTTCGCGGCGACGCAAGAGAGGCCGGTAGCGGGGCCGTCCTCCAGTTCGGGGCCGCCCTCCGCGCCGCGCGTTGTCCCCCCGCCGCCACCGCGTCGTTCCGCTCCGGCGCCGCCCGCGCCGCGAGGGACGCCGCCGGCGGCCCAGCGGGAGAAACAAGGAGCACCGGCCGCTCGAACCACGGTCGTGCTCTCCCGCCGCGCCTTCATCGTCGCCATGACGATCCTTGTCGTCGCCTTCGTCGCGGCGGTCGTCGCGCTGGTGCTGCTGCTGACGCGCGGCTAGAACACGCCGTTGGAAATGCGGATCGAGTAGTCGCTGCAGTTGGCGCCGCCGTCGGGCCGGTAGACGCGGATGTAGTACACCGCGGTGTTGTCGGTGCACAGGTTGAACCCCGAGGTGCTCGTCGTCCGGCATTGGCACTCGCCGGTCGCGGTCGTGCCGGAGCCGTCGCGGAAGTCGGTGTACCACGAGTAGCGGTCGGAGATGTTGAGGGCGCACGGCGGATCGACCGCGTCACACGCCCCCCGGCGGACATCGATCCGGAACACGCCGCCCGGATTGCCCCCGGTGGTGAAGCGGACGTCGAAGTTGAATTCGTCACAGATCGTGTCGGCGAGATCGACGGCCCGGACGCGGTACCAGTCCTCGTCGCCGGCCGGGGCGATCTTCCCGGTGATCGTGATGTCGGTGCGGCTGTTGTCGACGAAGTCGCCGAGATCGATTGGCGCGGCACAGGATCCGCCGCCCGTCGCCTCGGAAGCCTCCACCGCGCATTCGCAACCGTTGGCGATCGAGCCGTCCGCGTCGGCATAGCCCGGGTCGCAGGAAACCATCCGGCAGGTGCCGGCGACGCAGCCCGCCCTGCCGGAGGGCGGCGTCGGACAGAGGGAGGCGGGGGGCGGGGGATCGTTGTCGGTGGTCCCGTCGCAGTCGTCGTCGATGTTGTTGCAGGTTTCCGCGACCGGCGTGCCTTCGCGGCAGTGATCGATCCCCAGGATGCACATCGAGGTGCGGACGCAGGCGCCGATGCCGCAGGTGTAGGGGACGTAGTCCTCGTCGGGCACCCCGTCGCAGTCCTCGTCGATCCCGTCGCACACGTGGTCGTCCGCCGCCGGAGGCCCGCACTCCGGCACGCCCTCGATGCAGGTCGCCGTCGTCGCGCACGCCCCAACGCACCCCGTGGCCACCCAGTCCTCGTCGACCGTGCCGTCGCAATCGTCGTCGATGTTGTCGCAGGTGGCGTCCGACGTGGCGAATGGCGCGCGCGGTTCGCAGACCGTCGTCCCGTGGAAGCAGATCGAGTTGCGTTCGCATGGCCCCGAGCCGCAACGGTACGGTAGGTAGTCCTCGTCGGTCTGCCCGTCGCAGTCGTCGTCCCGGCCGTCGCACGGCACCTCGTTCGGCGTCTCGGCCGGCGTGCACGTCGCCTCGCAGCCGTTGCTGGCCAGCAAGTCCCGGTTCTCCCACCCGGCGTCGCAGACGATGTCGCACGTCCCCAGCACGCAGGCCGGCGACGCGTTGGGGCGGTCGGGGCAGACCGTACCGCACGCGCCGCAGTGGCGCGGATCGAAGTCGGTGTCGTAGTCTTCGTCGGTCAGCCCGTCGCAGTCGTCGTCCCGCCCGTTGCAGAACTCGGGCACGCACGTCGCGCAGTCGGTATCCGTGTCGTCCGTCCGCGTGTCGCAGTCGTTGTCGAAGCCGTCGCTGCACGACCCGTCCTCGGTCGACTCGGCCGGCCGGGACACGGAACACGCGTACTCGCACCCGTCGACGGGCGAGCCGTCGGCATCGACCCAGCCGGGTTCGCAGTCGAGGATCGAACAGACACCGGCCGCGCACTCCCCCTCCCCGTGTTCCGGGTGGCACGGCATCCCGCAAGCGCCGCAGTTGTCCGGGTCCCGCGACAGGTCGAAGTCCTCGTCCACAGACGTGTCGCAGTCGTTGTCCGCGCCGTCGCAGATCTCGGTCGCCGGCACGCAGACGGTGTCCCCGTCTTCCCCGTCGTTCCCGTCCCGCCCCGCATCGCCGTCTCCGGTCCCGCCGTCGTCGGGACGGAACGTGTCGGTCGGCAGAACCGCCTCGGCGCCGCAGCCCCCCAACACCCACGCCGCCACGAACGCCAACCGGGGCAACCGTCGTGCGGGGATCTTGTCCATGGCTCCCTCACTTTCCCGACAGAAGTATAGGGGCGGGTCCGCCCGCGGACAAGGTCATCGCCCCCGCTCCCCGCAGGACGACTCGGATCCCCCCGCATGCCTCGGGTCTCGGCGGATTCCCCTCCGCCAGCCGGCCTAGCTCCTTCTCCCTGGGACGATGTCCCGGCTCGCCCACCGGTCGCGCCACCGCCGACCGTGGACGGGACGAGGCGCATGGGGTAGCTTTGCCAGCGCGGCCGTGCCCGACGGCCGTGTCGAGCGCGAGGTGCGCGGATGGGGAAGGGCGAGAACGAGATGCGGCGCGGCCCACGGATCGCCGGAAGGAACCGGGGTGCACCGGCCGCCGTCCGGCTCGCGGCGACGCTGGCGCTCGCGGCGGCGTGCGGACCCGGCGGTCCCACGACCGACGGCGGCGGCGATGCGGCGGCGGAAGGCAACGACGCCGACGCCCCCGTCCCCGATGGGCGCGACGCCGACGCGGAAGACGGCGCGCCGCGGGACGTCCCCGAGGACGCCACGCTCTGCTGGACCTCGGCGGAGTGCAACGACGACAACGTCTGCAACGGCGTCGAGACCTGCGATCCCGACCTGCACGTCTGCGGCCCCGGCTCCCCGCTGGAGGACGGCGCCAACTGCTCCGTCCCGCTCCCGGGTCGCTGCCGTGGCGGCCGCTGCATTCCCTACTCCTGCGGCGACGGGTGGTTCGACGAGTGGATCGGCGAGGAGTGCGACGACGGGAACGTCGCCCCGGGCGACGGGTGCGAACCCGGCTGCACGACGACCTGCCACGCCGGGGACCCGTGCCACGAGGAGCCCGACGACCCGTGCACGTTCGACGCCTGCGAACCGCTCGACCCTCCCGCCCTCGGCCGGCGCTGCGTCCACTCGGGCGGGTCCGAGACGGAGGTCTGCAACTACCGGGACGATGACTGCGACGGCGCGGTGGACGAGGGGACGGAGCGGCCCGCCTCCGCCCCGCTGCGATTCACCGAGACCGCGGAGGCATCGGTCGAGCCCTCCCTGGCCTGGAACACCTCGAACTTCCTCCTCGCGTGGGTCGAGGATCTCGGCCACGGCGGTGCGCTCTGGGCGCGCCGGTTGACGCCGGCCGGCGCGCCGATGGGGGCCGAGCGCCGTGTCGATCTCGCCGGCCGTGCCCACCGCCCGACGCTGCTCTGGACGCCGTCGGCCTGGGCGGTGGCGTGGATCGACGAGCGGCGGGGGGGCGACGCCGCGGACGTCCGCCTCGCTCTGCTGGACACCGCCGCCGTCCGCATCAACGGCGAACAGCAGCTCGCCGGCCCCGCCGCGCGCGCCGTGGGCGGGCCGGCCATGGTCTGGGACGGCCTGGGCCTCGTCGTGGCC
>Ga0068707_1001571_pt1 | contig 16003 bp, 15 predicted proteins | sample YNPNPMetaG_FD_66600 | JGI IMG/M metagenome (GOLD analysis project Ga0068707, IMG submission 66600) | Anoxygenic and chlorotrophic microbial mat microbial communities from Yellowstone National Park, USA - YNP NP MetaG | ecosystem: Environmental > Aquatic > Thermal springs > Hot (42-90C) >...
GGGGGAAGCCCTCTCGGCCGAAGCGAAGCTGAGGCCGACCGAGGGAGGGGGCAAGCATCCCCCGGAGGCCAAATCCTTCGGAAAATCGAGCGCCGAAGACTTGAAGCGGAGAGAAATGCCACCACCCCCCGTGACCAGTTACGAGCCAAAGATGCGGGGGGCATGCCATGCGCTCCTATACCATCGACGAGGTCCCCGGAGGCGACCTGGCGAAGGTTCGCCATTACCTGGATGAGCATGCGGAGCGATCCCCGGTCGATGACCTGTACTGGCTGGTGCTGCCGCAGCGGCTCTTGACCGGTATCCAGGGGGTGCACCTGGAGTGCCAGCCATACTGTATGGCCATCGAGCTAGGTCATGGCTTCGTAAGATTCGAGCTCCTTGTCAGGAGCAGGGTGAATCACAGATGCCGATGCTCCAGGTACGCGGATCTTCACCAGCGCGAGTTCGTCATCTCTTTCGCCGATGAGATGATAGAGAGACTCGGCATAAGGACCTAGAGGTGGAGAGATCTTTCCTCCTGAAGGTCATGACCTTCAATCTGCGGTTCGACAACCCGCAGGACGGGTGGCATGGATGGCCGTTTCGCAGGGAAAGGGTGGTGGAGACTATCATGTCGGAGCGGCCGGACCTCCTCGCCACCCAGGAGGGGATGGCGTCCCAACTGGCGTATCTCTACGATGAATTGAAGGGGTACAGGCCGTCGCTTCGCGGGAGGCTGCAAGAAGAAGACGGCTTTGCCCAGTATCCGACGATCTTTTTCCGGGTCGAGTCGCTCTCCCTGGAGAAGGGCGGGGAATTCTGGCTCTCACGAACACCCCGCATCCCTCTGAGCAAGAGCTGGGGGGCCGCTTTTCCGAGGTTGTTCACCTACGCTCGCCTCCGGCACAGGTCCACCGGCAGGTCCATCTGGTTCGGCAATACCCATCTGGATCATGTCTCCGAGAGGGCCAGACTGGAAGGGGCCAGACTCATCCTGGGGTGGGCCAGACGAAAGAGGCTCCCCATGATCCTGGCGGGGGATTTCAACGACGTGCCAGACTCCCAGCTCTATCGTGTCTTTACCTCGGCCCAGCCCCCATTTGTGGACACCTGGCGGGCGTTCAAGGGGTCGAAGGCCCCCGGCCCGTCCACGGCACACCACTTTACCGGGAAGCCCGCCGGCGGACGCATAGACTGGATCTTGACCACGCCGGACATCCGGGTGGAGGCGGCCTGGGTCCGTCATGGACCGGTGGGGGGGCCCTTCGCCTCGGACCATTACCCCTACATCGTGCGACTCACCGTCTGTTGAGACAGGCCTTCCACCAGCGATGAAACCTTTTGCGGCGAGCGTCGTCTAAAGGATGCGTCCTGAAGGATCCGTTGCGCGCGGACCACGGAATGGATCTGCAGAGTCATGGGAAGGCGCTGGCACGAGCAAACGAGTCGATAAGAGAGGGGGGAATGCCATGGAACAAAGGAGGAAGGAAGTCAGCCCGGTGGATCTCTTCAGGGTCACGGCGAGGACCAACTGCGGGGAGTGCGGCTTTCCCTCTTGTCTCGCATATGCAGTCAACGTGGTCGTGGACCGAGGGGAGATCTCCCGTTGTCCCCATGTGCCGGAGAAGCTTCGGGAGGAGATGGGCGCGAGGATCGCTGAGCAGCAGGCACGCGGGGTCTACGTGCGCGCGGAGAAAGGCGACATCGCCGACGAGATAGCCCGAAGGCTCTCTTCCATCGATATGCGCCGCGCGGCCTGCGGAACAGACGGGGAATACGAGTCCAGCGAAGGCGAGGAGGCGGTGAGGATTTCGCTCCTCGGAGACCACTACACGGTTTGCAAGTCGGGGCCGGTGCTGGGGGGCAAGGCCCCTACGCCCTACGTGCGGATCCTCTTGTACAACTACCTGGTGCGGGGTGGGGGGCCAGTGCCCACCGGTCGGTGGATACCCATCGAGAGCCTGCCCGGGGCCCTCTCAAAAGGGCCGGAGCTTGAAGCCATATGCGAGGCCAAGATCGCTTCCGCGTGCCGAGACCACGGCAAAGAGGCCTTGGGGGAGGCATGTCTAAGGGCCGGAGGGAAGGCCGTGCACGCCGGAAACGCGGATCTGGCCTTTCTCTTTCCAGGCCTTCCCAGGGTCCCTCTGCTTCTCCTCGTGTGGGAAGGGGACCGGGACTTCCCCTCCAGGGCGAAGCTCCTCATGGACGAGACCGTGGCCGAGCACCTCGACGCCGATTCCCTGCTCGTCCTGGCCGAGTTGATGACCGATAAGATAACAGGGGAGCTTGGGGGATAGGGAACTCGGCGCGGGATAGCCCTGCCCATGGCGCCTCCCCTGGACGGAGAAAGGAGGATGATTAAACTGTAAGCGGGGACCATGCGCCCTCAGGAGGAAGAAGAGATGAGAGTGGCAGATGAACGGGAAGTGGACAGGTGGATCCAGGAACACCACGGGGAGTTGATCCTTTGCCCCCATCAGCCGGGCCTCCTCATGATATCCAAGAAGGCGTGCCTGAAGCGGCATCGCGCCGCCTTGGCCCAGGTCTTCGAGGGGATATCCCAGGAGGATCCGTTCTATTTCGCCCTCAAGAAGGGACTCACCCTTTGCGGCAGCTGCCCCATCGGGAAGAGGTTGGTAGAGGAGAACGAAAAGGATGCATCGGGAAAGAGGAAAGGACAGGCCCGGGCCTGATCGCGGCCATCTCGGGAGGTGCCGTCTGCCCGGTGATCCATCTCCTTCACTTCGCCGGAGTAAAAAGGCCTGTTGGCCGTCGGCTTCGGTGGTTGCCCGTCCGAGCTTGGTCGGCGGGGAACCCCCCGCGTCTTTGGCCCTGAATGTCGGGTCTTTCCTCCCTGCTCAACCTCTACGGATGCCCCACCGCTCATAGGCAGGGGCCGCTGCCTGGCACAGGAGCCCCGCCAACGCGACGGGCATCTCAGCTGTCGACCTGAATGATCAGGCCATGAACCATGGGGCCGATCTGCGCGAAACACTCCAGGGACCCGGCGCCCTCTTACCGCCCCTTCCACTGGGGTTTCCGCTTCTGGGCGAAGGCCAGGGGTCCCTCCTTGAAATCCTCGGATTCCACCATGGCCGTTATCCCCGGAAAGACCTTGGAGATGGCCTCCTCGAGGGGGAGGCCCATGCCGAGGGTCACCGCCTCTTTAGCGGCCCGCACTGCCAGGGGGGCGCACTCCAGGATCTCAGCGGCCCAACGCCTGGCCGCCTCCATCAGCAGCGAAGGGGGGACCACCTCGTTGACCACCCCCATCCGATAGGCCTCCTGGGCGGATATGCGGCGGCCCGTCAGGATCAACCCCATGGCCAGGTGATACGGGATCTGCCTGGGGAGGCGCGCCACGCCTCCGGCGCGGGCCATCATCCCGACCCTCGGTTCTGGCAGGCCGAAGGAGGCGTTCTCCGCAGCCACGATGATATCGCAGGCCAAGGCTATCTCGAAGCCCCCTCCCAGGGCAAGGCCGTTGACCGCTGCGATGATCGGTTTGTGGCAGTCGAAACGTCGCGTGATGCCGCCGAACCCCCCCTTTAGGGATTCGCGGGCCTTGCGCATGGCATCGGCCCCGTGCTGGGCCTGCCATTTGAGATCGTTTCCCGCGCAAAAGGCGCGATCTCCCGCCCCGGTGACTATGGCGACCCAGGCATCGGGATCCGTCGAGAACTCATCGAAGGCCCGATCCAGCTCTCGGCACGCAGGGGGGTGTAGGGCATTCATCACCTCGGGTCGGTTGATGGTTACCACGGTGAGATGATCCCGGCTCTCCACCTCGATGAACTCGTATCCCATGTCCCACCTCCCTGTCAGAAGCCCATCTCCCGGGCGATGACCATGTGCTGGATCTCCGAGGTCCCCTCGGTCACTGTGAAAAGCCTCCCGTCCCGCCAGTGTCTCTGGATGGGGTATTCCATCATGTAGCCGTATCCGCCATGGATCTGCATGCCCTGGTTGGTGATCTTCTGCAACGTCTCCGAACAGAAGAGCTTCACCATGGAGGCCTCCTTCATGCAGGGTCTTCCCTGGTCGTGGAGCCACGCGGCGCGATAGGTTATGGTGCGCATGATATCGATGTACATGGCCATCTCGGCCAGCCTGAAGCGGATGCTTTGGAACTGGACGATGGGCTTGCCGAACTGGATCCTCTCTCTGGCGTAAGCCAGGGTCGCATCGAAGGCCGCCTGGGCGACCCCGGTGCATCGCGCCCCATAGGTTATGCGGCCTGAGCGAAGGGTGTCCTCCAGTTGCGCGAACCCGCCGCCTTCCTTCTCCCCGATCATATTGCCCTTCGGGACCCTGCACTCCTCGAAGAAAAGCTCCCCGGTCTCGGAGGAGCGGTTGCCGACCTTCTTGAGCTTTCGTCCCTTCCTGAAGCCAGGGGTCCCGTCTTCGACGATGAAGAGATTGACCCCGGCTCCGCGCTTGGAAGGATCGGTGTAAGCGGCCACTATCACGAAATCCGCGATGGGGGCATTGGTGATGAAGGTCTTGGAGCCGTTTATGACGTAGGAGTCCCCGTCGCGCGCTGCCCGGGTCCTGAGACTGGCCGCGTCGGAGCCAGCGTTGGGCTCGGTGAGGCCGAAGGCGGAGATCTTGTGCCCCTTGATGGCCGGCACCAAGAAACGCTGCTTCTGATCCTCGGTCCCGTACTGGAGGATCGGATAAGTCCCCAGCCCGCCCTGAATCAGGAAGGCCGAGCCCAGACCCGAGGAGACCCGGCAGAGTTCCTCGACGTAGATGCACTCCGTTATCTTGTCCGCCCCCGGTCCTCCGTACCGCTCCGGATAGCTCACGCAGAGAAAGCCCAGCTCCCCCATCCTGGGGAAGAGCTGCTTGGGAAAGGTCTCGGTCTCCTCCGCCTCTTCCGCAAGCGGGGCGATCTCCTTCTGCGCGAAATCGCGGAAGGTCTCCCTGAAGATCACGTGCTCTTGGGTCAATTCGAAGTCCATCGTCTTCCCCCCTTTACCGTCGAACCTCCGTTTTTCGTTCCCGGGATCCCTGAGATTCCTCCTTCCTCCCTTCGAGGCAGTGCGTCGAGGCCGTCCCGTAGAGCTCGCGCAGCACCCTCTTCAGGACCTTTCCCCCCGAGGAGCCCCTTGGAAGCTCCTGGACGAAGACGACCGAGGTCGGCCTCTTGTACCCCTCGAGCCTCCCTTTGCAATAGGCCACGAGGGCCTCCTCTGTCAAGTCAGATCCCCTGCGGCCCACCACGATGGCCCTCACCGTCTCCCCCCATCTATCGTCAGGCACCCCGATCACGGCCGCCTCCTCCACATCCGGGTGACTGAGCAGGACCTCCTCCACCTCCCGCGAGTAGACGTTCAATCCGCCCGTCTTTATCATGTCCTTGAGCCGGTCCACCACGTAGAGGTAGCCCAGCTCGTCCTGGCGGCCCAGATCCCCCGTGTGGAGCCATCCCCCCTTGAGGGCCTCCTCGGTGCCTTCGGGGTCGTTGAAGTAACCCTTCATCACCGTGGGCCCCCTGACCTGGATCTCGCCGACCTCCCCTGGCGCAAGGGGTCGATCCTCCCCAGGAGCAGCGATCCTCACCTCGGTGCACATGTAGGGCCTTCCGACGCTGCTCCAATGGCGAGGCCTGTCCTCGGGCTTGAGGATGGTGACGCCAGGGGATGCCTCGGTCAGGGCGTAGGTCACGAACCCCTCCGCCCTGGGAAAGAGAAGCCCTCGCACCTCCTCGCGAAGCGCCGGGTCCAGGGGGCCCTGCGAGTGCACCCAGTTCCGTATGGAGCTCGTGTCGAAAGGCCGGGTCCTCTGGATCTCCAGGAGCATCTTCCAGATGGTGCTGTTTCCCACTATTGCAGTGGCCCTCTCCCGCTCGACCATGGCCAGATATCTCTCTGGATCGAAGGAAGGGCTCCCTATGAAGGTCCCACCGGCATACATGTAGGCCAGAAAACGGCTCATGGCCGCGCTGTGATACATCTGCATGGGGTAATAGATGATGTCCTGCGGGCTCGGGGATCTGTTCTCAGCGATCTTGCAGATGGCATTCCACAGGAGGTTCTTGTGGGTGAGTACGGCGCCCTTGGGTGCCCCGGTAGTCCCCCCGGTGAACATGATGAAGGCATCGTCTGCCTCCCTCACCCTGTCCGGGGGCTCGGCGGAGCTGCCCTGCTCGATAAGGGTCTCGAGGTCCAACGCGAATTCAGGGGAACTCCCTCCGAAGGCCAACGCCTTCTCTATGCATGGGACTTCCATCAAGAGCCTTTCGGCCATTTCCGTCAACCGAACGTGAAACAGCAGGAGACGGGGACAGCTCAATCTGGCCTGTCTGATGATCCCCTCCGCGGTCTCTCGAACGGTCAATGGCACGGTCACTACGCCCAACTTGAGATGGGCCAGATAGATCTCCATGAGGTGGGTGCAGTTGCTGGACAAAACGGCAGCGCGTTGCCCCTTGTCGATTTGCATTTCGAGCATCGCGTTGGCGAGGCGATTGACCCGATGGTTCAATTGCTGGTAGGTCAGCCTGCGCTGGTCGTCGGCGATGGCCACCTTGGATGCGTATTTGCGGGCGCTGCGAGCGAACGACGAGCCCAGGGTCATCTCCATGGCGAATCCCCGGGGCAGCCCATCCGATATCCAGGCCAAAGGCCTTTGCCTGTCCCCCTCGACATGATGGGGGCGCGCTCGCCCCCCGTCGAGAGTGGCCGTAGGCCCGCGGTGGGAGCCTCCCTCCCGCGCATTATAGAGCACATGAAGGGAGGGCCTGTCAAGGGGTTGTCGCATACGAGAAAATATCCGATTGAATTTTTGTATTGACATACAAGCTCATATATGATAGCGGATACTACACGCCAGACAGAAGGGGGGAGAGTTGGCGAGGAGGGGCTCAAAGAGAGTCGGATCGGCGGCCTTGCAGGGCAACACCTCAATGACGCTCAACAAGTGGGTGGTAGAGCGAATCAGGGAGAAGATACTCCAAGGGTCCTATGCCCCCGGCGAGACGCTCACGGAAAGCCGATTGATGGAAGAGCTCGATGTGGGGAGGACCCCCGTCAGGGAGGCCCTTCTGCAACTCGAGGTGGAGGGCCTGGTCACGATATTCCCCAGAAAGGGTGCCAGGGTCAACAAGACGTCGCTGAAAGAGGTCGAAGAGATGTACACCATCGGTGGAACCCTGGAGGGATTGGCCGCTGCCCTTTCTGTGCCGAGGATCAACAACAAGACCCTGAATCAGCTCTCCCAGAGGATCCAGGAGGGCCAAAGACTCCAAGAGGACAACGACATCGTGGCGTATTGCAAGGTCAACGCAGAGTTCCATCGGAGCTTGGTCGCTCACTGTGAAAACGAGAAACTCATCAACATGATAGCAGGCTTGCGGCGTTCCGTTCATCGGCTAGGAGTGATCTCCTTCACGATCCCGGGAAGGATCAGGAGCTCGGTCGAGGAACACCAGCGGATCCTGACGTCCATAAAGGAAGGGGATTCCGAGGCGGTCCGCAAGGCCGTCGAAGATCACTGGAACAACACCAAAGAGAGACTAGTCAAGTATTTGAAGGACTTCAGCATCCTGTCACATCTCTAGCGTGAGGGTGGCATGCAGTACAGGGACATTCTCTACGAGATAAGGGAGGGCGTGGCCCGGATCACCATCAATCGCCCCCACAGAATGAACTCTTTCACTCAGCACACCCTGGATGAGCTGACCCATGCCGTGGAATCGGCCGCCGTGGATCGGGACGTCGGGGTGTTGGTCCTGACAGGCGCTGGGGACAAGGCCTTCTGCACAGGCGGGGACGTCAAGGAAGAGGAAGAAGGCAAACTGGTCCGCGGGGAGTACAACTTCCACACCGTATTGGGTCAGTGTCTCAAGCCGGTCATCGCCAGGGTCAACGGATATGCCATCGGCGGCGGCAATCACATGGCCTACTTCTGCGACCTGACCGTGGCGGCGGAGCATGCCATCTTCGGCCAGAACGGGCCCAGGGTGGCCTCCCCGGCCAGCGGACACGTGGTGAGCTTCCTAGCGAGACAGATCGGGCACAAGAGGGCCAGGGAGATGTGGATGACTTGCCGCCGTTATACCGCGAGACAGATGTTGGAGTGGGGCTTGGTCAACTCGGTGGTGCCCATGGAGAGGCTGGACGAGGAGGTGCAGCGCTATTGCGACGAGCTGCTGATGGCGAGTCCTACGTGCCTCAAGATCCTCAAGGCGTCATTCGAGGCCGAGTTCGACGCGATCCGGGGGCAGCGGTATCAATTCGTCAAGATGATAGCCCCGAACTTCGCAGGCGGGGAGGAACAGAAGGAAGGAGCGAGGGCCTTCCTGGAGAAGAGAAAGCCGGATTTCTCCAGGTTCCGGTAGTCCTCGCGAACCGTGGGGGTCGAAGGAGCTCGAGCCGTCCAGAAATCCGCTGGGCGAGGATGCGGCAGGGGGGCCGTTCGATCCGAGGGGCGATCGTCCCTCTTATGGGAAAGGGGGTTCGAGGTGGGGAGAGTGAATGACAAGGTTGCCCTGGTCACGGGTTCCAGGCGCGGGATAGGAAGGGCCATTGCGCTCACGTTCGCCAGGGAGGGGGCCGACATAGTGGTGACGGATGCGGTCCTGGAGGGCTGCGATGAAGTGGTCGAGGAGATCGAGTCCCTCGGCCGCAAGGCGATCGCGGTTCAGTGCGATGTGGGCATGAGGCCTCAGGTGGAGGAGATGGTCCGCAGGGCCATAGAGCGATTCGGAAGGATAGACATACTGGTCAACAACGCGGGGATCAGCCTGGATGCCCTCATCCTTAAGATGACCGACGAGATGTGGAACGAGGTCATGCGGGTGGATCTTTACGGCCCCTTTGTCGTTACCCAGGAGGTCGCAAGACACATGGCCAAGGCCAATTACGGCAGGATCGTCAATATCTCTTCGGCAGCTGCGGTCAAAGGGACCATAGGAGGGGCCAATTATTGTGCTGCGAAGGCCGGTCTAATAGGCTTCACCAAGACCGCTGCCAGGGAGTTCGCCAGGTACAACATCACCGTCAACGCGATCTGCCCCGGGGCCACCCTCACCTATAACGTGGAAAAGCTGAGCGACAAGATCAAAGAGAACATCCTACAGACGACGCTGATGGGGAGATTCGCCCAACCCGAGGAGATAGCGAGGGTAGCCCTCTTTTTCGCCTCTGACGAGTCCAGTTTCATCACCGGCCAGATCTTGGTTGCGGATGGCGGCCGGTGCGACAAGCTGTAGGTCCAACGATAGGAAAGGCCTTCCCGCTTCAGGGCGGGCCCGAATTGATGGTCGACCGCGGCTGAGATGCTCCTTCAAGGCACAAGAGTTGTAGACCTCTCCTCCCTGATGGCTGGACCTTACTGCACCTTGCTCCTGGCGGGCATGGGGGCGGAGGTCATAAAGGTAGAGCATCCCCGGGGCGGGGATCCTATTCGTTACTTGGGCCCCCCCTTCATCAATGGGGAGTCGTGTCTCTTCCTGAGCCTCAACTGGAACAAGAAGGGCGTCACCCTCGACCTGAGCAGGCCGGAGGGACTGTCCCTGTTTTACAAGCTGGTCTCAGACGTGGATGTCTTGGTGGAAAACTTCCTTCCCAACGTGGCCGAGCGACTGGGGGTGCATTATGAGGCTGCAACTAAGCGGAATCCCAAGCTCATATACTGCTCGATCTCTGCCTATGGTGAGGGAGGCCCCCTGCAGGACACCCCCGGTACGGATCCCATCTTTCAGGGATTGGGCGGCGTGATGATGATAAACGGACGGCCTGGTGATCCCCCTGTGAGATTGGGTTTCCCAGTGGCTGACATTACCGCAGGGATCTTCGCCGCCTATGCCGTCTCCTCGTCGCTTTTTCGCCGTGAGAGGAAGGGCAAGGGGGAAAAGCTGGACATCTCCGTTCTTCACTCCCTCGTTGCCGTTCAGGGTCCGAGGGTGGCGGAGTTCTTGGCCACCGGGAGGAATCCGGAAAGGCTGGAACGCTCTAGCGCCTTTGCTACCCCTAGCCAGTACTTCGAGACCAGCGATGGTTACGTCAATGTCTCGATCTTCAACGACAAGTCTTGGGGCAGGTTTTGCAAGGTCATGGGGCTCGAGGCCCTCCAACGCATGGAAGATTACAGCACCCCAGAGAGGCGTATGGTCAACAAGGGCTCCTTGCTGCCCGTGTTGGAGAAGGCCTTCCGTCAAAGGACCACGGCCGAGTGGTTGGAGGTCTTGAGCGGAGAAGGGATACCGTGCGGTCCCATCTACACCTACGAGGAGATGTTCCAGGACAAGGATCTTCGGATGAACGACTATCTGGTGGAATTCCACCATCCCGTTGCCGGCAAGGTGAAGGCCATGGGGATGCCATTCGGTGGCTTCGTTGAGTCCATGGGTGAGGTGTGCCCTCCGCCCTTGCTAGGCCAGGACAACGAGGAGGTCTTCGGCTCCTTGGGCTTCAGCGAGGAGGAGATCTCCGAGATGAAGCGCGCTGGGATCATTTGATGTCGGGAACAGAGATTGAGCATCACAAGCGCATGAGCGCTGGTGAGGCCGTTGGGCTCATCAAGAGCAACGACAGGATCCTGTTGGAGGGGTCCTTCGGTGAGCCCGTTTCACTGATCGAGGCACTGATGCAGCAACGGGGAAGGCTCCGGGATGTGGAAGTCATCACAGCCAGCCCCATACAGGCCCAAAGACTGGCCGACGAAGGCATGGCTGCCCACTTCAAGGTAAAGGTCTTCTTTGCGCGGGGTGGTATCGGAGGGGCCATAAGACAAGGCAGGGCCGAGTACATTCCGGTGTCCCTCTGGGGTCTCGTCAGGGCCCTAGAGGATGCAACGTTACCCCTGGATGCGGTCCTCATTCAGGTATCTCCACCCGATCAGGATGGATACTGCAGCTTGGGGATATCGGTCGGCTACCTCGAGCCTGCCGTGCGAAGGGCCAAGTTGGTCATAGCCGAGGTCAACGAACAGATGCCAACGACCTTCGGCGACTCACTGATCCATCTCTCGAAGATCGACGGTATCGTGAGATCTTCACATCCCCTCCCTGAGTTGCAACCACCAGGGATGGGCCCGAGGGAAGAGAGGATTGGACAGTACGTGGCGGAACTGATCCCCGACGGTGCCACGGTGGAGATCGGTATCGGTGGCATACCGAGTGCCGTGGCCCGTTTCCTGCGGGGCAAGAAGGATCTCGGTATCCACAGCGGTATGATCTCCGACAGCGTCAAGGAACTCATGGAGTCGGGGGTAGTCACCAACTCCAAGAAGCCCATCGACCGTGGGAAGTCCGTGGCCGCCATGGCCATGGGGTCCAATGGGTTTTATCGATGGCTGCACGAGAACCGCACCGTGCTCATGCGTTCGGCCAGCTATACTCATTGCCCTGCGGTCCTGAGCCGAATAACAGGCTTGGTTGCGCTCAATTCAGCACTCCAAGTGGACCTCTCGGGACAGGCCAACGGAGAGGCCGTCTCAGGGCTGGTCGTCTCAGGGATGGGGGGAGGGGTGGACTTCGCAAGGGGTGCGTGCTCCGCAGCGAAGGGTATTTCCATAATAGCCCTTCCATCTGCCACAGAGGACGACAAGGGCTCCAGGATTGTGCCTTTCCTGGGCCAAGGCTCCCCTGTGACATTCCAGCGTTCGGATGTGCACTTCGTGGTGACAGAGTACGGCGTGGCAGACCTTCGATGTAAGTCGCTCCTGGAGAGGGCCAAGGCCTTGATTCAGGTGGCCCATCCGGCCTTCAGGGAGGATCTGATCAATCATGTGCGAAAAGCTGCCCTATAGGTGCCAGAACAACGGAACAACGGGAGGATAGCGATGAAGGTCGAAGAGATAAAGGAGATCCTAGTGGTCGGCGGAGGCCTCATGGGCACGGGGATCGTCCAGGTCTGCGCGCAGGCCGGGTACAAGGTCTACCTCAAGGACCTCTCCGAGGAGATCATCCAGAGGTCCATTGCCACTGTCACAGGGTTCATATGCAAGAAGGTGGAGAAGGGCAAGATGACCGCCGAGGAGAAGGAGAGGATCCTCGGGAACATCGAGGGGATAATGGATTATGGGAAGGCCAAGGACGTCGACTTCGTCATCGAGGCCGTCGTAGAGGACATGAAGACCAAACAGTCCGTTCATGCGGAGCTGGACCGGGTGCTTCCTGAAAAGACGATCCTATCCAGTTGCACCTCCGCCCTCCCCATAACGGAGATGGCCTCGGCGGTGAAGAGGAGGGATCGCTTCGTCGGCATGCACTTCCACCAGCCGCCTCCCGTGATGAAGCTGGTGGAGGTCATCAAGGGCCTGGAGACCAGCGAGGAGACCTTCCAGTGCGCGGTGGATCTGTGCAGGAGATTCGATAAGGTCCCCATCAGGGTCAAGGACTACCCGGGTTACATAACGAACCGCATCGGGATGCCTAGGCTCATAGAGGCGTGCCAGGTCCTGGCCGAGGGGATCGCATCGGTGGAAGACATCGATCTGGCCTTCAAGCTCGGCTTCAATCACCCCTTCGGTCCCTTCGAGACCGCGGATTTCGTAGGGATAGACACCGAGGTGCACATCGCGCAATACCTCTATGACGTGTACAAGGACCCGAAGTTCAGACCGCACCCCATACTCCTACAGATGGTCGCCGCGGGTCACCTGGGGAGGAAAACGGGAAAAGGTTTTTACGACTACTCCAAGAAGAGTCAAGAGTGAGGGGCTAGGAGCTCTATGAACCCGGGGGGTAGGGGGTTGGCGAACCCGATCCTCAGGGCTCCCCCAGGCAATCATCTTTGATCGACGAGGAGACTTGGACCATGGAAGAGGTGAAGGCCATCGACATCCTTTACCACCTATTCACGCCGGAGGCCGTGAGGAAGAACTATTACGAGCAACCAGAGTTCCAGCGGATCTTCAAGTGGTGGAAGATCGACAAGAAGAGTTACACCCCCGGGCAATTCGTGGCCATGATGGACGAAGCCGGCGTGGAAAAGGTATTCATCCCAACGGACAAGATGATGGGTTATCGGGACCAGAAGCCCATATGGGACGTCCAGATCTCAGAGGTCATGGAGGTGATCGAGCAGTATCCCGACCGATTCGTGGGCCTTGTGGGGATAAACCCGCTCACGAGGATGGAAGGTGTCAGGGAGTTGGAGAGGGCCGTTAAGGATCACGGATTCAAGGGCGCCTACATCCATACCTACGGATACGGGATTCCCCTAAACCACAGGCTCTACTACCCCTTCTATGCCAAGGCCGCGGAACTGGGGGTTGCGGTGATGATGCAAGTCGGGCATTCGGCCGAGCACATGCCCAACGAGATGGGCAGGCCCATTTACCTCGACGATGTGGCCCTCGATTTCCCGGAGCTCGTCCTGGTGGGTGCGCACACAGGCTGGCCATGGACGGAGGAGATGATAGCGCTGGCCTGGAAGCACGAGAACGTCTACGTGGGGATCGACGCGCATATGCCCAAGTATCTGGACAGGTCTTTGGTGAATTTCATGAACACGCGCGGCAAAGAAAAGGTCCTGTACGGGACCAACGGCCTTCCTTGGAAGGAGACACTGGGACAGCTCAAGGAGATCGTGCCGAAGGACGAGGTGAGACGCCTCATCATCAGGGAGAACGCCGTGAAGGCCTTCAAACTGTGACACGATCTCTCTCGTGGATACAGCGGGGGTCGCAATGGACTTTGCCATACCGGTCGAGCTCAAGATGCTCAAGGAGACGGCAAGACGCTTCGTGCAGAGGGAGTGCCGTCCCCTGGAGGAGAAGGTGGAGCAGTGGGATGTCATTCCCAGGGAGGTGCTCGATCCCCTGACCAGAAAGTCCGTCGAGGTGGGGCTGTGGGCCCTCAACATGCCGGAGGAGTATGGTGGCGGCGGTGTGGGCATGCTGGGTCTGGTCCTTGTCTCCGAGGAGTTCGGCAAGACATCCCCTGTGTTCTGCCGGTTCCTGACCCGGGGGGGGGATCCCTACGTGCTCAGATACGGCACCGAGGATCAGAAGCGAAGATATCTCATCCCTGCCATAAAGGGCGAGAAGAGAAACGCCATCTGCATGACCGAGCCCAATGCTGGGTCCGACATCTCCATGATAGAGACCTCGGCTGTGAGGGACGGTGATCGGTACATAATCAACGGGACCAAGCACTTCACCACCGGAGGACATATGGCCGACTATTTCTGGGTCTTTGCCGTTACCGACAAGAACGCCGGACCCAAGAAGTGCACCTGTTTCATCGTGGACAGGGACACCCCCGGGCTCACCGTATCCAACCCAGTGAAGATGATGGGCCGAGCCGGGACCTTTCCCACCTTGGAGACCTTCGAGAACTGTGTTGTGCCCTCTTCCAACGTCCTGGGGGAGGTGGGACAGGGCTTCGAGATCTTCGGCTCGGTCTACGCCTCCGGCCGCGGGGTCACAGGGGGAATGAACATCGGGGCTACCGAATACCTCCTGGAGCTTTCCGCCAACTACGCCAACACTCGCGTCCAGTTCGGAAGGCCGATCGGAGAGAGACAGTTCATACAGGGGATGATCGCTGATATGGCCGTCAAACTGGAGGCGGCCAGGTGGCTCACCTACAGTTTCGCCTGGGAATACGATCAGGGCAAGGAGGTGAGGCACAAGTCTGCCATAGTCAAGGTCTTCACGTCCGACATGGTCTGCGAGGCCGCTGACATAGCCCTCCAGATCCACGGTGGGATCGGTTACACCAAGGAGCTCCCCATCGAGAGGTTCTACAGGGATGCCAGGCTCATAAAGATCGCAGGGGGGACCACGGAGGTCCTCAAATATACCATTGCCAGGAACATCCTCAAGGGGAACGTGCGCATCGGCGTCGAGTGAAGGGGCGCTCGGAGCAGCCTTGGCGGGAGGGAAAGGTGGCTGATGTGACGGAACTGCTTCGGGAGATTCGCAAGGCCCAAGAGGAGGCCAGGGCCGGAGGCGGGGCCGAGGCCGTGGCGAGGCAGCACTCTCAGGGCAAACTGACGGCGAGGGAGAGGATAGAGAGGCTCCTGGATCCGGGCAGTTTCACCGAGATCGAGATGCTCGTCGCCCCTCGGAAGACCGGATTCGACATCGATCGGCGCAGGCTCCCCGGAGACGGGGTCATCACCGGGTACGGTCAGATCCACGGGAGACCCGTAGGGCTCTTCGCCCAGGATTTCACGGTCTTGGGGGGGAGCATAGGTGGGGTTCACTCCAGGAAGGTCATCAAGCTCATGGAAAGGTGCCTGCGTGCAAGGATCCCCTGCATCGGAATGATCGACTCCTCCGGGATCCGGATTCAGGACGCCGTCACCTTGCCCAAGCGAGACAGCTGGGCCGCCATGTTCAAGCTGCAATGCACGGCGTCGGGGGTCATCCCTCAGATCTCCCTGATGATGGGGCCTTGCGCGGCGGGGGCGGCCTATTCCCCGATCCTGACGGACTTCGTCCTGATGGTCAACGGGACGAGTCATATGTATATCGCCTCTCCTACCTTGATCAAATCCGCCACCTCCGTGGAGACCACAGAGGAGGAAATAGGAGGGGCCATGATGCACGCATCCAAGAGCGGCTGCTGCGATCTTGTGGCCGAGGGCGATGAGGATTGCCTGGAGAAGGCCCGAAGGCTCCTGGGTTATCTCCCTCTGAACAACGAGGCACCGCCCCCGCGGATCATGACGGACGACCCGGCGGAGCGAAGGGAGGAGGCCCTTCTCAGGCTGGTCCCGGATGACCCCAGGAGGGTTTATGACATGAAGAGGCTCATCGAGATGGTCGTGGACGGGCAGAGCCTTTTCGAGATCAAGCCGGACTTCGCAAGGAACATGATCACGGCCTTCGCGAGGCTCGACGGAGAGGTGATAGGGGTAGTGGCCAATCAACCCATGGTCCTGGGTGGGGCCATCGATATCGACGCCTCGGACAAGGAGGCGCGTTTCATCAGGTTCTGTGATGCCTTCAACATCCCTTTGATCTTCTTCGTGGACACACCGGCCTACCTCCCCGGTGTGCAACAGGAACAGGGAGGGATCATCCGGCACGGGGCCAAGGTCATATATGCCTTGTCAGA
>Ga0068707_1001572_pt1 | contig 16001 bp, 12 predicted proteins | sample YNPNPMetaG_FD_66600 | JGI IMG/M metagenome (GOLD analysis project Ga0068707, IMG submission 66600) | Anoxygenic and chlorotrophic microbial mat microbial communities from Yellowstone National Park, USA - YNP NP MetaG | ecosystem: Environmental > Aquatic > Thermal springs > Hot (42-90C) >...
GTCGAAGGATGCGCTGTTCGCGGCCGTGATGGACGTCGAGTGGCGGCGGCTGTTCGATCTAGTCCGCCAGCGCATCGAGCGCGCGCGGACGGCGGAGGACAAGCTCCGTGCCTTCTTTCTGACACGGTTCCGGTACATCGGGAGGCGTCGGAAAGAGTTCGGCCTGTTCGACGACTCGGAGCTCGAGTACGTCGCGGTCCTGATGCCGCTGGTCCACCGGACGATGGAGCGTCACCGGGCCGAGGAATTCCGCGTCCTTCGCGAGATCATCGACGAGGGCCGCAGAAGGGGTGAGTTCTCGGTCACGGAACCGGACGTCGTGGCGCGGACGATGATCGCCGGCTTGTCCGGGGTCCAGATCGCAATGGTGATGTACGGACCCTCATGGCTACCGGCGCGCGGTCTGGAGGAGCTGTTCCGGTTGCTGATGGATGGAGTGCGGAGGCGGGGTTCGGAGGGCAAGCGATGACCGGACCGAGGTGCGCGCAGGCGCAGACGTCGCGGGTGTGCGCGTGGAGCCGTGTCAGTGTGATGGCCGGGCTGGTTGCCGCGGCTCTGGGCGGCGCGTGTGGCCGTGCGTCCGGGGCCGAGGGTGGTGCCCCGCCACCGCGCGCCTCGGAGGAACGCTGCATCCGACTGGAACAGGCGCAGCAAGTCGTGCACCGGCCGTACCTGGAAGTGCCGGCCAACGTGCTCCCCTTCCGCAAGGTCGCGATCGTCCCGGAGGTGCCCGGGAAGATTGTGCTGATCACGAAAGACAAGGGGGACACCGTGCAGGAGGGGGAGACGCTCCTCGTCATCGACCCCGCGGGGTACGAGGACGGAGTCCAGATGGCCGAGGCGCAACTGAAGTTGGCTCAGACGGCCGCATACGGAGCCAGCCGGACGCTGGCGACGCTGCGGCCGCAAATCGATCGGGTCAACCGGATGCGCGACGACGGGGTGGCGTCGGAGGCGCAGGCGGACGGCATGCGCACCCAGGTCCAGCAGGCGACGAGCGCGGCGAGTGCGGCATTGGCGCAGGTGCGCGTGGCGGAAGTGGGGCTGGAGATGGCCCGAAGCCGGCTGGAGGACACAGTGATCAAGGCACCGTTTAGCGGCGTAGTGGCCGAGCGGATGGTCGACGTGGGGTCGGTCGCGACCGCGATGCCGCCCACGGTCGCGCTGGTGGTGATGGACATCGCCCAGGTGAAGGTCGAGGGCTCGGTGCCGGAACGGCTCGTCGGTCGGCTGGACCCGGAAGCCGAGGTCGAGGTCGTCCTGGATGCATTTCCCGGGGATCCCGTGCGCGTGCGCCTGGCAGCGGTGATGCCGGCGCTCGATCCGGCCACGCGCACGGTCCCCGTCTCGGTCACCGTGCCCAACGACGGCCGTTTCCGGGCCTTCATGGCGGCGCGCCTCCGGTTGCCGCTCCAGGCCGAGACCTGGGTCACCGTTCCTCGCCCCGCGATCATGGGGGATCCGTCGTCGGGCTTCGGTGACGTGTTCGTCATCGGGCAGGACGGCACAGTCACGGAGCGGCGAGTGACCCTCGGAGGGCGGGTCGAAGACCGGATCCAGGTCATCGGTGTCGCCGCGGGCGAGCGAGTCGCGGTTTCCGACCTCGGGAGGATACGCCCGGGCACCCGGGTGTGCGTGGAGGGCGGTGTCCCCGCCGCTGCGGTGGGGACGGCCGTGGAAGTCGAGGATGCCGGCAGGTCGGATGGGTCTCCCTCCCCCGCCAGGGTCGGCGCGACCTCCACGGCCGTGGAGGTCGATGACGTCGGCGCGTCGGACGGGTCTCCCTCCCCCGCCGCGGTCGGCGCGACCTCCACGGCCGTGGAGGTCGACGACGCCGGCAGGTCTGACGGGGAAGGGGAGGCGGTCGCGCCATGAACATCGGCAGATGGGCTGCCCGCCACGGGGTGTTCGTGGCGATGATTTTCCTCTTCCTGGGCGTCTGGGGGGTGTACGGCCTGCGCCAACTGCCGCTGGATCTGTTCCCGGAGATGGAGCTGCCCAGCCTGTCGGTGATTGTCGTGTACCCGGGCGCCTCGGCGACCGACGTCGAGGACCGCGTCACGCAGGTGGTCGAGGACGCGGTGTCCAGCCTGCCCGGCATCAAGGACGTGCAATCGGTCTCGTCGGACAACGTCGGGGCGGTGACCTGCATCTTCGACTTCGGCACGAACCTGGACGAGTCGGCCAACGACATCCGCGATCGGTTGGCGCTGGTGCGGCGGGACCTGCCCTCGGGAATCGAAGAGCCGATGTTCCTCAAGTTCGACGTCAGCATCCTGCCGGTGATGATGGTGATGGTCACTGTTCCCGGCGGTCGGGTGGACGAGTACTACGAGACAGTCCGCCTCCTGGTGAAGGAGCGGCTCCAGCACATCGAGGGCGTCGGCACCGTCATGATCATGAACCCCGCCCCGGATGAGGTGCACGTCGACGTGAACCGCGGGCGGTTAGAGCAGTACGGGATCTCGCTGGCCCAGCTCGGTGGGGCGATCCAGGCGCAGAACCTATCGATCCCGATGGGCACGCTGGTCGTCGGCGACACGGATTACACCGTCCGGCTACCCGGGGAATTCCGCGACCTGGAGGACCTGCGGGATCTGGTCGTCGGCGCTTCGCCTTCCGGGGGCGTCGTGCGGCTGCGGGACGTGGCGGAGGTGTCCATCCAGCCGCCCGAGCAGGAAGCGGTGGCGATGCTGGACGGTGCGCCCGCGCTGATGCTGATGGTCCAGAAGCGCAGCGGCGCCAACACGGTGGCGGTGGCGGACGCCGTCAAGGCCGAACTGGACGGACTCAACCGTTCGCTGCCGCATGGCTTGAAGGCGGTCGTCGCGATGGACACCTCCAGGTTCGTGCGCCTCATGATCGACACCCTCACGGACTCGCTGATCGTCGGCGCCATCTTGGTCATCGTCGTCGTCTTCCTGTTCCTGCGCCGGCTGCGCTCCTCGTTGATCGTCGCCCTGACCATCCCCGCGTCGATGATGGTCGCCTTCGCCATCCTGTACTTCGCAGGCTCCACACTCAACATCATCTCGCTGATGGCCTTTGTGCTCGCCGTCGGCATGGTGGTCGATAACGCGATCGTGGTCTTGGAGAACATCACGCGCCACCTCGAGGCAGACAAGGACCGCGAGACGGCGGTGGTGGAGGGAACTCGGGAGGTGGCCGGTGCGGTCACGGCCTCGACCATCACCACGGTGGTCGTCTTCGCCCCCCTGGTGCTGGTCTCGGGGATCATCGGCATCATGTTCAAGGAACTGGCCTTCGTGATGATCTCCACGATCGGCGCCTCGCTCCTCGCCTCGCTCCTGCTGACGCCCATGGTTTCCGCAAGGCTGCTGCGGACCGCGGCCGAGACTCGACCGCCACGCACATGGTTCGGCCGCGCGGTCGGCTGGGTGCAGGACGTCACGGAGCGAGGCTACCGCGGACTGGAGAACGGCTATGGCGCCGCCTGCGGCTGGGCCGTGCGACACAAGATCGCGATCATCGTCCTGGCCCTGGCGCTGGCGGCCCTGACCGTCGCGGTTGTGCGAACGCAGGGAACGGACTTCCTCCCCCAGATGGACTCCGGCGAGATCCTGATCACCGGCAAGCTGCCGGTCGGCACGGCAACCGAACGCACCACGGACGTGGCCGGCGAAGTGGAGCGGATCCTCCGCGAGGAAGCCGGTTCCGACCTCGTGCTGGCCTATCGCCGCGCCGGGCGGTCGGCGGAGGGAATCGGCGTCACGATGGGTATGCAGGAAGGGACGCACATCTTCATGGTCGGCGCCCGCCTCAAGCCGGCGGGGGAGCGGGCGCAGGGATCCGTGTCCGACATCGCCGAGCGGGTTCGCCGGCGGCTCGATCGGATACCGGACCTGGTCAACTACCAGGTGCAGACGCAGCCCATGTTGGCCACCATGGTGCTCGGCGGCCAGAAACCGATCACCGTCGAGGTCCGTGGGGCGCGGCTCGACGAACTGGCCAAGGCGGCGGAGAAGGTGCGGGAGGTCGTGGCCGGCGTTTCGGGAACGAGGGAGGTCTCCGCCGAGGGGCTCGAACTCCGTCCGGAGCTCCAGGTTCGCCTGGACCGACTGCGCTCCTCGATCCTCGGGGTCAACTCGGCCATGGCCGGCGACGCGCTGCGGACGTCGCTCTACGGAGCCGCGAAGGGTACGTACCGCGGAGCAGGTATCCGGGCGGAAGAAGCCGACATCGTCGTCCGCCTGCGGAAGGAAGAGCGCGATTCGATTGCCGACATCGAGCAGTTCTCGGTGCCCTCGGTGACCGGCGCCCAGGTCCGGGTCACGAACATGGGGGACGTCCGGGAGACCCAGGCGCCGTTCGAGATCCGGCGGAAGAACCGCGAACGAATGCTGACGGTCACCGCGTACCCGGCCGGGCGCGCGCTGGAGGACATCGCCGCTGATCTCCGGCGCGGCGTCGACGCCCTGGACCTTCCGGAGGGGGTGTCGGTCGCATTCGGTGGCGACATCAAGCAGCAGCAGGAAACCGGTGCCGACCTCCGCGTCATCATGCTCTTCGCCATGCTCCTGGTCTACATGGTCATGGCGTGCCAGTACGGCACTCTTCGGGACCCGCTGGTCGTAATGTTCTCCGTACCGTTCGCCGTGACCGGCGTCTTCCTCGGGCTGCCGGCGGTCGGTCTCCGAGGTTCCCTGATTTCGATGCTCGGCATCGTCATGCTGATGGGGATCGTCGTCAACAACGCGATCGTGCTCGTGGACTACATCAATCTGATGCGCCGCGAGCACGGCATGTCCGTGCTGGATGCTGTCGTGACCACGGCGCGGCGCCGGCTGCGGCCGATCCTGATAACGACGTTGACGACCATCATGGGCATGGTTCCGATGGCGGTCGCCACGGGCGAAGGCCACGAGCTCTGGCAGCAGCTCGGCGTCGCGATGATCGCGGGGCTCACGATCTCGACGCTCGTCACGCTGTTCCTCGTTCCGGTGGTCTACGTCCTGTTCCACTACGGCGCCGTGCGACGCGAACACAAGGCGGCGGAGCCGCAGGCATGAGGGGCGTCCGGCGAGGTCGGCTCCTGCGCGGTTTCGCGCGCTTTGCGAACGGGGAGATCCGGAGGCGCCCGCGGACCCTGTACCTCGAAGTGACCATGCGCTGCAACGCCCGCTGCGACTTCTGCGGCTACTGGCAGGCGCCGCGGCCGCCCGAATTGCCCGACTATGCCCCGGTTGTGCGCCGGTTCCGGCCGCTCGCGGTCGTCCTCACCGGCGGAGAGCCGCTCGTCCGCCGTGACCTGGAAGCGGTGGTCCAGGGAATCCGCGGCGCCGACGACCTGGTGTACATCGCCCTGATCACGAACGGCGCACTGCTGACGGTCGAACGGGCGCGCGAGCTCCGGCGATGCGGGCTCGACGCCATCTCCGTCTCGTTGAACCACGCCGGCATCGAACAGGACCGGGAACGGGGAATTCCCGGTCTGTTCGAGCACCTGCGCGAGGTGGTTCCCCGCGTGGCCGGCATCGGCTTCAAGCGTGTCGCGTTGAATTCCGTACTGATGCGCTCCACGATCGACCATGCAGGGGATCTGGCCACGCTCGCTCGGCGCTGGGGAGTAGCGATCAGCTTCAGCACGTACGCCGCGACGAAGAACGGGAACCGGGCCCACCACATCGAACCGCAGGATCGCGACCGGCTGGAGGCCACCGTGCGCCTGCTGCGCTTGATGCGGAGGGAGGGTTGGCCCATCGAGAACTCCGACTGGTACCTGGCGCGCGTCCCCGAGTTCTTCCGCCGCGGCGCTGTACCGGGTTGTCCCGCTGGGCGGAAGTTCTTCCATGTTACTCCCGACGGACTCGTCAAGCTCTGCCCGGACATGCCCCCGGTGGCGCACTTCTCGATCTTCGATCCGCGGCAAGTCTCGCCGGTGGACTGTGCATGCTGTTGGTACGCCTGCCGTGGAGAAGAACAGGCTCCGCTCGATCTGCCCCGCGCGCTCCGCTTCGCCGAGCTGTGGCTCGGGGCCTGACGGGAGATGAACATGACCTCGTCTGGCTGGCGATGCGTCTTCCGCCTCGGTCCGCGGGCGCTGGTTGTCGGGCTGGTGGCGGCCGTCGTGCTCGCCCGACCCGCGTCGGTAGCGGGCGCGCTGGCGGCCGCCTGGCGGGTGCCATGGGTCGTCGGCCTGGTCCTGCCGCTCTTCCTCCTGTGGAACCACGCGGGTGTTCTTGGATGGCGCACCCTCTGGACGGCCGTGCACGGTGCGTCAAAGCCGTCGCTCTGGCGCCTGACCGCCGCCCGCATGGGTGCTGCGGCGGTGAACATGGTGCTGCCGACCGGCGGCGTCGGCGGAGAGGTGATTCGCGTCGCCGCCAGCGGCGCCTCGCGCGAGACCCTGGCGGGGAGCGCCGTCGTGGTCGTCCTGGACGACGCTGCATCGACGCTTGCCGTCCTGCTGCTGGTGGCGGTATCCGGCGCCGTCCTTGCCTTCATGTCGGCCGACGGCCCCGCGTGGACGGCGGTCGCGTCTGCGCTGCTGCTGCTCGTCGGAATCCTGCTGTGGGGAGCACCGGCGGTGCTGGCGCGGGTCGCGCGCTGGAAGTGGATCGAGCGGCGCGTGCCGCGGCTGACGGATGTCCTGCGGGACGCCGGACGGCGAAGGGCGCTGATCGGCCGGGCCCTTCGTCGTAGCACCGGATGGCACGTCGTGGAACGCGTGCTGACTTGCGTCGAGATCTGGGTGGCGGCCGTCGCGCTCGGCCTGGCGTTCGGGCCGCTCGACGCCCTGGTCGCCGGTGGATTGATGACGGGGGCCAGTCTGCTGTTCTTCTTCGTGCCGGGACAGCTCGGGGCTGCGGAAGGCGCCATGGCGGCGGCCTTTGCCGTGCTTGGCTTCCCACCCGAGACCGGGTTGGCGGTCGCGCTGCTGCGCCGCGGCCGGCAGGTCGTGACGAGTGTTTTGGGTTTGGTTCTCCTGGCTGCCGTCCCGAGATGGAGGAGCGGCCGCGCGGTTGCGTCCGAGGCCGGTTGAGATCGGGGCGCCAGAGTGCGGTTGTTGTATCTGCAGCCTTCCGAGGGTTTTGGCGGCGCCGAACGCCAGGCTGTACTGGCGGCGCGGCGGCTCCCGGAATTCGACATCGAGGTGCTGCCCGTGGTCGGGTCGGGGCGGGAGATCTGCGGCGAACTGGAGCGGTGCGGGGTACGGAACTACGTGTTCCTCCCCGCCATCGGCGTGCCTCCCGATCGCCCGTCGGGGATCCCCGGCAAACTGGCGCGGGCCGCCAAGTTCGCCGTGCGCTGGCGCCTGGCGTGCGACGGCATCGCCGAGGTGATCGCGCGCTGGCGACCCGACCTCATCATGGCCGGGCGCACGTTCGGCTGGGCCGTCGCGGCCGGCGTGCGGCGGCGATGGGGAGTGCCCGTCGTGTGGCGGGCCGGCAGCCGCGCGACCTCGGCGTGGCAGGCGTACGCCTTGCGTCTGGGCGGCCGGATCGGCCGGCCGGACGCGGTCGTCGCCAACTGCGGTTCCGTCGCCGATTCGATCGGCCCGCCGCTCGGCAGCCCGCTGTTCATCGTTCCGAACGGCGTCGACACCGAACGCTTTGATCCTGCGCGCGTCGGCGGCAGGTATCGGACGGACCTGCCGAGCGGCGGTGCCGTCGTCGGTGTGGCTGCCCGGCCGTCGCCCGAGAAGGGGTTCCACCTGCTCGCCCGGGTCGTCCGGTTGCTGGCCGACCGCGTGCCGTCCGTGCGCTTCCTGGTGGCCGGAGAATACGGTTGGCGCCCGCACATCGAGGCCGAGTTCCAGCGCCTGGGCCTCGCCCCCCACATCCGGTTCCTCGGCCACGTACAGGCGATGCCCGAGTTCTACGCGAGTTGCGACCTGGTCCTGCTGACCTCTGTCGCGGCTGGCATCGAGGGTCTCCCGAACTCGCTGCTGGAGGCCATGGCCATGGAGCGACCGGTCGTTGCGACACGCGTCGGCGGCGTTCCGGAGCTCGTAACGCATGGGGTCAACGGTCTGTTGGCCGACGCGGACGACGCCGCGGCGCTCGCGGCATCTGTGCAGCGCGTGTTGGCGGAGCCGAGGTTCGCCCGCAGGCTAGGCATGGCGGCGCGGGAGTCGGTGATGGCGAGGTTCTCGGAAGGAGCCGTGGCCGCCGCGCTGGCCGCAGTCTTGCGACGGGTCGTGGCTGCTGCGGGAGAACGGGACAAGGCAATGCAAGGGCCGGCGGAGGTTCAGGATTGACATCGCGGCGCGCAGCGACGCCGCCCGGGTTTGACCGACGCGAGGAGGTGAACGATGGATTTGTTGGGCTACACCCTGTCCCCCGAGTGGCGAATCCTGCTCAGCTTGGCGCCCGGCGTGGCCGTGCTCCTGTACTTCCTGAGCGGTTATGTTGCGTTCCGCATTCGTTTCCGGCACGGCGCCGCGCCGCGCTATCCCGAGATCGAGGATCGTCAGGCCTCCGAGTTGCTCCCTCGCCGCTTCCGTTCGAGCCTGCTGTGGACGATCGGGCCGGTCGAGCATTGTCTGGTCCGTCTCCGCATCCGTCCGAACGTGCTCTCCATGGTCGGGCTGCTGCTGGCCGCTGCTTCAGGCCTCGCCCTCGCGCACGGCCGCTTCGCGCTGGGCGGCTGGCTGTACCTCTTCTCCGGGATCTTCGACATCTTCGACGGGCGAGTCGCGCGCGCTACCGGCCGGGTCAGCCTGACCGGACGGATCCTGGATTCCGTCGGCGACCGCTATTCCGAGTTCTTCTTCCTGGCGGGGCTGGCCTGGTTCTACGCCGATCGGTGGGTCATCCTGGTCGTCCTGGTCGCGCTGTTCGGATCGATGATGGTCAGCTACGTCCGGGCCCGAGCCGAAGCCATGGGGATGATCGGATCGGTCGGCCGGTTCCAGCGCCCCGAGCGCGTCTTCTACCTCGGCGTGCCCACGGCTCTCGCGCCCATTCCTGCCGCGATCTGGGAGACGGGAACGCCGCCGATGCATTGGCTCGCCGTGGCGGCGTTGGTCTTCGTCGCCGTTGGTGCGAACGGGACCGCGCTCGGCCGGTTGATTCACCTGCTGCGCCAGACGTCCTCGACGTCCGGCGCTCATGAGAGGAATTCGACGGACCGCGCTCGAAGTCGTCTGCCTGCCGCGGTGGGACGTGGGCCGACGCCCGGCCAACTGACTCGCAGCCTGCAGGCGACCGGCCCATCATGATCGCTGGTCGCCGGTTCCGCCGTCCAGCCGGGTGCGGCACGCGGAGGGCAGTCGTCGAGCGTAGCGCACGCAGGCGACTTCGGGGCGGCCTGCGACGGGTGGCATGACGATGCGGTTTTCCCGTCATCGGGGGGATCGTTTGGCGTCCGGGGATCCGGAGGCGAGTCGCGCCGGGCGCTATGCGCGATGGGCCGTCCGCCACCCGTGGACCGTGCTCGCGGCGGGTTTGGCTGCCTGCGTGCTGGCGGCCTTCGCTGCACGACACCTGCGCGTGTCTTCCGACCTCGCCGCGCTCCTGCCGGATGACACTCCCAGCGTCGCGAACCTGCGCCTGGCTGCCGAGCGGCTGGGGTCGACCGATCTGCTGTACGTCGCCGTGCAGTCGCCGGACCCCGACGCGAACCACCGCTACCTGGACAGCGTGGCGTCGGTCGTGAGCCGCTGGCCGGAGCATCCCCTCGTCCTGCACAAGCTGGCGGCAGGCTACTTCGTCGACCACGCGCTCTACTACGTCGACCTTGCCGATCTCGAAGCGATCCGGGAGAACCTGCGACGGCGGATCGAATGGGAGAAGGTCCATTCGAACCCCGCGTACATCGACCTCGAGGACTCCGTCCCTCCGGACATCGTGCCGCCGGCTCTCCGCGAGAAGTACGAGCAGCATCGGCTGGTCAAGCTGCTGACCGGCCGTGACGAGAAGGATGCGAACGACAAGCGGGATCACCCCGGCCTCGGGGCGGTCGAGGATGCCTATCTCGAACGGGAGGTCGAGGTGACCGGCGACGGGCGTGGTCCGTCCGTTCACGAAACCGTCAGCGTGCTGGCGGTGCGCTTCCGGTCGTCGACGGTGGACATCGATTTCGCCCGTCGCGTGGTGACGCGCGCGGAATGCCTGATCGGCGCTCGGGTCGGCAGCGAGTGCCGCGACCTGCGACATTGGCCCGGAGCGAAGGATCTCCCGCCCGAAGCGCGGGTCGTCCTGGATCCCCATGCGTTCCATCCGCGGATGCGGGTCGATTCCGGCGGGGCCATTCGCACGCGCGTGCGGGAGACCCAGGCATTGATCGCCGACGGAACTGCCGCTGCATGGCGCTCGCTCGGCGTGATGGCCGCGGTGGTCTTCCTGTCCTTCCGTCGCCTCCGTGCGTTGGCGTACGTCCTTGCTCCGTTGGTCGTCGGCACGACACTGTGCTTGGCCCTGGCGGTCGTACTGCTGCCCCAACTCAACGTCATCACCGTCTTCACGTTTGCGATCCTGGTCGGGATGGGCATCGATTTCGGCATCCACCTGGGGAAACGGTACGAGGAGGAACGAGCGGCAGGGAACGACCACGAGCGGGCGACCGTGCGGACGCTCGGCCGCATGGGCCGTCCGATGATGGTCGCCATGCTGACGACGGTGATCTGCTTCGCCCTGCTCATGACCTCGTCTCTGCCCGCCTTCCGCGAATTCGGCGAGCTGAGCGCCCTCGGCCTGCCGCTGTCGATGCTCACCGCCTACGCACTGTTCCCCGCCATCGCCACGCTCGGGGAACGTCTGTGGCCCATGCGTGTTCGACGGGTTGCTCCTGGAGCCGCAGCGCGCTCGTCGTCTCCGGCCTTTTCGCTCATCGGTTCCATCGTCGTGCTCGTCGCGGCTCTGGCTTCGGTCGTGGTGGCGGTGTCGGCGGCCTCGGGGCTCCGTTTCGAATACGACTCCAGCAAGCTCGGCACACGACGCCAGATCGCGCCGACGGTGGACGCTCGTTATGCCACGCGTGGCTACACTGCATCCCTCATGCTCGCCGTCGCGGGCAGCCCGGAGCAAGCCCGGGAGGTCGAGCGTCTCCTGTCGCCGCGCATTGACGCTCCGGCGGAGCGGCTCCGCGCGGTTCTCGGGCTGTCGTCCTTCGTGCCGGATGAGCAGGAGCGGAAGTCGCTGGTCCTGCGCGCCATGGACCGGATGATGGACGAGCCGTCGTTCGGCTTCTACGAGGACGACCTGTCGGACGAGGAGTTCGAGGATCTCCAGGAGTGGCGGCGACGGCTGCGCGCGCAACCGGTTGACGCGGCGGCGACTGACTTCCCGCGGTGGGCCCGGGACCTGTTCGTCGAACGGGATGGACGCACGGCGGGGAACGTGGTCTATCTCGTGCCCGACGCCAACATGGGCGATGCGCGCGACGCCCGCGACATGCAGCGTCGCTACCAGGTCGTTCGCCTGCCGAGCGGGGCCACCGTCCCCGTGGCGGCGACCGGCTTCGTGTACGCCGACGTCGTCTTCGGAATGCGCCAAGAAGCCCCCTGGTTGACCGGTCTGGCGGCGCTGGGAATCCTGGCCATCGTGCTCATCGCCTTGCGCAATCCGTGGCGGGCGCTGATCACGCTGGCACCGCTGGCCGTCGGATTGGCTTGGCTGTTCGGCCTCATGGCCGCTTTCGACGTGAACCTCACCTTCTACGCGACGGTGATCCTGCCGGTCGTCCTGGGTACCGGCATCGATGGCGCCGTCTACCTGCATTGGCGGTATCTGGAACTCGGGCCGGGCTCCGTCCTGACAGCGCTTCGCCGAACGGCGCCGCCCGTGCTGCTGTCCTCGATCACGACGATGGCGGGGTTCGGCAGCCTCCTCTTCGCGCACCATGATGGCCTGGGCTCCATGGCCCTGGTGGCCATGCTCGGCCTGGGCTGCATGCTGGCCGCGGTCCTGCTCACGCTTCCCCCGCTGCTGCGCGTGCTTGAGGGACGCCGTGACGCACCTGTTCCGGAGACGGCCGGACTCGCGGAGGTTCCGTAGATGCGGGCGACGCGACCCACGCGGCAACGATTCCGCGGCGCGGCCGACGTGGCCGGTTCGGTGCTGGGCATCGGGCTGCTCGGGACGGGTGCAGGTACGGTGGCCGCTGCCGTGACGGCGATGGCCTACTGGGCGATCGGCGGGACGTCCTGGCAGGTCGGGTTGGCCGTCGCCTGCCTCCTTTCGATCGCCGGGGTGGCGGCCGCCGCCTCTGTCGAACGAGTGCGGGGACCCGATCCGCGGGAGTTCGTGCTGGACGAAGTCGCAGGGCAGTGGGTGGCGCTCGTGGGAGTCGGGGCGGACTGGCGTTGCGTCGTGACCGCATTCGTCCTGTTTCGTGTGCTGGACATTGTGAAGCCGTGGCCGCTGCGTCGGCTCGAGCGGTTGCCGCACGGCGTGGGCGTGGTCGCCGACGACCTTGCCGCGGGCCTGATCGCTCTCCCGATGGTCCATGGAGTGGCGTGGTGGCTGGGCGGCATGTGATGCAGGAGGAAGAGTCATGAGTGACGCGGATCTCGAGTGGTTGGACAAGGAGGAGCCGGGTTGGTCGAGGCTCGACCTGCCGCGGACGGCGACCTGAGTCAGCTACGTGTCGGGTGATCCGGGAGGTGACCGCCTGCGCTTGCGCTTCTTCCGCCGCACGCAGACGGTCTTCGTCAAGGCCTGGTTCGGTCCGGGCGTGCAGGGTCCGCCGGGACGCGTTCACGGAGGCGCGATGGCCGGCGTGCTCGACGAAGCGATGGGCGCCGCCGCCTGGGCGGACGGTCACGTCGTCGTGGTGGCAGAACTCACGATCCGGTACCGGACGATGGTGCCGATCGAGACCGCCTGCACCGTGGAGCCAACGGTGGTCTCCGTGGACGGTCGCAAGGTACGAACCCACGCGGAAATCAAAGGCCGTGACGGTTGTTTGTACGCCGAAGCCGACGACCTGTTCATCTCGATCGTGCCCGAACGCTTCGGCGACCTTGGCCGCACGCTCGCCGAAGCGACAGGCGATGGCTCATCTTCCCCGCCGCACGGGAATTCCGGCCGCGAAGCGACACGGGTTCCACTGGCCACGGAACCGCCTTCGCTGCGGCGGCCGCATCTGGGGGTTCGCCCACGCCGGGGCCCCGCTCCAGGCCTGGGCGCGGAGCGGCCCGTGGCACGTGGACCCCGCGAAAGAGCCGCCTGCGGGCACGGGCGTCGTTCGGTCATCGCCGTGCTCCTTGTCTGTGCGGTGGGATGGCAGGCTTGCCAGGTCTCCTGCACCATGCGACAGGCGGTGCCGAGAGCCGTCGTCGTGGCGACGGTGCCCCCCGAGCCACCTGCCGAGACCATCCCGCCTCGCCCGTACGAGGGATCCCTGACGCTTGCCAGAAGTTGACCGGGTCTGCTCGGCAGAAGTTGACCAGCTGACGGGGTAGCGTCGGTGCCGCGGTCGCGGTCCGATTCTTCGTCGTGATCGCGGCGGTAGCGGTAGATCGCGCGCATGCCATCGAAGCGCGGGAAGCGGCCGTGTCGGTTCTGCCGGGGGTGGTATCGCGTGGACCCGCGGGTGGGGAAGCGCCAGTTCGCGTGCCCGAAGCTGGCGTGCCAGAAGAAGCGGGAGGCGGTGCAACAGGCCGCGTGGCGCCGGCGCAATCCGGACTACTTCACGGCGCGGCGGATCGCGGAGAAGGCGTCGGCGGAGCGGCCGGAGACGCCGACGTTGCGACTGCCACTCGATCGACTCCCCTGGGACGTCGCGCAAATGCAGTTCAAGGCAGAAGGTGCCGAGTTCCTTGCGGAATGCGGCCGCGTCCTGGTGAGGGACGCGCAAATGCAGATACGGCCGCAAGTCGGCGATACCTCGTAGGAATCCGGTCGACTCTCCCGGGCCCCGCCGCAAACGCAGATGCCGGCCGTGAGAAGCTCGGCTTCGCGAGGCGACGAGGCGGATGGAGATCGAGTTTCACCAACTGGACCTGCGCTACGAGGCGCTGCGCCGGCGGGACCCGAAGAAGGAGCGGCAGGTGCTCGCCTCGCTGGCCGAGGTCGGCCAACTCCTGCCGGTCGTCGTCGTGCGCAGCGGCGACTCGGAGCGCTTCGTCCTGCTCGACGGCCACAAGCGCCAGCGCGCGCTGCGGCGGCTGCATGCCGACACCGTCCGCGCGACGGTCTGGACGCTCGACGAGGTCGAGGCGCTGCTGCTCGAACGGCTGATGCGCCATGCCGAGGCGGAGAGCCCGCTGGAGCAGGGGTGGCTGCTGCGCGAGCTCTCCGATCGTTTCGCCTTGTCGCAGGCCGACCTGGCGCGGCGGTTCGACCGCACGGTGAGCTGGGTCTGCCGGCGACTGGCGCTGGTGCGTGAGCTGCCGCCGGCGATTCAGCAGCACGTCCGGTCGGGCGCGATCGCGGCGCACGCGGCGATGAAGTACCTGGCGCCGTTGGCGCGCGCCAAGCGCGAGGAGTGCGAGCGGCTGGCCGAGGCGATCGCCGCGGCTCGGCTCAGCACGCGGCAGGTCGGCGAGCTGTATGCTGGGTGGAAGTCGGGCAGCCCGCGGACCCGCGAGCTGCTGCTCTCCGACCCGCTGCTGTACCTGCGCGCGCAGGCCGAAGGACGGCGCTCCGACGCGCCGGCGAAGAGCCCGGGCGCGTTGCTGCTGGACGACATGGCGCTGATGGGGACGGTGGCACGCCGTGCCGACCGCCGGCTGTGCGGCGAATCGCTGCGCGCGGTGCTGCCGTCGGAGCGGGACGAGATCGGCCGAGCGCTGGCGCAGGCCACGGCCGATCTGCGCACGCTGGAGACGCGCTGGACGAAGGAGGTCGAGGATGCTGGACGAGGAGACGCGAGCGGCGATCCTCAAGCTGCGTGAGCAGGGCCACGGGATCCGTCCCATCGCCCGAGCGCTCCAGCTCTCGCGCCAAGCGGTGCGCGACGTGCTGGAAGCGGGGAGCAGCACGACACCTCGCCGCACGTCGCGAAGATCGGCGGCAAGGAGCGGCGCGTGCAGAGCGCCTCGCTCGTCGCCTGCTACTCGCACCTCCTCTTCTTCCAACTCTACCCTCGCTTCCGCCGCTTCGAGTGCAAGGTCTTCCTCACGGAGGCCTTCCGGTATCTCGGCGGCACCTGCGCCGAGTGCATGGTCGACAACACCCACGTCATCGTCCTGCATGGCACGGGCGCCAACATGGTGCCGACCGCCGAGATGGCCGCCTTCGCCGAGCGCTTCCACTTCGTCTGGAAGGCGCACGAGCTGGGCGACGCCGATCGCTCCGGCCGCGTGGAGGCGCCGATGGCCTTCATCGAGAACAACTTCTACGCCGGCCGGTCCTTCGCCGACTTCGACGACGCCAACCGCCAGGCCCGCGCCTGGTGCGACAAGGTCAACGCCACCTTCAACCGCCGCTGGCACGCCAGCCGGCGCGAGCTGTTCGCCGTCGAGCAGTCGCACCTGCGGCCCTTGCCGCTCTGGATCCCGCCGGTCTACGAGCTCTACCAGCGGACCGTCGACACGGAGGGCTTCGTCAATCTCCACCGCGTGCGGTACTCGGTGCCGTATCGGTTGATCGGCCGCGAGCTCGAGGTGCGCGAGCTCAAGGACCGCGTCGAGATGTACGACGGGCCGCGGCAGGTCGCATCGCACCGGCGAGTGCTCGAGCCGAGCGACGTCCGCATCAGCATCCCCGAGCACCGTCCGCCCCGCGGCGAGGGGCGCAAGGCGCACGCGACCTCGCCCTACGAGCAGCAACTCCTCCAGCTCGAGCCGCGCCTGGGGCCGTACGTCGCCGCGCTCAAGAGCAAGGTGGCCGGCCAGGGCGGCGCCGCGCTGCGCCGCCTGTTGCGCATGCTGCGCGACGATCCGCGCGACCCCCTCCTGGCCGCGGTGGCCACGGCGCTGGAGTACGGTCTCTTCGACCTCGAGCGGCTCGAGCGCCTCGTGCTGCGCCACGTCGGTCGCGAGTACTTCGTCCTGCCCAGCCAGGAGGACGACCCGGAGGACGACGATGAAGCGGAATGACGAGCTCGACCAACTGCTGCGCTCCCTGCACCTCGGCCGCATCCTCGAGATC
>Ga0068707_1001573_pt1 | contig 15995 bp, 9 predicted proteins | sample YNPNPMetaG_FD_66600 | JGI IMG/M metagenome (GOLD analysis project Ga0068707, IMG submission 66600) | Anoxygenic and chlorotrophic microbial mat microbial communities from Yellowstone National Park, USA - YNP NP MetaG | ecosystem: Environmental > Aquatic > Thermal springs > Hot (42-90C) >...
CCCATAGACTGTCGGGAGAAAGAAAGGCTATCCGACGACCCAGGTGGCGCGCGACATACCATCCCGCCGCGGCATCCTGAGCGGTGCAGCTTGCGGTGCGAAAGCCGTAAGGCGTGAACCATTCCGCGGTGAGCACGTCGGTAGCGGCGACGGCGATCATGGTTACCCGCCGGGCGCTCTGGGCCACCCGGAGCAGGTGCAAGGCAGGTTGGCTGAGCGTGCAGCCCTGCAACAGCTCACAGCCGGCTTCCTGCACCAGGGCCATGGCCAGCTCCTGCGTTTTCTGCTCCTTGCCCCCGTCATCCTCGATCAGGAGCCGGAGGGGACGCCCGGCCACCGCGAGCGTCCCGCCGGTAGCATAGGCCAGCCCCAGTTCAAAGCCGCGCCAGGCGGCCTCCCCGTAGCTCGCCCAGATGCCACTGCGCGCCGCGATCACGCCGATGCGCAGGTCCGAGCGCTGCGCCGGAGCGGGGACAGAAGGTCTACGCCAGAGCCTCATCACTCAGCCGATTTTCCTGTAGAGCCGCTTGTTTTTGTGCTCCAGGTCGGGACGCGGTGCGCCCGGATCGCCCAGGGTCATGATGAGCGTATCCCCTTCAACCTGATAGCGCCCATAGAAGGTGCCAGTCAGGCCCAGGGTGTGCTCTGTCTGCTCAAGATCAATTTCGCCGTTGGCAGCGCGGTAGGTCCCGCCAGAGCTGATGCCCATCGAGGGCAGCTCGGCGCGGAAGGTCCCATCCGCGCGGAACTCAAACCACAGACCCGGATAAGGCTGTCCAACCGGTTGTTCCCATTTGCCCAGAATCTCGCTCATCGGTTCCTCCTGTGTCTTTAGCGTTACGCGATGATGCCCAGACGCCGCACTTCTTCCCATAGCCAGGGGCGGAAGTCGGGATGGGCAATGTTAATCAGCGCTGTGACGCGGTCCTTCAGACAGCGTCCGCGCAATTCGGCCACCCCAAACTCGGTGACAATCGTATCCACGTCCTGACTCGGCACGGTAACCTCGGCTCCAGGGGTCAGTTGCGGCACGATAGTGGAGACAGTGCCGTTGCGCGCGGTCGAGCGCAAAGCGATAATGCCCCGCCCGCCCGGCGCCATCTGCGCCCCGCGATGCGTGTCGAGCTGCCCGCCAGTGCCGCTGAAGTGTTGCGAACCGATGCTTTGTGAGCAGACCTGGCCCAAGACGTCCACCTGCAGGGCGGTGTTGATGCTCACCATCTTCGCGTTCTGGGCCATGATATAGGGGTTGTTGGTCACCTTACCCTGTTGGAATTCCACCGCTACGTTGTTGTGGATGAAGTCGTAGAGCTTGCGCGTCCCCAGGGCAAAAGCGCCCACCATCTTGTTGGGCCACAGGGTCTTCTTGCGCCCGGTGATCACGCCCGCTTCGAACAGGTCCACCATGCCGTCGGTGAACATTTCAGTGTGGACGCCCAAATCGTGCTTGCCGTACAGGCTCTGGGCAATCGCGTTGGGAATACCGCCAATACCGAGCTGAATGGTACTCCCGTCCTCAATCAGATCGGCGATGTACTGCCCGATGGTGGTTTCCACGTCGGTCGGCTCGATCGGCTGCAGCTCCACCAGCGGCGCATCGTTTTCCACAATGTAATCTACGTCCAGCAGGCTGATTTGGGTATCCCCCAGGGTCCAGGGCAGGTTGGGATTAATCTCCAGGATGACCAGATCGGCGGCATCCAGCAACTGCCGTTCAAAGACCAGCGAGGTGGAGAGGGACATGATGCCGCGGCTGTTAGGCGGGGTAGCGGTACCCCAGAAAATATTGACCCCGCCGGCGTGAAGGCGATCCGTGCCCGCCCGATGCAGATTGTTGGGAATGTAGGAGACCATCCCCAACGGATGAGCCTTGCGGTCAGGGACCCCGTAGAACCAGTTTTCCAGGAAGAAATGGCCCTTCATCTCCGGGCGGGTGTAAAAGCCGTACTGCCGCATGGGGAGACACATGAACACATGCACATCCTCCAGTCGGGCGGCGTGCTTTTCCAGCTCCGAAAGCAGCCCTACCGGCTCCGAGGCGCACATAGCCGCGGCGATACGCTGATGGGATTGCACCATCCCGACGGCTTCGGGGATGGAGATGCGTTTTTGCTCATACATGGCTTTGAAATCCATGGCCTGCCCCCTCTGATGCCTGCAGCTCTACATGATGAAGGCGGCGCCGGCCTGATTGTAACCCACGCCGGAACCGACGAAGAGCACCAGATCGCCGGGCTTGACCTTGCCCTGCTCACGGGCATCGTCAAAGGCCATAGGCAGGCAGGCGGAGCCGGTGTAGCCCCACTTGTCCATAATCCAGTGCGCCTTAGTCATGGGCAGACCCAACTCTTTCATGACGAGTTCAATGCTGTTGTAGCGAACCTGCGTGAAGATGATCAGGTCAATATCCTCGATGGCAAAGCCGCCATTGGCAGCCAGCTCGCGCACGCGCTGCGGCCAGCCGGCATTGTTGACCTCCGGCGGGAAGGGGGTGATGAAGCGCACCTGCGTTCGGCCAGCGGCCACGCTTTCCGGGGTCGCCGGCTCATAAGTACCGCCGGAATAGATGCCCCAGTGCTTGTGATAAGAGCCGTCGGCAAAGAAGGTGGAGCTGACAAAGCCGGGCTTCTCGTCCGCGGTGAGGATGGCCGCCCCCGCGCCGTCGCCGTAGAAGAAGGCCATCACGTCGTGCTTCCAGTCCGAAAGCTTATGCATCATGTAAGCGCCGATGACCATCACGTACTTGAGGTGCGGATTGCTGCCGATCAGGCCCGCGGCGATATTCAGGCCGGTGGGGAAAGAGGCGCAGGCGCAGCCCACGTCAAACGTCCCGGCGCGGGTGGCCCCCAGCTTGTGCTGCACAACGACCGAGGTCGCGGGGGTGATGTAGTCCGGGCTATCCGTACCCAGAATGATGAGGTCCAGGTCCTCTGGCTTCAGCCCCGCCTCGGCCAGCGCGTCCTGCGCAGCGCGCACCGCCAGGTCCGAGGTGACCCAATCGTCCGGGGCATACCAGCGCGTTTTGATGTTGCTGCTTTCCTCAAATTTGCCCACCACCTCCGCCAGCTTGGGGCTGACCTGCCCCATCAGCTCGGCGAAGCGGGCGTTGGACATTTCGATCTCCGGGACATAGCGTCCGGTAGCGATGATTTTGGCATAACGGGACATGGCGCTCCTCCTTCACGAACCGATGACGATGCCACCATCTACACTGATGGTAGCCCCATGCACAAAAGCAGCCTCATCACTGGCCAGCCAGAGAAAGGCGTTGGCGATGTCCTCCGGCTGTCCCAACCGGCCCAGGGGGGTATGGGCCTTCATGTCTTCCAGGACTTTTTCGGGCATCTTCTGCACCATCTCGGTGGCGATGAAGCCCGGCGCTACTGCATTCACCCGGATCCCGTAGCGGCCCAGCTCGCGCGCCCAGACTTTGGTCATGCCGATGACGCCAGCTTTCGTGGCCACGTAATTGGTCTGGCCGAAGTTGCCATACAGGGCCACAACCGAGGAAACGTTGAGGATGACTCCGCCACCCTGGCGAATCATGTAGGGGGTCACCGCCTGAGCGCAGTTGAAGACGCCCTTCAGGTTGACGGCGACGACACTATCGAAGGCCGCTTCTTCCATCTGCTTGACCAACTCGCCGTCCTTCATCTTCACGAACAGGCCATCGCGGGTGATGCCGGCATTGTTGACCAGCACATCAATGCGACTGTAGCGCGCGATGACATCATCCACCCAGGCCTGGACTTCCTGTCGGTCCGCGACGTTGACCTTGTAGAAGGCCGCATCGGCTCCCAGTTCAGCGACCAGGGCCCGCCCGGCTTCCTCGTTCAAGTCGCAGATGACCACTTTGGCGCCTTCGCGCGCGAAGACCTGCGCTGTAGCTTTACCGATGCCTGCCGCACCGCCGGTAATGAGCGTGACTTTGTCCTTCAAACGCATTGCAACCTCCTGTGGGGTAAGAGATACATAGAGACTGGTCCAGAGCGCCCTGGCGCTGGACATGATGATGATACCAGATGGCGGTTACCAGGGAGTTACCCAGGAGATACCGACAAAGTAACTGCTCAGGCTGGCCGTTGAAACCGCGCCGCATGCTGCCCCGAGCGTCTGTACCCCACCAGCGCCCGGGGAAGCGCTGGCTACAGAATCAACCAGTCGCCAGACGGTGGGGCGCTGAGCCGTTACCCGACAAAAGCGGTATAATAGAATCGCGAGCGCGACTTCCGCATCCCGCGGGAAAGCGCACCGCCATTTTTTCATTCAGGGAGGAGAGTGTATGCGACGAGGGTATAAGTTGTTGCTGGCCGGCGCTTTAGGGACAGGCCTTTGGGTTTATATCCGCCATCACCAGCGGCTGGCTTTCTACGGCAACCTGCTGCGCACCTACGTCAGCTATCACCGGCGCTACCTCACCGATCCGCAGGTGCACCGCGATCTCAGCTTTCACCCTCAGGCGACGCCGCGGCTGGACCTTTATCAGCCTGCTGGCCCTGGCCCCTACCCGGTGCTGATTTTCATCCACGGCGGGAGCTGGACAAGCTACCCCAAGCCCTGGTTCGCTCCCCTGGGCATCCTGCTCAAAGCGCGAGGGGTGCTCACCGTCATTCCCGATTACACGCTCTACCCGCGCGCGACTTACCGCCAGATGGCGCAGGAGGTGGCTGCCGCCATCGCCTGGACGCTGGAGCACGCAGCGGACTACGGCGGCGATCCGCAGCGCGTGTTCCTGGCCGGGCACTCCGCCGGCGGGCACCTGGCCGGCCTGGTCACCTGCGACCCGCGCTGGCTGGCCGAGCTGAAACACAGTCCGGCGGAACTGCGCGGCTTCATCGGCCTGAGCGGGGTGTACGACCTTGAGGCGGAATACCGCTTTGTGGCTGGGAATCGGGCCGCCCGCGCTTTGCTGCAAGGGGTCTTTGAGGGGGAAAAACACTTCGTCTATGCCTCGCCCGCCCAATACGTGCGTCCGGACTTACCGCCCGTGCGGCTTATCCATGGGGATAAGGATGATGTGGTCCCCTACGCCATCAGTGAGGCGTTTCACACGGCCCTCCAGGCGGCAGGGGCGAACAGCGCCCTCATCCGCTACAGCGGGAAAGGCCATGTAGATTACCTCTTCGATGCGCTTTACCATGATCAGGCCCCGCTCTGGCGCGACCTGCTGGACCTGATGGCCATGGCCTGAAAAGGAGGCCGCCTTCACAGAAAAGTCAGGGCGGACCCTAAGCAGTCCGCCCTGACTCGCCGCCTTCCCCCTGCCAGGTCCTACGGGGTGTAAAGGACCAGATTGTCAAAAGCGACCGTGCTCTGCTCCCCGGTCTGCGTGGCGTCCACCATCAGGGCGATGGTCCCTTCTTGGAAACTGGTATCCGTGCGCATAATCAGAAGCTGACCGTTGATCCGCAGCGAAAGCGCCCCGCCCTGGCAACGCACCTGCAGACGATTCACCGCCGGCGCCGGGAGAATGGTCGTGGAGTAAGTCGGCCCGGCCAGGGCTTCGGGCTGTCCATCTTTGACGGCCAGGATCAGATAGTGCCGGTCCGCACTGATGCCCAGGAAGTAGTAATTATCCTCATCCTGCAAGCGACAGATCACCCCGCTCCAGTTATCGAAGCTGCCCAGCGCGTGCCGCAGCTCCAGGTCTACCGCCACATCCTTGAAACGCTCACCGGTCAGCGGAGCGTAAACCGCCAGCCCGCGCCCGCGGTCCTCCAGATAGAACTCGCCTTCCTGCACGTAAGCGGCGCCTTCCGGCGTGTCGAAGGTCGCCCAGCGCGGGTCGGGCGGCGAAAAGGTGTCGTAGAGGATAAGGTTGGGCACCGGCGTGAGGGGTTGCGGGGTCGCCTGAGGCGTCGCCTGTTTACACGCGCTCAGGAGCAACACCAGGGCCAGCAAACCGCCCCATGGCCGCCACCAGCGCTTATCCATGCCTGGCCTCATAGATGGGGAGCAGGACCGTCAGGGTCGCCCCTTGTTGTGGGCCGGCACTCGTCGCCCAGATTTTTCCCCCATGGCGAGTGATGACTTCCCGCACCAGGGCCAGACCCAGCCCCAGACCGCCATAGCGCCGGGTTGAACTGCCATCTACCTGATAGAAGCGCTCGAAAATCCGCTCCAGCTCATTCGCCGGGATGCCGATCCCGTCGTCCTGAATTTCGATCCAGACCTGCGCATCCCGCACGCCAGCGCGGACCCAGACATGCCCGCCTTCGTGATTGAACTTGATGGCATTATCCAGCAGATGCTCGAAGGCGCGGGCCAGTTGTTGCTCGTCGAGGACGACCTGCGGCAGGGTTTCCGGCAGCTCCACATGGAAGGTGATGTGGCGACGCCTGGCATACTGCTGAACAGCCCGCATCGCCACCTGGAGCACGGCGAGCAAAGAAGCCGGGCGCAGGTCAAGCTCGCCCAGCGACGTATCCTCAATGGCCGTGATGGACTCCTCCAGCGTTACCAAACGTTCGGTGTAAGTATTCATAGCCATAAACACGTGCTGCAGCTCTTCGGGAAGCGCCAGACCAGCCGAACGATCCAGGGCGATATCCAGATACCCCTTGACGATAGCCAGCGGGGTACGCAGCTCATGGGAGACGTTCTGAATGAACTGGGATTTCAAAGCGTCCAGGTTGCGCAGGGACTCGTAGGCCTCCTCCACCCGCCGACGCGCTTCCTGAGCCTCCTGATAGAGCCGGGCGTTATCTAAAGGCGAAACGATGGTATTGGCCACAGCGCTCAACAGGGTCACGTCCCGCTGCCGAAAATAGTTAGCGCTTCGGGAAATCGCCAGCACCACCCCCTGCAACTCGCCGCGCAGCCACAGGGGCACCATGACCACACTGCGGATGTGCATCTCAGCCGCAAGAGCCCCCAAAACCGGATCGTTTTCCGACAAAACGGACACAAAGATGAACCTCTGTTCCTGCAGGCCCAGGTGCAGGCTTTCCACCCGCTCCAGTCTGAGGTAGTCGCCCAACCTCTCGGAGACAAAGGCATCCCCATCGGCAACCAGGACACGCAGTCCGCGCTGCTCTATTTTCCCCACCAACACGGCATCAGCCCGCAGGAACTGCCGGGTCTCACTGCAGGTGCGCCGCAGAATCTCGTCCGGGTCCAGGGTAGAGGCGGCCATCTGCCCCAGTCGGTTCAGGAGCTGCATTTCCGTCAAGCGTCGCTGTAACTCACTGACCAAAAGAGCTTTTTCCAACGCGATAGAGGCCTGACGCGCCAGCATGCGGGCCAGTTCAATCTCCTCCAGGCTCCAGTGATGGACCTGCCGATCGAACAGGTACAGCGCGCCTGCGCAATAGTGCCGAATCCACAGGGGCAACACCAGCGCAGCCCGCGTTTCTTCCTGCCCGGCAAAGCCCACCTCGCAGCTCATAGCCTCCACCTCGCTAAAGGCCTGATACCCTTCCGGTCCCAGCCGATGGTAAACCAGACGCCTGTCCATCCAACATTGCTGCACGCTCCGCATGATCTCTTGCTCCTGAGAAAAGCCCTGAGCGTAAACCACCGGCGCAGAGGCAAGCTCCATCAAAGCGATAAGGCCGGCCGGCAAATGCAACAGCTCCAGCGCCTGCTCCAGAATGACTCGCATGACTTCAGCCGAATTATCCGCCAGGGCGATAATCTTCTGGTCAATCTGAGCCAGGGCCGCTAACTGATCGCGCTGTTCCAGCAGGCCTTGATAGAGCTGCGCGGCATAGAGCGAACCGGCAAACTGTTGGGTCAGCAGGAGCAATACATTCAAGTCCGTGGCCGAATATCGGCGCTGAGGATCCTCATGGAAAACCACCAGTACCCCTAAGGGTTGGTCCTGCCAGATCACCGGCAAACCGATGGTCATGTGAATGGTATCCAGGTTCGGGATGTCAAGCCGATCTGGCCAGGTTGCATAATCATCTACCAACACCAATTGCCGCTGCAGCCAGACCTGTCCCACAATGCCTGCGCCGGGCTTGATGCGCATAGCCTGATAGACGCTCCTTTTGCCGGCCCAGCGCACCGGGGAAAGTTCGCCGGTATGAGGATTGCAGGTGTAAAACAGGGCTCCACTGGCCTGCGTCATACTCATGGCCTGCTGTAAAGCCGCTTCGATGATGGCGCCGGGATCAAGTTGGGAGCCTGTCTGCAAGGCCAGCCGGCGCAAAGCCTCCAGGTATTCCGCGCGCCGCCGTGACGCAGCATAGTTCCGGGCATTATCCAGCGCCGAAGCGACCACATCGGCCAGGGACTGGAGTAAAGTCAGGTGCTCCTGGGTGTACCCATGAGGGCGGTCCAGCGTAAGGGTCAGGAAACCCAACACCGCTTCCTGCGTGCGGAAAGGCACGACCAACACTGAAAGGCGTTGGGCACCGTTCATCACCACCCAACGCGGCTCATGGGCCGTATCCGGCACCAGGATGCCCTCGCGCGTCTGGAAGGCTTCCATCGCCAGCGGATAGCGGCGCAGGGGCATACGTCGTAGTTCTTCTTCCACGTGCGGGAGCAAACCGTAGCCATAGCGCAGGTAGAGGATGTCGTTTTCAAACATCATGATGATGATGGTATGCGCAGGAATAACGCCCTGCAGATGCTGTCCCAGACTGCGGATGATTTCCTCCTCGTCCAGGGTACCGGAAAGGCGCACCCCCAAGGCCTGTAAGGTCTGTACCAGCGCCTGCCATTCGTGCTCTGTCTGGCGCAGCCGCGCTTCCCGCACCGCCACCGCCGCCATCGAAGCAAACAGGCCCAGCATCACCTCATCTTCCGGGGTAAAAATGCGTTGCCGATTAAAACTGTCTACGGTGATATAGCCCAATAACTCCCCCCGCACCAGCAGAGGAGCTACCAGGGTTTCCTCGATCTCAGCGGTGCGGCCCAGCTCATGCAGTCTGGCGGTAACCTCATCCGACAACAGGGCCTCGTCCACGCGCGCGATATGGCGGACATGGATCACCCGTCCACGTTGCAAATCCGCCACAAAATGATTATCCAGAGGCAGGACCAGCGTTTTCAGCGTCTCGTCATACCCCACCACGGCCCGGAAGTGAAAGCCATCGGTTTCCTTGAGCAGCACACAGCCCGCTTCAGCCGAGCCGATGAGGTCTACCGCCATCTGCGCGATGTGCTGCAGCAGGGTGTCCAGGTTCTCGCTGGCCAGGAGGGCGGGAATCAGCTCCAGCAAAGCGTTCAGGAGCTGCTGCCAGCTGGCCTGCAGGCGCAGCTCCTGCGCCTGTTGCACCGCCATGCCCAGCAGAACGCTCGCCACTTCCAATATCAGGCAGGCTTCGGGCGGGAAGGCATCGGCGCGGGAGCTTTCCGCCCCCAACACCCCGACCACGGCTTGATTCATCATGATGGGGTAAAGGGCCGCGGAACGAATCGCGCTGGGCGTTGGAGCGTAATAGCGCGGGTCCTGCTGCACATCGGGCACCCTCAAAGGCTGCCCCTCCCGCGCGACCCATCCGATCAACCCTACCTGCAGGGGCTGCCGATAGCCAACATGGATATTCATGTCGCTGCCCCCTTCAGCTACCAGCACCAGCTCGTCGCCCTCGCGCAGGAAAATCCCCATATGCTCATAAGCAAAATAGTGCCCCAATTTTTCGGTGATGGCCTGCAAAATCCGCAGCCAGTCCTCCCGCTGCTGCAGTAGAGCTACGGCGTTCCGCTGATACCAGCGCTCCCGTCGAAACGTGAAAGCGCCTTCCAACGTGTGCAGGCTGATCTCCATCAGCTCCGCCAGCAGTTCGGGATGGGCCTGAGGGAAAGGCAGGATGCTATCCACGCCAGGGGGGAGGACTTGAGGCGGAGCCCCTGTGTAGAGCAAGAGGACCGGGCAAGGGAAACTTTCCAGCCCGCTGATTTCCGGCGTTATGGCGCACAACACCAGCACCTCTGGAGCCGGCGTCTGCGTCTGCCACACCTCGCTCAGAGTGGCAAAGCGGGTGACGGCATAAGCGGCCCGCAAAGCCTCGGCCACCGTATCAGCATAGGGGCTGTTATTATCCACCACCCAGAGACGTCTCATGCCTGTTTTCCCACCCTGCGCGTCTGTTCCTTTCCCTTAAGTAAGTTTAGCACATCTCAGGACTATGCCAACTCTGTCCACAGGGGCACAAAATCAAACCGGTTCACATCCACCAGCCCCTGATCGGTCAATTTCAGGGCGGGAATGACCTCCAGGGCCAGGAAGCCCAACTGCATGAAGGGATCGTGCAAGGGCGAACCCAGGCGCCGCGCCGCCGCCAGCAGCGTTTCCATCTGCGCGCGGACGACCTCCAGGCTCTGGTCAGACATCAGGCCGGCAATAGGAAGAGGGACACTGGCCAGCACCTCCGTACCCCAAGCCGCCACCAGGCCGCCGCCCAGCGCAGCGACGGCGCGCACCGCCGTACGCATGGACTCGTCATCCGCCCCCACGACGGTGATATTGTGCGCATCATGGCCCACGCTGCCCGCCAAAGCCCCGCGCTGCAGGCCCAGGCCCCGCACAAACCCCAACCCGACGCGCCCCGTCCCGTGATGGCGTTCCAGGACGGCCAGCTTCAACAGATCGCGCGCCACGTCCGCGACGGCCTCATCCCCCTGCACGGTCGGCGGCAAGACCACCGTCTCGGTGACAATTTGCTCCGGAATGACCTGAATGACGCGCAGCGCCGTGCCCGCTACCGGGATGCGGAAATCCAGTTGGGCGGGGAGAAGATGAACGCTCCCGCGCACGCGATTGGGGATGGGGGCCGGAGCGGGCCAGTCGCCGCAGGGGACGCCCGCCTGAGCCACCAGCCGGCCCGCGACGTACACCTGCGCGGCGTAGAAGGCCTCCAGGGAGGGAGTGACGACGATGTCCGCGCGCCGCCCCGGCGCCAGCGCGCCGCGATCGCGCAGGCCGAAGGCCTCCGCCGCGTTCAGCGTGGCCATCTGCACCGCCGTGACCGGGTCCACCCCAGAGCGGATGGCCAGCCGCACCAGATGATCAATGTGGCCTTCTTCCAACAGGTCCGCCGGATGACGGTCATCAGTGGCGAAGGCGAAACGCCGACTGTTGGTCGGCGTGAGCGCGGGCAGCAGGTCGCGCAGATTTTTGGCCGCGGTCGCTTCGCGCGCCAGGACGAACATGCCCGCGCGCACTTTCTCCAGCGCCTCGCCAGCGGTTAGGCTTTCGTGATCGGTGCGCGGGCCGGCGGCCAGGTAGGCCTGCAACCAGGGGCCACTCACGCCCGGCGCATGCCCGTCTATCAGCCGATCCTGAAAAGCCAGCAATTTTTCCAGAGCGCCAGGCAGGCCCAGGACCGCGCCGGGGACATTCATGAACTCCCCCAATCCCAGCACGCGCGGATGCCCGACCAGGGCCAACAGGTCCTCTGCTTCCAGCACCGCGCCTGCAGTGGCCATCGAGGTAGCCGGCACGCACGAGGGCAGCATGATGAACACCGAAAGCGGCAGATTTTCCGTAGCATCCAGCATGTAACGAATGCCCCCCGCGCCGGCAACGTTGGCGATCTCATGCGGATCGGCAATCACGGTGGTAGTGCCGTGCGGGACAACGCCATAGGCGAAGGCGTAAGGGCTGACCATGGAGGATTCGATGTGCACGTGGCCATCAATCAGGCCAGGGACCAGGACCTGACCAGCGACGTCCACTACCGCGCGTGCCCCATAACCTTTGCCTACAGCGGCAATGCGCCCCGCAGCGATGGCCACATCAGCCTCCAGCAGCTCGCCGGTAAACACGTTCAACACCCGTCCCCCCTGCAGCAGCAGGTCCGCCGGCTCATCCCCGCGGGCTACCGCCAGAATATGCGTTAAAGTTTCGCGATCCATATTTCTTCCTCCCATTTCGGTTATAGTTTTAGCGGCAACTTACGCAGGCGAATTCCCGTTGCGTGAAAGACGGCGTTGGCCAGAGCGGGCGCCGTCCCTAACAGCATGGGTTCGGCCAGGTTCTTGGCGCCCAGCGGTCCAAAACTGGAGGGGAATTCCAAAAACATCCCGCTGATTTCCGGCATGTCGCCGGCGCGCGGGATGCGGTACTGATTGAAGTTGAGCTTATCGGGCACGCCCTCCGTATAAGAGAAGTCCTCCATCAAGGCGTAGCCCAGGCCCTGGGCAATGCCGCCGTACATCTGGCCGTAAGCGCCCAGCGGGAAAAGGAGCCTGCCCCCATCATGCGCCAACCAGACCCGCAGCGGACGGATTTTTTTGCCCGCCACCTCGACCTCCACCACCTCGGCGCCGAAGGTGTAGGCGAAATAGGGCACGCCTGTGCCGCTGGCAAAATCCCAATGCTTGTGCGGCACTTCCCACCGCCCCTGGGCAAAGAGCTGAAAGCCCAGGTCCCGCGCGTAATGCACCACGTCTTCAAAGCTCAGCAGGTCCTCCTGCGGCCCCAGGAAGCCCTCCCCTACCCGGCGGACCTCTTCCGGAGCACAGCGGAAGGCGGAAGCTGCGGCCAGGCGCAGGGTGGCTTCCAGCTTGCGGGCGACGGTTAAAACGGCATTGCCCCCGACCACGGAGGCGCGCGAGGCAACCGTCGGGCCGGATTCCAAGGCCGTGTCAGTATCGGGACGGGGCATATGCACGCGTTCCAGCTTCACCCCCAGGGCCTGCGCCGCCAGCGCGCTGAAAACGGTGCGGCTGCCCTGACCGTAATCGGTCAATCCCGCCTGCAGCACCACCGTGTCATCCTCGGCGATGCGCAATGTGATGGCGGCATAATCGCGCCCCTCACTGCCCAGGCCGATGCCGTGAAAATAGCAGGCGACCCCTATCCCGCGCTTCACCGGCGCCTCCGGCGCCTGAGCAGCGTACTCCGCGCGTTTGCGGTCCCAATCGGATTGAGCGCGTACCCACTTCAGGCATTCCACCAGGCCGGGGGGATATTCCAGCGCGTTGCCAGCACAGGTGCGATCGCCAGCGCGCAGGGCATTGCGCAGGCGGAACTCCAGCGGATCCATCCCCAGGGCATGGGCCAGCTCATCTATGGCCACCTCAGCGGCAAAAGTGACCGGCGGATTGCCAAAACCGCGGAAAGCACCGCCATAGCCGTTGTTCGTGTACACCACCTGGGTGGTGACGTGCACGGCCTGATAGCGGTAGGCGCCGCCGGCATGAACGGTAGCCCGCCAGGAGGAAAGAGGCGTCGCTGCGGAATAGGCCCCGTTATCCACCAGAATCTGAATCTCCGCGCCCAGCAGGTCGCCGGTACGCGTCGCCCCGGCGCGCCAGCGGATGCGCATCGCCTCGCGTTTGTACGAGGCTGCCATAGACTCTTCACGGCTGAGCCACAACTGAACGGGCCGCCCCGTGAGCTGCGCCAGACGCGCGGCCTGCGCCGCCGTCTGATAGACGCTATCGTCCTTGCCCCCAAAAGCGCCCCCCACCGGCGGCTGAATCACGCGCACCTGTTCCGCCGTCAGGCCCAGCACCCGCGTCAGCACATCGCGCGCGATAAAAGGACTCTGGCAGTTGGCATAAATGGTCAGGCTCCCATCCGGTTCAGGCACAGCCAGAGCGGCCTCGGTTTCCAGATAGGCATGTTCCTGCTGCGGCAGCTCATACTCCGCCTCTACCACCACCTCAGCCTGCTCCAGATAGGGCTGCGGCTCCCCATAGCGCACGAGGTGCGTCACGCACAGGTTATCCGTCGCTTCGGCGCGCGTCGGGATCACAGGCGCATCGGGCGCGAGGGCGGCGCGCGTATCGGTCACGACCGGCAAAGGCTCAAAGGTCACGCGAATCGCCTGCACGCCAGCCAGGGCGGCTTCGCGGGTGGTCGCCGCCACCACGGCGATGGGGTCTCCCACCATGCGCGCCTTATCCGGTACCAGCACGTAAGCATCCGCCACCGGCCAGCCGAAACGGCCCTGCTCCACAAAATCCTGAGCCGTGATGACGGCCAGCACCCCCGGAACTTGCAGCGCCGGCGCAGTGTCTATCTCCACCAGACGCGCGTGGGGCCAGGGACTGCGCAAGACCCGCGCATAGAGCATCCCCGGCAGTTGGAGGTCGCCCACATAGCGCGCCCGGCCCGTCACCTTGGCCGCGCCATCCACATTCACCAACCCCGCCGGCGCAGCTGGTGGCAGCCCCGTGCGGCGTTCGCCGGCTGTGGCCTCAATCGCCTCGATAATTTGCTGATAGCCGGTGCAGCGGCACAGGTTACCGCGCAAGGCCTGCTGAATTTCTTCACGGGTCGGGGTGAGGGTGCGCCGCAATAACGCTTCCGCGGCCATAATCATCCCCGGCGTGCAGTAGCCGCACTGGACAGCGCCGTAGCGGACAAAGTTCCGCTGCAGGTCGGTCAGATCGCCATCCGGCCCCTGCAGCCCCTCGATGGTCACGACCGTGTGCCCATCCACGGCGCGTAGCGGCGTGCGACAGGCGCGCACCAGACGATCATCGAGCAACACGGAGCAGGCCCCACACACACCGATCTCACAACCCACTTTGGTCCCGATCAACCCCAGGTGATCGCGCAACAGACGCAACAGGGACAGGTCGGGGTCCACCTCCAAAGCGATAGATTGCCCATTAAGCGTGAACGCGATCTGCATAATTCCTCCCATCCAGAGGTCTAAGAAGGCCGTTCCAGCAGCGAACGCCACCAGGCCCCAACTTCTCGCAACAGGTCGCTCCAGCCTTCCCCCTCGTCATCATCCTGCTGGAAAGCACGGGGCGCGAAAGCCGCTCCCGTCTGCCCCTGAACGAGCAGATAGCCCGGCGCGTATTTCGACTCCGCGCCATGGACGGCCTCATAGTGAGCCACCCAGAGAGGAACCAGCACCAGCTTGTAGGACTGAATCCCCATCCGGGCGGTGCTGACATTCAGGTTCTCGATCTTCCACCCGGCGGCATCCTGCTCAATCTGCATCCGCAGCAACCGGGCTTTCCGTCGCCAGGCGAGTGAACGCGCCACAATGGAGGCGTCGGAGACGGTCACGCTGTAGACTTCTACCGGCCAGTTGGCCACAAACTCCGGGGCAAAGGGTTTGGCCGCGTTGGTATCAAAGGTGTCGAAAATGCCGTTTAACTCTCGGGGCAGGGTATGGCTGGCCGGAACACGCACATCATCTTCCAGCATAGGATAGGCTCCCGTAAGCTCCGTCCGCACCATGCTATAGCGACCCTGCCGCTGATAATTGACAATGGTGCAACGCCAGGTCAGTTCTCCGCCTACGTCGAAAGTCCAGACCGGCAGGAAGGCGCCGGAAAGCGAGCGAATGTACAACGTTTCGTGCAAATCATGGGCCGCCAGCCATTCCTGTAGTCGGCTTTTGGCCTGCTCCGGCGTGACTTCCATGGGAATCACACCGTGAGGGGGAATCAGCGCCATCTGGCCAGACTCGATCACGTGAGGCGAGCCGCAATAGGCGCATTTCATGCTCATCTGATGGGCCAGCAGGAGGTACTGCGCCCCGCAGGCCTGACAACGTAGCACGCCCATGCCGGTAGGGAGCCGGTGCCCTTTGGCCGTAGCCAACGCAAGCATGAAATTCTGTTCATCCGCTGTAGCGCTTTCCTGCCAGACTTCCAGAATCGGGCGTTTGTAGCCGCAATAATCACAACGCACCTGCAGCCCATACGCGGTCATGGTGCCCCCGCATTGGGGGCAGATCATACGTCGGGCCTTGAGCTGCGCCACCGGCGAACTGGCAGCCTGTTTCCCTTCTGGAGCTGCTTCCGCGGGAGGCTCCGCCGTTGCAGCAGCCGTTTCGGGAGACATGGCGTCCAGCGCCTCCAGGCCGCGCCGCGCCAGGGCATGATCCGGCTCCAGCCGTAGCACCGCTTCCAGACAACGCCGCCGCTCTTGCGGGTCATCGGTCAGGCCGCTCAACCACAGCCAGGTCGGCACGAGCAGCTTCGCCATGCCGGCATCCGCCTGGGCGTTGAGGATACGGGTGAAGGCCTGCCGGGCGCGCTCGCGATCGCCGGCGCGCGCTGCCGCCACGCCCTGTTGGAAGAGCGTCTGGCCCTCGTTGACGGGCAGGGCTTCGGGCACCAGGCTG
>Ga0068707_1001578_pt1 | contig 15966 bp, 16 predicted proteins | sample YNPNPMetaG_FD_66600 | JGI IMG/M metagenome (GOLD analysis project Ga0068707, IMG submission 66600) | Anoxygenic and chlorotrophic microbial mat microbial communities from Yellowstone National Park, USA - YNP NP MetaG | ecosystem: Environmental > Aquatic > Thermal springs > Hot (42-90C) >...
TAACAGGGGACTTCGCTTCGGCTACGCCTTCGCTTCGTCCCCTGTTATAGAGCAAAAAAATGAATACATTTGTATGAAAATAAAAGACATCTCATACACACTTTTTGGGATACTATCCTGTGGGGTCCAAATGAAATAAATGTGGCAGTCAGTAGACTGCCCTTTATAAATAGCGAAGTCGCAGAATTTGCCAGCGAAGGGTTAATAATATTTACCAAAATTATTATATGAATTATTTTTATCCGAAAATAATTTTATACTCTCGAATAATCGTAAACACGAAAACTTCCCCTTACTAAAGAATTTTTTGGATAATTTTGCGTATTATCCTCACATAAAAAGGTATAAAATATACCAGAATTATCATGCGTTTTCATAGCTATTAGTTTTAGTTATTTTTATATTCTATTTTTTAAATAAAGAACAATTAATACTATTGCTATTGATGGTAAAAACATAAGTAAATAGCCTATTACGGGTATTTCCGATAACATCTCGGATAACCTTGCAAGCCAGATAATCATATGAAAAGGAAGCATAAGGATATGGAAACTCAACCAAAACGGAAAGATTAAAACATCTTTCAACGTGATTCCCTTTATCCATCTAATTACCATCTTTTTAAATGTTAGCTTTTCATTTGTTTGCACATTGTCCCCATGTAATGGTTTGTAATACATGTCGGGATACTTGCTAAGTTTATCAGACTTTTTCATGGCTATTTGTTTTAATTGGTTTTACATAATGCAATTTTATTTATCCGATTAATTGTCTTTTTCAAAGTCCCTGTTTTTAATCTTTTCTTTGTACTTTTTAGCTATGTATGCATAGTCTTCAACTGAAAATTTTATTCCGTTTTCTTTCTTATAGTTTTCAGCCTCCATTTCGAGCATTCTTACTCTATCGTAACCTATTCTTGCGATAAGGCTGTTCCTATAATATTCGATATTCCCATACTTACCTATGTTACATTCGGCACACTGCCCATGTACATTATCCTCGTTGAACCGAAGTGTCGGATATTTACCAGCAGGCAAGTAATGTCCTGCCTGTAACGGCAACATTCTCCCACAACTTATACATGGTTTGCCCACTTGCGCAATGGACATTAGCTTACCTCCTGTATAATTAGGCAAGCATAAGTCGTTATTGCTACATACAGTATTCGAGCATATCCCGATTTGCTTCATTTCTTTTGATGTATATAATAATGTGAATCTGATTTTCGGGATGTGTTGCCGGGTCAATTCTTTGGATTCTTGTTTCAAAGATATCGTATCCCATTTCGAGCAATAAGTGTACAATATTGTTTTTGTCGGCAGGCAGATATCCAAGTTTGGTATTGCCGTAATAAACTGCTACAGCGTTTGGGTCATATTTGTTGTCGGGCTCAGTGACAAGGGTAAGCTCAGTCCCAACGGTTAATTCGTTAAACACCAACGGACCTTCGTGGTATGAAAAACCTGCGATCTGGCAATGCATAAAGTGTTTCCGTGTTTCCATAGTTATAGTTTTTGAGTCAAAGGTAAATTGCCAAAGCGACAGGTTCTGTCGTTATAATTTTTTGAAAAAAATTTTTTGCAATTAATAACTCCCCCCTGAAAATGGTTAATCAGGGGAGGAAATTGGTCAGCAGAGGGTAATCAGATGCCCAAAGTGTGTTTTAGTTGCTGGATTTGCGTATTCCAGAGTTCTATGATTTCATCCACTTCTTCTTCTTCGGCAAAGTCGGTAACAAGAAGGGATAAATCACCGGTAAGATCATCGATACGTATTCGGAACTCGAAATAGTTTGTTTCTTTATTGGGCTGATCAACCCATTCGTAGCGCACAACCACATTTTCGCGCAGGTAGCTTTGTACAGCGCTTTGCGTGGTTTTGTTCCAATGGAAATCGAAGATATTTTTTGAGCGAACGGTAACGTTGTCGGCAAACCATTCGGTGAGACCCGCAGGAGTACTTAGCCGGGGAAACAACACCCTGGGTGAAATACGCATCACATATTCCAGTTCAATCTTTTTCCTCATGCCTATAAATGGTTTATGACTTGCAAGATATAAATTTTTTTTTTGCAAATAAAATTAGTTTATCTAAATCTGAAATAAAAAATGTATTCCGGATAGTCAATTGCGGTGCAAAATGACTAATTTTGAGGCAAAATACAAGTGCGGAATGTTGCGTGAATCCATCAAACGGCGTTTTAAGCTAAAACGGTTACACTACTTTGTATTGAAATCGTTTTTTACCCCTCTTCTGCTGACTTTTTTTATTGTTATTTTTTTATTGCAGATGCAATTTTTGTGGAAATATGTCGATGATCTGGTAGGGAAGGGTTTGACGATAGATGTGCTTGCCGAGTTGTTGCTCTATGCATCGGCAACTTTTGTACCGTTGGCATTGCCGCTGGCGATATTGCTGGCCTCGTTGATGACTTTTGGCAATCTGGGCGAAAATAACGAACTTACTGCACTTAAGGCCTCGGGGATATCGTTGTGGCAGATAATGTATCCTCTCATTTTGCTGATGGGGGTAGTTAGTGTGCTGGCGTTTTTTTATTCTAATGTTTCATTGCCGTATTACAACTTAAAATTTCGTTCATTGTTATTTGATATTCAGCAGCATCGGCCGGAACTGCAAATTAAGGAAGGGGTGTATTACAACGGTGTCGAAGGGTATACCATTAAAATTGGTAGAAAAAATTATAAGACCAATCTGCTCTATGACCTAAAGATATACGATCATACACAAAATATGGGAAATACAAGCGTCACCGTAGCAGATTCGGGAACCATCAAGGTGACGGCCGACAATCGTACCCTGATAATAACCCTCTATTCGGGCGAAACATATGTGGATATGCCCGAAGAACGTCGCCGGTCATACTCAGCCCGGTCGTATCCTTTCCGGCGCGATCGATTTAAACAACAGGTTATTACTATTCCGCTCGAAGGATTTGATTTTCAACGTACCCAAGAGGCTCTTTTTCGCAACAACTATCAGATGATGAATCTATCACAGCTCAAGTATAGTGTTGATTCCATGAATCGGGAAATCAACGGTGATATTGTTGCTCTGAAAGCTAACCTGTCTACAAGTAATCTTTATCCGGTAAAAATTTTTAATGCGGTTAACAAAAATCCTGTCGATACCTTACCCCCCATTAAGGATTTCCGTAATGTTCGGTACCTGTACTATTATTTGCTCAATACCCGAAGCGAAAAATCGTCGGTCATTAGCATGGCGTTGTCGGAAGCCCGTGGGGTAAGAAGCACCTTGTCGACCGAAGCCGACGTACGAAGGAGTAAAATGATCCGCTTGCGCAAGCATGAAATTGAATGGCATAAAAAATTTACCCTTTCACTGGCCTGCCTGATCTTCTTTTTTATTGGGGCACCGCTTGGTGCCATTATTCGTAAAGGCGGATTTGGGCTACCGCTGGTGATTTCGGTTGTATTTTTCGTAATCTATTATATTGTAAATCTTACCGGCGAAAAAATGGCCCGTGAATCTTTCTGGCCAACATGGCAAGGGGTATGGCTTGCTTCCATGACCCTATTACCCATTGGGCTGTTCCTTACCATAAAAGCTACCAATGATTCGGTTGTATTTAATCTGGAGTTCTACTATCGTATCCTGGATCGAATTAAGACTTTTGTTGGAAAGATCCTACGACGTTAGTAATTGATTAAAAGTATTGAAAAAATGTTTTGTCGCACATAATTAAGGAATTTAAATATTTTTTGATACAAAATTTAAAGTCGGTTGTTCTTAAAATTTATCAACAATATTTGATATGATTCACGTTTTTAATCTGAATCCCTAACTGTGGTTATTTTTTCGATAGGGGTAATTGTATGAATTAGGTACATGGAGAATGATGTACATACATACGGCATAAAGATATATATTTCACGCGAAAAGAACTTATAAGTTGCTGATTATCTATTGATTATATAACCGAAAAGGCGCAAATAACGCAAAGGGAAAATGTAAGGATAACATTGACAAGATTGAGTATTGAAAAGTATTGTAAAATCTATTCACTACTCGGGTGTCGAGACCACCATGTAATGCGGCGAAGTTTGTTGCTTCGGCGATCAAAAGGGATTCGCATAATATAAAATTTTACAAGGATGAAGATTCTTATTCTATCACCTAAGCCGCCTTTTCCACCCAAGGATGGTGGGGCAATTGCCATATTCAATCTGGCAAAAGGATTGGCAGAAACAGGGAATCAGGTACATATTCTGGCAATGAATACCAGTAAGCATAGGGTTGAAAAGACAATTTCGCCTGATGTGCCGGGGCTTACGCTTCAGTATGTCAATGTCGATACCCAGATAAGTGTATGGGGGGGGGTGACAAATTTACTTTTTTCGTCGGTACCGTATACGGCATCACGGTTTAAGCAACCGGAGTTTCAGCAGGCATTGGTGGATTTGCTCAAAAAGGAGTCGTTTGATCTGGTGCAGCTCGAGGGTCCGTATCTGGGATTTTACATCCCGATCATTCGTACTCATTCCGCGGCCAAGGTAGTAATACGGGCACACAATATAGAGCACGAAATATGGCGACGGGTAGCCCTTAATGAAACCAACCCATTGAAACGCTGGTATTATTTCAATCTGGCCAATCGTATAGTTAAGTTTGAAAAACGAATGCTGATGCTTTCCGATGCATTGCTGCCTATTACCGATCGCGACAAAAAAGCCTTTTTGGAATACGGATATTGCGGACCTATGCAGACTGCACCGGTTGGGGTGGATACCATTATAAAAGATATCCCCGTTACCCATCAAAGAGCGGTAATGTTTCTGGGAGCACTTGACTGGGCTCCTAATCAGGAAGGGCTGATATGGTTTGCCGAAAGGGTATGGCCAAGGGTACTGGAACAGAATCCCTATGTAATTTTTCATGTGGCCGGTCGCAATGCCCCCGTGTGGATGCAAAAAAAGTTGGCCATGGTACGAAATGTATTGTTTCACGGCGAAGTAGAAAAATCCTCTGAGTTTCTCGAGATAGCTGATATCATGGTGGCTCCTATCCTGAGCGGCAGTGGGATGAGGGTCAAAATCATTGAAGCTATGTCCTATGGAAAGGTTGTCGTCACTACAACCATAGGGGCAGAAGGTATTCCAGTAGTTAGTGGCGAACATCTGATAATTGCCGATAACCCATTGCTATTCGCACAACACATACTTGATTTATTCGCTCAGCCACAAAAACTGGAAATGCTTTCGAAAAATGCGGTAAATTTTATCCGGCAAACATTTGACAATCGAACTATCGCCCGACGGGTTAACGACTTTTACCTGCAGCTGCTGCAATCAAACGAGTAACAATCATGGAATTCATCTTTTGGCTTAGTCTCATAATTATTGGATATACCTATATCGGATATATTTTTATTTTACTGTTGATATGGATATTAAAACAACTTTTCCAAAAAAACGCTACGATACCAACTGTCGCCTACGAACCGACGGTAACCATTTTCATTGCCGCATATAACGAAGTAGATGTAATTCCGGCCAAAGTTGAAAATCTTAGGCGGCTGGATTATCCGAGCGGTAAACTCACCTTTTTATGGGTTACGGATGGCTCAACCGATGGGTCGGACCAACTGCTACAGCAATATTCCGACATGCAGGTGCTGCATGATACACAACGACGGGGAAAAGTGGGGGCTATCAACAGGGGCATGGGATATGTTCAGTCCGACATTGTAATTTTCTGTGATGCTAATAGCATGTTGGAATCTTCGACGGTTCGCGAAGTGGTAAAGCGTTTTCAGGATCCGCAGGTGGGGTGTGTCGCTGGCGAAAAACATGTTTTACTTCCTACGCAGGCGAGTGCTCAGGGAGCGGGTGAAGGAATTTATTGGAAAATAGAATCCTTTATCAAGCGTATCGAATCGGATGTTAGTTCGACCGTAGGTGCAGCCGGAGAATTATGTGCTATACGTGCTGCATTATTTGAACCGCTTGAGCCCGATACCATTCTCGACGATTTTGTTCTTTCCTTGCGTATGGTAGAGAAAGGCTACAAAATAAAATATGCCCGTGAAGCAGTTGCCACCGAAATGGCCTCGATATCGATAGGCGATGAACTGAAGCGAAAGGTGCGTATTGCTGCCGGATGCATTCAGGCCATTCCACGTTTAAAGTCCCTGCTGAATATTGTGCGCTACGGTTTTTTCTCGTTCCAGTTCTGGTCGCACAAAGTATTGCGCTGGCTTGTCGTCCCCCCGGCCATTTTTGCCCTGTTGGTTTCGAACTTGTTTCTGCTGTCAGCTGGTAGCTTCTATCAGTTGACCTTTATCATTCAGCTGATTGGCTATGTATTTGTGGTAATTGGGTATCTGCTACGACAAAGAAAGATAAAATATAAATTTTTGTTTTTGCCGTACTATTTTATGGTCATGAATTTTGCTCTGGTATGGGGTTTGGTAAGATATTTCAGGGGAAAGCAGTCTGTCAATTGGGAAAAAGCTCAACGTATGCAGATGCATTCGTCGAATAATACTTAAATTTGCGTTTTTTTAGAGCAATAAATGTAAATGATATGGATGACGAAATAAGATTAAATACGATTGAAGAGGCTATTGAAGACATCAAAGCGGGCAAAATTGTTATAGTGGTGGATGATGAGGATCGTGAAAATGAGGGGGATTTCATTTGTGCGGCCGAGATGGTAACGCCAGAGATAATTAACTTTATGGCCACTCATGGGCGGGGTCTTATATGTGCTGCATTGCCTGAGGAGCGTTGTGATGAGCTTGAGCTGGAACCCATGGTGGAAAAGAATACCTCTACTCACTCTACAGCATTTACCGTTTCCGTTGACTTGATTGGGCACGGCTGTACTACCGGCATCTCGGCATTCGACCGTGCGATGACCATTCGTGCGCTGGTCGATGAAAATACAAAGCCCGATGATTTGGCGCGACCGGGACATGTTTTTCCTTTGCGTGCGCGGAGTAAGGGTGTTTTACGCAGAGCTGGTCATACCGAAGCAGCAGTCGACCTGTCGATACTGGCTGGACTTAAACCCGGCGGTGTGCTCGTCGAGATCATGAACGATGATGGTACCATGGCACGTTTGCCTCAACTGATGCAGCTGGCCAGCAAATTTGGGATGAAAATTATTACCATTAAAGACCTTATTGCTTACCGTCTTGAACGTGAAAGCCTTATCATAATGGGCGAACGGGTGCATTTGCCTACCATTTATGGCGACTTTGAACTCATCCCCTTTATTCAGAAGTCGAACGGCATTGAACATGTAGCTATCATAAAAGGCCAATGGACACCCGACGAACCGGTAATGGTGCGCGTTCATTCCTCGTGCGTAACAGGCGATATTTTTGGTTCGTTGCGTTGCGATTGCGGTGATCAGTTGCATCGTGCACTTCAAATGATCGAAAAAGAAGGAAAAGGAGCATTGGTATATCTAAGCCAGGAGGGTAGGGGAATAGGTCTTTTCAACAAGATGCGTGCCTATAAATTGCAGGAAAAAGGGCTGGATACCGTAGAGGCAAATCTGCAACTGGGATTCGAAGCCGATGAGCGCGACTATGGCATTGGAGCTAGCATACTCCGTGCTCTTGGATTAGGTAAACTGCGTCTCATTACCAATAACCCTAAAAAAAGAATTGCCCTCGAAGGCTATGGACTGACAATCGTGGAAAATATTCCCATTATTATTGATCCTAATCCTCATAATGAATTTTACCTGAGAACCAAGGTGGAAAAAATGGGGCATTTTATCAACATTGCCCGCTATGGAAATATCAAGGTGGACAACTCAAAAACATCGTGAATGGGACTGCGTGTGGTTTTTATGGGGACCCCCGAATTTGCGGTACCTTCATTGCAGCTTTTACACGAAAGCCGGCACCATGTGGTGGCTGTTGTTACAGTGCCCGATAAACCTGCAGGACGAGGTATGAAAATACAGCATTCGCCAGTTAAGGCCTATGCTCTTGATCACCAGTTACTTTTGCTGCAACCCGAAAAACTCAAGGACCCCGATTTTCTTTCAGCTTTAGCTGCTTTTAAGGCCGATGTGTTTGTGGTTGTTGCTTTTCGTATGCTACCCCCTGAAGTATGGCAAATGCCCCCCATGGGGACGGTCAATCTGCATGCTTCTTTGTTGCCCCAGTACCGGGGCGCTGCTCCCATCAACTGGGCTATTATCAATGGCGAAAAATATACCGGCGTAACCACATTTTTTATCGAACATCAGATAGATACGGGAAATATTATTTTTTCCGAAAAAATTGAAATACTGCCTGATGAAACTGCCGGCGAGTTGCACGACCGGTTGAAAATTATCGGGGCACACCTACTTCTGAAGACAATCGATGCCATTGACGAAGGTACCATCAAACCTGTTCCTCAAAGCAGCCTTCCAGCAGATGGCCAGCTCAAAACAGCTCCTAAGATTTTTAAAGAGACCTGCAGGATACGCTGGGAGGCAGATCCTGTTGCTGTACACAATCTGGTTCGAGGGCTAAGTCCTGTCCCTGGAGCCTACTCATACATCGTCGGCGGAAATCAGCGTTTGCTGACCAAAATTTACCAGGTTAAGCCCATTGCCGAATCGCACGGCTTACGTCCGGGTACCATCGTATCGAACGGTAAAACTATTCTGCGGGTGGCTGCATCGGGTGGCTTTGTGGAGGTACTATCCCTTCAGGTCGAAGGCAAAAAAAAGCTGCCCATCCATGAGTTTTTAAAAGGTTTTAAAAATATTGAGGAATATTGTTTTGAACCCTAAAAATAAGTCATATGTTGAGTACATTATTAAATCATAGATCTATACGCCGTTATAAGTCGATTCCCGTATCGACGTCCGACCTGAATGAGATACTCGAAGCAGGTACACGTGCATCCACAACGGGCAATATGCAGGTCTACAGTATTGTTGTTACTACCGATCCCGATATTAAAGAACAACTTTGGGAATGCCATTTCAAACAGGATATGGTACGACAGGCACCAGTGGTACTTACATTTTGCGCCGATTTTAACCGTTTCAACAAGTGGTGTCGGCAACGCCAAGCTGATCCGGGATATGATAATTTCCTATCGTTTTTTACCGCTGCCATTGATGCCCTGCTGGTTGCCCAGAATGTAGCCATAGCTGCCGAAGATAAAGGTTTGGGAATTTGCTATCTGGGTACTACTACTTACATGGCACATAAAATTATTGAAGTGTTGAAGCTGCCCAAAGGGGTTGTGCCGGTTACCACCCTCGTGATCGGCTATCCCGACGAAATGCCCGGCCTTACCGACCGGCTCCCCCTGCAGGCTGTCGTTCATCAGCAAATCTACAACGATTATACCCCCGAAGCCATCGATGCAGCTTATCAACCGAAAGAAAATATGCCTTTTTATCAGGAAATTGTTCAGAAAAACGGTAAGAAAACCCTGGCACAGGTATTCACCGATATCCGTTATACCCGTAACGACAATGTCCGATTTTCCCGGGAATTTTTAGAGGTGATACGGCAACAGGGTTTTATGAATCATGAACTATAACAGGGATGGACATTGCAGGTATCCGGCAATACATGACCTTGTTGCTAAGTGCGATTGAGAATAATTCCAATCCTCAGATCGGGCAACTTATTCATAATGCTTATTTTCACCGCCACTGGTTTACCGTGGGAGAGATTCATCGACGATTACAGGCTATTGATCGTTTTATCGAATCATCAGAATTTTTAAATCACTACGGTCGGCTGAATAATAGTGATAGCCCGTGTAGGATTGCATTTTATTCTGAGGAGAACATTCCGCTGGAAGAATTTTTTTCGGTTCTTACCCTTGTGGCAATGGGACACGAAATACAGTACAAAGGGCCTACACCTGCCGACAAGGTTTTGCGTTGGATATTCGAGGATATGCAGCTTCAGGGATTGTTTCGTGGCCGGATACATTTTGTCGAAGATCAATTTTCTGCATTTGATAAACTAATTGTAGCTACCCGCAATCCATGGCCCGAAACGAACCGGCGTTTGCTTCATCAGAAACATCACACACTTGATCTATGCCGTTACCAGTCGGTGGCCGTTATTCCTACGTCGTTATCCCAAAATTTCCTGACCGAACTGGCTACCGATATTTTTTCCTATTTTGGAATGGGGTGTGGTAATGTGCGAAAAATTTTTATTCCCCGAGATTTTGATTTCACCCTATTTTTTCAGGCAATTGAAATATGGTACGAGACAATGTTCAACCATCATAGCTATATGAACAATTACCAGTATTATCAGTCGGTTTACCTGATGAACAGGATAGAGCATCGCGATAATGGATTTTTGCTTTTAAAAGAAGATGTTCAGCACAGAGCGCCAACGGGGGTATTGTTTTACGAATATTATGACGACGATCAGATATTGCGTCAGCAATTGCAAAAGGCTACTGGAATATATAGGGTATGTGTGGATAGTCCCACTCTGCACGGAGAGATTTCCTGTGGGGAATCGGTAAATCAATTATTTTTGCCACAGGAAGAAATAATTGATTTTGTTGTTGAAGCGTAAGATACTGTTAATCATAACCGGTCCGACGGCGGTCGGTAAAACCGATTTTGCCATAGAGGTGGCTCAGGCTTTGGGTACTGAGATTATCTCGGCCGATTCGCGTCAGATATACCGTGAGATGTACATTGGAACTGCCCGGCCTACAGATGATCAGCTGCAGAAAGTTCCACATCACATGGTAGCCTGTCGTTCGATTCACGAATACTACAATGCCAGCCTGTACGAGGAGGAGGTTATAGCCCTGCTGCAAAAGCTTTTTCAACAGTACGATATTGTCGTTCTTACAGGCGGCTCTGGGCTTTATATCGATGCCGTGTGCTATGGTATCGATGACCTTCCGACCATCGACCCTGCTGTGCGCCAGCACTTGGCTGCAAGACTTCAAACGGAAGGGTTAGCCGCCCTGCAGGCAGAGTTACAGCAGGTCGATCCTGTGTATTATCAGACTGCCGACCTGGCTAATCCCAAAAGAGTACTGAAGGCACTCGAGGTGTACACCATGACCCACCGTCCCTATTCGTCTTTTCTTACCCGTATGCCTAAAAAAAGAATGTTTGACCCGATATTTGTTGTTCTTGATTTACCCCGTCATGAGCTGCATCAACGGATTGATACGAGGGTAGGCCAAATGATTAAGGCAGGATTAATTGTGGAAGCGCAAACCTTGTATCCATTCCGCAATTTGAATGCACTCAATACTGTTGGGTACAAGGAACTCTTTGAATATTTTGACGGGAAATACGACCTTGAACAGGCCATAGCACTTATCAAACGCAATACTCGTCGCTATGCCCGACGACAGCTTACCTGGTTTAGGAAATACGAAAATGCCCTGTGGTTGCAGTCGCAGCCTCCTGCAAACCTACTGCATTGGATTGAACAGCAGAGAATTATTTAGCGGAAATCTTAATAAAGTTTGATATCATGCACTGATATCTATGCCTTTAAATGAATATATTTTAAGATTCTGACAAAAAAAACAGGGGCTACAATAGCCCCTGTGCTTTTTTTATAGCATAGTCGTTTATTGGATTAAAATTTTAAATTTTGCGCTTTCCTGACCATTTTTGATCACAAGCAGGTATAATCCGCTTTTGATCCTTTCCGGAACTGGTATTTCCAGTATATTGTTGCTGTTATAATTCCACTTATGTTGCAAGACAATCCGTCCGGTAAGGTCGTAAAGGAATATATGGTATGTACCCGTGTGTGTTTTGTTTGATTTTACGTACAATTTGTCGCTAACAGGATTGGGAAATATTTCAAAGGTCGACATTCTTGTATGGATAATGTTCGACTGAGGCGGAATGTATTGTGAGGTATCGCCTATCTGCAGGGTGTCCTTGTTGGTAATGAGAAACTGGTCGAACCATAGAATCATACCGTTGCCCGCAGCATGTTCCGAAACTAACTCCAGCCTGTCGATGTCGTGCCAGTCGAACTTGCCCTCGGGATTATACCAGCCATTATCCCATGCACCATGTTCGGTAAAGTTTTGCAGAGGTATATAGATTTTGTGCCAGTATCCATCCCACGACACCATTGATGGAGTAATTGTGTAACGATTTCTCCAAGGGTGGTCCATATCATTTACCTTGCTGTCGACAAATCGTACATCGAAGGAAAAACTGGGATTACCGTAGCCCCGGACAAGAAAACTTAGGGCATAATTGGAATCTTTGAGCAACGACATATCCTTATTAGGAACAAAATCGAGCCCGATATTTGTATATTGCTCGCCAATTTTCCATTCAATGCAGTAATGTCCTTTTCCCGCTTTTTTATTGCTGTAATAATCGATGATACCTTTATTGCCGGCATAACTGCTTTCATTGATGCCACCGGTTAAGTAATCGTGATAAATAGTAAATCCGGCAGAATCGGGTTTAATGATGGGTTCAGTTTGTTCAGGAATGTTGAATCCCAGCGCTTCGAGCAAAGGAATGAGCAAATCATGCTCAAACATTTCGTTCGAACCTTTTTCGAAAATTCCAAAAGCTCCTTTATAGTCCCAGATGGTCCAAGGAATATTGTTTTGTTCTAAGTATTGGCGCACTATTCGGTACCAATAAATGCGGTCGCTGTCGGGGGCAAATGTGTTGTATACCCCAAACTCGCCGCAGTAAACTTTCACCTGCCGGGTATTACGGAAATCAATGGCTATGTCGAGTAATTTTTTTACGGCTGAGTCAGTTCCATTCTTTTTATAGTTGGTACTTAGTTCGGTTTCGATCCAACTGCCCTTGTATGCCGGTGGACAGGATGGCATACGGTTGGCATCGTAGGGGTAAGGAACACCCCGTAGGTCGGTCAGATTGGCCCACGATGCCCCCTGATGCGTAAAAATAAAAGGATCGTAAAAATGAAATGTATAAATCAGGTTAGAATCGGTATAGTGGGGAAGATTTTTTAAGGAACTATAGGAGTTCCAATTGGCCGCACCGACGATAATCGTATGTTTGGTATCCACCCGACGAATGGTATCTATTACCCGCTGCTGAATGCTTCCCCATACATTATCGGAAATACCGTGGGGTTCGTTTAGAATTTCGTAGTAAATGTAGTTCGAACGGTTTTTGTAATGAGCGGCCAACTGATACCATACACGCGTAAGGGGTTCACCAATGGTCACCGGCGTATTGGTTGCGGGATCAAAGGTATGGTTATCGATAATAAGATGTATCTGCAGCGTTTCACACCATTGTACTACCGAATCGAGAAAAGTCAGAAACAGTTCATCGACCCTGTAGTCGGGCGCACCACTCGTCATAGCGTGCAGATTGATCGGTAACCTCACGACATCACAGCCAAGACTCTTGATTTGTTCAAAATCTTTGTAGGTATACTTTGAAAACTGTATCTGACGCGGATTAGAAACAAACTGAAACCATCCCGTCAGATTGACACCTCTATTAAACTGCGCTTGCATGTTAATAATGCCAGCCAAAAGCAGCCATAGCAATACAATCCATTTCTTCATAGTTTCTTTATTATAGGTGGTTAAAGTAATGTAAAGGTAATGTTATTGGTAAAATTCTTGTTGGCATTCCCTTTGTTTTTTGACAAAATTGATGCATAATTGCGTAAAATACTTTTTTTCGGAAAATGAATTTAATCCTCGATATCGGAAATACCCGCACCAAGATTGCCATTTTTAGCAATGGGCAGTTGAAATATTATACTGCTATCAGTGAGATTTCAGTAGATTACTTGGCAAAGCTTATCGACCAACAGGGTGAGGTTCATCGGGCGATTGTCGCTGCAACAGGTGCTTTTGGGGATGAAGTTAAAGAATGGTTGCAGCAAAATATTTCCTTTTTTCTACAATTAAGTGCCGATTTGAGCTTTCCCTTTCAGATAAAATACCGTACACGCCATACTCTGGGAAATGACCGTATTGCAGGCGTGTCGGGTGCGCAGGTGATGTTTCCGCACAAAAATTGTCTGGTGATTGATGCCGGTACTGCTATCACATACGATTTGATTGACGCTGAGGGAATCTATTGGGGAGGGAATATTTCCCCAGGCATATCGATGCGTTTTCAGGCTTTGCATACTTTTACCCAAAAACTTCCGTTAATTCATGCAGAAGGGGAGATACCCACGGTAGGATACTCAACCGAGACTGCTATTCGAAGTGGTGTAGTGCTGGGAGTGATCTATGAAATCGAAAGGTATATCCGTGAGTTGGTCGGCCAATACAATGATTTACAGATACTGCTTACCGGTGGCGATGCGGTTTTTTTGGCCGATAAAATAAATTACCCCATCTTTGCAGATGAGTTTTTAGTTTTGAAAGGTTTAAACAGAATTTTAGAATACAATGCACACACGTAACTGGTTATTTTGGGTAATACTGTTGATAAGTCCTGTTATTAGTCATACGGTTTTATCTCAATATACGATGAATTCGCCCTATTCGCGTTTTGGGGTGGGAGATATGGAATTTCAGGGTTTTACCCAGAACCGGTCAATGGGCGGGATAGGCGTGGGATTACGGCTTCCCAATCAGATCAATATACTTAATCCGGCAGCAGCCACAGCTCAGGATAGTTTGTCATTTGTGTGGGACGTAGGAATGAAAGGAGCCTTGACAACATATCGTAATAATGTGGCGAAGGTGAACCAGAAAAATTTTAACTTCGATCATCTGGCTTTTTCGGCATCGGTGAGCAACCGCATAGCTTTTGGGGCTGGTCTGGTTCCATACAGCAAAACAGGATATAACTATAAGGAAATATATACTTTCCCTGATAACGAAAGGATGCAAACCGAATATATCGGTAATGGCAATATTAATCGATTTTACGTGGGAGCAGGTTATGCCTTTTTCAAGAAAAAACTTAGCGTTGGCTATCAGCTTTCCTATCTTTTTGGTTCCATTACCCAAACCCGTAACACAATAATGATAGATTCCAAAAATACAACATATGGCTACTACACGGATAATTATATCGATTTTTCAGCCACAGGTTTCCTGCATACCTTTGGCATACAGGCAGTGGTGCCTGTATCGTCACAAGACCTGTTGGTTTTAGGTTTGGTATACGATCCGGCTACGCGTTTGTCGAGCGACCGTACGATTACCTTGAGCAGAGGAAATGATACTCTGAGTTATGCCGGCGATACAGGCTATTTTAAAATTCCATCCCGTATTGGAATAGGTGCAGGATTGATCGTAGGGAACAGATTAGTCTTGGGTCTGGATTATATATGGCAGGACTGGAGTAAGGCCACAATTTTCAATCAGGGCGATTCGCTGCGACGATATTCCCGGTTGAGCGTGGGGGCAGAATATGTGCACAACCGTGAATCCTATACCAGTTACTTGGCAAAAATCCGTTTTAGAATTGGAGCACATTACGAAAATACATATGTACAACTGAATCAAAAAGGCATTGTAGATTATGGCGTTTCCGTGGGGATTGCCTTACCCATGCGTCGTTCCAATACTTTCTTCCATATCGGGTTTGAGATGGGACGCCGTGGTACTACCAGTAATAACCTCATCGAAGATAATTACAAACGGGTGTTTATCAGCTTGTCGCTATACGATTATTGGTTTTTCAAGCGCAAGTATGATTAATTATTTGTTATAACCCGTTATCCGGGCTAAATTTGTACCAAAATTGAAAAACTTGAGAAGAATACATCTGCTCCTAATATGGCTATTGGGTTTTACTTCCTGCGAGAATAACATCGAAGTCATTAAAAATCTGGGGGAGGTAAAAGACCTGCCTGTTGTCTCGGCTCAGCAGGTCGAAATTCTGTATAGCGATTCTGCCAGACTCAGGTTGCGTATTACTGCACCTGAAATAAAACGGTACATCCGTCCCGATGACTCCTACACTGAGTTTCCTCAGGGTATAAAAGTCGAACAATTTGATTCCGCCATGCAGGTGGTAGCCATAATC
>Ga0068707_1001580_pt1 | contig 15960 bp, 19 predicted proteins | sample YNPNPMetaG_FD_66600 | JGI IMG/M metagenome (GOLD analysis project Ga0068707, IMG submission 66600) | Anoxygenic and chlorotrophic microbial mat microbial communities from Yellowstone National Park, USA - YNP NP MetaG | ecosystem: Environmental > Aquatic > Thermal springs > Hot (42-90C) >...
GGCATAAATGCCGAGGCTTCCTCACACCTTGTAGCCGCCACCCGATGGCCGAATGTTATGTTCCATCACCGCCATACCAGGCGACTACAAGGTGTGACCGAGCCGTGGAGGTTCAGTGAAAGCATGTTTGAGAAGAATGTGGGGCAGACGGATAAGATAGCGAGAGTTGTTGTGGGCATTGTGGCACTGGCCGGGTTTTTTCTGAACTGGCTTGCGGCCCCATGGGGCTATTTGCTCCTGATTATAGCACTTGTGATGTTCTTCACGGCCCTGACCGGCTCGTGCTACCTGTACACGCTGCTGGGGATCAGGACGGACAAGAAATGAGGATTGCCTAGGCAGGAGCGGAGCCCCCTGGAGGCTTGGCCTCCCCTGTGTTCGGGATGCGCAGGCCAAGCTCTGCAGCAACCCTCATCGCCTCCGCCATATTGGCTGCGTGGGCAGCTTCATCTTGCGCGCGGGGTGCGGCCTGTTCAGCTTCTATCCTGGCCCTTTCCTCTGCAAGTTCCTTTCTCTCCTTGCTTTCCTGGTGCATGTCAAAGAGCTTCCTGACCATCCCAACGCCAAGCCAAAGCACGCCAAAACCAGCGAAGGCAAAAAGGGAGTATGCTGCGGCAGGGGCGGCCCTTAACAGCGTGCTTATGCCGTTATTGATGTTTTCGGCGATACTCATTTCCTTATGTATCGCGAATATCTTGGAGTAATTTGCCAATACGGAAGGGAGATGGCAGATGAAGAAGGAGACGGTTGCCGCCTTGGACAGATTCCATAAAAGGGAGAAGGACTCGTTGACCTTTTCCCATGTCTTGTGATATCCTCCCTTTTTGGATTCGGATATGCTTGACCATGACTTTATGAAATTGCGGGCGTGCTTGAAACTCGTGGCAACCAGAATGAAAAGCCCTGCGAAAATCGGGGCATCAGGGTAGGAAGAAATTGCGCGCCAAGCGGATTTTAGGAGGCCCCATGCGCCTGCGCCCATGTCCGTGAATGTGCCCCACAGCGCATCTAACGGCGCCCTGGTCCCCCTGATTGCTTCTATGCTGTTGTCAAACAGCTGGTAAGAATACGCAATTGCAGCAGAGGCACAGGCTGCAATCTTGAGTTTTTTGAGGACATTGGTGGTGAAAAAATCGGCGATGGAAACCAGCGCGCCAACAAAGCCGCCTCTCTTCGGCTTGGCTTCCTGTGGCTGCGCTTCCGCAGGCTGCCGAGGCTTTTCTGCAGGAACGGTTTCTGGAGCCGCAACGCGAGTTTTTGGCTTTTGCCTCGTTCTACTTGGCGCCGGCTGTGCGGCTGTGGCGGGAGCAGGCGCGGCAGGCTGCTCCGCTTCCGATGCTGCGGCCCTCCTGTCTATGACACGAATTGCCGGGCCTTCAACTGCGGGCTCCTCTATCCTTCGTGCTCTGCTTCCTGCTCTGCCTCTTGCAAGCTCCGGATCACCATGCCTATGAATGGGATTCATGTAAATACCACTGCAAAAGCCTTTTTAAATATTTACTTTTTTACCCATAAATAGACACTCTCAATATTTATAAAAGGTTTTGTGGGTAAATAGGAATGCTCTTTGTCTAGAAGAGATGCACGCTTCGTTCGGAAATTCAGGGGTGCGTGCAAAGAGTTTCAAGGTGAAGTGGTTTGGTTTCAGCTCCGATGTATGGGGCTGAAAGCAAAGAGGGGGGCCAGAATGGCCCCTCAAAATGTGGAGGTTCGGTCGACGCTCCGGCATATGGGGCGGAGAGCGAAATAGCTTCCCCACGCTTTAGGGAGCGGCCGTAGTCTAGTGGTAGGATACCAGATTGCCAATCTGGCGACCCGGGTTCGAGCCCCGGCGGCCGCAACCCTTATTTTGCTATTATCACATTTATTTCCTGTGAAAATCGGCACCTGTGGATGGAGTTCTTTTCCTGAGAAGGGAGACCGGCTGATGAATTATGTGCATGCCTTCCCTGCAGTGGAGGTAAATTCCACCTTCTACGGGCTGCCGATGCTGAGGACCGCGGAGAGGTGGAGGGCAAAGGCGGATTCAGTGAATACGGAGTTTGAATTTACGCTGAAGGTGCTGAGGGTTGTGACGCATTTTGACAGGTTTGGGGGTGCGGAGTCGGTAAAGGCCTTTGAAGAGACGAAAAAAGTAGCGGAAAAGCTGAGGGCGAACTTCCTGGTTTTCCAGTCCCCGGCCTCGTTCGGGCCCACGAAGGAGAACATCGCAAGGGCAAGGAAATTCTTCGGGAAAATAGAGAGGGGGGATTTCAGACTGGGATGGGAGGTCCGGTGGAGCAAGGAATGGACCAGGGAAATTGTGGAGCCGTTGTTTGAGGAATTGGATTTGGAGCATATTGTGGACCCGCTGAGGCAGGAGAGCTTTAGGCGGAAGGTTGGATATTACAGATTGCATGGATTGGGGGAAAGGATGATGTACTATTACACTTTTAGTGACGCAGAGCTGAAGGAGATTGCGAAAAGAGTGAAGGGGGCGGAGTATGTGTTCTTTAACAACATTACGATGGGCGAAGATGCGATTAGGTTTAAGAAAATGATTGAGGTATAATAATTACTTCTCTGGTGTTTCCGGAGGGGGAGAAAATCTGAAAGATAGAAGAAAATAAAGGGAGGGGGATCGGAATCAAGGAAAACTGAGGGGGAGTCCACTCCCCCGCGGTTGTCTTGCCGAGGTCGCATAACCCGGTAGTGCGCTCGTCTCGAAAACGAGTCCTTCACAGGATTGCAGGTTCAAATCCTGCCCTCGGCGTTCTTCTCTATTTAAGAAAATAACGGAGGAGAAAAGAAATGCGTAAGGAGTACGAGTGAAGAGCCCCCTAAGCGAAGTGGGAGGGGGTCAGAATGTCACAAACCTCCGTCAATTGATGGGGGGTTATGAGTACCCTAGAGAGAAGGGGGCCCTCCCCCTTCCTCTTGGCGCCTCGGTAGCTCAGCGGTAGAGCGCTCGCCTCGTAAGCCCGCGCCGGAAACTGGAAACCGGCAACAGGAAACGGGTAAGCGAGAGGTCGGGGGTTCAAACCCCTCCCGGGGCTTGGTCAGATTTTCTTTCTTAAATCAACCGAGAAATCAAAGAAGCCCCATTTGCGGTAAATGCCGAGCGCCCTTTTGTTGGAGCCGTGGGCACCAATGCAAACATGCTTCAAGCCCTTCTTCCTGAACCATTTGAACGCCTCATTTTTGAATCGGGATGAGATTCCTTTTTTGCGATAGCCGGGGACGATGTAGAGTTCGCTCATGCAGCCCAATTTGTTTACCCGGTAGACCGGGTTGGACTTCTTTACGTAGTTAAATGAATAACCTACGGGCTTGCCGCCATCTTCTGCCATAAGCACGAGCCCGTCCGGTGAGCGAATCCATTTGAGAATCCACTTCCTCCATAGGGATTCGGCATTCCTAACCATCGTAGTGAATTCTTTCCTTGCCGGATTCCCGGCTGCAAGATTGGTGTGGTAATGGGTAAGGTCCCTCCACATGGGCGCGAGAAAGCGTAAGGAGTGCGTGCAAAGCGTCTCAAAGTGAAGTGGTTTGGTTTCAGCTCCGATGTATGGGGCTGAAAGCAAAGAGAGGAGGGTCAGAATGAACCCTCAAAATGGGGAGGGGCGCTCCCCTCCGCGTTTTAGGGAGGGCACGCGCCGTCCGAGCATCCCAGGCAGGCGAGCTCTGATTTGCGGTAGCGGGAGGTCGTGTCCATGGAGCCGGGGCAGGAGTACTCGGTAAGCGTGGTTCCGTCGCAGTAATCCTCCACGAGGAACCTTTCCTCCATGCTGCCATCAGAATAATAGTCCCTGTAAATTATCCGGCCCCTCGTGTTGAGGTGGCCGGCGCCCCCTCCGTCCGTGTCAATGCATTCGCTGCGGACGAGTTCGCGGTTGCACCTGCCTTCGGCACAGCCATTGCTGCACTCATAGGTCAGGTAGCGGAGCTCGCCCCCATGGCAGTAAAATTCCTTAAGGTCTGAAGGGCTGAGGCACACGTCCTCCTGCTGCTGGAGAATGGTGGGGCCAGAGCGGATTACAGCCACAGACCTGAAAAACTTGTCCCCTCCGTCATTCTTGTAACATGAGATGTTTGGCGGTGGCTCCTGAGGAATGGCCTGGGTTTCGTTTTCAGCAGGAGCGGCCTGCACCTGCCCGGGATTGGCTGCTGGCTCCTCGGCAAGAGGCCCGGGCAGCTGCCCGGGCGCGTGGCAGAGCGACGGGTCGGCTACCTCGGAGCCATCAGGGCAGACGTATGTGATTGTCTGCTGCTGGATGCAGCCGGAAAAAAACAGGACGAGCATAAGCAGGATTAATGCAGGTGCCTTCATATTGACCCCAAAGAGATTAGGGCTGGAAAATTATTATTCCTATCTGCTCCGCAGCGGGGAATTGGGATGAAGCGGACTTATCGGTTTATATTGATTTTCCGATAAAATGAGGAGGGGAGCTTATGCTTACTTACTCAAGGCTTAGGGAGCTGCAGCGCCTGGAGATGCAGAACGCTGAGCTCGCGGCAGTTGAGGAGGGCTTCTACTCGGAGCTGAGGAGCTTCCTTGAGGCGAGAAAGGCAGAGGCCCTCTCCACCCAGAACCTGCTCGTGATAAAGGAATGCGAGAACGTGAAGAGGATTGCGAAAAGCATAATCAGCAAGAGGATGGAAAAGATAGTGCTCATTTCCATACGCGGAAAGAATGATGTGAAGGGCCTCGCCCAAGAAGAAAGGGAATTCCTGGCCAGGCTGAGGGAGGTTGTGGACAGGAACGAGGCCGTGATGCACGGGCTCGTTGACTCGGAGAAATGCGGGATTTCGGTCTCCGGGACAGATGCCGTGGTGGTTGGGGGGGCGAAGGCAAACATTAAAAGAATTAGGTTCACAAAAGATATTCACCCATACAAAGGGCTTGACGAGAAGGTCTACGGGCCCTTTAGGGCAGGGGAAGAGGCGGAGCTTCCGGGCGAAGAGGCGCAATGGCTTCTCAAGGAAAAGATGGCCGAGCTCCTCCAGTGAAAAACGGTGATTATGGATGGAATTTCCAAAGGAGATTAGGACATATTGCCCATATTGCAAGGCGCACAGGAAGATGAAGGTGAAGATTGCAAGCAAGGGCAGGGCAAGGGGGCTGGCCCATGGGACGAGGAGGCACGAGAGGTCCCTGCTCGGGCACGGCGGGAAGAGGAAGGGAAAGAAGGCCGTGAAAAAGCAGGGGAAGAGGCAGAAGCTCATGCTCACCTGTCCGGAGTGCAAGAAGAGCGTGGAGAAAGTCCTGCGCGGAAGGACCAAGAAGAAGGTTGAACTAAAGAGATGATGCCATGAGCAAATTCATGAAAGTGAAGTGTGAGTGCGGGAACGAGCAGGTTGTCTTTGAGAGCGCGTCCTGCCGCGTGAACTGCAGGGTCTGCAACAAGAGGCTCACCGAGCCAAGGGGCGGTAAGTGTGCCGTGGTCGGTGGCACGATAGTTTCGGAGATGGACTGATGGAGAAGCTCCCGCAGGAAAACGAGCTTGTTTTCGCAATCGTCAAGAAGATAATGCCATACGGTGCGTTCTGCTCAATCCCGGAATACGGGGACCTGGAAGGCTTCCTGCACGTTTCCGAGGTGGCGCCAAGGTGGATAAAGAACATCCACGAATTCCTCTCTGAGAACCAGAAGCTTGTTGCGAAAGTGTATCGCGTGGACGCGGCTAAAAACCAGGTGGACCTCTCCCTGAAAAGGGTCTCTGACCAGGAGAAGGCAGAAAAGATAGAGAAGATGAAGAGGGGCGCGAGGGCGACGAAGCTCCTCCAAGTCGCGATAAAGAATTCCAAGGCAAAAAAGCTGTTTGAGAAGCTGAAGGCCGAGATAGAAGAGCAATACGAGGACATGTACCTGTTCCTGGAGTCGGTTAGGGACAAGGGCGATTCCGCGTTTGAGGGGCTTAACATACCAAAAGAGCTAAAGAAGGAGATAGAGAGCCTGGTCTCAAAATATGTGAAGAAGCCCGTTGTGGAGATAACAAGGACATTCAAGATAACATGTTACGAGCCGGACGGGATAGTGATAATAAAAAAGGCGCTGGAAGGCGTGCCCGCGCATTACCTCGGCGCAGGGCGCTACCAGATGAAGGTTGAGAGCGAGGACCCAAAGAGCGCGGAAAAGGAGATTGACAAGACCGCGGCGAAGATAGAGAAGGCGCTGAGAGGAAAGAACTGCGTGTTTTCGGTTGAGGAGAACAAATGATGAGGATGAGAAGGTGCGCTTCCTGCGGCGCCTACACGATGCGGGAAACGCATTGCGGCCTCAGGGCCCGGCCCGCACACCCTCCGCCTTATAATATTAACGACCGTTATGCTAGGTACAGGAGAATGGAAAAGGGGTTAGGATGATTGAGACGACAATAATAGAAAAGGACGGCGTTGGCAGGCTGAGGAACCCGGTCTTGGTCACCGGCCTTCCCGGGATAGGGCTTGTGGGGCAGGTCGTGGCGAAATACCTGATAAAGAAGATGGGCGGGAAAAAGATAGCGGACCTCTACTCCCCGCACTTCCCCCACCAGGTGCTTATGGGCAAGAAAGGCGGGATGAGGCTGCTCAAAAACAAGTTCTACCTGATAAGGCTGAAGGACAGGGACTTGATAATGGTGGTCGGGGACGTGCAGGCGATAACCGGGCAGGGGCAGTACGAGGTCGCCGGGAAAATACTGGATTTCGTGCAGAAGCACAAGATAAAGATGGTGATCACGATAGGAGGGTACAGCTCAGGGAAGATGAGCGGGCCCAAGAGGGTGTTCGCCGCAGCAAACAATGAGGGGACAAGGGACAGGTTCAGGGACATGTTTGTGTTCGGAGAGGCGAAGGGAACCATTGTCGGCGTTGCAGGGCTGCTGCCTGCGCTTGCGCACGTGCGCGGCATAGACGCCATCTGCATAATGGGAGAGACGCACGGGAGCTATGTGGACCCTGCGGCTGCAACTGCCGTGATAGAAAAATTGTCCAAATTATTCAATTTCAAGGTTGACCTCGCGCAGCTTGAGGCTGAAGCGAAGGAAAGGGAAAAGGCAATCAAGAAGATAGAGAGCGAGATAGAGAAGCAGGCGACGGGGGAGAAGAGGGATATTACTTATATCAGGTGAGATGTATGAAAGGACAGGTCTCGGCGGAAATGCTGATACTGCTCGCTGTGGTGATTGCGATTGTTGCGATTGCGGCTGCATACCTGATGAATGCGGCAAAGCAGGGAGGGGAGGCGGTTGAGCAGAGGGTGGGGGAAGTGCTGCAGGAGAGCGGGGATGCGCAGGGAGGGGCTGGGCATCCGGGGGACCCTTGCAACACCAACGCGGATTGCCTATCCGGGCTCTGCCAGTATGGATACTGCCGATAGCATGAAGGGCCAGGCAACTGCCGAATATCTCCTTCTGGTTGCGGCAGGCATTTCACTGCTTTCTGTTTCTCTTTTTGCGCTAACTTCCATAAAGGGCGCAGAAGCACAGGTTTATGCAAGGGAGAAGGCGAGGATAATTGCCTATGATGTCTCATCCATTGGGAATGAGATTTGCGCCTTGGGGGACGGGAATTCAAGGTCTTACCTGGTTGAGGGTGCGGAAATGGAATGCGCCGGGAATGAAATCCGCGTTTCGGTCTCAGGGGCTTCTGCGGGCTCGCGTGTTTCGGATTGCGAGGTGGAATGCGGCGGGGGATATTCCGGCGAGATAAGGATAAGGAATTCAAACGGGAAAGTGGTTATTGCGGCCTGATGAATTCCGCGAATTCTGGATGGACTTTTCTTAATTCCTCCAGCATATCCAGGGCCAGCTCGCGGATGGTGAAATGGGCGAACGGGGCGCTCCTAAGTTTTATGAATGTGGCGAGCTCGCGGAGGTTCATTGTTGCGAGGACGCGGCGGTAGTGCGCATTCGTGGCGATGTAGCCAGCGGCGAAGGGATGGGAAGATTCTATTTTGGAGAAGCATTCCGCACTTTCCTTCATCGCCTCCTGGAAATCCTTCTTCATCCCGCATTTTTCAATGTCTTCCGGAATCCTGTAGCCAAGGGAGATGGAAGGCTCCTGGGCGCTTATTGTCATCATCCTGTGGCGCTTGAACTCGTAGTAGGCGCCCTGGTCCATCAGCAAATCAAAGGTGTATGTGATGTGCTCCAGCTCGCGGACCGGCTTGAGGCCCTCAGGGAAGCGGGAAGCAACGGATTTGAAAACATCCATCGGGCCGGATGGCCCGGTAGAGCACACCTGCCTGAGGGCATCATCAAAAGAAAGGCCGCTCCACCTATACAGTATGGAGGCTGAAAGGTTTTCAATTGCGTTTTTGTCATAATGGATGAGGCAGACGCGCTTGCCGCTGAGAGGGGAAAAGAAGGGGAGAAACTGCTTCCTTGCCTCAACCTGGAAATTGGCCAGGGCAGGGTTCCCTTCCGCGCGCCTGAGGAGAGTGGGGAGGACCTGCATGCCTGCCTCGCGGAGCATCACCCCAGCTTTCCTTGCCTCTGAAAGCGGGCTGGAGAGCATCTTTATGAGCGCATACTCCAAAGCGCGGGCATTCATCGTTATCCCCACGTTCGCGAGGGTGGAGTTGGGGAGGAGAAAGCGGGCGGAGTCCATCGCCATGGTTTTGAGCTTTATTTCGTGGGCCTTTTCCCTTCCTGGCTCGGGCTTGGACCGGGAGGAATAGTAATCAATGAGCGCGGAGATTGATTTCTCATAAGTGGAAAAGAGAGAGTTGAGGGCGTTGTTGTAGTCCCTCTCCAGAGGGGTGCCTTTGATTTCCTCAGGAAGGTGAGTATGCTCCTTGTCCAGCTGCTGGTAGCGGGTGGATTTCTCTGTGTATGAGCCTAGGCGGTTGGATTCTATGCATTCAACTGCAAGGCGGGAGATGTTCTCAGCGGCAAGGTGCGCGACCGCATGCTCGGCAACACTGGAGTGGCCGTAGCCAACGACCCATTTCTCATGGAATTTGGATGAGGATTCCGCATTGAGCTCAGCTGCAATCTTGTCAAAGGGCTCCGGAGAGCGGCTGGTTTTCGCGAAGGCGACTGCGGCCACCTCCTCGGGGATTTCCTTTAATGGGTAAATGCGCATCTCCGGCATATAAAATCACTTTAGGGCGAAATCCTTTGCGAACTTCCCTTGGGGGAATACGGTCCCGGAGGCGGAACGGACCGGCAAATCCAGCTGGTTTGCAACCTTCATTGCTTCGGTAGTGGGGAGAGTAACCTTTTTCTCCGGGACGAGAACCGGTATTTCGCCGAACCCGGTCTTTTCACTGGCTACAATGAATTTATGGACCTGAAGCATCCCCGCAATCCTTACCTCCGCTTCTGCAGAGCCACTCTTCACTATCTCCATGTTCATTTCCTTACCTCTGCGAACGCCATCTTTTTCGCGTGTTTCCTGATAGTGACGGATGATTTTTCCTTTAGCTGGAACAGCTGCTGGCCGTCTATGAGAAGGTGGCACGCCTCCTCCGTGATTACTTTGATTTCGCGCTGGGCGCTTATCACCAAGGGGTCAAAGGCGCGCTTGAAGGGCGCAAGAGGAACTAATTCTATTGCATCCAGGGATTCGTCCATCGCTACTCCCCCTGCGGAATATGCATAGGCAGTGGAGCCTGTTGGTGTGGAGACGATGAGGCCGTCACCGGAAAAGGAAGTTTCGCTTCCGCCTATGCCCACGCACACGTGGAGCATGTTGTGGTCCCTAGAAAGGATGGCGGCATCATTTATGGCGAAGCCGATTTCTTTCCCCTCCAAAGAAATGGAGAGGAGGATGCGCTCTTCTGCCCTTGGGTTTTTCAGGAAGGATTGGAGCAGGGGCTTCCAATTTTCTTTGCGGGACTGGCAGATGTGGCTGCGCTCGCTCCCAATGCCGAAAACAGCGCCCTCAAGCTCATTCTTGTAATAGAGGATGGTGCCGTCCCCCCCTATTACTATTGTAAAATCCGCGCCCTTGGAAACTTCCTGCACTCCTTCGGATTTCAGGAATACAGAAACCCCCTTCGCGGCTTTGGCAGCCCATTCCTTCTTCCTGTTGTAGAGGAGTTTTGCCTTCATTTTATCACTTGCATGTGGACAGTGCGTTCGCGCGGGCCGTCCAGTTCTATGAACAGTATCTTTTGCCATGCCCCGAGCGCAAGGGAACCGCCCTTTATTGGAATTGAAATGGAAGACTTAATAATGGATGAGAGAAGGTGGGCTTCGGCGTTGGCATCCACTGCGTTGTGCTTCCAGCTCCCCTTCCCGACTATCGAGGAATAGAAGCACTCGAAATCTTCCTTTATGAGCGGCTCGAATTCGTTTATGGTTATTGCGGCGGTTGTGTGCGGCACGAAGAGAATGCAGAGTGAGCCGGATTTTATGCAGCGAGAGACCATCGGGGTTATGTCGAGGACCTCAACTTTCTTAGAAGTTTTTATGCGAAAGGAATCCATGGGCGGATTTCTGGGGTTAGCAATAAAAGAATTAGCTAAAAATAGGAAGATGGATGAATTGAGGAAGAGGCTTGCGTTTTCCATAATTCTTGTGCTGATAGTGTATGCAATAGGGGTTATCCTATACGAAAACATAGAGGGCTGGAACTGGATTGATTCAGTTTATTTCATGACCGCGACGTTCACGACTGTGGGCTATGGGGATGTTGTGCCCCATAGTGATATGGGAAAGCTTATGACTGTTGTGTTTAGCTGGGTGGGAATCTCCATAGGGTTCTACCTGATATACACCATCTCAATGTACAGGGAGGCGGCGTTCGACCCGAAACTGCTTGGGATTATCCACAGAATAAGCGGAAAAAAGAGGAGAAGCTGGACATGGGCAAATACATGCGCAGGCCCCCTTCCAGATGAGGGTTTTTATTTTCTTCCATGGGCATATTATGAATACGCCCCGCCACGCATGAGGAGTGCGAGTGAAGCGTGATGAAGTGAAGTTGAAGGGGTTATGATTACCCTAAAGAGAAGGGGGATGCTCCCCCTTCCTCTTTGAGCGGCTGTAGTCTAGCGGTAGGATTTTGGCCTTCCAAGCCAACGACCCGGGTTCGAATCCCGGCGGCCGCATTCTGGTTTTCGGTTTTGGGCTTTCGGTTTCCGGAAGATGACGGGGCAGAAAAGCGGCCATGCATGGGGCGGATGCGGAGAGCTTGCGAAGCGGGCGGGGGAGGGGAAATGGGCATGCGGGTGTGCCCCTCCTTGCGCTTTGCCTTCTCGGAGGCCGTTTTTGCTTTATTTTATAAACATTAGGGGACAATAGAAACAGGTCCGAGGGGTAGAAGAAATGATTCCTAATATTTACAAGGGAGAATACAGGTTGCTCCTGTTATTTCCGCTCGTGCTCATAATTGCATCCATTTATTTCCTTCCAAACCTGAAGATGGGCGTGGACTTCAGGGGAGGGACCCTGATAACCCTGCAGGTGACTAACCAGCCTGATACGGTGGCGCTGCAGGATGAGCTGCGCGAGGCCGGGTTTGATGCCCAGGTAAAGGCCTACGAGAGCGAACTGGGAAGGAAGATGGAGATAGAAGTGTCGCAGACCGAGCAGATGTACGAAGCGGATGAGCTCAAGGCGCAATTCGGGAAGAAGCTGGAGGAGGTCTCATGGCTGGAAGCGGAGGCAAACCAGAATGCATCAAGGCTGGCAGAGTACAGGGAAAAGAAGGCAGAGCTTGACGAAATCGCAGACAGAATGTTCGGGCTTTCTGGGTCAAATACCGAGGCCAGGCTCTACACGAATCTGAACGGGCTGAAAAACGCCTTCAACGAGGCGTACCTGAGGATGAGCGACCTCCAGATGGAGCAGGTGATGGAAATCGTGGACCAGCACGTGGAATACACGAGCAGGTCAGCGGTGACAGTAAGCCCTGCGCTTAGCGAACATTTCCTTGCGCAGGCCTTCAATGTGGTTGTTTATTCGGCAATCCTGAGCACAATACTGGTGTTTGTGTTCTTCAGGACGCTGGTGCCGAGCCTTGCGGTGCTTACCGGAGCTGCGAGCGATGTTGTGATTGCGCTTGGCGCCATGAGCTTTTTCGGCATCCCCCTCACGCTGCCCTCTTTCGCCGCGCTGCTGATGCTGGTGGGCTTCTCGCTGGACACGGACATCCTGCTGACAACGAGGCTGGTAAAAAGGAAGGGCAACCCAAGGGATAACGCTTTTGATGCCATGAAGACCGGGATGACGATGAGCTTCTCGGCGATGGTGGCATTCCTGGTGCTGTTTGCGGTTTCCATGATAACGCACATTGAGGTATATTATGAGATTTCGGCTGTTGCGCTGGCAGGGCTGGTAGGGGACGTTTTTGCGACCTGGGGCCTGAACGCGGTGATAGTGCTCTGGCACACTGAACGCCAGCTCAAAAAGGTGGGCGAATGATTGATGCAAAGAAGATAATCGCGGCTCTGGCCCTGCTTTTTGCTGCAGGGATATACCTTAATCCCGTTTTTTCAGGGCTTTTCCTGATGCTGGCGCTTATCGTCTTTGGGGTGCTCTCGCATTTCTGGCACGGCAAGGAGCTCAAGCTGATGTGCCTCGGTGCCATAATTCTGCTCGCACTTTTTAACATCGGCCTGCACGGGCTTAAGTTTGGGATTGACTTCGGCGGTGGAACGAGGATACCTGTGATACTGGAGCAGCCCGTGCCTTCGAGCATGATGGACGAGATGGTAAGCACCATAAAGAAGAGGGCGTCTGCATTCGGCCTAACTGAAGTGAAGGTCAGGGCGGTGGGGGAAGCCCAGATCAATGTGGAGGTGCCAAGCTCGGACCCCGAGTTCATAAAATCTGTTGAAGACGTGCTTGCGAGGCAGGGGGTCTACACTGGAGTGGTTGATGGCGTGGAGGCGATGAGAGGAGAGTACATACTCCCGGGCACAATTTACCGCGTCCCTTCATCTGCGCTTCGCGGTGAGGACTGGGCCGTCTCGTTTTCCGTGAACAGGGAGGGTGCGGAGCATTTCGCAGAAGCGGTGAAGGGGAAGGCGAACTACCCGATTTACATGTTCCTGGACAGGCCAAACGACGCTGTTGTGGTCGCCACATGGGAGGAGCTGACCAAGAACAGCCCCCAGCTTGCGGCTGACAGGGAAGGGCTTGTTTCTGCGATGGAGGAGTGCCTCAGGCTTGATGGAAATGATATAGGATTATATATTTATGATGGAGACCTGGGAAACCTTACCCCAAAGACAAACAAGACGAAGGCCGTGATTTCAAAAAGGCTTTCGGAAAGGATAGGTGCTGAACTGGAGGCAAGGGGGTTCCGGCTGAGCGTGGTTGAGGACGAGGACATGGCGCCAAAATTCCAGCCCTCACACGGGGTGGAAGGGATAATAGTGGATGAGTGGAAGGCGGTGGGGCTGCTTTCCGCGCCCGTCCTCTCGCCATCCATCACCACCGGGATACCAAATTACGGGTACCAAATAGGCGGGGCGGCGCAGGGGACTGGCACGGAGAAGGCCAGGAATGCGTACGAGAACGAGAGGAAGATAGAGTCCATCCTTAAAGGCGGGGCCCTTCCAGTCCAGATTTCCATCGGCTCCAAGACAGTTGTCCCGGCACCGCTCGGGCAGGAATTCCTTAAATTTAGCATAATGGGACTCGGGCTTGCGCTTGTTGCGATCTCCCTGCTGGTTTCCCTAAGGTACAGGAAAATAAGCATACTAATCCCCATCATAGCGATAAGCGTCTCCGAGATGGTGATACTGCTTTCGGTGATTGGGTCGTTCACGATAGACCTTGCGGGGATGGCAGGGATTATCGCTGCGATTGGCGTTGGGGTTGACTCGCAGATAGTGATTACGGACGAGCTGCTGAAGAAGGAGGGTACCAAAGAGGAGAAATTGGCAAAGGCGTTTGAGATTGTGACCACTACCGTGACGGTGGCGGTGTTCGCAATGGTGCCGCTCCTGTTCTCCGGAATGGTTGAAATCATCGGGTTCGCGATTTCCACTATACTGGGTGCGCTGCTCGGGCTGCTGATATCACGGCCTGCTTATGCTGCCATAATAGAAGGGATTGGGGAATGATTGTAACCATAGTTACATATCCGTGGTGCGAACTATGAAGGAGCTAATCATCCATGCGGATAGGGTTTCGTACGAGATTACCAGGAAAACTAAGGCTGCCGAAGATATCCCCCGGGAGATGGAAAGGGGCGAGATGGCTGATGTGATCTGGGTCAGGATTGCGGTGGAGAAGGCAGATGAGGACGACCTGAACGGGATTGCGCAGCAGGCCGTTGATGACCTGGTTTCTGTTTCAGAGCAGGTGAAATGCAAGAACGTGATGCTTTACCCGTATGCGCACCTCCTTTTCGGGAGCCCCCCGGCTTCCCCGGAGAATGCAATAAAGCTCCTGAAGGATATGGAAGGGGCGCTGAAGGAGGAAGGATTCACAGTGATGAGGGCGCCTTTCGGGTACTACAAAAAGTTCAGGGTGGATGCGAAGGGCCACCCGCTCAGCGAGCTTTCCCGGGTGTTTGCGCCCGGGATGAATGTAGAGAAGAGGGAAATAAAGGCCATGAGTGTGGAGAGCGAGGAGAAGGTCTCGGATTCCCTGAAGAGGGAGGCGGGGCTGAAAAGCAGGTTCTACGTACTTACCCCAGACGGGAAACTTGTGGAGCATGATAAGTTCAACTACAGCGGGCATGAAGGGCTCCGTAAATTCATGGCCTATGAGACGAAAAAGGTGCGGGCATATGAGAAGGAGCCTCCCCACATAAGGATAATGAAGGAGCATGAGTTTGTGGATTATGAGCCTGGAACTGACCAGGGGAACTTCAGATGGTATCCGAACGGAAGGCTGATTAAGAAAATCCTTGAGAAAAGCATTACTGACTTTTGCGTGGATTACGGGGCGATGGAGGTGGAGACTCCTATAATGTATGATTTTGAGCATCCAACCCTGAAAAAGTACCTGAATCGCTTCCCTGCTCGGCAGTATGTGGTGATTTCGGACGAGAAGAAATTGTTTTTGCGGTTTGCGGCGTGCTTTGGGCAATTTTTGATGGCCACAGGGATGGTGATCTCACACAAGCACCTTCCGCTGAAAATGTATGAGCTTACCCGCTACTCGTTTAGGCGCGAGCAGGGAGGGGAGCTTGCGGGGCTGAAGAGGCTGCGCGCCTTTACGATGCCGGATATGCACGCCCTATGCAGGGACATCCCGCAGGCGCAGGAGGAGTTTGAAAGGCAGCTTGGGCTTGGGATTTCGTGGCTAAGCTCAGTTGGGCTTTTTGGCGATGCTGAGGTTGGCTTCAGGATAGAGACTGGCTTCTACGAGAAGAACAGGGAGTGGTACAAGAGGATGGTGAAGAGAATAGGAAAACCGGTGCTCGTGGAGATGTTTGACGAGAGGTATGCTTACTTCGTTACCAAGTTTGAGTTCAACTTCATTGATTCCATGGACAAGGCATCTGCTTTGACAACTGTGCAGATAGATGTAGAGAATGCGGACACTTATGGCATATATTACGTGGATGAGGGCGGCAGCAGGAAGAAGCCCGTGATTACTCATGCCTCTATATCCGGGAGCTTGGAACGTGTTGTTTATGCGCTTCTGGAAAAGGAAGGGATGAGGATGGAGAAAGGGGAGAAGGCGATGCTTCCCCTCTGGCTTTCGCCTACGCAGGTTAGGATTATCCCCATTTCCGAGAAGCACATGGAATACGCCGGGAAATTGTTTTCTGCCTTTGAAGGGGTGCGGGCGGACATTGATGACCGCAAAGAGAGCCTCGGGAAGAAGATAAGGCAGGCAGAAAAGGACTGGGTTCCCTACGTGGCTGTGGTGGGGGACAAGGAGGTGGAGGCCGGGAAGCTTTCGGTTACTATTCGTGAGACGGGGGAGAAGAAAGAGATGGCGGTTGAAGAATTGGCTGCGGAAATAAGGAAGAAAACCGAAGGGAAGCCGTTTGAGCAGCTCAGCTTGCCTAAAGAGCTTTCACTTAGGCCGATATTCTACGGTTAGAGTTTTTCCACCGCCGCTATCAATTCCCTTATTGGCT
>Ga0068707_1001583_pt1 | contig 15950 bp, 14 predicted proteins | sample YNPNPMetaG_FD_66600 | JGI IMG/M metagenome (GOLD analysis project Ga0068707, IMG submission 66600) | Anoxygenic and chlorotrophic microbial mat microbial communities from Yellowstone National Park, USA - YNP NP MetaG | ecosystem: Environmental > Aquatic > Thermal springs > Hot (42-90C) >...
GTATGGCTGCTCGAGGGGTTGGCGCGGCCGTGGTTGCTGGCCGGCAGGCCGATGGGGCGGCGGTGGTGCCTCGCAGCCCGGCTGGTGAGCCTGACCCTGTGGGACAGACCGCCTGGCAGGCCGGTGCAGGGGCGGACATCCGCCGTGGCTCGACCCTACAGGCGACCGCCAGGGGTGGCGCTGTCGTCAGCATGAGTGACGCGCAAGCCCCACGCGCGGTGGCCGGCAAGCCTGCGTCCGGGAGGCCGGCAACCTCGCCGGTCAACGCGGGATCGGCGGTGCTCCGTAGCTCCGTTGCCCAACCTAGGTCTGCGGTTGCTGCTGCCACAGAGGCCGGCATAGAGCCAACTGGACTGCCAGCCGGTTTTGTATCCCCATCGCCTCTCGTTCCCACACCGGAGGCGGGGCTGGAGTTGGGCCCGCTGAGTGGTGATGCCGGAACAGGTAGATCCCCTCTTCAGCAGGCAGAGCAGAAAGCGGTGGACTTGAGTTCTGAAAAGGTAGGGCAGGCTTCTGAGCCATCAAGGGGATACGATGGCCCGGCGAGAGGGTTACAAGCGACAGACGCGTCACCGCTGGCCCTGGGGCGGATAGACAGCCATGGCCCCACTCCCCAGATTGAAGCCGCTGTCGCGGCTGAGGCGGTTCCCGTCGCAGAATGGTCTCGAGCTCTGGAGGTGGCAGAGGTCGCGGACACGGTAAAGCAGTACCTCATTGAGCGCCTGGCGCGGGCCCTGCAAAGAGGAGACAAGCATCTTACCCTGGAGCTGAACCCTCCCTCTCTTGGACAGGTGCAAGCGCAGATAGACTTCTCACAGGAGCAGCTTGCCGTATGTTTCTGGGTAAAGAGCACAGAGGCACATCAGATGGTCAGCCAGGCGCTGCCAGATCTGCGTCAGGCGCTGCAAAGTCAGGGGGTTTCTGTGGGACAGTGTACTGTGGAGATGAGCACCGAAGGTATGCCAGGCGGCTATCAGGGCGACACAGGACGACCGGTCTGGTCGCCTGCCGCACAAGCTGTCGCAACATCTCACTCTCATAGCGTGGGCACCGAGGTGGCAGCAGTCCACGTTGGCAGCCGGCAGGGGCTGTTGGATGTGACTGTCTGAAAGGGTCTGAAACAGATATCTCTGGGGTGGGCCAGAGCCCATTTCCGGACGGGCTCTCACCCATTCTGAGTGACAGCGGTAACTACGGAGGAGTGCCTATGAGTGATGCGATTTGGAGCCTGATGGCACGTGCCACGATGGCAGCCGCTACAGCCGCTGCGGCAGCATCCACAGAAACGTCGAGGACAACATCGGGCACTCATGAGCTTGGCCTTGGGCGAGACGCGTTCATGAAGTTGCTGATTGCCCAGATGCAGGGCCAGGACCCCCTGAGCCCCATGGATGGGCAGGAATTCTTCGCCCAACTGGCCCAACTCAGCGTATTGGAGCAGATGTGGCAGATGAACGACAAGCTGCAAACCATGACGCAGCAGCAACAACTGCTCCAGGCTGGGGCCCTGATCGGAAAAACGGTGGAAGCGACAGATCCTCAGAGGGGTCTGGTTAGCGGTGTTGTGGCAGGGGTCCGGGTGCGCGAGGGCCAGGTGTTCCTGGACCTGGGCTATGTTGAGGTTTCCCTGAACCAGGTTAACACAGTTCGTTGAGAGGAGGTGGGCATGGAGAGCTGGACTTAGCAGATAACTTTACAGTTTACTTTGGCTGGCAGAGCTACCTCTGCCAGCAGCCCGGTGGTAGGTGGAGTCCTGCGCAGAATTCCACCTGGAGCCTTTGGCCGTACGCCTGTTGGAGATTAATTGCCAGGGAGGGTACATGGTCGAACCGATCAAGTCTGCTCTATACCCGCCAGTCAAACCTGCGGCGGACGCAGGAGGAGGTCAGCGTGTGCCGGGGAGGGCTGAGGCTCCTGGAGCGGGTTTCGCTGACCTCCTGGAACAGGTGAGCGGTGCTGTACGCTTCTCCACGCACGCCCAGGAGCGTATGCGGGCCCGCTCCATCCACCTGAGCCAGCAAGAAGAGGTGGAACTGGCCCGGGCCATTGATGCAGCCAGTGCCAAAGGAGCCAGGGAGTCGCTCATCTTACTGGATGATCTGGCACTGGTCGTGAGCGTGCGTAACCGCCTGGTGATCACCGCCCTGGAACAGAGAGCCGGAGAACCCAGCGTGTTTACGCACATTGACAGCGCGGTGCTGCTGCGTCGCGCTTCAAAGGAGATGTAGACAGGTCCAAATCCCATAGGTATCGCATCTGCCGGCCGGACCTCTTGTAGGGGGCCGGCTTGTAACACCACCCCGACTGGGTGGATAATCAAGCAAACCCAAAGGAGGTTACTACCATGATTCGCTCAATGCTCAGCGCCGCCTCGGCGGTTCGAAACCATCAGATCTACATGGATGTTGTGGCCAACAACATTGCCAATGTCAACACGACCGCTTTCAAGAGCGGGCGTGTCACCTTCCGCGAGTTGCTGACCCAGGTGCTGACCCCCGGCTCTGGCCCGCAGATAGGTGTGCGCGGCGGAGTCAATCCGATCCAGATCGGCCTGGGGATGAGTCTCGGTGCAGTTGACACCCTGTTCAACCAGGGCACGCTGCAAAGCACTGGACGGAGCAGCGACCTGGCTATCCAGGGAGCCGGCTTCTTTGTGTACAAAGGTGTCACGCAAAACCTGTACTCGCGCGATGGAAGCCTGGACCTGGGATTGGATGGGACCCTGGTCAATCCTGCTACAGGTCTGCAGGTCATGGGGTGGAGACCAGACCCCACCACCGGTCAGATCGACACTACCCAGCCCCTGCAGACTATCACCATCCCCCTGAACCAGGGATTGGTGGCGCAGCAGACAGAGAATGCCTGGGTGCTCGGCAACCTCGACTCCAGCACAACCGTAGGTGGCAGTGTCACAACAACGATCCAGATCTACGACTCGTTGGGAGCCCTCCATAACATCAACATCACCTTTACCAAAGAGGCAGACAATACGTGGAGCTGGAGTGCTAGTACTTCGGAGGCGGGGGTTACTTTTGAGTTGCCTGATACCCCTCAGGTAGTCTTCACCACAGCCGGGCAATACGACACGACCAACAACCCGGTCGAGAATTTCGAATTGACGATCCAGGGCTTCCCGAACGGCGCTGTCCCTAACCAGACTATCCGCCTGCGCCTGGACAACCTCACTCAGCTTGACCAGGCTGAAAGCAACATCAGTGCGGGCGCGCAGGATGGCTCCGGCCCCGGCAACCTGGTGAGTTTCAGCATTGACTCCGATGGCAAGGTGGTAGGCAGCTACAGCAACGGCATGTATGCGACAGTCGGGCAGGTAGCCCTGGCCACCTTTGTCAATGCCGGCGGCCTCCTCAGAGTAGGGGACAACATGTTCACCACATCGGTCAACAGCGGGGCTCCTGAAATCGGGGTTGCTGGCACAGGCAGCCGCGGGATAATTCAGGCTGGTTACCTGGAGATGAGCAATGTGGATCTGGCTCAGCAATTCACCAGCATGATCATGGCTCAGCGCGGTTTCCAGGCTAACTCACGGGTCATCTCCGCATCTGATCAGATGCTGCAAGACCTGGTGAACTTGGTCCGCTAAGGCCTCGGAGCCACTAACCCTTAGCGTCCCCTCCTCGCCCTCCCCACATGCCGGGACAGGCGAGGAGGGGGCAAAGCTTTTCTCACGTAATGGAGCACAGCGCAGAGGAGCATGCATGCGTATCGCGACGGTTGTCATGATCCTGGCCCTGCTGGCCCTTCCCGGGCTGCACTTGCAGGCAGCGGCAGAAGTCCCACTGCCCCTTTCCGCGTATCCCCGCCCGCCGCAAGACAACGGCCTGGGCATTCATTGGACCACACTCATCTATGGCCAGCCGCGCGAAGTGGTGGACTACTTCGTGGCAGAACTCAGCGCGATGAACGTGCGCTGGGTCAAGCTTCTCAACGATGGCACCGAGGGCCGCCACCATGACTATCTCATCCAACAACTGGTCAGCCATGGGATCATGCCTGTGTTGCGTATTTATACGCGTTGCAATGGCGCCTTAGATCTGGGCTCCCTGCGCCGGCTGGTAGAGCACTATCGGCCGCGCGGTGTCTTCTACTACGAGCTATACAACGAACCTGAGCTGGCCGGCGTGGACGGCGGATGGTGTAACAATGAACGTCCCGACCCGGATCGGTTGCTGGATGTCTGGCTTCCGGCAGCGCGCGTTGTCCAGGAAGCCGGCGGTTTCCCCTCGGTCCCCTCCCTGTTCCCGCCTTCGACAGCGGATCCCAACTGGCGCAACAGCTTCTTTGTCCGCTTCTTCCAGGGTATTAAGGAGCGAGGGGAAACCTCCATCCTTTACCGCAGTTGGGGGGCTGTCCACAACTACTTCCTCAACCATCCCGTGGATTACCCCTATGACCAGGCCAATCTGACTGGCCAGCCACTGACCCCAGCCGAGATTGCCCGCTATGGCCTGAGCCAGGCAGAGGTCGAGAGCATCAACCAGGCACGCAGCCGGGCCAGGCTGCCCCGCAGCCAGGGCGGCTACTATGTAGGCAGCACGGTGGATGAGGACCCTGACTGCTTTCTATCCTTTATCGCTTATCACAATCGTTTTGTCGAACTGTTCGGGTTCGAGATCCCCCTTATCAGTACCGAGGGTGGGGTTCAGGTGGGATCCAGCGAAGATCCCCGCTATCCCAAGGTCACTGAGGCCCTGATGGCTGAGCGCACTATCCAGGCCTATGAATACATGCTGGACAAGGCGCCGGCGTACTACTTTGCCTTCACAAGCTGGTTGCTGGCAGAAAAAGCGCTAGGCCGCTTTGGGTCAGGATGGGAGAGCTGGGCCTGGTATCACGACATGCAGGGCAACCACCTGCCGGTGGTGGAGAGCTTGAAGAACCATCCTCGCCGCGGCGAGACACGCAGGCTGGCAGCTCAACGCCCGACAGGGTTGTCTGAGGCAGTACATGCCCCTGCACAGCCTGATCGGGGCTCGGGCAGCCAGCCGGCCCTGGGATCGGATGAGCGCGTCCTTCTGTCGTGGGAAGGTTATCCTCGCCCCCCCGCGGACAACGGCTGGGGCATCCACTGGGTCCCGACCCTGTTCGGCCAGCCGGCCGACCTGGTGGACAGGCTTGTTGCCCAGGTCGCCGACATGGGCATCAAGTGGGTGAAGCTGATGCAGCCCGATGAGCCCAAGGTGGAACATGAGTACCTGATCCGTTCCCTGGTCAAGGCCGGGATAATGCCGGTTCTGCGGGTCTATCGGCCGTATAATACCCCCTATGAACATCTGGAAGAGCTGGTACGGGAGGCACTTCCAATGGGGGTCTTTTACTACGAGCTTTACAATGAGCCCAACATCCGGGGCCAGCCAGGAGGATGGTATCCGGGGGAAGAAATCAGCCCGGAGCGGCTGGCTGAGCTCTGGCTTCCCGCCGCACGGGCTGTCTTGCGCGCGGGCGGCCTGCCGGGCATCCCCGCCTTGGCCCCTGGCGGGGATTACGATGACATCGCTTTTCTCCGCCACTTTCTGCGCGCCGTGCTGGCCCAGGGAGGCCGCGACGTCCTTCAGCGTAGCTGGCTGGCCTTGCATAACTACTTTCTTAATCACCCCCTCGACTATCCTGAAGACGCGGTCAACCTCCATTCTGCGTCCCTGTCGGCTGCCGAGATAGCTCAGCGTGGCCTGAGTGAGGCCCAGGTCCGGGCGATCAACGCAGCGCGTGCCAGAAGCCGCCTGCCGCGCTCTCAGGGCGGCTATTACGTGGGCGCAACAGTGCTGGAGGACTCCAACGGCTTCCGCAAGTTCGAAGCTTACCATGCTGTGCTACTGGACGAAATTGGGTTTGCCGTGCCGATCATCTCAACTGAGGGAGGAGCAATTCCGGGTACACAGGAAGACCCTCGCTACCCCCCTGTCACCGAGGAGGATGTGGCAAAGTGGACAGCTGCGGCCTACGCTTACATGCTCGATCAGGCTCCTGCCTATTACTTTGCCTTCACCCCCTGGTTGTTGGCCAACATGGCCGGCGGAGGCTCGGATCCTGCCTGGGAGGGCGCGGCCTGGATACGTGCCAATGGCAAGGGGGAGGCGCCAGTGGTCGAAGCAGTGCGCGCCCTGGCCAGACAGAAAGGTGCGCTCTCTCGGGACATGAATATAGCGGGGAAAGCCACCACGGTTTCTGCCTGGTTGATCATCTGGCGCGACGGACAGCCACTATGCCGTCTGCCGGCAGTCTATGCGGTGGACAGGCCTCTGAGCACCGCCTGGACCCCTCCAGCCGATGGCCGGCAATGGGGGATCGAGGTACGCGACAGTACAGGTAAGCGTGTGCACGTCTTGGGCGAGGTCGGCGCTACAGATACGCCATTGCCGTCCTTGTGTGCTAATTGACAGGAGATACGCACTTTAGGGCGTATCGCCCCATCCCCCTACCTCCTTCCCCGCCCCCGATCGGGGGGTACAGCGTAGTGCAACTGCGTAACTCCTGTAATTGGAGATTTTCGGGGTTTTTATGGCGACACCTGGGATCAGCCCAAGTAGTCGAAGAGAGAGCGAGGCAGGATATGTGACATGGCTGTCAGGGTGGCCTGGTATCCCATCTCATAGCTTCCGCTTTCCAGGATCGCCTGCGCCATGTCTGTGTCTTCGGTGCGGGAGAGCAAACTCCGAAGATTGATTTCGAATTCCTGCAGCCGACTGCGCGCTTCTTCCAGGACCTTCGCGCGGGCACCGATGGTGGCTTGCTCCAGGAGCACCATGTCTGTTGCGTTGTCCAGGCTGGCAATGGCTTCTCGGATGGCAGCCGTATCGTTTGTCTCCAAAGCCGTGACAAGGTCAGCTACGGCTTTGAACGCGGCCTGAAAGGCGGGCGCGTCACCGCTGACGTTGACCACCATACACGTGCCGGGCTCAATCTCGTGGCTGATGCTGCCACTATCTCCCTCATAGGTAGCCGTCAGGGTATCGGGATCCACAGCAAATGGCTGAGTACTAACCCGATAGCCAGCAAACAGGTATTGGCCTCGGTGCGCGGTGTTGGCAATCTCTCCAATCTGCTTGAACTGCTCGCGTACTGCAGCTGCAAAGCTCAGCCGTTGGGAGGCCGACAGGGTTTCGTTGGCAGCCTGCACGGCGGTCAGGCGTGCTGAGCCAAGCACTTCTGCCAATGAGCCCAGAGACGCATCTGTGGCGTCCATCCAGTCTCTGCTGAAATCCAGATTCCTCAGGTGGCTCTGCACACTGCTTAATGCAGCACGAAGGTTGAGGGCCTGCTGAACCCCCTGGGGATCGTCATGGGGACGGTGCAGGCGTCTTCCGGATGCGATCTGGGTACGGCGTTCCTCCAGAGCTTCCTGGTTTTGATGTAATCGCTCTACGGCCGATTGGATAAGCCACCTCTGGCTGACGCGCATCTTGATCTTCTCCTCTTCACCGAACATCCACCCACATAATCATCATCGTCCCACCAACCCCATCTGATTGATAATGTGGTTGAGCATCTCATCCACTGCCGTGATCATGCGTGCTGCAGCCTGATAGGCACGCTGAGCGCCCAGCATCTTGACCGCTTCTTCATCCAGGGACACCCCAGACAGGCTTTCTCGCTGAAGCTCTAAGTACTGCACGAGGGCATCCTGGCTCCTGGCCATCTGGTCTGCCCGCTGCACGTCGAGCCCTATCTGGGCGACATAAGCAGCGTAGAAACCCCCCAGAGTGTCACCAAGCGCGGCCACAGGTGTGCGCTCCAGGGCAGCAATTTGCAGGGCTACACTGGGATCTCCGGGGGCATCGGGTTGGCCTGCGGTAGCGATGGCCGCCAGGTCTGCTGCCACTGCATCAGAGATGCGGATATCCTGAGCTCCTGACCCGGCGAAGAAAGGGATGTCAGTGCGCCCGTCAGTGGTAAAGCCTCCCTCGTGCAGCGTATTGACAGCCTCGATCAACTGCTCAGCGAAGGTCTGTAATCCTGACAATGCTTGTTGCCCGATCCAGTCTCGCAAGGCAAGGGTTCCGCACAGCGCACCCTCACGCACGACCACTGCCGTGCTATCGTCAGACCAGACCGGTTGCAACTGTCCTTGGGAATCTGGCTCTACCAGTAACTTTGTAGCATCCTGCTCACCAACCAGGATATGCCCGCCAAGAGTTACTATGACTCGTCCCCCATTCTCCTCGAAACTTCGGACCTGGGCCAGACGAGAGAGCTCTTCCAGCAGCATATCGCGCCTATCGCGCAGATCGTTAGGGGCATTGCCGGCCAGAGCTGCGCCGGCGGCCTGGCCAATCTGGCGGTTGAGCGCGGCGACCTCCGCGGCCAATGCATTGATGCGGCTGATGTGGACCTTCACCTGCTCGTTGAGGTAAGCTGTGAAGTGCACCACCTCGTCATAGAGCCGCCGGATTGTGGTAGCGAGGAAGTCGCCCGTTTGCCGCACCCTGGCGCGAGCGGCGGAGTTAGTTGGGTCAATGCTGAGATCATGCCAGGAGGCCCAGAAATCGTTGGCCAGAGCTCCGATCCCGTATGCTCCCGGTTCGAGAAGTAAGTTCTCTACCTGGGCCATCCCCTCGTAAACCGTCTGCCAGTAGGACCGGCTGCTTACCTCGCTTTGGATCTGCTGGTTCAGCAACAGGGAAGTCGAGCGCTGGATTTCAGCTACAAGCACCCCGCTCCCGGGTTGTGGTGTGATGGCAAGCCAGTCGGCAGGAGGCCTCGGCACCAACCGCACCTCACGGCGAGAGTAGCCAGGCGTGTTCACATTGGCCACGTTCTGGCCGATCGTCTCCTGGACTATCTGCTGGGCGCGCAGGCCACTCAGCGCAATCTCCAACCCTGTGAACGAACTCATTCTACATCCCTCAACCGCTGTCCGGTCTCTAGCGGCCACGCTCAGCTATCGTGGGCCTGGCCTCTCTGCCTACCCCTGGCGGTCAAAGCCCATACTCAGCGGTGCTTTATCTGAAGCAGGAGCACCATCAGGTCCATAGGCAGACCGATATCCGCAAACGAGCATCTCCAGAGAGCTGATTACCGAGAGCAATGCCGCAAAGGCCCGCGCATTGCGCCTGTTTAGCGCAGCCACACGTTGGGCTGCAGCCAGGAACTTCTGGCCCTGTTCACCCAGGAGAGGCCCTCTTATCCCTCTCTCTCCAGGCGGAGGGTGCTCAATCACACCTGTAAGGTCAGAGGCCAGCGCTGGATCGCTGTTATCGGTCGAGGAGCTGCCCGCATGCGAACCAGCTACCTTCATCGGAGTACGTCCGCTGGCCTTGGCCAGCACCATACCACACCGGGCAGCCCACATCTGAAACTCATGCATGAGCTGTAACTGACCGGTCTGAACAAGTGCCAGCTCTGCCAGGTCCGCATCTTCCAGGGCAGCCCACTGCGCTTGCGCCAGTGCTTCCCAGCGTGTGCACAGCGCAGTCCCCTGTTCCAACAGCGGTGCCAGCTCATAGGCCAGGCATTCAGCCCTCAGCCAGCAGCCGCTGGGCCAGGGCATGGATTGGTATGGCATACTTCCCCTGCTCGATTTGCTGGCGCAGATGCATCACCTTTTCCCAGCGCACATCCTCAGCGGCCATAGCCGCCTCGATGGATTTTTGCATGGTCAGCGCCTCGGACGAAATCTCCACACGGTCCAGATCCTCTCTGTCGCCTCCGGCTACTGCTGCCTTACGCTCGGAGCTTACCAGGCTCTCCAAGCGTTGAGTGTAAACGTGAGCGATCCTGGCCGGCATTTTGTCCTGAATGATCATGCCCATTTCTCCCTTCGTGCCTTGTTTTTGCCTTTCTCGAATCTAAATCGGCACCAACTCCTCTCTTGTGCAGTGCTATGTTATTTCTCTGGCCTGAGTTGTGGCTTGAGAGCTGTATTATGCGATCAACTGATTGGTAAGGCTGGCCATCTGATCAGATATCTGCAATGCTTTCAGCGCTAACGCGTAGCTGCGCTGTACGCGTATCATATTGACCATCTGGCGCGTTGGATCTACATTGGACATCTCCAAGGCTCGCGCCAGGATCTGCCCCAGGCCACCCTGGGCAGGCTGCCCCACAACCGGCGTGCCTGCTGCCTCAGAGGCCAGGTAAACACCATCTCCTACACTGATCAGCCCTTCTGGATTGGGAAAGCGTGCCAGCTCGATCCTCCCAAGCTGGCGAGGCGTGCCCCCTTCCATGACCGTGACCACTCCCTGGGCGTCGATGAGCACGTCTTCTACTCCCTGTGGAATGACCAGAGGGGGGAGCAGGATCGCTCCCTGCGCGTTGACCACCCGTCCCCCGGCATCCAGGCGGAAGTCGCCCAGGCGGGTATACCCGATCTGGCCATTGGGCAATTGAACCCGGAAAAAGCCCTCACCGTCAATGGCCAGATGCCAGGTCTGCCCGGTGCTCTCGATGGGGCCCTCTCTGAAATCTGGGCCGGCCAGGTTCAGTGCTACGCCGCTGTGCGCCAGGCTCCCGTCCGTTGCTGTTTCCAGCAGGGCTGCGAAGGAAAGCCGGCGTTCCTTGAAGCCCGGGGTGTTGATATTAGCCAGGTTGTCCGCCAGAAGATCGAGTTCGATCTGGCGTGCCTGGAGAGCCGTGCAACCGATCCCATACAATCGTTCAAGCTGTGTGGCCATCTCCCTATACCTCGTCTGTTCCGCGTGCCCAGCGACTCCCCCACAGGAAGCTATCGGCTCCCTGTTCAGCACGGTTCATCTCGAAGGCTCAGGCAACGCGTGCCACATCCATGAGCTGGCGCAGCGCCTCATCTTGCAAGTGCAGGCTGCGCTGGGTGGCCTCATAGCTACGCAGTGCCAGCATCATGCCAACAACAGTGCGCGAGATATCAACATTGGCCTGCTCAAGGAAACCCTGCTTCATGTGCGTCTCCTGAGCCGGCATCACGGTCAACGGGCTATCGCCTGGGTCCCAGAGGTTGCCTGCTTGCGGCTTCAGGCTGGCCAGGTCAACCGTGACCAGCGTGATCCTGGCGACCGGGCCATTGCTACCGCGTACATAAATGCGTCCGTCGCTGTCAATGAATAGGTCTTCGCCATCAATCCGGATCGGCCCGTTCTCCCCCAAGACAGGATATCCAGCAGCCGTGACAAGCTGCCCGGCAGCATCCCGGTGAAAGCTACCATCTCGGGTCAGGCGGATGCCATCAGGGGTTTGCACCCGGAAGAACCCCTGACCAAGGATGGCAAGGTCCAATGGCCGTTGGGTATGCTCCAAAGGGCCCTGGCTGAAATCGAACCTGGTCATCTCATCCACCCCCAGCCCCAGGCTCCCGACAGGCTCAGATGTCGGGCCTTCATCCCTCACTAGCGAAGTTCTCAGGCCCTCCTGGCTGAGCACTATCTCCTGCTTAAAGCCGGGGGTGGCGATGTTGGCCAGGTTATGGGAGAGCACTTCCTGCTGGCGCAGCAACGCCAGCAACGAGCTGGACGAGGAGTAAAGACCTCTGATCATGGTTGGTTTCCTTTCCTGGCACAGGCTCTGCCGGCCACCAGAAGAACTCCCAGCAAAGCCAGTGCTGCCCACACAGATTCCGCGTTACCACCGGTTACCGGGAGGTAGCTCGGCCGCGGGCCGCTTCGCAAGGCAGATGAGGCGCTCGGGAGCTGACCCGTGTCAAGCCCTGGGGCGCTGCCTTCTGTTGTCTGGGTGAGCACAGTGTTGGGCAAGAAACCAGCTATAGAACGTCGGGCATCTGGCTCCGGGTTAGGATCTGGATCAGGCTCGACGGTGATCAACAGCAGGCGATACTCCTGATACGGCAACGTATCCAGGAGCACGGCCAGGTGCCCTGTGCCGTCTGCTTTGGCATTGAACTTGCCCACCGAATAGAGTTGCCGATCGCTGCGGCTCTCCAACCACACCTCATAGTGCTCTCGCTCGAGCCGCGGCAGGCCTTCCACTTGCAAGGTTACTTCGCCCTCCCCTATAGCGACCACGGCATGCCCTGTGGCATCTTGTGGCCCCCAGTTAGAGATATTGGGCAGGTAGCTGAGGAATACCTCCACCGGCGCGCCATTGGCACAGGCTACCTGGGGAACCAGCCATGCCACCCCGATCAATAGTAAGGACACCAATATCCCGGTCACCTGCCTCCAGCGTAGTTGGGGCCGGCGTGGCTTCAGCCCGGCAATCCGGGCCAGGAACACTGGCTCAGGCTGCAATGATGACAGACGTTCAGACGGTATTGCGCGCATGTTTGTGCTCCCGATATGGATAGGCTGCGCCCGTATGGTTGTAGCGTGTCGGGTAGGGTGCAGTACCAACGGCTTCAGCAGTTATCTGTTCCGCAGGGCAAAGATTTGCTCGCCTGCTTGGGCCAGGTTGGTTATAGAGCAGCTTGGCGCGCAGGCTCATGATAGCCCGCGCCATAAGCTGGCTGACCCGGCTGGGGGAAAGGTTCAGCACCTCGGCCACCTCGCGCACGGTCAACTCTTCATAGTAGTACAGGGAAAGGATCAGTTGCTCCCGGTAGGGCAATTCTTGCAGCGCCTCTGTCAGCTCCAGGTGCAGGTCCCGTTCTTCGATCTGTGTTGAAACATCGTACACGTTGGGGTCCTCCAAGATTTCGCTCAGGTCCAACTGCTCGCTCGCCCTGTCCACGGTGTTGAGGGGGCTGTCCAGGGAGAGAAAGATAATATTCACCTGGCTGAGCAGTTCCTGATAGCTATCTACATCCATTCCCAAATAGGCCGCTACCTCTTCGTCAGTTGGCGACCGTCCCAATTGCCCCTGCAGGTAAGCCACGGCGTGCTCGATCTGGGACGCGCTACGTCGTAGTGTGCGCGGCAAATAGTCCAGGGCTCGCAAGGCATCCAGGATGCTGCCCCGAATGCGCTGTATGGCGAAGCTCTCGAAAGGCACCCCGCGGGTAGGGTCGAAGCGATCTACAGCTTCGATCAGGCCGGCCAGGCCATGGCCGATCACATCCTCCGATTCAAGGGTGGTCGAGGCAGGCAAACCAAGCCGGCCAGCCACTCGTCTGACTAAGGGCGCGTAGTACAGGATGAGCCTCTCGCGCGCCTGCGGGTCACGCCGGGTGCTGTACTCTTCCCAGAGCTTCTCAACCTCTACGCCGGCATCTCTCATTTACATAGCCTCATCTGGGTGCCTTTCTTTGCGCCAGCTATCGGCTGGCCTGCCCGCCGGCGCTGGTGAAAGAGCGCCCGTCCAGGGGCTCATCCTCGCCGGCCACCAGGTTGAGGCGCGTTCCGACTGACTGCGCACTGGGAGAGGTAGCCGTTTCTCTCGGCACCAACCCCTGGTGACGGGAGGCAAGCCATAGGACGACATTCAACAGATACCCGATCACTGTGCAGGCCAGCAGCACCAGGCCAGCGCGCATTAGAGAACCTTCGATCCCACTTCCCGAGTTATAAGCAACCAACCCTGCCAGCACCGAGATCAGCAGTACAATGTAGTAGGTCAGGTTAGCTGGCGTAGGCTGCTCCTGAACCCGCGTTGATCCATTGAGCACTCTCTTCACAGCTTGCCACCTCCTTCTCTATGTTTCGCCACAGGGTGGGCACTTTGTGATTATCGCCTGGCAGCGGTGGGCGGCGGTACCAGCGTGGCCCCGGCCAGGAGCGTAAGGTCTGCTCAGGTCTTTCCTTGAACAACAGTTGTCCCAGCTTTTCTGGAGTGGCGGCTTCCAAATCATCCGGAATATGTCGTCCCGTAGAGATGTAGGCAACAGGCACATCTGATTCGCAGGCCAGTGTCAGGGCTATGCCCAGGCTTTCACTCTCGTCGGCTTTAGATAGGATCAACCCATCGAGCCCTAAGGGACGATATCCGGCTATGGCTCTGTGCATCTCTTCTAAGGGGGTGCTGCAGGGCACGACGAGGAAGCTCTGCCGCCGCGTCGCAAGCTGAACCAGTGCCGCCAGCTCTCGCAGGTGCCGGGTGTCGCGGTAGCTATAGCCAGGGGTGTCAACAAAGAGGGCCGCTTTGTTATAGTGGCTGGCTATAGCTTCCTCGAAATCTATCCGGCTCTCGACCGAGGTGATGGGCAGGCTTAAAGCCCGGGCCAACTCCTCTGTTTCCAGCCGAGCCGCTGGCCGTTCCATATCGGCGTTGATGAGCGCTACCTGACGTCCCAGAGTTGCCTGCCGCGCCGCCAGCTTCAGCAACGTGGTAGTCTTACCAACCCCAGACTGCCCAAACAAGAAGACAACCAGGGGGCCACTTCCCGCCACCGGCCGCGGGGGACGGGTGTTTACGCGTTGCTCGAGATGGCGGCGCACCGCCCCCTGTACTAATGTCGGCTGTTCCCTGGCCATAGCACTCAGTTCCTCACGGGCAGCCAGCACAAGTTCCTGAGCCAGTTCGGGCAGCATCCCTTTACGGCAAAGGAGATCATACAGCTCGCTCAAGGCCCGGGTCGTCCTGGGCAGGCGAACCAGGTCGGCAGCCGAGATGAGATGGGTCAGTCGCTCTTTGAGCTCGGCCACTTCAGCCGTCAACCGTTCTATGGCCTCGCCTGCCGCTATGTCATTTCCCTCCGGGGCCTCTGCAGCCACGATCTCCCAGCGCGGTCTCCTGAAAGGCCACCAGGCCGCACCGCGTACATAGCGCTGGTCCAGGATAAGCGCATCTGGCCCTAATTCTCTGCCAACCTGCGCCAGGGCTGCGCCCAAGTCACGATTGCGGAACACCTTCGTGTTCACCATCAACCTCCACCATGCTGCATGCGTAGACCTCGATCCCTGCTGGCACTTCACTGTAGCTCAAGACAGAGAGTTGGGGTAGCGAACGTTGCACAAATCGGCTGAGGGGTAATCGGACCCGGCTGCTGCAGATCAACACAGGCTGATGTCCGCTTTGCGCCATTTGCTCCATGGCAGTCGCCAGCCGGTTCAGCAGGCGTTGGCCCAGCTCTGGGTCGAGATGGACCATCAGGCCCTGGTCACTGGTGGTCACTGCCGCGGCCAGGCGCTGTTCGGCTTCGGGGCCCAGGGTGGCAACATAGAGGATGCCGTCCTCTTCGCGGTACTGGTTGGAGATAGCGCGGCCCAGCGCTTGACGCACATACTCCGTCAAGACATCCGGATCTCGCACCTCGTATCCTTTGCTGGCAATGACCTCCAGGATGGTGACCAGGTCGCGGATCGGCACTCGCTCGCGCAAGAGGTTTTGCAGGACCCGCTGGACCATGTTAAGTCCAATCCCTTCCCCCTTGACCTCTTGCACCAGGGTTGCTGCATCTGGGGCCAGATGGTCTAGCAACTTCTGGACCTCGTCACGCGTCAGCAATTCAAACGCATGATGGCGCATCACCTCAGCCAGATGGGTGGTCATGACCGAGGCAGGGTCCACAATCGTGAAGCCGTACAGCTCAGCGCGCTCCTTTTGGCTCTTCTCAATCCAGAGGGCTGGCAGCCCAAAAACCGGTTCCCTGGTTTCCATGCCGCTCAGTTCGACCCCTTCGCCTGGCGTGCTGCTCCCGGGCATGGCCAGCAGCCGATTCACGACCAGTTCCCCCTGGGCAACTGGCTCGCCCCGCAGCTTGAACTGATAGGTGTTGGGGGGCAGGCGCAGGTTGTCACGGATGCGGATCTTCGGCAGGACAAGGCCGAGCTCCATGGCGATCTGGCGCCTTACGGCGGCAATGCGCTCCAACAACCCTCCCTCATCCTCTACCAGGGGGATGAGAGCATAGCCCAGCTCCACTGTGATCGGATCTACCTTGATCAGGCTGAAGACCTCCTCTGTGTTGTCGGATGTCTTCGCCGGTGGCGCTGAAACTGGCTCAGGTGGCCTGCTGGCGGACCTGCGCTGCTGGAGGTAAGATATTGCGGCGATTACGCCACCCAGGGCCAGGAAGGGCAGTTTGGGCAGGCCCGGGATCAGGCCAAAGGCCAGCAGGATACCCCCCACGGTGATCAGCACACGGGGGTTGCCGAAGAGCTGCCTGAAGACATCGCTGCCCATGCTGG
>Ga0068707_1001585_pt1 | contig 15941 bp, 13 predicted proteins | sample YNPNPMetaG_FD_66600 | JGI IMG/M metagenome (GOLD analysis project Ga0068707, IMG submission 66600) | Anoxygenic and chlorotrophic microbial mat microbial communities from Yellowstone National Park, USA - YNP NP MetaG | ecosystem: Environmental > Aquatic > Thermal springs > Hot (42-90C) >...
AAAAAGGCCGGTTAATTGCAAAGAACAAAACAACTTTAATAAATTTAGGCGGATAATAGACATTTGAGCCGGAAAAATTCATGTCCGCTTTTTCCCTAAAAACTCAAACAAAACAAGGGAGTGTAAAGATTTTTGTTTCCTTGCTCCGGCCGGATGTTTGAGCGGTCCGGCAGACAAAATAACTGCTTTCAATAAGCTTTATTGGAAAGCTTTATTGGACGCGTCCTAATAAAGCGTTCTGAGCTAATTTTAGTAAAATTTCAGCCCAAAATTATATTCCAACAATCTTATATTATAAGACTCAAACAAATTTCACTGCCGCGAGCGCCCGTAAGTCGTTAGCTCTTTTAATAAACTGTGCCCTATCTTTGAAAATGAGTAAACCTTCTTTGGGCGGAACTAATCGCTTTTTTTAACCCCGCCGCCAGCGAGATAGCTTCCAAAAAATCAAAAAATTTTATTTTGGTGCGGTATTCTTGAATTAGTCCTAACGCATTTCGCCACCGCAGGTAGCGAACCCGCGCGCGAAATCCAAAAAACGCAACGGAGCCGTTTCAATAATAATTTCCAATTTTTCTTTGGCGGTATTTACAAAATTTTTCTGACAATGCAAAGTGGTGTTTGTTCCAAGGACTGTCCTAACGGATTATCCTTAAAAACATTTTTACAAAACATGTCGGAAATATCTTTATTAGATTTGCCGAGAACAGCGACGCCCAAATCATTAGCATCAATAATAACAACATCATGATTTATTTCAAGCTTCAAATTTTTCGCTACTTTTTCCGGCTCGGTCGGTCCCAGCTTCGCATATTCATTGTATGGCGGCAAAGTATAATCACACGGACCATCAATCGCATTTATATTTTTACCAACAAGTTTATAAAAAACACCCTTTATACCAAAAGGTTTAGTAATGGCAGCAGCTAATGCACCTATGATTATTCTCAATACCCCCCCCCTCTTTAATTGCCAACTCCATTGTCCAAGGACTTCCGAGGCCAATTCCATACGGAGATTTATAGACAAATTTTACCAGAAATTTCGCAAAAAAAGATGGTTTAATATCTTTTATAGGAAACGCTCTGCCCTGTGATATGGCTACTATGCGTTCGCTTACAAAAAGAATGTCGTCATTTAACAAATGCGGTTTGGCATATCGTTTGACAACTTCAACGATATTGTCATCTTTGGTTATAACATGGGTTTTGATTGGCAATCTCGCCCATTTACCATCAGCCGCTAAATCAATGACTAAATTTTTACCATTATTCGGTTTAAAATTGTTTAAATTATTCATGCGAGGGATTAAAAATTTTTCTTTTCTTTTTTCAAAATCGCCAATTCGTTTTTGCCCCGAAAATCCAATACGAATTAGTCGCCGAGCGAAGCGAGGCGGCTTCCTCTGGCTTGCTATTTCCGAAATGGTGCCCTCGAGAGGAATTGAACCTCTATCATATCCTTAGGACGGATCCGCTCTATCCGTTGAGCTACGAGGGCTAATTTTATTGCCTAAAAATAGCCATGGCCGCGAACAAAAAACAAAAACTCTTTAATAAACTCAAATAAACTCAAAAAACATCATCGCTTGTTTAATCTTTTTTGCGCCGCTTCGCCGGTTAATTCGCGCAACGCCTCGCCGGCGATCCAGCGGGCTGATTTGGTATTGATTGTCAAAATTTCTCTGGCGGTTTTAATCGCGGCTTTATTAAGCGTCGCGTTGCGCTTGCCAATCTGTCGCAAAGCCCAGTTGACCGCTTTTTTAACATAATTTCGCTCGTCAGTGGCGTATTTTTTTATTAAAGAGAAAAATTTTATATACTGCGCGTCTTTGGCTGTTTTATTATGAAAAGCCAGCGCGGCCATCAAAGCAAAACCGCTTCGTCTAACAAATTCTTTTTTTGATTTTGTCAGCTCGACCGCTTTTTGAAAAGCAAATGGCGTCTTGTCAAAAAGATTCAAACAAATCTGATCGCAAACATCCCACGAATCAAAATCAGCCGCCCATTGATCAATTTGTTTTTTACTGACTTTTAACGGCTCGTCAATCATTCCCGCCAAAATTCTGGCTTCGTGAATTTTTGTCTGCCAAAGCTGCCGGGCCAATTGATGATCTCGGCCGATTTTTTTAGCCAAAGCGCGTAAATAGGGAATAGGAACGCCCAGCGTGTTGTTGGGGTTTATCCCAAACCGCGCCATACCGGCTACATTTTCTAGATTTCTCTGCTCCCTAAGATTTTTAATAATTTGGGCAAGAGTCATATAAAAAATGGGTGGCCTAGGAGATTCGAACTCCCCCTAAGAGTTCCACAGACTCTTGTGCTAACCGCTACACCAAGGCCACCATGGTGCGCCCACCAGGGCTCGAACCTGGGACAATCCGCTTAAGAGGCGGGTGTTCTACCACTGAACTATGGGCGCTTATTTTCGCTCCAATTTATATTTTTACATTGGAGACGATGGGCAAACATTTGATTTCGTTATTTTATCTTGGCGCGCCCACTAGGAATCGAACCTAGATGTCCAGCTTAGAAGGCTAGCGCTCTATCCATTGAGCTATGGGCGCAAGACTGTTGGGCATTAATCGCTTATTGCCAATCGTAAAATCATTTTATCAAAAACTAACAAAGTCAAAATCCTAAAAACCAAAGCCACTAGGCAATTAAGACAAATCAAAAACTAATTCTTTCTCTGTCTTCCATGAAATGCCTTATGAATTTCTTTCAGTTGCTTATCGGTTATGTGTGTATAAATTTGGGTCGTTGTGATACTGGAATGACCAAGCATTGTCTGAACAGACCTAATGTCTGCCCCGCTGGCAAGCAAGTCGGTCGCAAAACTATGCCGGATCGTATGTGGGCTAACTTTTTTACCGATACCGGCTTTTATGGCGTAGTATTTAACGATTCTTTGAACGCTCCGCGGTGTTAAACGCAAATTTTTTATCTTGGCCTGCGCCGCTTCAGGCTTTTTGCTTTTGGGATACCTGACAAACAATGCCGGATCAATATCGGTTCGTTTTGCCAAATAATTTTTTAAAGCCTCTTTGGCCCGAGCTGATAAAAACACCAACCGAATTTTTTCCCCTTTGCCCCGCACAGAAAATTCACCTCTATCCAAATTTATGACGTCGCGATTTAATTGACAAAGCTCCGAAACGCGCAGGCCGGTGGAAAACAAAAGTTCCAACAAAGCTTTATCGCGCAGCGCCTTTGGACTTGCACCAGAAGGCGCTGATAAAAGCCGCTCCAGCTCCTCGCCCTCCAAAAAGTCAACCTGACGCGGTGCTTGCTTAGCTAACTCAATTTTTTCCGTTGCTAAGCTTTTAATATCCCGCTTAGCCAAATATTTTAAAAAATTACGCAGAGCGATAATATGATAATTCTGGGTAATTTTTTTAAGTCCGCGCCCAAAGCTATCTTCAAAACGATTAAGATACAATCGATACTCCCTCACTAAATCCGCGTCAATTTGCTCCGGCCGATCAATTTTTGCCCAATCCAAAAAACGTTTTAAATAATGACGATAATTTTCCACCGTCTTTTTTGACCGACCGCGTTCAACCTCAAGATAATCAAGGTAGTTTTTGAGCAAAAAATGAATATTCATAAAACAAAACCGTTTATTATTCCAAATCGTTTGTCATTCCGAGCGGAGTGAAGACGGAATCGAGGAATCTCATACGCTTGTTTCTATTATGCGATCCCTCGACTGGGCTCGGGATGACACTCATTGTGGCGATTATGCGATCCCTCGACTGGGCTCGGGATGACAGGGAAAGTGCCGCTTTTGTCATTCCGAGCGAAGCGCAAGCGGAGTCGAGGAATCTCATTATCTAAGTTCATCTAAATTTTAACTAATCCCTCTTGACCCCACCCTAACCGCGGGGTGCCTAATATCGGTCTTGCTTGTAGGTTAAATTTAAAACAACAACTCCTATCTTATTTTACGACATAATTTAATAATTGGCAAGCGCCATATTATTAGTAAGCTATTTCTAACAACATTGTTCCTTTTCCAGTCATACCAATAGCACCAAAAAGCGACGAAAATTAAAATGAACGAGGCAAGAGCGTTCAAAAAAGCAGGACTAACAGAAGAATCCGATACTAAGATCAAAAAAATGGGGGGTTACTTTTTCTCTTTCGCCTCCAGGCTTGGCCTATGCTGGACCATTACTGACTATAGCGAATTGAATAAGCGATATCGGAAAATATCAAAAATGGGACTATCGGATAGCGAAATTAACCAATGCCGCGCTAAAAAGCCCGAGGGGAGGGGGTGTTGCCATAAAAAAGACTCTTGTGCTTCTCCTCCACAAAGAGAAGTTTTAAAAGACACCATCGCCGCTTTTGCGCTTATCGCAATGCTAACCAGCGCATTCTTTTTGTTTTGTCATTTATCCCATCTTTTGACGGTGAAGAACAAACAAAAGAAGCGCTTCACTAGTTAAAGGGGTAGTATTTCTTTGTCCCAGCGGTTATGAACGCGGCCCTGCTCAGAACAACAAAAACGCTGGTATTGATTTGCTCCACAAAGCTAACAAAACTAACAATTAACAAACTAAGCCAGCGGCGTCAAAAGACAAAACTTCGCAACGGGGCTTCAATAAACCGAGACCCCTTTCCATTTGCATAATTTTTCTATCTATGCTATGCTAAAATAAAAAGTAAACATAAATGATAATAACGTTGTTAATTTACCGGAAGCGGAGTGCATATCAACTTAATTTTTCGCTTCTGACCTTGCGCCGGATTTGTTCTGGCTCAAAACTAACAAAAAATTACCAGCGTTTATATAGTTATTATTCATATTAATTATATTTATGTTAAAAACCACCAAAAAGAAAAAAATCATTAACGAATTTCAAACACATGAAAAAGATACCGGCTCAACTGAAGTCCAGGCCGCTATTTTAACCGAGAAAATTGAATTACTGACTAAACATTTAAAAAAACACACTAAAGATGATTCATCTCGGCGCGGACTTTTAAAAATGGTTTCCAAGCGCAAGAAGTTAATGGATTATCTTTCCAGAGAAGACGAGAAAAGATACAAAAATTTATTAAAGAAACTAGGGCTCAAAAAATAAACCGGTCCATCGGTTTTTTCAGTTTGTTGATTTTTTGAAACTGATAAACCGGGAAATTGGTTAATGAATCAATGGCGGTGATTAAACACAAAGAGCAAAGAGTCGGCGTCTTTATAGACGCCCAGAATATGTACCATTCGGCCAAAAACCTTTATGGCGCTAAGGTGAATTTTAAAGAAGTTCTTAAGGTGGCAGTAGCAGGTCGAAAATTAATCCGCGCTTTGGCCTATGGTATCAGAACCGAATCGGCTGAAGAGCGGCCTTTTTTTGAAGCCTTAACGCGCATTGGCATTGAAACAAAAATTAAGGATTTGCAAATTTTTCCCGGCGGGATGAAAAAAGGGGACTGGGATGTTGGTATGGCAATTGACGCCATTGAGCTGGCAGAAAAATTAGACGCGGTGGTTTTAATCACCGGTGACGGCGACTTTGCGCCGCTGGTGCAATATCTTAAAGTTAAATTCGGCTGCCAGGTTGAAATAATCGCTTTCGGCAAAAGCGCCTCGGCCAAACTAAAAGAGGTGGCGGATGATTTTATTGATTTATGTCAGCAGACAAATAGATTTTTGATGAAATAATACCATTATCGGCAAGAAAAAAACTGTTTATATCTTTTACTGAATAAAGCTTTTAGTATTTTTGATTTTGGTAACAAACAGTCAAATATCGGCAACGATAAACTGTTTTGATATAATCCAAACAATTAAAACATTTTTAACCAGCTAATTATTAAAAAATAAATAAATCGGGATAGTTAATTCGCAGGCGGTCTAAAAAGAGAGGAAGAGATAATTGTTCAGTTTTATGGTTAATGATTATTGCAGGCCGGATAATCAAAAAAATTGTTAATTGAGCAATTATCTCTTTTTCAGCTTTTTAGCTCGCACTCGCGTTTGCTGTCCTAAAAACAGATGGAACCAAAAAAGTATTCTTTCGATTTTCAAGGCCGACCGTTGGTTTTTGAAATTGGCCAGCTGGCCGAACAAGCCAATGGCTCGGTTTTGGCCAAGTACGGCGATACCGTGATTTTGGCAACAGCGGTTTTGGGCAAGAAAAAAGAAGGGGGCGATTATTTACCCCTTACTGTTGATTTTGAAGAACGGCTCTATGCAGCCGGTAAAATTAAAGGCAGTCGTTTTATGAAAAGAGAGGGTAAGCCTCAAGACGAGGCGATTGTTCGGGCGCGCCTAATTGATCGAGCTATTCGGCCGCGATTCAATCAGGCAATTAGAAACGAAATTCAAGTAATTGTTACTGTCTTGGCTTATGATCAGGAAAACGATCCGGAAATTTTAGGCCTCACTGCCGCCTCGTTAGCTTTGAGCATATCCGATATCCCTTGGGACGGACCTCTAGCCTGCGTTAGAGTCGGCCGGATTGACGGTGCGTTAGTTATTAACCCAACCTTTAACCAACAGGAAAAAAGCGATATGGATTTAGTGGTGGCAGGCACCGAAGGAAAAATTAATATGCTGGAAGCGGGCGCCAAAGAAGTAAGCGAAGAAATCATTTTACAGGCGATTGAGCTAGCGCATCAAAATATCAATCAGCTGATTAACTTTCAAAAACAAATTATTGACGACTTAAAACCAGAAAAAGCCGAGTTGGAGCTGGATTTGCCGGACGAAGAAACTATTCAAAAAGTCAAGGCGTTTTTGAAAGATAAATTAGAAGCGGCAATTTATGTTAAAGACAAAAAAACATATTACGACAATTTAGCCAAATTGGAAAAAGAATTAATTGAATCGCTTGGCGGCAAAGAGTTAGAAAAAGAAAAAATAAATCAAGTTATCGCTGTTTTTGAGGAAGAAATCAATACGCTGGTTCATAAAAATATTTTAGAGAACGAACGCCGGCCCGATGGCCGTAGGTTAAACGAAGTTAGAGAAATTTCGGGCCAAGTCGGCTTTTTGCCGCGGGTTCACGGCTCGGCTCTTTTCAATCGCGGTGCGACCCAAGCCTTGGCAGTGGTCACATTAGGCGGACCAACAGACGAACAAATCGTGGAAACGCTTCAGCCCGACGAAACAAAAAAACATTTTATTTTGCATTACAATTTTCTGCCTTTTTCGGTTGGTGAAATCGGTATGCTGCGCGGCCCTGGCCGTCGGGAAATTGGCCACGGCGCTTTAGCCGAACGGGCGCTGGTGCCGCTTTTGCCAAATAAAAATAGTTTTCCCTATACGATACGCGTGGTTTCAGAAATTTTGTCATCAAACGGTTCTTCTTCTATGGCCACGGTCTGCGCCTGCTCTTTGGCAATGATGGATGCCGGCATTCCGATAAAAGAACCAGCCGCCGGCATTGCTATGGGCCTGATGATAGAAGATCCGAAAACAAGTTCAGGGCCGGAGCAAAAATATAAAGTGCTAACCGATATCCAAGGACCTGAAGATCATCACGGCGATATGGATTTAAAAGTGGCTGGCACCAAAAATGGCATAACCAGTATGCAAATGGATGTTAAGATCGAAGGCGTTACCTTGCAAATTCTAAAAGACGCTTTTTCGCAGGCCAAAGAAGCGCGGTTGTTTATTTTAGAAAAGACCAATAGCGTGCTGGCCAAACCCCGGCCCGATCTCTCGCCATTTGCCCCCCGCGTTATCACTCTCCAAATTGACAAAGAAAAAATCCGAGAAGTTATTGGTCCCGGCGGCAAAGTAATTAACGCAATTATTGATCAAACCGGCGTTGATATAGAAATTGAAGATAACGGTTTAATCTTCATTACCTCCAAAAACAATGAAGCGGCTCAAAAAGCGCTCGCCTGGATCAAAAACCTCACCCATGAAGTGACGCCCGGAGAAGTGTTTAACGGCCGAGTAACTAGAATTCTAAATTTTGGCGCTTTTGTAGAAATTCTGCCGGGACAAGAAGGGCTGGTGCATATTTCCGAACTAGCGCCTTATCGGGTTAATCGGGTTGAAGACGTGGTTAAGATTGGCGACATTGTGCCGGTCAAAGTTAAAAACATTGACGAACAGGGGAGAATTAACTTGTCAATCCGGGCGGTTAACAACAAACGTTAATTTGCCTTGTTAGTCGCTGCTGTCAATACCAAAGCGGCAATTTTTAAGTTTAGCCAATATCTAACCAAACCCGACAAATACCTTGCTGCCTCAAGCTGTCGTCAGACAAACCACGGCGGCTTCATTTTAGATTTAAAAGATGCGCGCTAAACCAAAACCGCTAAAAATCTCTGGCAATTTCTCAACGTTAACCAATAAAAAGTTTGCCGATTTTTTCTTTTGGTGTTAAAATTATTACAGACGCCAACTTTTTAGCCCGAAGAAAATGCAAAATACTTTTTTAGGGCTTTAAAAAACCTTAGAAAAAAAGAATTAACAAATCCCTCGCTCCTTCTTGAAAAAAGGAGATAAATTTATAACTCAAAATTATGGAGGAACAAAAAACAACAAATCCGACTGCATCCATGCAATCAATCATTAGTAACTTCACTATCCGCACCATGGAACGGGATTTGAAAATGGCCGCTAAAGCAAAAAAGGGAGTGGTTGAGCCGGCGAAAATGACTCTTGAAATAAAAACGCCTTTGCCAGAAAAAACCGCGCCAAAGACCAATCCGGCCCAAATTTTAGTTCAAGCCAAAAACGCCTTCAAACAGCAGCTTTTTGAAGACGCAATTAGTTTAGCTAGACAGGTCTTGCAAGATAAGTCAAGTTCTTGGCTGATGATTTTTCGAGCCAAAAGTCTCATTAAAAAATCGCAGAAAGCCTTATCTAAAACAGCTCCGCCATCGCAAGCAAAAATTGAGCCGTTAACCGTTGCTGCGCCTTTTAACCAAAAGCCAAAACTAACTCCAGAACCAATTGAGCCAATAAAAGCAGTGAAGCCGCCAGTGGATTTACCACTGCCAAAACCGCCGGCTGCTCCTCCGCCGCCTCCGCCGCCTTCGCCAACACCAACGTTTAAAAAAGAATGGACGCCTCCGCCGCCTCCGCCAACCCTACCAAAAATAGAGCCCGAAAAAGAAGCGCCGCCGACTTTGCCGCCAAAAATAATCTTTAAGCCGCCACAAACCATTAGTCAGCCAACTGTTAGCCAAAAATACGAATCGCCAACACAAAAAATATCTTACCAACCAGCAAGCTCTATTAACCTGTCTCAAGCCAAAGCGCCAACAGACGCGGCTAAAACCATTGGCCAGCCAGCCAGCGACTCAAAGCGATCGCGCAATTTATTGTTGATAGCCGGTTTAGCGGCTGTACTAATCACGGCTATTATTGCCGGTTATTTTTTTCTCAAACCCGCCCCTCCTGCCCCGACTCCGCCTCAACCAGAAACTCCTCATCCCTCAACTGCTTTGTTTCCTATGGATAATTGGCAAAAAATTGAGATAAACGGTGAAATAACCGACGTTGATTTACCCAGCAAAATCAAGAGCCTGGGGGCCAATATTACAACTCCCGGACAATTCACCTATATTATCGTCGAACAAAAAATTAACAACGAAATAAAATATCCTGACTTGAGCCAAATACTAAAAGCGCTTGGCGTTGACATTAACCAGCTTAACAGCCCAGATTTATTAAACACCATCGCCTTAGACAAATATTCTCTTTTTCTTTACAGCCAAAGCGGAACCTCTACTTCTGTCCGTCTTGGTTTAGTGGCGAAATTAACCGATCCGGTTAAAGCCAAGCAAATTTTAAATAGCTCTGAAGAACAAATGATTAATGTTTTTGCCCCATTGCTTTTGGGCGCCTCAACAAAGACAACTAATAAATTCCAAAGCAACAATAATTATCCAGACGCAAAAATTCGTTTCATTAATTTTCCTGAAAATTATAGCTTGGACTACGTTTTTTGGAACGATAAACTTTTAATCGCCACTTCAAAAGAAAGCAACCTGACAGCTTTAGACCGGCTTTTAAAATTTGAGGCGAGGGCAGGGGAAGTAGGACAATGACCGAACTTGAACAAGCGATTATTTCAACTTTGGTTTACTATGATTTGTTAAACCGGCCGCTCACCGGTCTTGAGCTTTTTAAATTTCTCATCCGGCCAAATCCATTAGAATGTTCAACAGGACTTATGGGCCAAACAGTGGAATTTAACCATTTCTTAACTCAACTGGAGCAAAGTCAGGTTATAAAATCTCTTGTTCAAAAATACCAAGGACACTATTTTTTGAAAGAGCGCAAGCCACAAAAACTTTTCACTCTCAGGCAAAAAAGAATAAAAATCTCTCAAGTCAAATGGCGAAAAACAAAAAAGGCAGTCAAGATCCTTCAAGCCGTGCCTTTTATTCAAATGATCGGAATCACTGGTTCGCTCAGCATTGATAACGCCAAAGAGGAAAGTGACCTTGACTTCTTTATCGCGTTGGCGCCAAATCGACTTTGGATCGGCCGCACTTTTGTCACCTTGGTACTAAGTCTTTTTGGCCGGCGCCGGCATCATAATAAAATAAAAGATCGGGCCTGCCTAAACTGCTATCTGGCTGATCCAAATCTAGCCATTGGCCCGGAAATCAAAACTTATAACCTCTATTCAGCTCAAGAATACGGCCAGCTTATTTCTGTCTGGCAAACCAATAAGTCAACTATCACAAAATTTAACGAGGCAAATCTTTGGATTAAAAATTTCTTACAAAATTACCCTTGGCCAAATCAAATAAATTTAAAAACAGCCAAGCCAAGCCGCTACTTAGCGATAATTAAAAAATTTTTAGAATGGCTGCTTGGAAATAAAATGGGGGATTGGCTGGAAAAGCGCTTAGCCGCTTGGCAAACAAAAAGAATAGAAAGAAAAATAAACAAAGAAAGTTCAACTGATCATATTTATTGTTCAGACTACTGCCTAATGTTTCATCCTCAAGCTAAAGGCCCGGAAATTTTTAGTCGCTATGAGGCAAAACTAAAAAAGCTTTTAATTTGACTAGTCACAGATTATAGATTTTTATAAACACTAAGAACAACCCCCCCCAATCTCCCTTAAAAGAGAGGATAAGACATTAAAATTTTTCCCAGTTCTTCTTAAAAATCCCCTCCTTTAGGAAGAGATAGGAAAGACTTAAGCTGTTCTATAGATTGCCAAAGTATGAATGACAATGTGCCGATTAAGATAAAAAATTCTGCTCAACCCAGCCAACAGGACATAAAAAAGGCCTTAAATTTAAACCAGATGCTGGCTGAAGCAAACAAGCCACCCAAAAAACACAAATTTTGGCCGATTTTAACTTTGGTTCTTTTTTTAATTATTCTGACAGCTGGCGCTTGGCTATTTTGGCTTCGGTCAACTAGTTTCTCGCCGCTGCAAAAATTTACGCCCCAACAATCCAAAGCGGCCATATTTTTAAAATTGAGCGATTTAAAAGATGATCCGTGCATTTTGCCAGATTTTGGTCTTGACTCTTCACTTTATCAATGGATTAAAAACCAGGTTTATCAATTTCTCACCGTTAAAGGACTTTCAGCCGAAAATGACCTCTTGCCCTTGTTCCAAAATTACGCTGCCTTCTTTGTTATGCCACCGGAAAATCAAAAACCAACTTGGGTAGCTTTGCTGGAAACAGTCCCAGAGGCAAAAGACAAAAATCCCGAAACATTTGCGAAAATAGAAGATGGTCTGAGACAAGCTTTTGGGTTAACTCAGCTGTTTTACCGACAAATAAAAATTAATGTGGTTAAGCCCCTTAATTATTCAAATTCAAATCACCTCTACTATTATGCCCAAATAAACAATTTTTTGGCTATTAGTAATAATCTATCGGCTATACAGGGACTAATTGATCAATTGGTGAATAAATCAAAAATATTAGAATTTTAAAAATCTCCCCGTCCTTCCTCAAGGAGGAGAGAATTATTACCCCTCCCTTTTAAGGGAGGTTAGGAGGGATTTTTAGATTATATTTTAAATCTTCCTTTTAAATCTTCTCTTGCCTCTCTCAAAGGAGAGGTAATTTATTTTTTTACTAACCGAATTTAAGATGTGGATAACCTGTGGATACTTACCATTGACAGGAGTTTATTAGAATGATAAGATATTAATAGTCCAAGCTGACTACTAAAATTTTAAATGTTCTTTAAAAACTCGTTCTCAAGACGAGTAGTTGGCTGGGACAAGAGATTTTTTCCTAAATATCTAATGCGCCGGCGGGCTTAAAATAGATAAAATAATAAAAAGCCCAAAGGGCTTTCTCATACAAGAGAGGAATTTAGGAAATAGAGGGGCCTGAGCCCCTATAAAAACCTTGTATTCGGGCTTAACAGGCCCCTCTAATATATCAAAATCTCTTATAAAAGTCAATGTTATGTCTCTCGTTTTATTCAGGTTAGCGTTTCTTGAAAAGCGGCCAGCAATGGTTGTTTTTTTTATTTTTAGTTTGACTTTATCACCCGGTCAAACCAAAATTCAACCAATTGTTCCTTGTCATCCATCTTGAATTAAAAATGGAGTTTGACAAACCATTCACCAACGACCACTCAACCAAAAATTTCATGAAGATAAAAATGATGCCCAACAAACATCCTCTCTGTCCGCTGCCTCTGGCGCAGCTAAAAACAATTGAAACTCATTGATTCGGCGCCAGAAGCAATCCCGATTTATTAAAGTTTTTCTTTCTCTCACCAAACAACCATTCCCGGGCGCCATCGCCGTTGGCGCCTTTATTTTTTATCGGCTAATTTTTTAGAACCCGCCGGCCCGTTAACTGATTTTATGCTACAATTTAAGCATTGACACGATTTGCGCTTTAAACTAAATTGACCAAAATATTATTAATCTGAACAAACTTGTTTAGACCGCAACTCATTAGGGGTTAAACGCGACACCGGTAATTTATCGTAAAATTTTTGGATTTAAATAACGAATCAGCGCTTATTTTTATTGACACTACTGCAGCTCTATCATATAATAAAATCAGCAATATGGATAAAATGCTTTTATCACAACTGAAGAAAAAACTGGAAGAGCAAAAGCAAAAACTGGAAAAAAAACTGGAAACAATCGCTCAAAAGGACCCAAGATTAAAAGGGGACTATGACACTCGTTTCCCGGATTTTGGCGTACTGCAAAGCCCCGATGAAAGCGCTTTGAAAGTGGCGGCCTATGAAACCACTCTGCCAATTGAATACGCTTTGGAAATCAAACTGCAAGAAGTCAGCCGCGCGTTAGACAAAATAAAAAAAGGCGAATATGGCAAGTGCGAAAAATGCGGTCAGTTAATTGACAAAAAACGACTACTGGCTGTACCTGAAGCAAAAACTTGCGCCAAATGTCAGAAAAAATAAACCCAACCGGAGTCAAAATATTTAAAAAATCGGTTTGCTTGCTCTTGGGTTGATATTAAAATTTTTTTCGGTCTCGGGCCCTTGTCTTCTATTGATTTGACCATCTGCAAACCGCCGCTGATAATTGTCTCAAATCACATCAGCTACTGAGATCCGCCGATTATTGGAACCACATTGGCTGGCTCCGATATAGCCCCTCTTTATTTTATAACCAAGGATTCTTTAATAACCGTCCCTGTCTTAGGCGGTTTTTTTAAAACTCATTGGCGATTTTACCGCCCATAACCGGCCATAAAAAACAAGGCATTGAAAAATGCCATACCGAGAAGAATTTTACAAGAAGACTATTCGGCGGTTTTTTCCCGCAAGGCCGGCGGGATTGCGAGTTTAAGATTAATGAAGGGTGACCCGGAACCGCGATATTGGCATTAAAAGCAATCATCTGATTCTCCCGGCAGCTATTCATTGAATGAAAACCTCATTAAAAGATTTTTTGCTCCGCCGGCATAAAGCTAAAGGGCTGTTGGACAGCCGTTCTGTCTCTTTATAATGTTTTTGAGATGATGTCGTGTTCCATCTGTTCATTATGATATAAACAGAATAATTTTTTGCCATTGGATAATTTATTAACTGATTGCGATCCCTCGACTGGGCTCGGGATGACAGGGAAAGTGCCGCTTTTGTCATTCCGAGCGGAGCGTAAGCGGACGACGGATAGTATTGTCATTCCGAGCGAAGCACAAATGGATGCCGGATAGTATTGTCATTCCGAGCGAAGCGTAAGCGAAGTCGAGGAATCGCATACAATTGTGTCTATTATGCGATCCCTCGACTGGGCTCGGGATGACGACTTCTTGTGGCGATTATGTGATCCCTCGACTGGGCTCGGGATGACAGGGAAAGCAACACCGCTGTCATTCCGGGCCTAAGGAATTGATTTTTTTGTAAAAAATGTTAGATTAAAAAAGCCAGAAAGTTTCGGTATTATTTCGGTATTAATCAGTTCTTTCAAATTTATAAAACGAAAGGAGGACTGGCGATGATCTGCAAAAAAGCGATTGTCCAAAAGTACGGCGGAGAATCGGTGGCTAACCTTGAAAGGCTAGGCAAAGTGGCCGAACATGTTGTGGAGACTTTTAAATTAGGGAAAAAAGTTACGGTGGTAATCTCGGCAATGGGCAAAACCACTGATGATTTAATCCAGTTAGCCAAACAGGTTTATGGCGGCGAACCGCCCAGAGACGAATTAGATAATTTATTGGTTACAGGAGAGCAACAGTCAGCGTCTCTATTAGCTTTAAAAATTAGATCTCTGGGGTTTCAAGCGGTTTCTCTTTGTGGTTGGCAAATCGGTTTGGAAACTGACATTCACGGACGAATCAAGAGAGTTCGGAAAATTGAGATAATAAAACATCTGCTTGAACAAGGGAAAATCCCGGTGGTCGCAGGTTTCCAAGGCGTTATTGAAGGAAGCGATAAAGTGATTACTTTGGGTCGAGGAGGATCTGATGCCACGGCCGTTGCTTTGGCCGCCAGCGTTGGTGCTAGTAAATGCGAACTTTACAAAGATGTTGACGGGGTCTACACCATTGATCCTGATATCGTTCCCAATGCTGTCCGATTTGATAATATTTCCTATTATCAAATGGGTCAGCTGGCAAGCGCTGGCGCAAAAGTAATTATGCCGCGCGCCGTGGCTCTGGCTCAAAACTTCGGGATCAAAATAAGCATTTTACTTAGCCCAAGCATTGGCAGAAGCGATGGCGGGACTCTGGTGCATTCTGGCATCACAATTGAAAAAATGGAAAGATTCTGGTTTCAGTCAGCAATTGCCGTTAGGGAGGTGGTGCTCGTAAAGGTTATGAATGTATCAAACGAACCCGGGAAGGCAGCAATGATTTTTCGGCCGTTAAAGAGCATTAACTTGGGAGACAGCATCCAAGGAGTAGGAGAAAGGAGGGCTGATATTAATATTCTTTGCGCAAAAGACGATTCATCTTATGTCTCATCTGAATTGGAAAAAATTGAAAAAAGGGGGCTGGCAGGAGAGATAAAAACAGTTAATTATCCCGAGATGATTCAACTAACCTTAGTTTCGCCAATGATGGTGGAAGAGGCTGGCTACTTAACGAGGATGTTTGAAGCGCTGGGTAGCGCAGGGGTAAATATTGAATCTCTGGGCAGTGGCGGAAACACAATTTGGGTGGCGATTAAAAAAGCTGACCTAAAAAAGGCAGCTCAGGCCTTAGCGGAGGAATTCAGTCTCGTCACCAGAGACGCCAGAGAATAAAATAAAGACAACGCTCCAGCAAGCGCGGCCATTGGCCGCGCCTTTTTTTATTTGTTTAAATTTTCTCAAAAAGAAAAAATTCTGATGATTTTAATTTGTAGGCAAAAAATAAAAGAGCGTATTTTTAATTATCAATCTTTTTAAAAAATTCTTTTCTATTCCCTTAAAAGCCGGCAATTCCTAAATCTTATTAACAGGCCGGATAAATTATTTGACCCCAAATCAGAAATTGCTAAGCGCCAAAATAATTTGTAAAATTTATAGTGTGATGGTAAAATTAACAATAGAAGATTCTTTAAAAGAG
>Ga0068707_1001588_pt1 | contig 15925 bp, 21 predicted proteins | sample YNPNPMetaG_FD_66600 | JGI IMG/M metagenome (GOLD analysis project Ga0068707, IMG submission 66600) | Anoxygenic and chlorotrophic microbial mat microbial communities from Yellowstone National Park, USA - YNP NP MetaG | ecosystem: Environmental > Aquatic > Thermal springs > Hot (42-90C) >...
GATCCAGGATTCACCGGATCGGGACTCCTCCCGGAATCGACGATCTCACCCGTCTCGTATCGACCTGACGTAAGACGGCCATGGCCGGATCGCTCAAGAAAAGGCTGCGAAAACAAACGACCGCACTGGGCCTTGCCTTGGCCGTTCCTGCGTTGGACGAGCTCTTTCGCTGGGTCTTTCGCACCTGCCAAGTGGTGGAACGATGGGGGGCTTCCCTGGCAGGGACCCGCACGGTCCCACCCCCTGCCCTATTCTGCTACTGGCACAGATGGGCCATTCACCACCTGTACCACTTCAGCGGCGGCGGCCACATCACCATGTCCAGCAGGAAGGACGCGGGTGAGCTGGGTTTCAGGGTATTGCAGCGTCACGGATATCTCACCGTGCGCGGGGCCTCCGGGATCCTATCGAGACGGGGATGGAAGGATAGAGGTGGACGCCAAGCCCTCCATGATATGAGGATGCTCGTGGAGCATACGGGTTACGATGCAGGACTCACCGTGGATGGACCGCACGGCCCCCCCCTTGCTGTCAAGCCCGGCATCATCCTTCTTGCCAGCCAAACTGGGGCCCCCATAGTCCCGATGGCCGTAGCCTCTCGTCCCCACCTGACCCTTCCCACGTGGGATAGGATGCACATCCCACTGCCTTTTTCCAAGATCGTCTACCTCTTCGGGGAGCCCCTGTCCGTTCCCAACACCGGGGATACAGAGCTCTTGGACCTTCATCTGAAGGATCTTCAGGAGCGGATGATGAACCTGACCGAAAAGGCAGATCGCTGGTTCAGGGGCGTCTCATCAGGGGAAAACCCAGTTCCTCCCTCTGCTTGAGATAGGCTTGGGCACAACCTCTGGCGAGCTTGCGGACCCGGCCTATGTACCTCGTCCTCTCCGCAACGCCTATGGCCCCCCTGGCGTCCAGGAGATTGAAGGTGTGGGAGCATTTCAGGCAATGGTCGTAGGCTGGCATGACGAGCCCTTTCTCCAGCAGCCTCGCAGACTCAGCCTCAAACATGTCGAACAATCGCATCAGGGCCTGCACATCCGCCTCCTGAAAGTTGTAACGGCAGAATTCCACCTCACCCTGGAAGTGGATATCTCCGTACCGGATCCCTTGGCCCCATTCCAAGTCGAAGACGTTGTCCACCCCCTGCAGGTACATGGCGATACGCTCGATACCATAGGTGATCTCGACCGGGATAGGATTCAGATCCACGCCCCCCGCCTGCTGGAAATACGTGAACTGCGTGATCTCCATGCCATCCAGCCAGACCTCCCACCCCAAGCCCCAGGCCCCTAGGGTCGGAGATTCCCAGTCATCCTCGACGAAACGGATATCGTGAGCCAACGGATCGACCCCGAAGCTCTTCAGGCTATCGAGGTAGATGTCCTGTATCTCCTGTGGAGAAGGCTTCATGATGACTTGATACTGGTAGTAGTGCTGAAGACGGTTGGGGTTCTCGCCGTAGCGTCCGTCGGTGGGTCTTCGCGAAGGCTCCACGTAAGCGACGTTCCACGGCTCCGGTCCCAGGACTCGGAGGAAGGTGGCCGGGTTGAAGGTCCCCGCCCCCACCTCCACGTCGTACGGATGCTGGATGATGCATCCCCGGCTTGCCCAGTAGCGCTCAAGGGCGAAGATCAGCTCCTGAAAAGTCATGGCTTTCCCCCCTCACCCTTTCCCTGTGGCGAAACCATGCCCTTCCCCAAGCCCTCCAGGAAGGGGGCGGATCTCAGCCTCCGCCCGACATGGTACGCGTAGAATGCCTGGAGAAACATGCGACTCTCTTCCACTGCAAGTGGGGTCAGGGCCAGCCTGTGGATCCGATCCAGCTCCACCCTCTTGGCCTCCTCCAGGGCTCTGATCGTACCCAAAGAGACCCATACCCCCGCCCGCTCCCTCCCGGCGCACTGGCCGCAGATGACGCCTCCCCGCTCCACCATGAATCGGACCTTTGGCCCTTTGAGGTCCCCGTCGCAAACAACGCAACGATCGAGCTTGGGCCCGTATCCTGCCAGATCGAGGACCCTCGTCTCGAAGATCCTCAACAGGCCCTCGCCCCCCTTTCCCCTATCCAGCAGCTCCAGCACCCGAAGAAGGAGCCCGAGCAGACCGGGCAGTGGGTGCCTCTCCGCCGTGCATCCGGACACCCACTCGGCCAGATAACACGCCCTGGCGAAACCCATCAGGTCCGCCCGAGCCCCTCGATAATAATCGATCATATCCGCCCCATCAATGCGTACCAGGGGCGCGTTGGGCCTCTCGAATCCCCGAACGGTCACGTGAGCTAGGAGATCCAGATTGGCCCCGAAGCGTCTCCGACTCCGTTTCGCGCCCTTGGCCACTCCTCGCATCTTGCCCCGCTCGTCACCGTAAAAGGTGACGAGCCGGTCCTTTTCCTGAAAATCCGTCGAGTGAAGGATCACGGCTTCGGTGACAAAGGGGGGCATGGACTGCCGACAGTTCCTGGAAGAAATATGCTTCAAGCGACGAGGCCCTGAATATCTTGGACCGTTTCCACGACTCAGTCAAGCGCCCCTTCTCAAGGGGATACCGTTGCTGTAGTATGAAGGCATCGACAGAAACCCGGTGCCGGATGAAAGGGCCATGAGCGATCGCGTGGAATCTCCAACCCCTGGGGCTGGACGCGCCTTCCCCCAGCTCAGGGGTATCCTCCTCGCCCGACCCAGGGGGTTCTGCGCCGGAGTGAAACGCGCCATAGAGACGGTGGAAATAGCCCTCGATCTCTTCACCCCTCCTGTATACGTCTTCCACGAGATCGTACACAACACCCATGTTGTGAACGAGCTGGGGACGCGTGGCGCAAGGTTCGTGGAGGATCTGGAGGAGGTCCCCAGCGGGGGGGTCCTCATATTCTCGGCCCACGGTGTCTCCCCTCAAATACGAGCCCGCGCCAGGTCGAAGGGTCTCAGGGTGGTGGATGCCACCTGTCCGCTGGTGACAAAGGTGCACGTGGAGGCGAAACGTTTCGCGAAGCAGGGCAGGACGATCCTTCTGGTGGGGCACAAAGGCCACGAGGAGGTGGTGGGCACCATGGGAGAGGCCCCTCTGAACATAAGGGTGGTCATCACCAAGGAGGACGTGGAACATGTGGAGGTCCCGGATCCGGATCGAGTCGCCGTGATCACCCAGACGACCCTCTCATTGGACGAGACCAGGGAGATCATGGAGGCGATACGAGCTCGGTTCCCGAGCGTTGTTACCCCCTCCAAGAAGGACATCTGTTATGCCACCACCAACAGGCAGATAGCCGTCAAGGAGATCGCCCAGAGGTCCGACATGATCTTGGTGATCGGATCCAGGAACTCCTCCAACTCCCGAAGGCTGGCCGAGGTGGCCCAGACACTGCGCAAACGTGCTCATCTCATAGACGACATCTCCGACATCGATCCCCAATGGTTCGAAGGCGTGAGGGTGTTGGGGATGACTGCCGGGGCTAGCGCGCCGGAGCACTTAGTGACCGAGGCCTTGAGATACTTCCGGGAGATGGGGGTGGATCAGGTTGAGGAACTGACCACCATGGACGAGGAAAAGGTGAGATTCGGTCTCCCGACCGAACTGAGGGAGATCCTTTCCAACTCCTCTCACTCCAGCTGAAAACGGATCGGGATGTCGACCTCCATCTCGACGGGCTCGCCATTCAGTGTGGCGGGTATGAAACGCCAGGACTGCACAGCCCGGACGGCGGCATTGTCCAAGAGCTCATGACCGCTTCCCTTGCCGACCTTGACGTCCGCCGCGCTCCCATCCCTGAGGACCCTCGCCGTCACCACCACAGTGCCCTGATGGCCCCGCCTCCGGGACGCCTCCGGATATTCAGGCCTGGGGTTGATGTCGTATCTGGGGAGGGCCCGCTTGATGCCGGTTGCCGGCCCGCCGTTTTTTGCCCTGGGCAGCCCTTCGCTGGAAGCCTTGGCAACGCTCGACCCCTTCTCAGGCTCCCGATCCGGGGAGGGACTCTCCTTCGCTCCTTCCTGGGCCCCCTGCGAGAGGGGATCGGGGGTCTCGGTGGCTGGCGGCGACCCCATTGCCGACTCGGCATCCCCATCGGGCGGGGGCGCAGCCTCGGCAGGTGGTCTCGACACCTCCCGTCTCCCGGGACGAACCTCGGAACCGGGTGCGTGGGCCTTGTCGACAACAGGGGCAGCGGAGCGGGCAGACTCCGCGGCGACACGATGCGGAGGGTCCTCATGGGCCGGCCTCTGACGGCGGGACTCCGCCATCGTCAACTCTAAATAGGGGACAGACAGATCCTTCTCCCTGACCGGGACCGCGGACCACGGGATCTGGAACAAGCCCCAGTGGACCGCGAGCGAGGCAAGTCCCGCCCAAACAAGTCTCCTGCCCAACTCATCCCTCCTCGCCCCGCGTCTCGAGACTGACCTTGCCTATCCCGGCTCGCCTTATTCCATCCAGCACCTGCATGATCCTATCGTAAGTGGCCCATCGGTCCCCCCGCAGGGAGACCTTCTCCAGCCCCAATGTCGCAGCCTTCTCTCTCAAGACCCCGGGCAGGTCCTCCATGGAGGTCTCGGCCCCGTCCACAAAGAGGCGACCAGACCCGTCCACGCTCACCTCGATCACCTCGCTCCTCTCCGGTGAAGATGTGGAGGCCTTTGGGAGCTGGAGGGGCACCCCCCTTTGAACGATCATGAAGAGGGAGACATAAATGAAGAAGCTCAGGAGCAAGAAGGTCACGTCGATCAGCGGGATCATCTCTATCCTGGCCCTCTTTCTTTCGAGCCTTCCGACCGTCATGGCAGACGCTCCCCCTCCCCGGGCGGCTCCACGCGAAACGAGGCGTCATCGACTCTGCGGGAGCTATTCCTCTTGTGGACGATCTCCAGGGAGGTCCCGTATGTCTCCATCTCCCCGGCGGCCGTCTCGGCCTTCCTCTGGAAGTAGTTGTACGCCACCAGACATGGCAGGGCGATGACGAGCCCCGCCGCCGTGGTGATCAGTGCCTCGGCGACCCCGACGGTCACCACCCTCGGGTCCTGGAAACCCGAGGTGCCGAGAAGGTCGAAGGCCTTGATGATACCCGTCACGGTGCCCAGTATGCCCAGCATGGGCGACAGGGTGACGAGCGTGTCCAGCACGATGAGTCCTCGCCTCATGCGGCGAAGTTCATCTTCGGCCGCGATCTCCATGGCGCTCGTGAGGGAGAAGGCGCGGTGCAGGATCCCGCTGATCAAGACACGTACCACGTAATCGCGGTTGCCTTGGACACGTTGTCGGATCTCCTCGTATTGCTCCCTTTCCGCTAGGGACAGGACCTCATCCACCAACCGCGGGTTTCGCCTGGTCGCCTCCCGGACCCAGAAGAAGGCCCTCTCCATGATCACAGCCAGGGCTACCACAGAACAGATCAGGAGCGGCCACATCACAGGGCCACCCCGTTGGAACAGCTCGATCATGATCTTCCTCCTCTTCCCCTGTGATCCCCTGCCTCTATCAAGGGGGTTATGCGAGGGGCCCCGTTCTGGGGGTTTGTGTCCACCACTACACGCCGGCCGTAGACCTCCAGTATGTTTGCCGCAGTCAGGACGTCCGCAGGGCTCCCCAGGGCATGGATCCTCCCGCCCTTCATCAGCAACAGCCTCTGGCAGGCAAGGGCAGCGAGGTTCAACTCGTGGGAAACCCACACGACGGTGATCCCATCCTCGCGGTTCAGGGTGACCAAGAGATCGAGAAACTCCATCTGATGGCGCAGGTCCAGGTGAACGGTGGGCTCATCCAGGAGAAGCACCTTCGGCTCTTGAGCCAAGGCCCTCGCGATGAAGACCCGCTGGCGCTCTCCGCCGCTCAACTCATTGACATCCCTCTCCGATAGGCCGGAGCAGCTGGTCCTCTCCAGGCTGCGCAATGCGATCCCTACGTCCTCCTTTTTCTCGAACCCCAACGGTGACAGGTGAGGGTTTCTGCCCATGAGGACGACCTCCATGACCGAGAACCCATAGAGCATCGGGGTCTCCTGGGGGACTACGGCTACATGTCGGGCTATCTCCCTCCGCTTGAGGGTGCGAATGTCCTTCCCTTCGAGGCTGATCCTCCCCCTGGCTGGATGCACTATCCCGTCCAGGAGGCGCACTAGTGTCGTCTTGCCACAGGCGTTCGGTCCCAGGATCCCCAGGATCTCACCCTGTCGAACCTTGAAGTCCAGGTCGTGAAGGACCCACCTCTCCCCATAGCGAAACGAGACCCCCTCGACGCTCAAGACAGGCTCCACTTGGATCCTCTCTGCCGCAGCAATACCACGAAGAAGGGGGCCCCCAACGCGGCCGTCACTACCCCTACCGGCACCTCGTTGGGCGCCAGGGCCGCCCTGGCCATGGCATCCGCAAGGATCAGAAAGACCCCCCCAAAAAAGGCAGACAAGGGGAGAAGGAGACGGTGATCCGGACCGAAGGCCATGCGCACGAGATGCGGTACTATGAGCCCGACGAACCCTATGATCCCGCTGACCGAAACGACCGCCCCGGTGAGAAGGGATGTCACGCCGAAGAGGACCCGCTTCTGTCCTTCCACAGACACGCCCAACTGAAGGGCGGTCTCCTCCCCGGCCGCGAGGAGGTTGAGGCCCCGAGCGTGTCCCAGTATCACCAGCAAGGCCACCGCGGCCAGGGGACCTACCAGCGCCACATGCTCGAACCTCGCGGATGTGAGGTCCCCGTAAAGCCAGAAGAGCATGTGATGTAGCTTCTCCTCGGTGCTGATGGTAAGCACGAGCATGATCACCGAGGTAAAGAAGGCGTTGACGATCACCCCTGCAAGGAGGAGCGTGTTCGTGTGGAGCCGCCCCTTGGAGCCGGCCACAAAGAAGACCAGCGAAACGGTCACCAGGGCTCCCACAAAGGCCGCCGCAGGGGTGACCAGGGGATACACGGCCACCCCCAAGGCTATGGCAAGCAGTGCCCCGGCCGCGGCCCCGCTGGAAAGCCCGAGGATGAACGGCTCGGCCAACGGATTGCGCAGCAAGGCCTGAAAGACCGCACCGGAAGGACCCAATGACATCCCCACCAGCCCGGTCAGGAGCGTCCTCGGAAGCCGGATATCCAGGAGGATCGCGCGCTCCGTGGGATCGAGCGAAGGGCCTCTGCCCAGGATCTCGTGAAAGAGCCCCCCTGCGGCACGCCCCCACCCTATGGAAACAGCCCCCACGACCATGGCCAGCAGAATGGCCCCGGCCAGCGCCAAGCAGGCGATGATGCTCCAGAAGCAGACCTTCCGAAGGGTCACCACGCCTTCAGAGCCCTCCTTTGCTGGCAAGCAGATGCCACGCTCCTCGCGCCCCGAGGCCTCGGCCCGGGCGAATTCTCATGGAGCCTAAGCATCTCCCGAGAACAGCGTATCCCCGGTCCGTGGGCGCCCGCTTCGATCAATTGCCCTCCCTCCCCAGGAGCCGTGCCGCGTCCGGGTGGATGTATCTCACCATCTCCTCGAGCCCGTTGAGGATCCTCGGGGTCGGTCTATCGATGAGATCCCCGTTGATCAAGTGGACGCGGCCCGAGGCCACCGCCGGTATCTCCTTCCATTTCTGCCACCTGCGAAGCTCCATGGCGGCGTCTGTCGCCCCCGCCATGGAGGAGACCAGGATCACCTCGGGCGCGGTCTGGAGGACCCTTTCCAGGCTCATCACAGGATACTGGAAGGGCACCTCCGCCGCCACGTTCACCCCCCCGGCCAACTCGATCAGCTGATCCTGGAGGGTCCCCCTGCCCACTGTGACAAGGGGCTCTATCCCCACCTGGAGCAAGACCTTGGGCCTGGCCCTTCCGGCCACGGCCTCCCTGAGCCTTTCCAGTCGAGACCTCATCCGTCGGATGACGGCCTCGGCCTCCCCCCCCCGCCCGAGGACCTCCCCCAACCTCCTCAGGCTATCGAAGAGCCCCTCCAGGGAACGGGGGTCCAACACGTAGACCGGGACCCCCATTGATGCCAGTCGCTCCACTGAATCCCTGGGGTTCCCGTCCCGCACGGCCAGCACCAGGTCCGGCCTCAAGGAGAGCACTTTTTCCAGGCTGAACTGGACATACGAGCCCACAACGGGCCGCGTCGCCGCCTTTGGAGGATAGTTGCAGTGCTGGGTCACACCTACCACTTCTTCATCCAAGCCCAGCACGAAGAGGCTCTCCGTGATGCTCGGGGCGAGGGAGACTATCCGACGGGGGTCCTCCGGAACGTGGACCCTACGTCCCGCCTCATCCACCATCTCGCGAGGCCAGGCCGGACCGGCGCACAGGAGGAAGCCGAAAAGACCGAGGGCTGTACCCTTGGTGAACTTGGATATCCACCGCTTCGTGCCTCTTCGCCTGCCCCGCAAGACCTTTCCCTCAGAACCTAGTGACGGTGCCATGGCCGCCGGATGGAGACCTCGTAGAATCCATGCCTAGAAACGAAAAGGCCCCGGACTCCTCGAAAGTCGGGGCACTCCTCATCAGGGATCTGCCGCCTTCCCCTCGAAAGGTCGTCCAGACGAGGCCCAGGCAGGTTTACTGACTGACGGCGACCTACTCTCCACGCCTTCCCGTCCGTCCATGGGACGGCCAGTGGCGACGCATCCAGACCCCAGAAGGCCTCACGGATGGGTGGATTTCGTTCCGATCACAGTTGCGGGGCAGCGGTGGAGTCGCACCACCTTCCCTCTTTCTCCGCTCCGAGCGGACACCCGGGCCCAAGATTTATTTATTGTGCTATCTTAGTCCTGAAAAGAGCAGGAGTCAATGAGCGTGTGCTTCCGCTGGAATTCTTGCGCGGAAACTGATAAGAATAAAGGCTGATCGTGTCGTTTCCACAATCCTCGATCTGTTGGCTTGGGCGTCCCCTGACCCGCGAAGCCCTCGCAGGACAGCCAGGTGCAGGCCCTCGCTTTTGGACTTCTCCAGGGAGTGGCATGACGGGGTCGGTGTGCGGGGACCGGAGTTTCGCGGCTGCTGACCTCAGTTTCGGCCGCGCTGCCCTGGGAGTTGCAGGGTGTTGGAGAAGAGGAGGTGTACCTTGGATACACACTATGACGTGATCATACTGGGGTCTGGGCCGGCCGGCCTGACCGCTGGTATCTACACGGGGCGCGCTAGGTTGAGGACCCTCATCCTGGGGGAGAGGCCAGGGGGCAAGCCCTTAATGTACGAACACATCGGCAATTATCCTGGTTTCCCCGATGGGGTGACCGGGGCCCAGCTGATGATGGGGATGCTCAAACAGGTGGGGGATCTGGGTGTCGATCGCGTCCCCGTGAACGCCACCGGCATCTCCGTGGAGGAGGAAGGGAACCTGGTGATCACCGAAGGGGATCGATACACGGCCGCGGCACTGATCGTCGCCACCGGGTCGGATCCCATCCGGCTCTCCCTCCCAGGGACCGAGGAACTGGAGGGCCGGGGGATCTTCTATTGCGCGCACTGCGATGCACCTGTGTTCAAGGCCATGGACAAGACCAGGGCCACCGTTGTAGGAGGCGGGGACTCGGCCCTCTACACCGCCATGTATCTGACCCGATACGCGGAGGATGTCACCATCGTCCATCGCGGCGAAAGGCTCAGGGCCAACAAGGAGATACAGGATGCGGTGCTGAGTCATCCCAAGATCCAGGTGAGACTGCACGAAGAGATAGTCGGCGTCATCGCAGAGGCAGACCACATCACGGGCATAGTGCTCAAAGATCGGAGGACCGGGGGTCAGACGGAGTGTCGCACCGATGGTCTCTTTGTGGGTATCGGCCAGGAGCCAAACTCGGCCTTGCTTCGCGGATTGGTGGATCTGGACAGCGAGGGGTTCATCCTTGTGAACACCCGCATGGAGACCTCCAAGCGAGGCGTCTTCGCGGCCGGGGACGTGATCCAGAAGCCACTGAGGCAGATAGTCACTGCGGCCGGAGATGGGGCTGTGGCGGCAGACTCGGCGGTGCGATTCATCGAGGGGCGAAGGGATTGATATCCCCTCGTCCCGACCGAAGGGAACAGGGAGCGAAAGGGCAGGGAGCAAGGCGGACCTATGGATGAAGGGCTCACAGAGGATAGAGGGCTCATAATCGTCCACACTGGCGATGGCAAGGGAAAGACCACTGCTGCCTTTGGCCTGGCCTTGAGGGCTGCCGGGCACGGTATGAGGGTCCTGGTGCTTCAATTCCTCAAGGGCCAAAAGGGAGTGGGGATTATACAAGCTCTGTCCAAGACGTTCCTCCCCATCACGGTGAGCCGCTTCGGCCGGCCCGGATATGTGCACAGCAGGGTGTGCGAGCCTTTGGACAAGATCCTTGCCATGGAGGGGCTCTGGCTCCTTCGAAGGGCCATGGAGGGCGGCGAATACGACATGATCATACTGGACGAGATCAATGTGGCCATATACTTCGGGTTGCTGGAGCTCGGAGACGTCATGGAGCTCATCAGGGAGAAACCCCCCCGTCTCCACTTGGTCCTGACCGGCCGCTATGCCCCAAAGGAGTTCCTGGAGATCGCGGACTTGATCACCGAGATGAAAGAGGTGAAACACCACTACACTCAAGGGGTCCCGGCGCAAAAGGGGATCGAGATCTAGCCACATGGGATTCGAAGAGAAAAGGGGGCCCAAGCTGATGGTGGGCCTAGGCGGGGAGGAGGAGCCGGCAGGGCTCTCTCTGAGTGTCGAAGGGGGCTTGGCATTGAGGGCCAACCCTGGTCAGGCCATGTACCAGGATCTTCGAGAGGTCTTGGGTCTGATCAAGTCCGTGCTAGAGGAGGGGTCAGAAGGAGAAGTCCACTGGCACAGGACCGTGGAGAGCGGTGCCATCGAGGAATACGTCGTCTTCGAAAGGGGGATGGCGGGCAAGAGACTCCTGTTTCGTGTCTGGCCGTTCTTCTTTCCGTACAAGAAGAGACTTGAGTACAGGCTTTACATCGAAGACCGAGAGGTTTGCGACCAGGTGTTGCACTGCTTGGAGAGTTGCGCCGCTACCAACGGGGCGAGCTTGGTCTCCAAGGGTGCGCCTTTACACCTCTGAAGAGGACCCCTTTTGTGAGCGGGGAGCTGTCGAAACCCGTACGCCCCACCTCTTCCGCGTCCTGGAAACCCGCGTCTCTCATGAGGGCCAGGAAATCCTTTCCCGGTATTGCCCCCCCCTCTCATCTGAACCAGCTGGCGAGCCTGGCCTCAGGATCCAGCGGCGGACTACCTATGAGAATCTGATCGGCCACAAAGAGACGACCGCCCGGTTTGAGGACTCTGAAAGCCTCCTTTAAGGCAAGCAGCTTGTCAGGTACCAGGTTGAAGACCCCGTTGGAAATGATTACCTCGAAGCACTCATCCCAGAAAGGCAAAGCCTCGGCCGAGGCCAGCTGAAAGGAGACATTGGACAGGCGAGTCCGTGACAGGTTCTCTCTAGCCCTGGCCAGCATCTCCCTAGTCATGTCGATCCCCGCAACCATCCCATGCTGGCCCACCTTCATGGCGGCCACGAGGCTGTCCACACCGGTCCCACAACCTATGTCCAGGACCCGTTCCCCTTTTTCCAGATGCCCCAGGCTGAAAGGGTTGCCCACCCCGCAATATGAGGAGACCACATCCTTGGGCAGCCGTTTGATGATCTGCGAATCGTATCCAAGTTGCTTCATGGAGGCACGTCCCGTAGGGTATCTGAACTGTCCCTCAGGAGACACCGAGACCATGGCATACTTCTGACGGATGGCTTGCTCTATGAGTCTCCTGGAACTGGAAGAAAGATGAGCCCCCATTTCGCCCCCCTGATGTTGCCCCTCTGAGCGCTTCCAATCAGCCTTGCAGCTCCAGGGCCTCCCGCACCGCCTCCTGTAGAGCCACGATGTCAGGGATTTGATCGAAGGCGATCTTTCCGTTCACCACTATTGAGGGAACCGGTGGTTTGCGACCGCAAAGTGCTGTGAGCTCTGCGTGCCTTCTCAAGCCATCCCGGCCGCCCATGTCCACCACCTCCCACCTCAGCGTCCCTGGAGGGAGCTCCTGGGTGATCTCTTCCAGGATCCCGATGGCCAGATCGCAGAGCATGCACCCCTTCTTCTTGGCCACGATCTCTACAAATGCCCTTTCACCTTCAGGCAGCACCAACCCTATCCCCCTCCAGGAACGGCCGAACTCAGAAACGGCCCCATGCCCCTGACCTTTCGACCTATTCCCCCGACCTCACTGGGGGTCCATCCCCGGCCCGTTAGAAGGAGAACACCTTGGCACCAGCGGCCAGATCGATCAGGGTCTTGGACGTATCCAGGCGGGCCGTCTCCACCAGATCCTCCTCGCCCAACTGGCGAGCGTTGGCGCAAGGGATTCAGACATAGATGGGAACGTTTTCCCTTATCAGGTAGTCCAGGTAGGGCTTCATCTCGTCCCCTGTGGCCGACTTGATGTGCTCTGCAACACCGAGTCTTGCAAGCGTCACAGCGTCGTCCGTGAGGAAGACGTGGACATCATGTCCGCACTCCTTGGCCACCTTGGCGAACTGAAAGCAGCGGGTGGCCCGCGAAGGATCCTCCATCCCCCTTGTCAGCACAAAAAGGAACCTCTCCAATGTCCGTCCTCCTCTCTCCATGCGTTCACTCCAACAGGACGACACTGAACCAGACCGGCAACGGCCTCTCATCTGTGGCCATCTCGCCGTTTAGCCTGCTGGCCTCTGGGCCTTTTTCGCTTCGCATTCCCCTCCTGCCCGATGTCGGGGGCACCACTTGAAGCACCCTGCAATGCTCGGGGTACATGCAGTCCCCGCATCGGGCACAAAGGACGATGGCGAGGGCCTGCCGAAAACCGTGAAGCAGCTTGGCCTCTGTCTCGACCGAGAGGGTAATGTCTCTTCCCATCTTGGGATCAGTGGCCTTGAGAAAAATGCCCTTCTGGTAGCTCGACAGTGCCTCGAGGATCTCCCCCTGCAGGGCTTCGATGTTGGTGGGACAGGTGCAAAAGCTGCCCCACCATTCACATCCGAAGCGGCACTTGGTATAGGATTTCGAATCGAAGACGATGGCGCGGGTATCCACCAACTCCGCCTCCGCGGTCCCCAATTACAAGGCCCTCTTTATCAGATCCTGGTACCTGTGCCACATCGCTCCCCCCAAGACCGGCGCGGCGGGCAGGTCGCTGTCTCCTTACCCCGAAACCGCATTACCCACGAAGCCCGCCTTGAGCAATGCCTCTTGCATCTGCTCGGCGCGGACTCTTCCGGGCTCGAACATCACCTTTGCCATCTTTTCCGGAAAACTCGCCTCTGCCTTGATCACCCCTTCCAATGACTCCAGGGCCCGCACCACGGTCCCCTCGCAACCGCCTCACGTCATGCCTTGGACGCGCAAGACGATCGACTCGACCATATCCGCTCCCTCGGTGAAATCGCCCGCCATTTCGTCCTTACCGACCTCCTCCGCTGGCGTCCCGGCCGCGGGCTGGGGGGCTCAGGTCAGGGCCTGCGCAGGACAGACCTTGATGCACGAGCCGTCCCCCACGCAGTTGCCGGCGTTGGGATTGTCAGCGACCGTCCGTCCGTCTCTCTCTATGAGGACATAGACATCTCGAGAGCACACCGCCACACACATCCCGCAGCCAGTGCACCTCTCCCAATCCACCCCCTCGCTGTACGCGGGGGTCCAAGCACTTCCATCCTTTGTGAGACACGTCCTGTAGTTCGACGCCATGACGTTGACCCCAAGAAAGGCCCATGGGAAGTCCCGATACCTTGTCCAGGGCAATCCACACGCCCCGATTCTAAACCATGGGGCCGGGTGGCAGAATCATCCGTGGGACGATTTTTCAGACGGAGGAGGATGATTTTTCTGAGCCGGCATGAGGTTCGACGGGAGGAGTTATCGCCGCAGATACGGCCACCAGCCCTTTTTGACGATCTCGTAAGAAGTCAGAAAACGCCGTTGTGGGTGATTCCAGCGGACCCTGGATCCTAGCCTGCCCTATGCTTGATACGGGGGCCGGGGCAGGCACCGGAATCCAGTGCTTTCGAGGGATCACAAAATACTGGCCCCCTCCCGGGCGTGGTCCGGGATTCACCGGGGTGACTACTTGTTACGAAATCATCCTCTTTGGCTGGCTCACCCTAGCGAAGGGAGTGCGCGTCTGACCTTTCAGATTTACAATCGCACTCCGCATTCTTGCGGATCATCAACGGTTCAAAGATCGTGCGGAACATCAACGCCGATAAAGACCCCCCGACAAGGGGGCCTAGGATATAGACCTCTAGGAATCCCCCGCGCGGACCTGGAATGGCCACCTGACCCCACCCGGCAAGATAGGATACGAGCCTAGGACCGAAGTCGCGGGCGGGGTTAAGCCCTGCCTGGGTCAAAGGCGCCACTACCGAGACGATCCCCATTACCGTAAGGCCTATGAACACAGGGGCGATGTCGCTCGATGGGCGCCCGACGTTGCAGTCCTCGGTCAAGAAGAAGATGATGGTCACCAAGAGGAACGTCCCCAGCGCCTCCACCGAAAATGCCAGAGGCAGGGACACCTGGGCGGGGTCCAAGGGCGCGGACGGATTCGGAAAGTACTCGCCGAACATCATGGCGCTTCTCACGGAGGCTGCAGTCCCGCGCGCTATGGATTGTCCCGCTTCAAAAGCGGATATGGATTTGCAGAAGACCGAGTAAAGGGTCGCACCGGCAAGCGTCCCACCCCCGAATTGGCCGAGGAGATAGAGAGGCAGTTTGCGGCGGTCCATCCTTCCGGCGATCACCATGCCCAGACTCACCGCCGGGTTCAGGTGAGCGCAGGACAAGTGACGAGTGATGTAGATCGCGAGAGTCACCCCCACACCCCAGATCATTGCCACCTGCAGGAGCCCCACATGGGCAGAAAATAGCACTGATGAAGCTACTGCCCCACAACCGAAGAATGTCAGTACAAAGGTCCCGATCGTCTCTCCCACGAGGTTGCTTAGGTGACTCAAGAGGCCTCCCTCAGTGAAAGAGAGGGATCTCTCCTCGGCCCTCCAGGCCCTCCCAGAACAGGACACATCAATGTCAACCGCCCCTGAGAAAATCCGCTATGGTCTCCGGCTTCAGGACCTTCCCCTGGGCTACCACCGTCTCCGCGATGGCCAACGCCGGGCTTAGCAGCAGTCCGTACTTGCCGAGGACCTCCGGGGCCAGGACCCACAATTTCACCACCTCGGCCTCAATGCCCAGCCTCTCAACGGCAGCCTTGGCGTTGTTTAGCAGTTCAGTGCACTTCTCGCATGGTGGTTCGAGACCTATGACTTCGACACGAAGCATCTCCACCCCCGTGTGGACTCGCCTGGGTCCGGACGGCCTGCGAATCATCCACCCGGACCTCGGTGAACCGCACTCATTTTACGAACCGGTGCCGGCTAATTGTCACCGCCCATCGGTCCTTGGCGGCTCGAGGTCGTCTGCCTCGACCTCAAGAGGCGGCGCCCTGTGGTAAAGGTAACCCGGTTCACTGCACTACGGCCTCCCGTATGAGATACGGCGGCTGCGGGTAGGCCGGGCTGAAGCATTGTAGATCACTGACCTCGGCCCGAATCCCTAGATGATCCGCCTCACGGGCAAGCCTTTCCCTGACGACCTTTTCCAATTGCTCCGGGGCAAGCCTCACCCTGGCGTTCACGATGAGGGTCCCGGCTTTGCTGTTTTCCAAAGCCACCCCTCCCAGGGAAGGCTCGGATCCAAGGTGTGTCACATTGGCCCACCTGGCCTTCCCTGAGCTGGTCAGGACGAACTTGAGGTGCCCGATCTCCGCGTGCCTTTGCCTGAACTCTGCCTCCAGCCCCCTGGCTAACCCAAGGAGGAGGCTGTCAGGTTCAAAGTCCCTGGCGGCCCTGAGCTTCACGGCCGCGTTCAGCCAGCCCAGGACCGCCTCGGCAGTGGCGTATCGGTCGTAGTCTAGCTCCTTGAGCACCACATTGGCCCCAGGCCTCCCGGACAGAAGGAACTCCAGC
>Ga0068707_1001589_pt1 | contig 15923 bp, 13 predicted proteins | sample YNPNPMetaG_FD_66600 | JGI IMG/M metagenome (GOLD analysis project Ga0068707, IMG submission 66600) | Anoxygenic and chlorotrophic microbial mat microbial communities from Yellowstone National Park, USA - YNP NP MetaG | ecosystem: Environmental > Aquatic > Thermal springs > Hot (42-90C) >...
CACCCTCCAGCACCACCCCCGCCTCGTCCAGGAGGAACACGATCCCCGCCGGCGTGCAGGGGACGAAGCGCGGCCTGCCCTGGTGGAGCAACCCCACGTTGGCGGGGTGGAAACCGTCCACGTCCTTCTCGGGGGCGATGCGGTCCAGGAAGGCGCGGCTGTCCAGGTGCCGGGGGAGGGGGAGCTGGAGGAGGATGCCATCCACGTCGGGGTCGGCGTTCAAGGTGTGGATGAGGGTGTCGAGCTCCTCCGCCCCGATCTCGCCCGGCAGCACCCGGGTGGCGGAGCGGATCCCCACCTCCTGGCACGCCTTTGCCTTGGCCCCCACGTACACCTTCGAAGCCGGGTCGTCCCCCACCAGCACCACCTCCAGGCGCGGCGAGATGCCGCGCTGGGCAAGTTCGCGCACCTTCTCCGCCACCCGCCCGCGCAGTCGCGACGCCACCTCTCCTCCTTCAAGAATTCGCGCACTCACAGAACCTCCCCGAGCCGGCCCACGGTGAGGGCGGCAATGCCGAGGGAGAGGTTGCGGTGAACGAGCACCTCGAACCCCACCCGCTCCATGGCTGCGGCCACCTGCTTCCCATCGGCAAAGTTCACCACCGAAGCGGGCAGGTACGCGTAGGCGTCGCCGTCGTCCGAGAGCAGTCGCCCCACAGGCGCCACCACCAACCGGCCCCACACCCTCGACACCCAGCGGACCGCTCGCCACGGCGGATCCTGGAACTCCAGGATGGCCAGCACGCCACCTGCCACCAGGACCCGGCGCAGCTCCGCCAGCCCCCCCTCGAAGTTGGCAAAGTTGCGCACCCCGAACGCCACCGTTACGGCCGCGAAGGAGGCGTCCCGGAAGGGCAAGGCAAGGGCGTCACCGCCGACCCACGCCACGGCCCGCCCTCGCTGGCTGGCCTTGCGCCGCGCCAGGGCCAGCATGTCGAGGCAAAAGTCGGTGCCCACGTGCCCACCTTGGCGGAGTGTCAGCACCACATCCCCCGTGCCCGTGGCGCAGTCCAGCACCCGCCCCGGCGGCGCGAGGGCCAGCGCCCCCACCAGCTCCCGCCGCCAGGCCACGTCCCGACGCAGCGACAGGAGCCGGTTCAGAAGATCGTACCGGCGCGCCACGCCGGCGAACATGGCGCGAATCGCCGCTGGTTGGCGGGCCAGTCGTTCCTGCACGACGGGGACGGTAGCACGGGGTCACCGCCCGCTCAACCGACGGGCGCCCTAAGGCCCTTGGTTGGCGAGGAGGGGGACCAGGTCGCCCTCCAGCACGGTGGCGGACGCCTCGAGGAGGGCGCGGGCCTCCTCCGCCACACCCCGGCACGCGTCGAGCGGTCTGACGTGGCCGTCTTCGTAGCTAAAGCACGCCCCGCCGTCGGGGATGCCGGCACCCCGGGCAGCAAAGATCACGCCCCGCCCCACGGCCGATCCGCCGGGAATCGCCACCACCGCGTTGCGAGCGGGCTCAAGCGCGCTCCCCAGAAAATTCGCCGGCCGGGGGAGTCCCAGCAGGTGCAGCAAGGTGGGCGCAATGTCCACATGCCCCCCCACCTCCCGCACCTCGCCGGTGAGCGAGGCACCGGGGAGGAGCACCAGCAACGGGACACGGCGCAGCTGCAATGGCAGCACTGGGTTCCACTCGCCGATGCCGAGGAGACGCAGCAAATTCGCGTCGAGGTTGAGGCCGGATTCGTGGTCGCCGTACACCGCCACCACCGTGTGGTCCAACAGTCCCGCTGCCTCCAGGGCCGTCACGAACCGCTGCAACTGCCCATCCAGGTAGTGCATGCTGTGGATGTAGTTGGCAAGGGGGGTACCGGCCAGGTCCCCCACCTCCAGCACCCGGTGCCGGGGGGGGAACTGGTCGAAGGGGTGGTGCAGCCCCAGGGTGATAAGGAAGGCGAAGAACGGCTGGGGGAGTGTGCCGAGGTGCGGCACCATGCGCTCCAGGAACACGCCGTCGGCAAGCCCCCACCCGATCATCTCGCCGCCCCCCAGCTCCTGGTCGAAGAGCGAGCGGCCAAAACCGTAGCGGGGGTGGAGGGTGGCCCGGTTCCAGAAACCCCGTTCGAAGGCGTGGGCAGAAAGGGTGGCGTAACCGTGCTCCCGGAGCACCGCCGGGAGGGCGTGGAAGCGGTTGCCAGCGCGCAGGAACGCCACCGCCCCCCGGGGCAACGGCAAGAGCGAGTTGAGGGCCACGAACTCGCCATCGGAGGAGCGCCCCTCGGCGGTCTGATCGAAGACCCGGGAAAAGTACAACCCGCGGGCCGCAATGGAATTCAAGAAGGGCGTGATCTCCACCCCGCCCAGGTGGGCCCCAATCACCCACTGCTGCAGTGACTCCGCCTGCACGAGGACAAGGTTGCAACCCCTCGCCGCCGCCCACCCCGGCCCCTCGACTGGCGCGGCTGCGGCGCGCCGCCGGAAGAGCTCCTGCACCTGGGCGACCCGTTGCGGCGGGAGCTGCTCGTGGTGGAGCGTTCGCTCGAGGGCTCGCCCCACGTCCAAAAGGTGCAGATTCACCACCCCCCACTGCCCCAAAAGTTGCTGCTGCGAGAAGACCTGCCGTGCCGTTGCCGGCTCGCGCAAGGCGCGGCGCAGCGCCCCCACCGCCGGGAGCGTTGCCAGCCCCACGCCCAGGAGGGTCGCACCAACCACGAGGGAGCGACCCCAGCGGGGCGGCCGCGCCTCCCAACGGATCCGGGGTGCCACCAGCACGAGCAGCACGCCAGCGAGGACGGCCGGAGCAAGCCAGGCGTCGGTGCCGACGAACAAGGAGCGAACACTCCCCTCCGCTTGCCCGAGCTGGCGAGCCGCCGCCAGTGCCTCCACCGGTACCAGGTTGCCGAACCAGCGCAGGTAGAGGAGATCTCCCGCCGCCGTCACCGTGACCAGCGTCGCCACTGCCAGCGCCACCCACGTGCGCGCCCGCACCGGGACGAGCGCCACCGGCACAGCGAGCAGCGCCGAGGCCGAGGCAGCGAGCCACGGCACCCCGCTCCACAGCTGCCGCCCCACCAGCTCCGAGAAGGCGACGGTGACGAGCTGGACGGCTGCCCAGCTCCACGCCACCGGCACGAAGGCACGCCACCACCAGCCAGCCTCGGGCCAGCGACGGACCGCGAGCCGGCCCGCCACCGCGAGCGCCAGGGTCATCACGCCAAAGCCCACGCCGACCCAGGCGCAGCGCCACGTCACCCACACCGGAAGCCGCAGCCGCTCGCTCCCCACCGGCGGGCCGTACCACTTGACCAGCTCCCGCACCGGCTCCCACTCTAAGAGGTAGCGCCCCGCATCGGCAGGCGCCTGGACGCGCGCCACCACCTCCACCACCTCGCCGGGCAAAACCTCGTGGGGGTACGGGGTACGCAGGCCATCGCGCAGGAACATGTGCCCGTCCGGGGTCAACCAGTGGTACGACAGGTTGTCCCCCGCCTCGGTGCTCCACCTAGCCGTCCCCGCATTGCGCAAGCGCAGCACCACCTGCTGCTGCATGTTCGCCCACACCACCTTCGGGGTTTTTTGGGACACCACCTCCCAGGCCAGGGGTGTTTTCGGCTCGGCAGCTCCCGCTCCGGCAGGGCAGCAGCCAACCAGGAGGAGGGCAACCACAACCCAGTGGTGCATGGCGACGCCATCCTACCCCAACAGCCCCGCCACCGCCACCGGCCGCGTTCTCGGCCTCGGCAGCGTTCGAGCTGCGTGCTATGCTCACCGGCCATGGAACGCTTCACCCCGGCCCAGCTGGAAGAGGCGGCCCGCCGCGTGGCGGCCCGTCACGAGCCGGGTCGCGTGCGGGCAGCCCTCGTGGCGGGTTCCGGCATCAACCTGGCGGCACCAGGGTGGGAGAAGAGCGCCGAGATCCCCTACGTGGAGATCTTTCCCTTCCCGATCCTCTCCCTGCCCGGCCACACCCCCACCCTCTCGGTGTGGCGGCGGGGGCCCGAGGGGTTGTTGGTCTTCAACGGGCGCTTCCACCTGTACCAGGGCTACGCCGCCGCCGAGACCGCAGCCATCCCGCGCCTCGCTGGCCTGCTAGGCGCCCCCGTCTATCTGGCCACCAACGCCACCGGCGCCATCGATCCTGCCATCGCCCCAGGCAGCCTGGTGGTGGTGCGGGACCACCTCAACCTGCAGGGGACCAACCCCCTCATCGGGGAGTGGGGCCGCTGGCGCGCTCCCCTCTTTCCGGACATGAGCGAAGCCTACGATCGGACGCTGCGGGTAGCGGCCCTCCGCCACGCCCGCGCCGTGGGGTTTGCGGCGAGCGAAGGGGTGTACGCGGGGGTGTTAGGGCCCTCCTTCGAAACCCCGGCGGAGATCGAAATGCTGCGGCGCGCCGGTGCTACCGTCGTCGGCATGTCCACGGTGCAGGAGGTGATTGCCGCCCGGCACCTCGGGATGCGGGTGCTGGTGCTCTCCCTGGCCACCAACCTGGCCGCGGGCGTGAGCGAAAGCCCCCTCACCCACGAAGAGGTCCTGGAGGTGGGCGCTCAAGCCAAGGGCAAGCTCTTGGAGCTCGTGCAGCGCCTGCTGGACGAGTTGCGCAGTGAGGCTGGCCCGTGAAGGTCACAGCCTTTGAACTCGGGCCCTTCCTCGCCCGCACCCTGGTGGTGGAGGCGGAGGGCAGCGACAGCGCCATCCTCGTGGATCCTGGGTTCGAGGTGCGGGGGCTGCTCGAGGAGCTTGCGCGCCGCTGCCTGCGCGTGAAGGCCATCGTCCTTACCCACGCCCACATCGACCACGCCTACGGGGCTGCCGAGGCCAAGGCCGCCTTCCCGGCTGCCCCCCTGCTGCTGCACCGGGACGATCTGCCGCTCTTCCGCAACCTGGCCGCGCAGGCCACGGTGTTCGGTTTCCCGCCCCCCGAACCGGTGGCGGAGGACGGCTTCCTCGCCGACGGCGACACCGTAGCCGTGGGCGAGGAGCGCCTCCTGGTGCGCCACGCTCCCGGCCACTCGCCGGGGCACGTGGTGCTCATCTCCCACGACTCGCACCCCCCCTTGGCGCTGGTGGGCGACGTGCTCTTTGCTGGCTCCATCGGCCGCACCGACCTGTGGGGCGGGTCGCTAGAAACCCTGGAGCGGTCCATCCGCCAAGTGCTCTACACCCTGCCCGGGGCCACGCGTATCATCCCCGGGCACGGGGAAGACACCACCGTGGCCCAGGAAATGGCCACCAACCCCTTCGTTCCCGCCCGCTAGCGAGGAACCCGGGGGGCAAGCGCTGCGTTGGAGAGGGGGAGGAGGGTGTCATGGCCCACTGGCTTGCACTGATCGGCGCTGCCATGGCCGGGGTTGTCCTGGCCGAAGAACCCGCTCGCGTGCTGACGCTGGAGCGCCCCAGCGCGGGCATCGCTGCGGTGGCCATCGAGGCGGGCGTGGGCGAGGTGGAGGTGCTGGCGAGTCAGGAGCCGGTCCTCTCGGTGCGGATCGAGGTCTCCGCCGACCCTTCGCTGCTGCGGAGCTCGCGCCGCCTCCGGGAGGAGCTGGAACAGGCCGAGCTGGTGGCTGAGGAGCGGGGGGGAACCCTCCACCTGTTGGTGCGGCCAAAGCAACGCAACCGCGGGTGGGGAGAGCAGTGGCTGGTGCGCCTGCCCGCCACCATGGCGCGCACCGTCGAGCTGGGCGTGGGCGATGTGCGCATCCTCGACGTGGCCGCCGACGTCACGGTGGAGGTGGGGGTGGGCAACGTGCGCATCGAGGGCCCCGAGGAGGCCTTCGGCCCCGTCTCGGCCTCGTGCGGAGTGGGGGACGTGTCGCTGCGCACGCCCGCAGGCCGGGAGCGGGGTTCCGGCTTCATCGGCCACGAGCTCACCTGGCGGGGCCCCGGTACTGCCAGTATCGAAGCCGAGGCGGGAGTGGGGGACGTGGTCATCCGGCTGCGCTGAGGGCGCGCTGGAGAGTTGTCAGCGAACGTCACGGCCCCAAGCGCCCACAACCCAGGGCTGCGCCACACAGGCAGCGGTTACGTCTGCAGCACGCCCCAGCGAAACGGCTTCTGCTCCCCCTCGTGGGCCGCGGCCTCCAGGCAGGCCGAGACCACCTCCCGGGTGTCGCGGGGATCCAGGATCCCGTCCACCCACAGCCGCGCCGCCGCGTAACGCGGGTCGAGGGTCGCGTCGTAGCGCGCCTTGATGTCGGCCAGGCGGCTCCGCTTCTCCTCCTCGCTCACGTCGGTGCGCTTGGAGAGCTGGATGGAGAGCAGCGTCTGGGCCGCCTGCTCGCCGCCCATGACGGCAATGGAGGCGGAAGGCCAGGCAAAGATGAAGCGCGGCCCGTAGGCCTTGCCGCACATGGCGTAGTTGCCGGCACCGTAGGAGTTGCCCACGAAGATGGTGATCTTGGGGACGGTGGAGTTGGCCACCACGTTCACCATCTTGGCGCCGTCCTTGATGATCCCTTCCCGCTCCGCCTTCGACCCCACCATGAAGCCGGTGACGTCCTGGAGGAACAGGAGCGGGATGCCCTTCTGGTTCATGAGCTCCACGAAGCGCGCCCCCTTGTCGGCCGAGTCGGAGTAGATGACACCGCCAATCTGCATCTCCCGCTCCTTGGGCTCGAGCCCGCGGCGGCGAGTGACGATGGCGCGCTGGTTGGCAACGATCCCCACCGACCACCCCTTGATGCGACCCGTCCCGCACACCAGCGTGCGTCCAGAGGTGGCCTTGTACTCCTCGAACTGTGACCCGTCCAGGAGGTGGGCGAGCAGGGCGTAGGTGTCGTAAGGCCGCGCCCGGTCGGGTGGCACGACCCCCAGGATCCCCGCCGGATCCACCGCCGGCGGTTGCTCCTCGCTGCGGTGGTAGGGGGCCAGGCGCGGGTGAGCCAGGCCAGCGATGCGGGCGCGCACCGAGGCCAGGCACGACGCATCGTCGCCGAAGCGGTCGTCCACCACCATGGAGATGTCCGACTGCACCTCGGCCCCGCCCAGGGCCTCGGTGTCGATCTGCTCGCCAATGGCTGCCTTCACCAGGTGCGGGCCAGCCAGGAAAATGGAGCCGGTCTTCTCCACGATCAACGCCTCGTCGGACATGATGGGCAGGTACGCACCCCCTGCCACACAGGGGCCCATGATGGCGGCAATCTGGTAGATCCCCTCCGCCGAGAGCCGCGCGTTGTTGTAAAAGGCGCGTCCGAAGTGCTCCTTGTCGGGGAAGATCTCGTCCTGGAGCGGGAGAAACACCCCGGCCGAGTCCACCAGGTAGATCACCGGCAGGCGGTTCTCCAGGGCGATCTCCTGGGCCCGCAGCACTTTCTTGCAGGTGATGGGGAACCAGGCACCGGCCTTGACGGTGGCATCGTTGGCCACGATCACGCAGATCCGGCCCGAAACCATGCCGAGCCCCGTGACCACCCCGGCCGAGGGCGCCCCGCCCCACTCCTCGTACATCCCCCACCCGGCCCACAACCCCAGCTCCAGGAAGGGCTTGCCAGGATCCAGAAGCGCCTGGAGACGCTCGCGGACCAGCATCTTCCCCTGCGCCTTCTGGCGCGCGGCGGCCTTCTCACCGCCCCCCTCGCGAATCCGTGCCTCCTCGGCGGCGAGGCGCTCCATGACCATGCGCCAGTGGTCCCGGTTCGTCTCGAACGTTGCATCCACCTTTACCGCCCCTGCCAGCGACGTCATTCGCCCTCCTCCAGACCAGCGTGCCCCCGGTGCGGCGCTAACAGTAGCAGAACCAGCGCGCCACGAACCCCGCCCACGGTCCCGCCGCAGCAAGGTCCCGCAGCCACGGTGTGATGCACCGCACCGACTGGCACCCCGAGCCTCGCGTACTTTGTGGGTATGACAGCCGTAGCGCGGTGCCTCCTCCGTCCCCGTCCGTTGCACTCAGGACGCGTCGCCAGAGCCGTTGGCGGTCTCCTGTTCGTCCTCTCGGCCGTGCCGGTGCCGGCAGCGCTGGCGCGGGAGGAGCCCATCCTCGTGGACCACCACTGCACCAATCTCGGGCGCATCCCCCGCACCTGGATCGAGCAGGCCAAGGCGGTGCTGCGGATCGGCTACGGCCACACCTCCCACGGCTCCCAGCTCGTGACCGGGCTCGAAGCCCTGCGCAGCGCAGGCTCCACCTACGATTTCGACGCGTCCAATTGGGGCCTGCACCCCGGCGTGTTCCTCAACGACCTGTGGGGCAACGCGGGCGGGGCCGACGATCTGGGTCACAACGGGGACCTGGCCTGGCGGGATGCCACGGTCACCATGCTCTCCCTGCCGGAGAACGACCGCAACGTGGTCATCTGGTCCTGGTGCGGGGGCGTGTCCGACAACACACCGGAGGGCATCCAGGCGTACCTGGATGCCATGAGCGCCCTGGAGGCGGCCTACCCCAACGTCACCTTCGTTTACATGACGGGGCATCTGGACGGTTCCGGAGACGCCGGCAACCTGCACCAGCGCAACCAGCAGATCCGCGCCTATTGCCTGGCCAACAACAAGGTGCTCTTTGACTTTGCCGACATCGAATCGTTCGACCCCGACGGGACCACCAACTTCCGCACGCTCCACGCCACCGACGGCTGCGACTACGACCGCGACGGGGACGGCAGCGCCGACGGCAACTGGGCGGTGGAGTGGCTGGCTGCCAACCCTGGCCACGAGCTGGCGCAGCAGGCGCAAGGCTGCGGCGACTGTGCCCACTCCGAGAGGCTGAACTGCGTCCTGAAAGGGCGGGCGCTATGGTGGCTGCTGGCACGCCTGGCCGGCTGGGACGGCCACGCCAGCCCCCCCGCCATCGGCGGCTGCCAGATCTTCCCCGCCGACAACATCTGGAACGTGCCGGTGGACACTCTCCCCGTCCACTCCCGCTCCGCCGACTACATTGCCACCATTGGCGCTACCGTCGGCCTGCACGCCGACTTTGGCTCGGGGACGTGGAACGGCGGCCCCATCGGTATCCCCTTCGTCACCGTGCCGGGCACGCAGCCTCCCGTGACGGTGACTTTCGATTACGCCGAGGAGAGCGACCCGTCTCCCTACCCCATCCCCCCCAACGCGCCCATCGAGGGTGGCCCCGCCTCCACCGGCGACCGTCACGTCCTGGTGCTGGACCGCGACCGCTGCCTCCTCTACGAGACCTGGGACTCCTGGCCCCAGGCGGACGGCTCCTGGCACGCAGGCTCGGGCGCACGGTTCGATCTGACCTCCCACGCCCTGCGCCCCGCAGGGTGGACCTCGGCGGATGCGGCCGGACTGCCTATCCTCCCCGGCCTGGTGCGCTACGAGGAAGTGGCGGGAGGGGTCATTCCCCACGCCTTGCGCTTCACCGCCGCTGCCACCCAGCGCGCCTACGTGTGGCCAGCCCGCCACTTTGCCTCCTCCTCCACCGACCCCACACGCCCCCCCATGGGCCAGCGCTTCCGCCTCAAGGCCGCCTTCGACGTGTCGCCCTACCCGCCCGAGGTGCAAGTGATCCTCAACGCCTTGAAGAAGTACGGCCTCATCCTCGCCGACAACGGCTCCAACTGGTACCTCAGCGGCGTCCCGGACGAGCGTTGGAACAACGACACCCTGGCGCAGCTCGCCGGTGTCAAGGGGAGCGACTTCGAGGCGGTGGACACCTCGAGCCTGATGCTCCACCCGGACTCGGGGCAAGCCCGCACCCAGGCCCCCTGTGCCGTGGTCTTCCGGGATCGCACGGTGACCTCTCCCCTCGAGGTGACCTCTTGCGACTCGCTGGCCGCTGGCCCCAGCGTTGTCGTGGCCGCGGGCGGCGCCCTCACGCTGCGCGCTGCCCGCCTCGTCACCCTCCGCAACGGCCTCGTCGTCCACGCCACCGCCTCGCTCACCCTGGGTCTCGACCCCTCCCTCGCCACGCCGTGAGGGGGCGCCCCACCGGCCACCGGTACCGGTGGGGCGAATTCAGGAAATTTTTCTCCGCTTTTCCCCGTTGCCCCCTGTGCCGGGGCCGTGCGACCGGCGGGAGGGACGGAGCCGTGAAGATTACCGCCAGCGAGGAAGTGGGGATGCGGTGCATGGTGCAGCTGGCCTTGCACCCCACCGCGACCGTCTCCCTGAGCGAGCTGGCCGCTGCCGAGGGCCTGGCGGAACCGTTTGCCGCCAAGGTGCTGGGCCAGCTGCGTCGGGCCGGTCTCGTGGTGGCTGCACGCGGCCGCAGTGGCGGCTACCGGCTCGCCGAGCCCCCCGAGGCGATCACCGTGGCGCGCATCCTCGCTGCCGTGGGTCGCCGTCTCTTCGACGCTGGCTTCTGCCACCGGCGCAGCCACCGCGGGCAGGCGCCCTGCCTGCGCCTGTCCGAGTGCGCCCTGCGCCCGGTGTGGAGCCATCTCGACGCCCTGTTGGAAGACTTCTTTACCCGCACCACCCTGGCCGACCTGGCCACGGGGGAACGGGCCACACGGGACCGTCTAGCTGCCCGCTGGCCCCTCGCCCGCCACGACAGCGGGAGCGAGGGCCAGCGGCCAACCGTTTGATGAGGTGTGCCATGAGTGAAGAAAACCGACCGCTGTTCTCCTGCTCCGGAGTGCACGTGTTCATTGGCGAGAAGGAGATCGTCAAGGGGGTGGACCTGGCCATCCCCCACGGCGAAATCCACGCCATCATGGGCCCCAACGGCTCCGGCAAATCGACCTTGGTGGCTGCCCTCATGGGGCACCCGGCCTACACCCTGGAGGGGCGCGTCGTCCTGGAGGGCGAGGAGATCACTGCCCTTTCTCCCGACGAGAAGGCCCGCAAGGGGTTGTTCCTCGCCTTCCAGTACCCGGTGGCGGTGCCCGGGGTGACGGTGGCCTCCTTCCTGCGCGCGGCCGTCACCGCCCGGCGCGGGGAGGAGGTGAGCGTGCGGGAGTTCCGCAAGGAACTCCTCACGCGCATGGAGGAGCTGGAGATGGATGCCGCCTTCGCCAGCCGCTACCTCAACGATGGTTTCTCGGGCGGCGAGAAGAAGCGGCTGGAGGTGCTGCAACTGCGCATGCTCGAGCCGCGTTTTGCGCTCCTGGACGAGACCGATTCCGGGCTCGACATCGACGCCCTCAAGGTGGTGGCCAAGGGGATCAACGCCGCCGCTGCCAATGGCACTGGGGTCCTCCTCGTCACCCACTACCAGCGCCTCTTGAACTACGTGAAACCCGACGTAGTGCACGTCTTCATCGACGGCCGCATTGCCCACTCGGGCGGAGCGGAGCTTGCCCTCACCCTCGAGGAGCGGGGCTACGACTGGCTCGAGCAGCAGGCGGCCATGGGAGGTGCATGATGGCCACCCCGCCGAGCCTCGCCAACCTCGGGCAGGACTACACCGAGCGCTACGGCTTCCACGATCCCGAGGAGTACTTCGTCAAGGCGCCCAAGGGCCTGTCCCACGAGGTGGTGGAGATGATCTCGCGCCTCAAGCAGGAGCCCGAGTGGATGCGCGCCTTCCGCCACAAGGCCTTGGACATCTTCCTCGCCAAGCCCATGCCCAGCTGGGGCAACACCGAGATGCTGGCGCGCATCGATTTCGAGGCGATCACCTACTACCTGCGCTCCACGGAAAAGTCGGGCACGAGCTGGGAGGAGGTCCCCGAGAACATCAAGCGCACCTTCGACCGCCTGGGCATCCCCGAGGCGGAGCGCAAGTTCTTGGCGGGCGTCACGGCGCAGTACGAGTCGGAGGTGGTCTACCACTCGGTCAAGGAAGAGCTGACCAAGCAGGGGGTGATCTTCCTGGACATGGACTCGGGCCTGCGCGAGCACGAGGAGATCGTCCGCCGCTACTTTGGTACCGTCATCCCCGCTGCCGACAACAAGTTTGCCGCCCTCAACAGCGCCGTGTGGTCGGGGGGCTCCTTCATCTACGTGCCGCCCCACACCCGAGTGGCGATCCCCCTGCAGGCCTACTTCCGCATCAACGCCCAGAACATGGGCCAGTTCGAACGTACCTTGATCATTGCCGACGAGGGCTCCAGCGTCCACTACATCGAGGGGTGCACGGCCCCCGTCTACTCCTCCAACTCCCTGCACTCGGCGGTGGTGGAGTTGATCGCCCTCAAGGACGCCCACATCCGCTACACCACCATCCAGAACTGGTCCACCAACGTGTTCAACCTCGTGACCAAGCGCGCGGTGGCCCACGAGGGCGCCACTGTGGAGTGGGTGGACGGGAACATCGGCTCCTGCCTGACCATGAAGTACCCGGCGGTGATCCTCAAGGGGGAGCGGGCCCACGGGGAGGTGCTCTCCATCGCCTTCGCCGGCCCCGGCCAGCACCAGGACGCGGGGGCCAAGATGATCCACCTGGCCCCCAACACCACCTCCCAGATCACCTCCAAGTCCATCTCCAAGGACGGGGGGCGCGCCAGCTACCGCGGTCTGGTGAAGATCCAGAAGGGCGCCCGCGGCTGCAAGACCACCGTGCAGTGCGACGCCCTCTTGATCGGCGACACGGCGCGCACCGACACCTACCCCACCATGGAGGTGGACGAGGAGGAGGTGCGCGTGGAGCACGAGGCGCGGGTTTCCAAGCTGGGCGACGAGCAGCTCTTCTACCTGCGCTCACGCGGCTTGAGCGAAGAGGCGGCGCGACTGATGATCGTCAACGGCTTCATCGAGCCGTTCGTCAAGGAGCTGCCCATGGAGTACGCCGTCGAGCTCAACCGGCTCATCGCCCTGGAGATGGAAGGGTCGGTGGGGTGATGCACCGGGCCGTTTGAGAAGGGGACACCATGAGCGCTGAAGCCATCCCGAGAGTACAACTCGACCACATTGCCCAGTTGTCGCAAGCAGCAGGGGAAGGCGAATTCCTGCGCCGGATGCGCGAGGAGGCCCGCGCGCTCCTCGACCCCCTCGTGCTGCCCGATCGGGCCCGCCACCTGTGGCGGTACACCAACCCGGCGCAGCTCCTGCCAGCCCACGACCCCACCGAACCGCTCCCGCTCCCGCTGCCCGTGGAGTGGCGCCAGGAAGACCCCGCTGCCGCTGCGGTCCTGGTGGCCGGCGGCGCCATTCGGCTTGTGGAGCTCTCGGAGGAGGCCCGCCGGGCCGGGGTGGTGGTGGAGGACCTGCACCGCTCCCAGGCGGCCGAACTCGTCGGTAGCACCGTTCCTGCCCGTCACGGCTTGTTCGAAGCCATCAACGCCGCCGCCTGGCGGGGCGGCGTGCTGGTACGGGTGCCCCGGGGCGTGGAGCTGGAAGAGCCCATCCGCGTGCGCCTGCTCGCCGGCCCCGGCGGGCGCGTGGCCGTGCCGCGCGTGCTCGTCCTCGCCGAGGCTGGCAGCTCCTTCGAGATCCTCGAGGGGCACCTGGGCGGGGAAAGCGGCGCCCAGGTGGTGGGGGTGAGCGAGCTCCTCGTGGAGGAAAACGCCCGCGTGCGCCACGCCCTCATCCAGCGCTGGGAGGAAGGGGTCAGCGGCCACCTCACCACCCGAGCCCGCGTCGCCAGCGGGGCACGCCTGCAGCTGGCCCTGGCCTCCTTCGGCGGCGCCCTGTACAAGGCCGACGTGGGCGCGGAGCTCGTGGGCGAAGGGGCGGAGGTGGCCACGTTTGGCGTGGCCATGGGCGGGGACCGGCAACGCTTCGACCACCACACCGAGCACCACCACCTGGCGGGGAAGACCAACTCGAACCTGGACTTCAAGGTAGCGCTGGCCGACACCGCCCGCTCCGCCTACACCGGCCTGATCCGCATTGCCGCCGACGCACCGGAGTGCGAGGCTTACCAGGAGAACCGCAACCTCTTGCTCTCGCGGGGGGCGCGTGCCGAGTCGATCCCGGAGCTGGAGATCGCCAACCAGAACGTGCGCTGCTCCCACGGGGCCACGGTGGCGCCCATCGATCCGGAGCAGCTCTTCTACCTGGCAAGCCGCGGCTTGCCAAGAAGTCAGGCGCTGCGCCTCATCGTTTACGGCTTCCTGGACCAGACACTGGCGCGCCTGCCCGAGTCCACCCGGCAGCGCCTGGAAGCGCTGGTGGCGGCACGCCTGCACGCGGAGTGACCATGCTCGCCCCCTCCCCCCAGGCATCGAGCTTCGACCCGAAGGTGCTGGCAGCCCGCTTCCCCATCCTCTCACGCACGGTGCACGGGCGGCGCCTCGTCTACCTGGACAATGCCGCCACCACCCAGAAACCCGACACGGTGCTGGCTGCCCTGGCCCGCTACTACACCACCCTCAACGCCAACGTGCACCGCGGCGTGCATACCCTGGCCGAGGAGGCCACCGCCGCCTTCGAGTTCACGCGGCGCCGCGTCGCCCGCTTCGTGGGCGCCCCCGATCCCCGCGGCGTCATCATGACCCGCAACGCCACCGAGGCGTTGAACCTGGTGGCACGCTCCTGGGGGGAGCGGCTCTCGGTGGGCGACGAGGTGCTGCTCACCGAGATGGAGCACCACTCCAACCTGGTCCCCTGGATCATGCTCGCCCGCCAGCGGGGCGTTGCCCTCCGGCACGTCCCCATCGACGACAACGGCCGCCTCAACCTGCGCGTCTTCGCGCAGCTCCTCTCCCCGCGCACGCGCATCGTGGCCGTGACCGCCATGTCCAACGTCCTCGGTACCATCAACCCCGTCGCCGAGATGGCCGAGGCGGCGCGCCGCGTGGGGGCGGTGGTGGTGGTGGACGGCGCCCAGGCCGTGCCCCACCTCCAGGTGGACTTTGCCGCGCTGGGGTGTGATTTCCTCGCCTTCTCCGCGCACAAGATGTACGGCCCTACGGGCCTGGGCTTCCTGGTGGGGCGGCCGGAACTGCTGGAAATGATGCAGCCCCTCTACGGGGGTGGCGAGATGATCCGCGAGGTGCGCCTGGACTACGCTTCCTGGAACGACATCCCCTACAAGTTCGAGGCGGGCACCCCGAACATTGCTGACGCGGTGGCCTTTACCGCGGCGCTGGACCTCCTGGAGGAGCTGGGCATGGACGCGGTGCGCCGGCACGAGGTGGAGCTCACCGGCTACGCCCTCGAGCGCCTGGCTTCCCTGGGGGGACTCGAGATCCACGGCCCCAGGGACGCCAGCGAGCGCGGCGGGCTCGTGTCCTTTGCCGATCCCCAGATCCACCCCCACGACCTGGCAACGATCCTGGACACCCACGGGGTGGCGGTGCGCGCCGGCCACCACTGCGCCCAGCCCTTGATGCGCCGGCTCGGCGTCCCCGCCACGGCGCGGGCCTCGTTTGCCATCTACAACCACCGCGACGATGTGGACGCCCTCGTGGAGGGCCTGCGCCACGCCCGGGCGTACTTTGGCGTGGGGGGAGCAGCCTCGTGACCGTGGCAAGTGCTTCCGCGCCCCTGGCTGGAGGCACCCCTTGGCCTGGCCGCCTCACCTGCTGGCCCCTCTCACGCCTGTCCCGGCTGTTCGTTCCCCCTCGCCGCGGGGGGGAGGACTCTCGTGTCTGAGCATGGCGAAGTCAACCTGGACGAGCTGTACCGCGAGGTGGTCCTGGACCACCACCGCCACCCGCGCGGCCGCCACCCCCTGCCGCGGGTGGATGCCCGTGCCCACGGCTTCAACCCGGTGTGCGGCGACGAGGTGGAGCTGGCCGTCGCCCTGGACGGCGAGCGCATCGCTGGCGTGGAAATCCAGGGACACGGCTGCGCCATCTGTACTGCCTCCGGGTCGATGATGGCGGAACTCGTCCCCGGCCGCTCGGTGGGCGAGGCAGAGGCGCAGGTGGAGACGTTCCGCAGCGTCATGCACGGTGGCACCTGGCCCACCGGCAGCGACCCTGGCGACCTGGAGGCGCTGGAAGGCGTCAAGCACTTCCCGGTCCGGGTCAAGTGCGCCCTCCTGCCGTGGGTGACGCTGCGCGACGCCCTGCGCGCCTGGCGGCAGGGACACGCCCAGGCGGAAACCACCAGCGAAGAGGAGGGGGCGCCATGAGCACCCTCGACGCGGAAACTGTCAAGCGGGCCCTGGCCCCCATTACCGACCCCGAGATCGGCATCTCCATCGTCGAGCTGGGCCTGGTGCGGCGCATCGAGCTCTCCGAGGA
>Ga0068707_1001591_pt1 | contig 15907 bp, 12 predicted proteins | sample YNPNPMetaG_FD_66600 | JGI IMG/M metagenome (GOLD analysis project Ga0068707, IMG submission 66600) | Anoxygenic and chlorotrophic microbial mat microbial communities from Yellowstone National Park, USA - YNP NP MetaG | ecosystem: Environmental > Aquatic > Thermal springs > Hot (42-90C) >...
TACCTTCGTTATCGCCGACGTCAACGTCGTCTTACCATGATCCACATGCCCTATCGTCCCTATGTTCACATGCGGCTTCGTCCTCTCAAACTTCCTCTTAGACATCGATACGCCTCCTTGGTACTCGGGCCCCTTTGGAAGGGCCTCCGAACCCCGCGTCTCGGGGACGACAGGGCGCTCAGCAACGGGCTGCCCTAGCTTTGATCTCCTCTGCCAAGGGCATCGGCACCGGACCGTATTCGGCGAACTGCATGGTGAATGTCGCCCGTCCTTGGGTTATGGACCTGAGGTTCGTGGCGTATCCGAACATCTTGCCCAACGGGACACGGGCCATTATCACCCGGGAGCCGCTGCGCAGGTCCAGGCCCTGTATCTCTCCCCTTCGCCCGTTGAGGTCCGCAATGACCTCCCCCAGGTACTCCTCGGGTGCCACGACCTCCACAGACATGAGCGGTTCCAGCAGGATCGGGCCTCCTCTTCTTGCCGCGTCCTGAAAACCGAGAGAGCCCGCTATCTTGAATGCCAAGTCGGATGAATCCACCTCGTGGTATGATCCATCGAGCAGGGTAACCCCCACATCCACGACAGGGTAACCAGCCAGGACGCCCCTTTCCATGGCCTCCCGGACCCCAGCCTCCACGGCTGGCACGTACTCCCGCGGGACCACCCCCCCCTGCGATGCATTCTCGAACCGGAACCCTTCACCCGGGCTCAAAGGCTCCACCCGAAGGAGCACATGACCGTACTGGCCCCGCCCCCCCGATTGCCTCACGAAACGGCCTTCACCTTCGGCTACGCGGGTCAGGGTCTCCCTGAAGGCCACCTCCGGGACCCCCACCTGGGCATCGACGCCGAACTCGCGCAACAAGCGGTCGACGATGATCTCCAGATGCAACTCCCCCATGCCCGAGACGACTGTCTGGCCCGTCTCTTCATCCTGCCTCACCCGAAACGAAGGATCTTCCTGGGCCAAACGGTGCAAGGCCTCACCCATTCGGTCCTGATCCTCCAGACTGCGGGGCTCCAGGGCCACGGATATCACCGGCTCCGGGAATTCCAACGACTCCAGCAAAATGGGATGCTCGGGGGCGCAAATGGTCTCCCCCGTGCGAGCCCGCTTCAATCCTACCGCCGCAGCGATATCCCCGGCGCGTACCTCCTGGATCTCCTCACGCTTGTTGGCGTGCATCTTCAGCAGCCGACCTATCCTCTCGCGCCTGCCGGTGGAGGCGTTGAGCACATGGCCCCCACTCCTGAGAGAACCGGAGTAGACCCTGAGAAAACTGAGGTGACCGACATAGGAATCGTTCATCACCTTGAATACGAGGGCACAGAACGGCTCCTCCACCCGCGCCCTCCTCAACCCCATCGTTCCGTCGGGCAGACGCCCTTCCACCGGCGGCACATCCAGCGGAGAGGGTAAGTAATCTATCACCGCATCCAGCAGCGGCTGAATCCCTTTGTTCTTGAACGCTGCACCGCACAATACCGGAACGAGGCGAAGATCCAAGGTGGCCGAGCGAATGGCCCGCCTGATCTGACCCGGTTCCAAGGGTCTGTCGGCCAGGTATCCCTCCATGAATTCATCGTCCGTCTCCGCGAGGGCCTCCAGGAGCTGTTCCCGGTACCTCTGTGCCACAGCCAGGCTGCCCTCCGGGATCGGTCCCTCCTGGAACTGAGCGCCGAGACCTGAGCCGTCCCACACGACCGACTTCATCTCCACTAGATCTATAACCCCTCTGAACTCCTCTTCCCCACCGATCGGCAGTTGGACCGGAACCGCCTGCACCCGGAAACGGCGGCGTATGGCGTCGACCACCCAGAGGAAGTTCGCCCCAGATCGATCCATCTTGTTCACGAAGGCGATCCTCGGCACACGGTACTTGTCCGCTTGGCGCCACACGGTCTCGGACTGGGGTTCGACCCCCCCCACCGCGCAGAAGACCGCTATGGCCCCATCGAGGACCCTGAGACTCCTTTCCACCTCGATGGTGAAGTCCACGTGGCCGGGGGTGTCGATGATGTTGATGCGATGCCCCCTCCAGAAGCAGGTCGTAGCGGCGGATGTGATGGTGATGCCGCGTTCCTGCTCCTGTTCCATCCAGTCCATCACCGATGTGCCTTGGTCCACTTCCCCCATCCGATGGGAAACTCCGGTGTAATACAAGATCCGCTCGGTGGTGGTGGTCTTGCCGGCATCGATATGGGCCATGATGCCTATGTTTCTATGTCTCTCCAATGGGGCCATTTTCGTCTCAGCGTCAATCCATATCCCGAGAAAACAATTCGCCGCTGCCCGAAGGCCGGATGCATGATTCACGATCCAGACCCCCCTCTACAATCGGGCCCGGATACGATCATACATCACGCCTCGTGCATACCCTCTCTCCCCTGCAGTGCCGGATCGGGCTACCTGGTGCTCAGCGCCTCTCACCACCGATAGTGCGCGAAGGCCTTGTTGGCCTCGGCCATGCGGTGTGTGTCCTCCTTCTTCTTCACCGCGTTGCCACGGTTGTTGGCAGCCTCAATGAGCTCCGCCGCGAGTCGGTCGGCCATGGTCTTCTCGGGTCGCTTCCTGCTGAACTGCACTAACCACCGTATGGCCAGGGAGACCCTGCGGTCTGGGCGCACCTCGACGGGGACCTGATATGTGGAGCCCCCCACGCGCCTCGATTTGACCTCGATGACGGGTTTGACGTTCTCCAGCGCCTTCTCGAAGATCACCAGAGGGTCCTGCTTGGTGCGCTTCTGTATCAGCTCCAGGGCACCGTACATGATCCGCTCGGCCACGCTCTTCTTCCCCCTGGTCATGATCACGTCTATGAACTTGGTGACCATTGGCTTTCCGTAAATGGGGTCCGGGGGGATCGGCCTCCTCGTTACTTCTCTCTTCCTCGGCATCCTTCACTCCGTTTAGGATCCGCGATGCAAGATGCACAATGCCCGATCACAAAACCAATGGCCGCTCGGGCCATTCATCCTACATGATGTCCTGGATCCTTTATCCTTCATCACTTGGGTCTCTTGGCCCCGTACTTGGAACGTGACCTCCTGCGGTCCTGCACCCCCAGGGAGTCCAATGTGCCGCGAATGATATGGTACCGCACACCAGGCAGGTCCTTGACGCGTCCTCCTCGGATCAGGACCACCGAGTGCTCTTGAAGATTGTGACCCTCCCCGGGTATGTAAGAAGTGACCTCGTAGGCATTTGTGAGACGAACCCTGGCCACCTTGCGCAAGGCGGAGTTGGGTTTCTTGGGGGTGGTGGTGTAAACCCTAACACAGACCCCCCTCTTTTGAGGGCATCCCTGCAGCGCCGGGACCTTGTTCTTCCTCTGGACCTTCTTGCGGCTCTTTCGAACCAACTGGTTTATCGTCGGCATCGTGCCTCCCCTGTCTCACATGCCCGTGACTCAACTGTCGTGAAGCCGAATTTTATACTTTTATCCTTCCTCGAACATTTTGTCAAGGAGCTTCTCCTCCAGCTCCACTTCCTCCTCCTCTCCCTGGGCCTCCACCTCCAGCCTCACACTGCTGTATTCTCGACGCCCGGACCCTGCCGGGATCAATCTCCCCATGATCACGTTCTCCTTGAGGCCCCTCAGAAAGTCCACCCGCCCCTGAACCGCCGCATCAGTCAGCACCCTCGTGGTCTCTTGGAAGGACGCCGCTGACACGAAGCTCTCAGTACTCAAGGCCGCCTTGGTTATCCCCAGCAGCAGCGGCTCGCCCGTCGCCGGCCGCCCGCCCTGTGCGACCACCCGGCCGTTGACATCGTCGAAGATGTGTTTCTCGACCGCCTCCCCGACGAGGAACTCCGTGTCTCCTCCGTCCTTAACCCTGACCCTGCGCATCATCTGCCGGACGATCACCTCTATGTGCTTGTCGTTGATCTTTACGCCCTGGAGACGATAGACCTCCTGCACCTCGTCCACAAGGAACTTTGCCAGTTCCTTCTCCCCCTTCACCCTGAGTATGTCGTGAGGGTTGGAAGGCCCGTCCATGAGAGGCTCCCCGGCCTGCACCCTGTCCCCTTCTCGAACCGCAATGTGTTTTCCCTTGGGGATCATGTACTCCCTTGGCTCCCCCACTTCGGGGGTGACGATCACCTTGCGTTTCCCTTTGGTGTCCTTCCCGAAAGAGACTACCCCGTCGATTTCGCTGATCACGGCGTATTCCTTCGGCCTCCTGGCCTCGAAAAGCTCAGCTACCCTCGGCAATCCACCAGTGATGTCCTTCGTCTTGGTCGTCTCTCTCGGGATCCTTGCCAGGATGTCGCCGGCCTCCACCGTGCTGCCTTCCTCTACAGCTATGAGGGCGCCCACTGGCATAGGATACCTAGCCATGTGCTCGCTGTGCGGCACCTTGAGGGTCCGTCCCTTTTCGTCCTTTATGGAGACCCGAGGCCTCAGGTCCGGGTCCTTGGTCTCGACGATGACCTTGGTGGAGTGTCCGGTGACCGGATCCTTCTTCTCGGTCATGGTCACCCCGTCGATGATATCGCCGAATTTCACCCTGCCAGAGGTCTCGGTTATGATGGGGGTCGTGAAGGGGTCCCACTCGGCCAGCAAGGTGTTGCGCTCGACTTGCTGTCCATCGGCCACCTTGATGTACGCCCCGTAAATGACCGGATAACGCTCCCTCTCTCGTCCGTTTTCATCCACGATGGCAATGGTCCCGTAGCGGCTCATCACCACGAAGTCTTTCCCCTTGGGCAGAGGGTTCAGCTTGTCGTAGACGACCTTGCCCGGATGACGATTGTAAAGCTTGCTCTGCTCCGCCTTGCCTGCTGCGATCCCGCCTATGTGAAAGGTCCTCATCGTGAGCTGGGTGCCAGGCTCCCCTATGGACTGCGCCGCGATGATACCGACGGCCTCCCCTATGTTGACAAGCCTGCCGTGGGCGAGGTCGCGGCCGTAACACATGGCACAAAGCCCGTATCTGGACTTACAGGTGAGCACGGAGCGAATCTTGATGCGGTCGATCCCGGCCTCCTTGATCTTTCTGACCGCCTCCTCATCTATCATCTCGTTGGCGCGCACGATGTAACGGTCAGCCTCCCCCTCCGCAAGGGGGTTCTCCAGGTCCTCGAAGGCGATCCTCCCCAGGACGCGGTCCCCCACCTCGTCGATGATCTCCCCGCCTTCCACCAGAGAGGTCATCTCTACGCCGTCGGTGGTGCCGCAGTCATGTTCTTGGATGACCACGTCCTGACACACATCCACCAGCCGTCGGGTGAGGTAACCTGAATTGGCGGTCTTGAGCGCGGTGTCCGCCAAGCCCTTTCGGGCCCCGTGAGTGGAAATGAAGTACTGCAAAACCGTTAGCCCTTCGCGGAAGTTCGCGGTGATGGGCGTCTCTATGATCTCCCCGGAGGGCTTGGCCATGAGCCCCCTCATGCCAGCCAGCTGCCTGATCTGGAGCTGACTCCCGCGGGCCCCAGAGTCCACCATCATGTAGATGGGGTTGAAGCCTTCCACCTCAATGACGGAGCCATCCGGTGCCTTGATCTTCTCCGTGCGCAACCTGTGCACCATGTCCTCAGCCACCTTCTCGGTGGCATTGGCCCAGATGTCCACAACCTTGTTGTATCGCTCGCCGTCTGTGATCCACCCTTGGGCATACTGTTCCTCCAGGTCCTGCACCTGCGCTTGGGCCTCTCGGATGATCTCCTCCTTGGTCTCCGGGATGATCATGTCCTTCATGGAGATGGAGACCCCGGCCAGGGTGGCGAAATGATACCCCAGATCCTTGAGTCGGTCAGCCAGGACCACGGTCTTCTTGTGTCCCGCCAGCCTATAACAGTGATCGATGAGATTGGCCAGTTCTTTCTTCCTCATGGGGCGATTGTAGACATCGAACGGGATCTCCGGCGGCACGATCTCCCTGAGGAGGATCCGTCCCACGGTGGTATCGACCATCTGGCCCTCCAGTCGTACCTTGATCCTCGCATGCACATCAGCTTCGGCAACGTCATATGCTACCCTGACCTCCTCCGGCCCCGAGAAGACCTTGCCCTCCCCTTTGGCGAACTCCCTATGACGCGTCAGATAGTAGAGTCCCAGCACGATCTCCTGCGTCGGGACGATGATCGGCTTGCCGTGGGCAGGGCTCAGGATGTTGTTGCTGGAAAGCATCAAGACGCGTGCCTCGACCTGGGCCTCCACGGAGAGAGGCACGTGCACGGCCATCTGGTCCCCATCGAAGTCGGCGTTGAAGGCCGCGCACACCAGAGGATGCAATTGTATGGCCTTCCCCTCTATGAGGACGGGCTCGAAGGCCTGGATCCCGAGCCGATGAAGGGTCGGGGCCCGATTCAGAAGCACCGGATATTCCGTTACGACCTCCTCCAGGCAGTCCCAGACCTCCGGGGTCTCCTTCTCCACCAGTTTCTTGGCGCTCTTTATGGTGGTTACGTAACCCTTCTCCTCGAGTTTCCGATACACAAAGGGCTTGAAGAGCTCCAGGGCCATCTTCTTGGGCAGCCCGCACTGGTGCAGTCTCAGGTCGGGCCCCACCACGATGACCGTCCGGCCAGAGTAGTCCACTCGCTTGCCGAGCAGGTTCTGCCTGAAACGCCCCTGCTTCCCCTTGAGCATGTCGCTCAGGGACTTGAGCGGTCGTTTGTTGGGGCCAGTTATCACCTTGCCCCTCCTGCCGTTGTCGAACAGGACGTCCACGGCCTCCTGGAGCATCCGCTTCTCGTTGCGGATGATGATGTCGGGCGCGTTGAGCTCGTAGAGCCTTTTCAGGCGGTTGTTTCGATTGATCACCCTGCGATAGAGGTCATTGAGGTCGGAGGTAGCGAACCGCCCACCGTCCAAGGGGACGAGCGGCCTCAAGTCCGGCGGGAGCACAGGGATCACATCGAGGATCATCCACTCCGGCCTGTTTCCAGAGTAACGAAATGCCTCTATTACCTTGAGCTGTTTGGCGACCTTCTTCCGCTTGGCCTCCGAGGTAGTGGCCTGCATCTCCTCCCGGAGCCTTTCCGCCTCCTTCGCCAAATCCATATTCTTGAGCAGATCCCGGATGGTCTCGGCCCCCATCCCTGCCTTGAAACTCCCCTCACCGAACTCCTGGAGCTTGCGCCGATAGCGCTCCTCCGAGAGTATCTCCCGCTCCTGGAGGTCCGTATCCCCCGGATCCGTTACGATATAGTTCTCGAAATAAAGGACCCGTTCCAGGTCCTTCAGGGTGATGCCCAGTAGGGTGCCGATACGACTCGGCAAGCTCTTGAGAAACCAGATGTGGGCCACCGGTGATGCCAGCTCGATGTGCCCCAGCCGCTCCCTCCTCACGCGGGAGTGGATCACTTCCACCCCGCACTTCTCGCACACCACCCCCCTGTGCTTCATCCTGCGATACTTTCCGCAATTGCACTCGTAGTCCTTGATGGGACCGAATATCTTGGCACAGAAGAGCCCGTCCCTCTCCGGCTTGAACGTGCGATAGTTGATGGTCTCGGGCTTCTTCACCTCGCCGTGAGACCAGGAACGGATCTTCTCCGGCGAGGCCAGGGAGATCCGGATAGCGTTGAAGCTAAGCGGATCCTTCGGCTTCTCGAACAGGCTGAACAGATCTTCCAATGACATCCTCCTGTGAAAAACGATGAGGTACCCAAGATTCTGGCAGAGGAGAGGGATTCACGGGCCCCCATCTAACCCGTTCCTCAGCCTCAGCCTTGGCCTGCACCTCAGCCTCATTTCTCTCATCCTGCATCTTGCAGTCACTGTCCGATCTCCTCCAGGAGCTCCACGTCCAGCCCAAGGCTCTGGAGTTCCCTGATCAACACGTTGAACGATTCGGGGAGCCCCGGCTCCAGACGATGATCCCCCTTGACGATGGACTCGTACATCCGATTGCGCCCTGCGATATCGTCTGACTTGACCGTGAGGAACTCCTGGAGCGTATAGGCGGCCCCGTAGGCCTCCATGGCCCAGACCTCCATTTCGCCCAGGCGTTGGCCGCCGAACTGTGCCTTGCCTCCCAATGGTTGTTGCGTCACCAGCGAGTAGGGCCCGATAGAACGGGCATGGATCTTGTCGTCCACCAGGTGGTGCAGCTTCATCATGTACATAGTTCCCACGGTTATGGGTTGACGAAACGGCTCACCTGTGCGCCCGTCATAGAGGATCTCCTGGCCTGTGATAGGGAGCCCCGCCGCCTCCAGTGCCTGCCGAATCTCCGGCTCTGTGGCCCCGTCGAAAACAGGGCTTGCCATCGGGACCCCTTTGGAGAGCTTGCGAGCGAGCTCCCTCAGCTCCTCCTCGGAGAGCTTCCTCAAGAAACGATCGAAACTGGGGGACGAATAGACCTTCGATATGTATTTGCGCAAGGCCTCGCGCCCGGAACAAGCCTCCAGGAGTTTGCCGATCCTCTCTCCCAAGCCCTTGGCCGCCCAGCCCAGGTGAGTCTCAAGGACCTGCCCCACATTCATCCTGGAGGGGACCCCCAGCGGATTCAGAACGATGTCCACCGGGGTACCGTCGGCAAAGTAAGGCATGTCCTCCTCCGGAAGCACCCGGGAGATGACCCCCTTGTTACCGTGGCGTCCCGCCATCTTGTCCCCTACGGAGAGCTTGCGTTTGATGGCGACGTAGACCTTCACCATCTTTATGACGCCCGGGGGCAGCTCGTCCCCCCTCTTGAGCTTGAGCATCCTGTCCTCGAAGGCCACCTTTATGAGCTCCACCTGCTCCTGGAAGTGCTGGTAAAGGTCGCGAACCTCCCTCTGCACCGACGGGTCCCCCTCGATCCACAGCTCCATCCAGCGATGCATAGGCAGGCGATCCAGGATCGCTCGAGTGATCTTCTGGCCCTTCGAGGCGAGGATCTCGTCGTTGAAGTGGTCCCGTATATCCACCGAAAGCGTCTTGCCTATCAGGAGCTCCCGCATGCGATCCTTGATGCTATTCTGGATGATGCGGATCTCGTCGTCCTGATCTTTCACCAGCTTGGCGGTCTCCTCGTCTTCGATCTCCTTGGAGCGGCCGTCCTTGTCGACCCCCTTTCTGGAAAAGATCCTGACGCTGATGACCGTCCCTTCGACACCGGGCGGGACCCGCAGCGAGGTGTCACGTATCTCCCCCGCCTTCTCCCCGAAGATGGCCCTGAGGAGTTTCTCCTCCGGCGAGAGTTGCGTCTCGCCCTTCGGCGTCACCTTCCCAACCAGGATATCACCCGATTTCACCTCTACCCCGATGGCCACGATGCCGCTCTCGTCCAGGTTTCGCAGGTTCTCGTCGCCGATGTTAGGGATGTCCCGTGTGATCTCCTCCTTGCCGAGCTTGGTGTCCCTGGCCATCACCTCGAACTCCTCGATGTGAATCGAGGTGAAGATGTCCTCCTTTACCACTTTCTCGCTCACGAGGATCGAATCCTCGAAGTTGTAACCGCCCCAAGGCATGAAGGCCACCGTGACGTTGCGCCCCAAGGCGAGCTCTCCTTGATGGGTGGCGGGGCCGTCCGCGATTATCTGGCCGGCCTCCACCCGCTGCCCCATGTGAACGATCGGCTTCTGGTTGATACAGGTGTTCTGGTTGGAACGCTGGTACTTTATCAGATTGTAGATGTCGATCCCGGTATCCTGCCCCACCTGCGACGCTCCATCCGCCCGTATCACGATGCGCGAGGCATCTACGCTCTCGACCACTCCTGCACGACGGGCCACCACGGCCGCGCCCGAATCCCTGGCCACTGCGTGTTCCATCCCGGTGCCCACCAGCGGGGCCTCGGTCACCATGAGCGGGACCGCCTGCCGTTGCATGTTGGAGCCCATCAACGCGCGATTCGCGTCGTCGTTCTCCAAGAACGGGATCAAGGAGGCCGCCACGCTCACCAGTTGGTTCGGCGAGACATCCATCCGATCCACCTCTTCGGCCCGCTTCAAGGCGAACTCCCCTCCACGGTGGCGCACCGAGACCAGGTCGTTCTGGAAGCGGCCCTTGTCGTCCAGAGGGGCATTGGCCTGGGCGATGATGTGCCCTTCTTCGTCCAGGGCAGTGAGGTATTCTATCTCCTTGCTCACCCGTCGGTTCGATACCTTGCGGTAAGGGGTCTCGATGAATCCCATCTCGTTGACCCTGGCGTAGGTGCTCAAAGAGACTATCAAGCCGATATTCGGCCCCTCCGGTGTCTCTATGGGGCAGATCCGCCCGTAATGAGTGGGATGCACATCTCGCACCTCGAACCCCGCCCTGTCCCTGGTGAGCCCTCCCGGGCCCAGGGCGCTGAGCCTCCTCTTGTGCGTGATCTCCGACAGCGGGTTGGTCTGGTCCATGAACTGACTCAGTTGACTGCTGCCGAAGAACTCCTTGACGACCGCAGAGACGGGCTTGGCGTTGATGAGGTCGTGCGGCATCAACGTCTCTACCTCCTGGAGGCTCATCCTCTCCTTGATCGCCCTCTCCATCCTGACCAGACCGATCCTGTACTGGTTCTCGATGAGCTCCCCGACGGCCTTGACCCTTCGGTTCCCAAGATGATCGATGTCGTCTATCTGTCCCTCTCCCGCCCGAAGCCTCAGGAGGTAACGAACGGCCGCCATGACGTCTTCCTTGCGAAGCGTGGTCTGCTCCAGCGGGGCCTCCTCCATGGAGATGCCCAGCTTCCTGTTGAGCTTCCACCGCCCGACGGCGGAAAGGTCGTAATACCTGGGATTGAAGAAGAGGTTGTGGAAGAACTCCCGAGCCGTCTCCTCGGTGGGAGGGTTGCCGGGGCGCAACCGCTTGTAGATCTCGAGTATCGCCTCCTTTTCACCTTCCACCTTGTCGAGCAGCAACGTGTCGCTTATGGTCCGAAGGAAGCGGCGGTCATCGATGAACAATACCTCCACCTCCCGGATCCCCCTCTCCATCAATCGAGCCCATCGCTCAGGGCTCAGGCTCTCGTTGCAGTCCACCAGGACCTCGCCCGTGTCAGGGTCGATGACTGGCCTGGCAACGACCTTGTCAGACAAATCGTCAGGGTGCATGGGGACCCGGTCGATGCCCTTGCTCTGCAACGCCTTGACGTGCTTTCTCCTTATCAAGGCCCCCCTCTTGACCAGGGGCTCCTCCGAATCCGACAAGACGATGGTCTCCGACGCCTTGGTCCCCAGCAGGAGATCCAAGGGGAGCCTCCTGAAGAGCCTGTTGCCCTCCACCACGATCGTCTCGGTGGGGTAGAAGTAGCGAAGCAGATCCTCCACGGTGTAACCGAGCGCCTTCAGGAGCACTGTCACTGGGAACTTCCTGCGTTTATCTATCCTCACGTAGAGGTAATCCTTTGCATCGAACTCCATATCGAGCCATGAGCCCCGCATGGGGATGATTCGCGCCGAGTAGAGCAGCATACCGCTGGAGTGGGTCTTGCCTTTGTCGTGCTCGAAGAAGATCCCAGGGGAACGATGGAGCTGGCTGACGACCACCCGCTCCGTGCCGTTGATGATGAACGTGCCTTTGTCCGTCATCAACGGGATCTCACCAAAATAGACCTCTTGCTCTTTCACGTCACGGATCGCTTGACGCCTCTTGCCCTTGTCGAGGTCCCACACGATGAGCCGCACGGTTATCTTGACCGGGACGGCGTAGGTCATACCGCGCTGGAGGCACTCCTCAACGGCGTACTTTGGCTCGCCCAAGGAGTAGCTGACGAATTCCAAGGACGCGGTCTCGTTGAAGTCCTGTATGGGGAAGACGCTCTTGAAGACCCCTTGCAGCCCCACATCCTCGCGTTGCTCCGGGGGGACCCCCGCCTGGAGAAAGCGTTGAAAGGACTTGCGTTGAATGTCGATCAGGTTGGGAAGATCTATGATCTTCTCGATCTTCGAGAAGCTCTTCCTCCGTACCCCTGGCTGGAATTCTCCGGTTGTCATCAATCGAATACCCCCGTCAACAGCGTCCCTCCGGCACTCGAGACACGCCGCACGATGGCCCCGCCAAGCCGAACCCTGGCCATGGCCAATACCGGGCCCTCGGCACAGTGGATCTCCGGGCGTCCGGGCTCACCCCTTTCATCTTATCTCCACCGTCCCACCCGCTTCCTCGAGCTGCTTCTTTGCATCCTCGGCTTCTTTCTTGGAGACCCCTTCCTTGACCGGCTTCGGGACGCCCTCCACCAGGTCCTTGGCCTCCTTGAGACCCAGCCCGGTCAGGGCCCGCACCACCTTGATCACTTGGATCTTCTTGTCCCCGTATCCGGTAAGGATCACGTCGAACTCCGTCTTCTCTTCCTCGACGGGCTGTGGGGCCGCCGCGGCCGGGCCTGCTGCAGCCACGGCCACAGGGGCCGCGGCCGTTACGCCGAAGATGGCCTCGAGCTCCTTGACGATCTCCGCCAACTCCAAGGCCGTGGCGTTCTTTACAAACTCGATGAAATCCTCCTTGCTGATCTGTCCCATGGTCTCACTCCTCCTGTCGTTTCAGTTCATTGGAAGATGCAAATCGCGGGTTCGGGATACCCGCCGACAGACAACTGAAGGGGGTTGCGTCTCGACCACGACTCGGTCCCCGTCGAGCACATCATCACCCTCATCCTTCCTGTTCCTTTTGTCGCTGTATCGCTGCAAGCACCCTGACCAGACCTCCTGGGATGCCCCTGAGGGCACCCATCAGACGCGCCACAGGGCAGTTCAGCAGAAACAGGAGTTTCCCCACCAATTCCTCACGGCTCGGCAGCGTGGCCGCTTGCTCCACGGCCTTGGCGTCCAGGACCCTCCCCCTGACGAAGCCCGCGTGGATCTCCAGTCGCGGGTGCTCCTTCATGAAGCCTGCAAGGATCCTCGCCAAGGCAACGATGTCTCCCCTGGTTGTGGCAACGGCCAACGGACCCTCGACCCGGTCCCTGAGGAGGGCCATGCTCCCACCTTCCATGGCGCGCCTGAGCAGTGTGTTCTTGACCACCCTGAACTCCACCGAGGCCTTCTTCAGTTCGTTCCTCAACCGATTCATCTCCATCACATTGAGGCCTGAGAATCTAGTGAACACCGCCACGTCGGAGCCGGCGAACCTCTCCCTCAATTCATCCACGACCCGCTGCTTGTCTTGCCTCTTCACCTGATCCCCCTCCCTCCGCCTCCGTGCTGTTGCCGAGGGACTCTCATCTCCCCGCCCGTCGATGGACAGTCTCACCTACGCCCTCGGTCTCACGAAGCGTATCATGACCCCGAATCCCACACCAACGCCAGGGTTCGTCTCGCCCGCATCTCGCAGTCGGGCTCGTCATGCGACGATGAGATGTCTCAGCCGACCCCGAGCTCACATGCCCAGGGTCACCTAGCGAGCGCTCAGGTCGGGGCGCACCAGAGAGTTCACTTCATCACATTTCGAATATGGACCGGGTCCACCTTCACTCCAGGCCCCATCGTGCTGGAAAGGGCCATGCCCCTCAAATAGACCCCTTTGCTGCTGGCCGGCTTGAGCCTTACGACCGCCTCAAGCAGCGCCTTGATGTTCTCCAACAGCTTGTCCCGTCCGAAGGACACCTTCCCCACGGGGGCATGGAGGACGCCAGCCTTGTCCACCTTGAAGTCCACCTTGCCGGCCTTGACCTCCTTCACCGCCTTGGCCACATCAAAGGTGACGGTGCCTACCTTCGGATTCGGCATCAGCCCCCTCGGTCCCAAGACACGTCCCAGTTTGCCCACCACCCCCATGAGATCGGGGGTGGCGATGGCCTTGTCGAATTCCAACCATCCTTCCTTCTGGATCCGTTCGGCGATCTCTTCTGCCCCGACGTAGTCGGCACCTGCCTCCCGCGCCTCTTTTTCCTTCTCCCCCCTGGCAAACACCAGGACCTTGATCTGCTTGCCTCGCCCGTGAGGGAGCACCACGGCGCCCCTGACCATCTGATCTGCGTGCCTGGGGTCCACCCCTAATCGCAAGGCCACATCGACCGTCTCGTCGAACTTGGCATAGGAGGCACTGAGGACCAAATCCACGGCCTCCTCAAGGGTATAACGCGTGGTCTTGTTGACCTTTTCCCTGGCAGCCCGGTAATTCTTTCCCCTCTTGCCCATGCCTGGTCTCCGTCAAATGATCAGGCGAGGCCCAAACGACCAACGAGCTCCTCGCCTCAGCCTCGGCCCACAGAGTGGGTCGCGGGTCACGGATCCTCCACGATCTCTATCCCCATACTCCTTGCAGTCCCCATGACAATTGCCACAGCCTTGTCCAGATCGTCGGTGTTGAGATCCGGAAGTTTGGTCTCAGCGATCTCTCGAATCTGGGATCGAGTCACCCGCCCGACCTTTTCCCGATTCGGTTGGCCGCTGCCCTTGGCGATCTGGGCGGCCTTCTTCAAGAGGACTGAGGCCGGAGGCGTCTTCGTGACGAACGTGAAAGACCGATCGGCGTAAACAGTAACCACCGCAGGGATGATCATCCCTTCTTGCCCCTGAGTCTTCGCATTGAAGGCCTTGCAGAATTCCATTATGTTGACACCGTGCTGGCCGAGGGCCGGCCCTACGGGCGGCGACGGCGTGGCCTGTCCGGCAGGAATCTGAAGCTTTATCATCCCTATGACCTTCTTAGCCATTGATCACCTCTGATGATCGTCTCACTCCCTGACGATCTCGCAAGAAATCAGAAAATGCCCTTGCACCTCGCTCCGGCGGAAACCGGGATCCGGCGATTTCAAAGCCTCACAAAACACTCGGCACCCCCGAGCCGACCGGGATCCACGGGGGCGACGACTCTCGAAGAGATCATCAGTTCTTCGCCACCTGAACGAAGTCAAGTTCCACCGGAGTGGGACGACCGAAGATACTCACCAGGACACGGACCTTTCCCTTCTCAGGTCGGACCTCGTCGACGATTCCATTGAAGTTCAAGAACGGCCCATCGATGACGCGGACGCTGTCCCCCTTCTCCAGGACGAACTTCGGCTTCGGCTTCAAGACCCCCTCGTTGATCTGCTGGACGATCTCCTCGACCTCGCTGTCGGATATGGGGGTCGGTTCCGTTCGGCTCCCAATGAATCCGGTGACCTTCGGTGTGTTCTTCACGATGTGCCAGGTCTCATCGTTGAGCTCCATCTTCACGAAGATGTAACCGGGGAAGAACTTGCGAGTCGACGTCCTCTTCTCCCCCTTCACAAGTTCCACCACCTTCTCCGACGGGATGAGTATTTCAGAGAAATACTCCTCCTTGCCGAAGGACTTGACGCGATCTTCGAGGGCCGCCTTCACCTTGTTCTCGTACCCTGAATAAGTATGGACGACGTACCACTTGTGCGCCATGGTCCACGCCCCCCTGGGAGCCTTCAACTGAGGATCTTCATGATCAAGGCATGCACCCCAAAGTCCACGATCCCCAGGAACACCGCCACGATGATCACCAGGACCAGCACCACGGAGGTCGATCCGATCGTCTCTTTTCGGGTGGCCCATGTCACCCGTTTGAGCTCGGCCCGGACCTCCCTGAAAAACTGTCTGGCCGCCTTGTAAGTGCCTACGATGTCTATCATCGCGAAAAGATCCCCTTGCGCTCCCTCAGTGAGCTCATCGGACCAAGGAAATGGCAGGCCAGGAGGGATTCGAACCCCCACCCCCCGGATTTGGAGTCCGGTGCTCTAGCCGTTAGAGCTACTGGCCTTCACCCAAGCCCAAACCATGCCCCAGAAGCGGTTTCCATCACTTGGTTTCCCGATGGGGGGTATGTCGTTGGCAGAATCTACAATACTTCTTGAGCTCCAATCGGTCGGGTGTGGTGCGCTTGTTCTTGGTCGTCGTATAGTTCCTGCGCTTGCACTCGGTGCACGCGAGGGTCACGATCTCCCTCATCTCCTGGCTCCTGTCCCCCCTGGGACCCCTACTCGATCACCTCGCTGACCACGCCTGCACCCACTGTGCGCCCACCCTCACGAATCGCAAACCTCAACTCCTTCTCCAAAGCAATCGGCGTGATCAAATCCACCGTGATCGCTA
>Ga0068707_1001592_pt1 | contig 15903 bp, 11 predicted proteins | sample YNPNPMetaG_FD_66600 | JGI IMG/M metagenome (GOLD analysis project Ga0068707, IMG submission 66600) | Anoxygenic and chlorotrophic microbial mat microbial communities from Yellowstone National Park, USA - YNP NP MetaG | ecosystem: Environmental > Aquatic > Thermal springs > Hot (42-90C) >...
CACCATACATTCCCAGTACGACATGGTGGTATGCGCCGAAAACTACGCCAAGAAGGTGCTGGACATACGTGAGGACGACATCACCCTGTCGGTGGCCCGCATGTTCTTCGCCTACGGGTTGGGCAACTCCAACTACTTCCCTCTTTCGGTGGGCGCTTCAGCGGTGCTCTACCCTGAACGACCCACCCCGGAGCTCATGTTCCAGCTTCTGCGCCGCTATCGGCCAACGCTCTTTTTTGGCGTGCCCACCATGTACGCAGCCATGCTGGACCTGGCCGAGCGGGAAGATCAGCGGCTCGGTCGGAAACCCGACCCCGACGGCGAGCACGAGTTCTCTTCGGTGCGACTTTGCGTCTCCGCCGGAGAGGCCCTGCCCACCGACATCTACCGTCGCTTCCGGGCGCGTTACGGGGTGGAAATACTCGACGGTCTGGGCTCGACCGAGATGCTGCACATCTTTTTGTCCAACCAGCCGGGAGCGGTACGGCCGGGCAGCACCGGAAAGCCGGTGCCCGGTTATCAGGTCAAGCTGGTCGACGATGAAGGCCGGGAGGTGAAACCGGGTGAGGTGGGCACCTTGCTGGTAAAGGGCGACAGCGCCGCCCAGTTCTACTGGCGCAAGCTGCAGAAGACCCGCAAGACCATGCTGGGCGAGTGGATTTCCACGGGCGACAAGTTTCACCAGGACGAGGAGGGCTACTTCTGGTGCGACGGCCGGGGCGACGATATGCTGAAGGTGGGCGGTATCTGGGTCTCTCCAGTGGAAGTGGAGCGCTGTTTGACCGAGCATCCGGCGGTTCTGGAATGCGCGGTGGTAGGCTGCGCCGACAAGGACGGGCTGATAAAGCCCAAGGCCTATTGCGTGCTGCGCAGCGGGGCCGAGCCGTCGGCGCAGCTTCAGGCGGAACTACAGGAATTCGTAAAGAGCCGGCTGGCTAAGTACAAATATCCGCGCTGGATAGAATTCGTAAACGAACTTCCCAAATCCAGCACCGGCAAGATTCAGCGTTATCGGCTACGCCAACGCCAGGAATAAGACCGAAGTAGAGAAGCAACCTGAATTCAGGGGTTGAGCGACCAAACCTGGTCAGCGGGATACTCGAAGCGCGGGTACCATTTGCCGGGGGTAAAATACTCGTCTAGCGAAATGCCGCCCTGACCCTCGGCAGTGCGTTGATGCACCAGATGAAATACCTGAAAGTCCCCCGCCGGCACGGTGATGTTTTCCTGCCCCTGGTTGTCGAAGCGGTGCGTCTCCCGCCCCCCCTGCACCAACGCGCTTTCCGTGCTCCAGTTGATGGGCAATTTTCCGTCGGCGACGTAGGGAATGAGTTTGATGGGGGTTTCGAATTTTCTTTCTACCCACTGGCTCTGTTCCGAAGCCGCCTCGCCCAGTAGAAAAAGACCCTGCGCGTTCACCTCCAGCCAGCGGGTGGCGATGAGATTGTTGTTCTGGCGGATTTCCATCTTGTAGGCTTCGACTCCGTCCCGATATGCGGGATCGGTCCCCACCACACGCATCTCGCCCGTCTGGTTGATGCTACCTACCGCCACCTGGTAGCTGAAAACCGCATCTACCTTCAGGCCCAGAAAGCCCAGAACATCCGGCTCGGCTTCTTTACCGGATCCGCAGGCCGCGCACAGAAAAAGCCCGCTTAGCACAACCACAGTGTTTTTCATCGTTTCCTCTCCCGGGAACTTTTCTACAATGAACGGGCGAGTTGTTCAAGCTGCCGGCGGGATTGTTCCAGGATCTGCTGGTGGAGGGAATTTCCGTCTGCGTCCATGGTTACCACCGACGGAAATTTTTCTACTTCCAGGACCCACATTGCCTCGGGGGTGCCGAATTCTTCCAGCTTGTGCACCGCCCTCACCTTCTTGACCGCCTGGGCCAGGAGCACCGCCAGGCCGCCGATGGCGTGCAGGTAAACACATCCGAACTTTTTGCAAGCTTCAAGAGTCTTCTGCCCCATGCCGCCCTTGCCGATGATGCCGCGCACACCGTAGCGTTCGATCACCGCAGCCTGGTAAGGCTCCTCTCGCTTCGAGGTGGTTGGACCGGCGGCCACGAAGCGCCATTCGCCGCCCTCGCGGCTTACGATCGGCCCGCAATGGTAGATCATGCCCCCGCGCAGGACATCTTTTACTTCGCGAGCTTCCTGCTCCACCATGTACTTGTGAGCAGCGTCGCGGGCGGTGATGATCACACCGCTTATGGCCACTTCGTCGCCCACGCGCAGGCGGCGAATTTCTTCTTCGCCGGCCGGAAGTTTTATTTCTATCATGCTTCCTCCAGTTTCAGTCTATCACCGCCCTGCCCTCTTCAATGACCAGCCGGCGGCGGCGATAGGCCCAGCACATGTAGCTAACCGAAACGAAAAAGCAGGCCGGATGACGGTGGCGCACGCCAGCCTTTACCCCCAGCAGGGTGGTCTGGCCGCTGAAGCCCATGGGGCCAATGCCTAGAGAGTTGGCCTTCTTCAGAATCTCTTCTTCCAACCGCTTCAGCTCTGGATCGGAATTCTGATCATCCAGGCTACGGAAAAGTTGCTCTTTCGATTCCAAAAAACTAGTTACCCGATCGCCGCCGATGCCTACGCCCAGCGTGCCGGGAGCGCAGCCAAAGCCCTGAGCCTTGAAAACGGCATCCATCAGGCACAGCTTTATGCCGCGCAGGTCCCGCCCCGCGCCCAGGCTGGAATCGGGAAGCGAATACTGGATGCCACAGTTTTCGCTGCCGCCTCCCTTTATCATTAGCTCAACCGACAGGCCCTGCTGTAGCTGGTGGAAGAACAACACCGGGCTGCCCAGCCCCAGGTTGTTGCCCGAGTTGCGCCCGCTTATAGGATGCACGGCATTGGGACGAAGAAAGCTTTTCTCGGTGGCCATTTTCACCGCATCTTCGATGTCGGCGCGGATTTCCTCCGGCGACACTTCCCGGCTGTGTCCGACGCGGAAGATGAGCGTTCCGGTATCCTGGCAGATGGGTATGGAATTGCGCCGGGCCTCTTCCACGTTGCGCAGGATAAGTTCCAGCGTGCCACGGGCCCTCCCCTTTTCGGCCCCAGCCGCCTGACGCAGAGCGGCCTCGACATCCTCGGGCAGATCGGTAGAAGTGCGGCGGATAAGTTCCAACAAATGCTCCCGCAAAGACATGCCCATAGATACACCCCGAGTATTCAATTCAAGATAGAGACCACTACGCCGGCCATATCCGGCCGAACGCTCAAGGAAGCCCTAACGGCGCTCCGGTACTACAGAACTTTTTTGAAATCCGGCGAGGGCTTGAAAGCCACGGTCTTGCTGGGCGGGATCTTGATCTTTTCGTTGGTGCGCGGATTGCGGCCAACGCGGGCCTTACGATTCTTCAGTACGAAGGTGCCAAAGCCCGGGTAAGAAAAACGCCGATCTTTCTTGATGGCCTTGGCCAGGGTGTCGAACACCGTGTCCAACAGCTCGCCCGTTGCCTTCTTAGATAGCTTGGCTGCTTTTTTGTTCTTCAGGATCTCGTTAATCAAATCTGCCTTGGTCATGGTTCCTCCTGCAAAATAGGTGGTTTTTTAAAAACCCATTTACTGGGAAATGACTCCATTTTCCGTCAACAATTTTGGCAGTGTAGAGAATCGCCTTCACCATGTCAAGATAAATTTGTCATGGTGATGCTGGAAAATCCGCTTGCCATGCAGCCCAGAGCGCTCGGTGTCCATAAAACTGCGGTGCTACCTCTGCCAGAAAACCTGTAGCCCGGTAAACACCGGCGAGATCTCGTCCTGCGTCTCCAGGGTGACCTGCACCTGGATCCAGCGGCCGCGCGGAACTTCCGAAGCTATGCTGGCTCTCCAAGGCGAAGGCTGAGCGGGATCCGCTTCGTGATAAGGGCTCCAGGTAGCCGTAGCCAGCGCGCCACGGGTGGCAGCGGTCCGGGCCCGCACCGCCAGCCGGTCGTCGTTGGCCAAAGAACCGCTCCACTCTATGGTGTCCCACTGAGCGTTCTCGTAGCCCGAATCGTAGTCCACCGTCCAGGTGCCGTGCTTGAGGGTGATGGTACGCAGTTGATATCCGGTCATGTCGGAATAGGTGTATGGATTTCCACCTACCGAGAAAGTGGCCAGGTGATTTCCGTTGAGATCGAATTTGGAAGCATGCCCGCTCGAATAAGCGATGGCCCAGATGTTGTTGTCGAAATCGACGGCCATGCCCAGCGGTCCGCTGGCTCCAGAACCCAACGAAACTTGCAAAAGATGATTACCATTGGCGTCGTATTTGCTCACCGTATGGTGGTTCCATTCGGCCACCCAGATGTTGTTCTGATGATCCACCGCCACGCCCCGAGTCTGTCCGTTAGATGTATTGCCTACAGTACGAGGTACAAGAGTCACCGCTCCGGTCTGGCCGTCGACTTTCACCACCCCAGTGGTGCCACCTGACCAGTTGCCCAGCCAAACGTTGTTCTGCTGGTCGATAGCGATACCGTAAGTATTGGCACCGGGGCTTACACTCATGACGATTTCTCCGGTGGCAGTGTTTATCTTTCTTAGCGGACCGTTGCCGATGGTGGAGATCCACAGATAGCCATTTCCGTCCACCGCCGCGCCGTAAGCCCGGCTGCCCTGAAGATCTACTTCAAGCAGCCTCCGGCAAAGAGGCGTGCCGTCCGTATCCGGGTTGGGTTCTAACTCCGAACCCGAGTACTTGTAAATCTTGGCATCGCCCCAGGAGCCGAGCCAGGCATTGCCGTCTTTGTCTATGGTCACCGCCCGCACTGCCACGCCCGAACCGGTTACGTTTGCACGGCAAATTAGATTGCCGTCGGCGTCCAGGTGCACCGCGTTACCGTGCTGCTTGTTGGTTGCTTCGCAGTTTGATAGGTTGTCGTGACAGCCGCGGTTACCCACCCAGACGGAGTTATCCACGGCCACAGCGGTGCGCGAAGGGCTCCAACCCCAGCTGGAATATACGCCGATGAGCTGGTTGGTGCGGGTATCGAATTTGCGCACGGTGTGGCAGTCGGTGCCCGAGTAGCAAGGGGGATTGGTAAGACAAGGCGGATCGCTGGTCGAACTACACACCACATTGGTTCCGGCGATCCAGATAAAATGCGGCGCCTGGGTGGTGCTGTCGAGCCTGAGCTCGTCGGGATCGGCCGAGTTGCTGACCCCGTCGGATTCTCCGTATGGCCAGTCGTCCTGCCCGCTCCAGTCCTGCTCGTAGCAGCTTTCGCCGCAGGTTCCGCAGGCGTTGATTAGCCCCTCGTCGATAAGGCCGTCGCAGTTGTTGTCCTGGCCGTCGCAGGCCGTCTCCCGGCAACGATGGGTGGCCAGGTTGCACTCCGTCCCCGACCCGCAGTCGTCGTTGGAAGCACAGAAAATACATTGCCCGCAATAGTTCCGTAGCCCCTCGTCCACCTGACCGTCGCAGTCGTTGTCCACTCCGTCACACAACTCTTCCGAACTACACCAGCCGCAGGCGTTAGACCCTAGCGCCCAACGCTCGTCCGCCTCGCCGTCGCAGTCGTTGTCAACCCCATCGCATACCTCAGGCTGCGGTATCACATCCCCTTCGCACTCCGACCAGAACTCACCGTCGCAGTACATCTCACCCCACTTGCACTGCCCTACCCCCTGCGTCCCGTCAGGCCCGCGATAACACTGCCTCACCTGCCCGCCGCTACAGCCACCACAACCCTCGTCCACCTCCCCGTCGCAGTCGTCGTCAAGCCCGTTCATGCATGCCTCTTCCGGCACCGCCCCGCACCCACCACAACGATTCGTAACCCCATCGTCCACCAAGCCATCGCAGTTGTTGTCCTTCCCGTCGCACACCTCAACCACCCCAGGATGAACCTCGGCATCGTTGTCGTCGCAGTCCTGAGGAGGCGAATACCCATCGTTATCGCGGTCCAGACAGCCCTCGTCCACCTCTCCGTCGCAATCGTTATCAATACCATCCGCTACCCCGCCCGCACACTCCTCACCAGGTAGCTTCTCCCCCTCGCACGCCGTCCAAACCCAGTCGTTGCCCTGCTGTACGCAGTCGTGTACCCCACCACGACACTGCCCTATCCCTAACGTCGCAGGCGGCCCGCTATAGCAAGGCTGATTCTCGGGCGGATGACAGACACACTGCTGCCCCGCACCAGGCCCCTCGCACTGACAGTTGGGATCACAGCCCCCTACGCAGTTCTCGTCCGTCTGGCCGTTGCAGTTGTCGTCAAAACCGTTGCCGCATATCTCCTCCGGCACCGGCCCGCAGCCCCCGCAGGCGTTCAAAAGCCCCTCGTCCACCCGCCCGTCGCAGTTGTTGTCACGCCCGTCGCACACTTCCTCCTCAGGAAGCTTCTGACCCACACACTCACCATAGCTCCGGTCCGCCTGACATACCGCTATCCCCGCTCGACACTCCCCCACCCCACCAGTACCAAACGGCCCCTCGTAACAGGCGGTGTTGGTGCCAGGCTCGCAACCACAGTCACTCTCGTCCGTCTGTCCGTCGCAGTCGTTGTCCCGACCATCGTTGCACGCCTCCATCGCCCCAGGATGAATCGTCCGCTCGTGATCGTCGCAGTCGTCGTTGCCCAGTGGGCAGTTCGGCCCGTAACCGTCACCGTCGTAATCCTCACAGCCCCCACCACCGTCGCCGTCGGCCCCGGCGTCGCCGTCCCCCCCGTCCTGGGGAGGCTTGGGCTGACAGTAACCGGAAATGCACTCCTGACCACTGGGGCAGTCAGCATCTTGTTGGCAGGGTTTCAGGCAAACCCCGGATATGCACTCCTCGCCATTCGGACAATCCGAAGAAAGCACACACTTGGGACGGCATAAATTATGGTAGCAGGTCTCGTTTGCGGCACACTGGTCGTCGCTGGTGCACCATTTTGGCGGAGGCAGCTTATTGGAGGAGCAGGCGGGAAGGAAGAAAGTCATCAACCAGGGCAAATAAGCCAGTAAAAGATTTCTCTTAATAATCATGTCTACCTCCATAACTCCTTTTCTATATTAAATAATTATTTTCGAAAAAACCATCGGTCAAACGGCGGGGGGGAGGCGTTTGCCGCTGGAAGTTCATTGTGTTACTATCTCTTCTGTGAGACTTAAGACACTAATTGCGGCAGTTTCGGCATATTTCACGGGGGGATGGCTATACGGATTGCTGGCCGCCCAGCGGGTGGGGCGGAGCGGAATTTTTTCCGAACGCCTTTTACTGGCCCTTTTCTGCGGGTTGTTTTTTGTCGCTGCCGGCCTGGTGCTCTGGTTGATCGTCGGAACCGTCAGGAAAACCATGCGGTTACTTGGAGCTCCCGCAGGCTATGCGCCACGAGAAGGTTTTCTGCGGCTTTTTTTGCGCGCTTTCGGCCAGTTTTCTTTTTTCCTAGCCCTGTTGTTCCTGCTCGCCGAGTTGCTCCTCGCACTGGCGTTCCGTCCTGACCAGTCAGCGCTTTCGCTGGCGTTATGGTTGGCGACTTATTTAGCTTGCGGGGTTTTTCTAGCCTGGTTTTTTTCAAGACCGCTGGCGAATTTCCTGCATAGACTCGCGCCACAATTCCGGCGTGTGGTGTATAGCGCGGCGCTGCTTACTGTGCTGGCGCTTTCTCTAAGCGGCGGGAAAGAGACAGCCAATCCTCCAGTAAGCATCCCCGCGCTGAGAAGTCTGACCGATTTTCCCCCCCAGCGGCTTTTACTGGTGGGAATCGATGGCGCCACCTGGAAGGTCATCGACCGGTTGTTTGAAGAAGGAAAACTTCCGGTGCTAAAGCGGCTGGTGAAAGAAGGTGTGCGGGCGGAACTATTCTCCCCTCCACCCCAAGTGTCGCCGGCTGTCTGGACCACCATAGTAAGCGGTCAGCCGAGGCAGGTTCATGGAGTAGAACAGTACCTGATGATGCGCCTTGCGGGCGTGCGGCCCTTTGCTTTCGAAACCCTGGCCCGGGACAAGATGCTACTCGCTTTTTTCTGGGTGGGATTGTCCGGCTATCTGGCCGGGGTGATCGACGGCATCCCACCCTCCTCTGACCAGGTGCAGGTACCGCGCCTGTGGCAGCTGGCCGAGGCGGCAGGGCTGGATGTGGTGCTTGCCGGCTGGCCGGTAACCTGGCCGGCGCAAAAAGTAAAAGGCCTTATGGTAAGCGACGGCTTCGGCCCCGGAGAGTTCGACGTTTTTATAAAAAGCCAGCGGGAGGAAAGTTCGCTGGTCTTTCCGAAAGAAGAGCTCGCTTGGGCAAGGTCCTTCTCTATCCAGCCAGATCCAGAACAGCTATCTTTGCTCGGGGCTCTTTCCGGAATGGACCCCAAAGAGCTCGGTCCGCTAAGGAATTACCGCTATAATCGCATGCTCCCGCCACCGGCAGTATTATTGGAGAAAATATTGGCCGCGGACAGAAGTCGTCTGCGTCTTGTAGAAAGCGCCCTAGTGCGCTTACAGCCTAGGATTGTTCTGTTGACCCTCAACTCAGCCGACATGGCCATGCACGCCTTCTGGCCCGACCGCTTCCCGCAGGATTTCGGCCTGGAACAGGCCCGCCATCCCGCCTGGGGAAGACTGGTCGATGTCGCCTACGAACTTATCGACCGGGGGCTGGAAAGAGTGCTGGCGGCGCTACCCGAACCGCGAGCGGTGCTCATAGTCTCCGACCACGGCATGAGCCCCAAGCCGGGCAATTTAATATGGCCCGGCTGGCACGACAAACGGGGGGTGCTGGTGATTTCCGGTGGGCCCATCAGAAAGGGGGCGCTTCTGGAGCGCGCCGATTACCTGGATCTTCTGCCCACCATGCTCTACCTCCTGGGGCTGGAGATTCCCGCCGGTCTTCCCGGCCGGGTGCTGCAAGAAGCAATAGAACCGGACTTTCTCGCCCGCCACCCGGTCCGCACGAGCGAGTGAATCACCGGTCGACTCTCTACACAAACGACTTTTCCCGGACATTGACACCAGGGCCAAATCACCACATAGTCGAGAAGTCATAAGCTTACGGTTATTAGACAATATCTGGAGCAAGCCACATAATTGTGTGTTTATAAATTTATCCTACCGCAAAAGACTATGACCAGTGGTTTTCTGTTCTACGTGCTTGTGTGTGCCAGCTGCGCACCGGCGCACGCCGAGTGCACTTTCGAAGAACCGAACAGCCAGGATAAATTCTGGTCGCAGGTCAAGAACATGAAGGCCGGCCCGGTGACCTTCGACTTCGGCGGCCAGATGCGCCTGCGCTATGAATACCAGGACGGATTTTCCATCAAGGGTTACGATCCGCAAGGCCAAGACCAGCTGCTTCTGGAGCGGGTCCGCCTGGAGCTTTCGGCAAAATTCTGGAAGCGGCCGCGGCTGTTTCTTCAGCTGCAGGACGCCCATCCCTTTCTCACCCGGTTCGGGGAGGCGGACTTTCCAAAGAACAACCCCATCGAGGACACCCTGGACATTCGCCAGCTCTACGCCGAATGGCTGCACATTGGCGATAGCCCCTTCGGCTTTCGCATCGGCAGGCAGCAGATATCCTATGGCGACCAGCGAGTGTTCGGCCCTGGCAACTGGGGAAACACCGGCCGTTACGCCTGGGACGCGGCCATGTTCATTTTCGACACCGACCGGCTGGCCAGCGACTTTTGGGTGGGCAGGTACTTGACCTACCGGACCGACGTCTGGCCCAATCGCTGGGTAGAAAACTTTCTCACCTTTGTGAACTACAACCGGGTCAAAAACCTGCCGTTCCGCCTCGACCTTTTTTATGTCCTCAAGTACGACTACAGCGGAAAGATCGCAGGCGAATCGGGCACGGGTAACTTGCTTTCCCATAGCATCGGTTTGCAGTTGGAAGGCCAAACCGCCAAAGTGCTCGATTTGGGTTTGACCTTCGTCGGCCAGTTTGGTCGATACGGAAAAGACAGCCTGCGTGCCTTTGGAGCAAACATCAAACTAGGGGTCACTGCGCCCTTGGATTTCAAGCCACGTTTGGCAGTTCAATATACCTGGGGCTCGGGCGATGCTAATCCTCAAGATGGCTTGCACCAGACTTTTGACGGCGTGTTCGGCGGCCGAGATATCTTCTATGGTCGTCTTAATCTCTTTTTCTGGGCCAACCTGCACGACGCCGAACTCGATTTCAGCGCGGAGCTTCTGCCGAAGCTATCAATGTTGGTAGAAGCCCATCACTTTCGGCTCGACCAACCGAAGGACGCATGGTACACCACCGGTCTGGGGGTCTCCCGGCGCGATCCCACCGGGGCTTCGGGCGCATCGCTCGGCGTGGAGCTAGATTTCCATTTAGTGTGGACGGTTTGGAATCACCTGGAGCTCATGGCCGGTTACGGCCGGTTCCTTCCCGGAGGATTCGTCAAAGCCACCGGGCCCGCGGCGCCGGCCGACTGGTTTTTCTCCCAAGCAGTGTATTTCTGGTAAAAGGAGTGTCTCACATGACAATGGTACGGAAAGAGCGAATAAAGGCCTGGATGCAGCAAAGCGCAGCCAGCCTGATGCTTCCGGTCCTTGTGGGCTTAGGATTGCGAGTTTTGGCGAAAAGGTACTGCGCGCGACGAACTTCGTCGTTTGGACTGGTTTTGCCGTGGGCGCAGTTTCAGGACTGGTTATGGTCGTCAAACTGGAGGCGCTGGCGGCCTTGACTCGGTTGGCTTACACCAGCCTGGAATTGGGGCTGGGGTTAGCGCTTTTCGCTGGGGTCGTCTCTTTGGCCCTGCGGCTTGCGGCGGGGAAGCAAGCGGGCAGCCAATAGCCCCAGTTCGAAAAGCACGTAAAGCGGAATGGCCATAATGGCCTGGTTTAGAACATCTGGAGTGGGGGTAAGCACCGCGGCTATGATAAAACTTCCCAGTAGAATGTATTTTCTCAGTTTTCCCAGTCGTTCGGCCGTGGTCACCCCGATCCAGCACAGCAAGAAAACCAGAAGCGGCGTCTCGAATATCACCCCGAAGGCCAGCATGAACATGGCAGCGCTGGAAAGATAGCTCTGCACCGAAAGCATGATGCGGGTGTGGTCGGTTAGCTGCCCCAGGGAGAAAGCCACCGCTTTGGGCAGCACTATAAAATAGCAAAAAGCCGCCCCTCCGATAAAAAAAGCACTGGCCAGGAAAATGAAAGGCAGGGCCAGCTTTTTCTCATGGGGATAGAGGCCGGGTGAGACAAACCACCATATTTGCCAGAAAACCACCGGACTGGCCAGAAGCAACCCTCCGACCAGTCCCAGCTTCAAGCGGTAGAAAATAGGCTCGAACACCCCTAAAAAAACCAGCTCGTCACTCCCGGCGGGCAGAAGCCCGGCTATGGGACGGCGCACCGCCCAGTCCAAGTAGTCTGAAAATATTACCCCCACCACCATTCCGACCATTACGGCCAGCGCCGAAACCACCAACGCCCGCCGCAGCTCGGCCAGATGTTCGAAGAAGGTGAGGTTCTTTTCCTCCATGGCCCTCTTTGCCTGCGCCTGCCGCTTAGAGCTTGAAGCGGTTCATCTCCTGGCGCAGGGCTTCGGCCAACTGGGCCATCTGGTCCACCACTTTCTTCAATTGACCCATGGACTGGGAATGGTTTTCGGCCACTTCCTTGATGCGTTCGATGGCCTTCATCACCTGTTCGGCGCCCCGGTTCTGCTCCTTGTGGGCCTTGTTGAGGTGCTGCACCATCTCGGAAACACTTTCTATGGCGGTGGCTATTTGTTTGGAGCCGCGGGCCTGCTCCTGGCTGGAACCGTGCACGTGCTGGGTTATGATGCGCATGCGTTCAGCCGATTGCATGATCTGTTCTGAACCTTTGGCCTGCTGGGAAGTGGCAGCGGCAATCTGCTGGATGTTGTCGGCAATGCGGGTGATGGCGTCGGTGACCACCTTAGAGCCTCGCGCCTGCTCCACCGTTGCCCGGGCGATTTCCTGCACCATCTGGGTGGACTTGGTAGCGCTTTCCAGAATGTCGCGCAGGGCCTTTTCCGCTTCCCGGGAGAGGTTGACCCCCTGATCCACCGCCTGGCGACTGCGCTCCATGGCCGCTATCACCCGCCGGGTTTCGCTCTGGACGGCGCTGATGAGGTCGCTGATTTCCGAGGTGGAAGTGGCGGTGCGTTCGGCCAGGTCTTTTATTTCGTCGGCCACCACCGCGAAGCCCTTGCCGTGCTCGCCGGCCTGGGCGGCGATGATGGCGGCGTTCAGGGCCAGCAGATTGGTCTGCTCGGCCACGTCGTCGATGACCGTTAGGATCTGGCCGATGGCCTGCACCTTACGACCCAGCTCTTCCATGGCAGTAAAGGCCAGGCCGGTGGCCTCGTTGATGTTTGAAATGCCTTCGATGGTCTTCTTGACCGCATCGCTGCCCCGCTCTGCATCACGATGCACTTCCTCGGAAAGGTGCGCCGTCTGATTGGCGTTGGATTCAACCTGGCGGATGGAGACGTCGATTTCGCGCATGGAGGAGGAAGTTTGCTCGGTGGTGGCCGAAAGGTCCTCGACGTTCTTGGCCACCTCCTTGATGGCCTGGGTCATCTGCTCGATGCTGGCCGTGGTCTGATCCACGCTGGCCGCCAAGGAGTTGATGTTGTCGGCCACCTCGTCGTTGGCGGCGGCCATCTCCAGTATGGAGCTGGAGCTCTCCTCGGCAGCCCGGGCTAAGACTTCCACGTTCTCGGCCACGCCCTTGAGCGAGGTGACCATCTCTGACATGGAAGACGAGGTGTCGTCCACCGCCGCCACCTGGTACTCGGCACCCTGGGAAACTTCCTCGGTGCTGGATACGATCTGCTCGATGGCGCCGGTCAGCCCCTCGGCCACATCGGATATCTTACCCATCATGCTGTTAAGGTTCGCTCCGATGCGGTTAAGCGCCTCGGCCAGCAGACCGATCTCATCTGGTTTTATCTCACGAATGCTTTCGGTAAGATCACCTTCAGCGATGCGGCTGGCCGCAAATACCATATGCTGTACCCGCTGATAGATACGATTGGAAGCCCAGTAGATGAAGGCCGTAAAAGCCAGCAGGGCGAAAACCAGTACCGCGGCCAGGGTCTGCAACAACCGGGTGCGCTGCCCCTGAATCTTGGCCTGGCTTAGTCCAAGCAACACATAGCCCCACAACCCGCTCTTGATCTCGGATTGGACCACAGCCTTCTTTTCTCCACCTTTTTCTTCACCCTTTTCAGCCCCGCCGCCTTCTTCATAGAGGGCTTCTTCTTCCTCTATTTCTTCCGCCCCCGCTTCTAACCCTCCGGCTTCTTCGGCGCCCATTTCGATTTTCTCGCTGATGCCGATAAACTGGTCCTCTATCAGGGGGCGGTCGGGGTTGGCCAGATGACGAGAAATCAGTTCTTTTTCATCAAACGGCCAACCCGCCTTGCGAAAGGCCGAGGAAAACACTACAAATGGCAACTGGTTTTCCCCCGCCTTTGCTGAGGGCCGAATCACCAGCACATAGAGAACATCTTCGCTTTCTTTAATAAGCTTCTGTAGCCTCCGGTCCTCTTTCTCCTTCTGATCGTACATCAAATCGAACATGCTTTCCGAACGCACGTTCTTGGCCAGCTCTTTGCCTAGCGCCTCCAGCGAACTGCGTAGCTGACCGATAACCTGATAGTAAACTACCACTCCCACCACCAACATGATGGCCGCCAGAGTGGCGGCCATGGCACCGATAACCTTCTGGCGCAAGCCAAAACGACTCAAACGGGCAATCTTGTCCTCGGCATGGATTTTCATTTGCCCACCTTCAGTACCGCCGGGTCGCTTAGCACCGCCGGCGATAGAGTGATACCCGCTTTTTGAGCCGAACCTACGTTTATCGAGAGCTGGCCATCGGGATACTGCAAACCCAGCTCGGCCGGGGTGCTGCCGGAAAGAATTTTCTTGGCCACCTCGGCGGCCTTTTTACCCTGGCTCTCATATGACGAGGAAAAGGAACAAACGGCCTGGGCTTTTACGAAAGAAGGGGTCTGCACCATTATTGGTTTTTTCTGATTTAGCTGGAAGACTAGCGCCCGATTGAAAAGCTCCTTGGTAAGCACCATCGGGTCGCGAATCAACCACAGGGCGTCAGCCTCCGCGAAAGCCTTTTCTAGCGCTTCGGGTACTTCCTTTTTCTGAGATACGGGATAAGTTAAAAGCTTCACCCCCACCGCACCAGAGGCGGAAAGCGCCTCGGCAATCAACGCCCCGCTTCTCTTTTCGTCGAAGATTACGGCTACTTTTTTGACGGCGGGTATCGCCCTTACGAACTGGCGCAGCTGTTCCGCCGGCGTGGGGTCCATATTGATCCCCACCATGTTGTCGGCCTTTATTTCTTTGGGATAAGGAGCCAGGAGAAAGATGATGGGAACATCCTTTACCTTCCCCTGCAGGGCTTTGGCCGCTGGCGCGCCCAAGGTAATAACCAGCGCTGGCTTGGCTTCCTGCACCTTTTCCACCAGCTCCTCGGGTGAAGAAGCTTCCTTCCCCAGCGAAATAACCTTCAACTCGCCGGTAAAATTCTTTCTAAAGCCGGAAAGGGCCTTGTCAAACAACACCATGTCCTTGGACTTTACCGCCAGTACGTCTTGAGCGGCAGCCGTCTGCGTCACCCCCAAAAGCCAAAAGAAAACAGCTATGTTAACTCGGGAGCTTGCCAATTTAGACTTCGGCCTCTTTTCCTGTTGCCTGACCTCGCAACACCTCTACCGCATAATAGGTGCCTTTGGCTTGGTGTGTCAAGGAAAGGGTCAGAGTTTGCCCAAAAAACTAGCGGTTTTTTCTATTCCAGAGCGGCCTTTTCTGGATGCTCCGGGTCGTAGCGCACCCGCCAGCGAGTTCCCGGCTGAAGCTGCACCAAAATAGGAAGCGGAACCACCATTACCGCCTGCGAACGGAAGGGCGGCTTATCCTGGGCATAAACCTCCAGTTCGATGCGCACCTGCGGCTGGTTGTTGAACCAGTTGCCGGTCTGTTCAACGGACAGAATCACCCCTTCCGCCGGCAGACCCTCGCGCAAGATTCGCTTTGTCTCCTGCTGGGGCTTGAAAAAAACAAAAAACGACACCATGCCGGCTACCAAAAAAGATAGTCCGACAATGATCACCGGGATCAACGGATTCTTACGCCGTATGAGCGAAGCGTCGCCGCTCGGCTCTGTCTGAAGCGCCCCGGCAGAGCCGGATGGCAGTTTGGTGCCAAGGTGGTATAGAACCGGATCCTGTTCATCCACTGGCTTATGATAGGCCGGCAGCTCGGCCAGCGTAGAGCCGCAGAGCGGGCAAGCAGGCCGTTCGTCGGCAAAGCCCTTCCACAAAACGCGCTTGCCACATTCGGGACAGCTGGTGATTATTTGCACCGAAATTTTCTGTTTCATGACCATTAATTACAGCAATAGGCTTTCTTCGAACAACTTGAAAAAATCACCTCATTGCGAAAACACCCCGAAAAAGCCTGCGCCCCGGGCACCGGCTCGGTCAAGACCACTCTCCCACCAGTTCGGTGTAAGGGTCGCCGGCCGCCAGAGAGCTGCGAATTTCCACCCGCACCTTCTGGCAACCTGAGATTTCCAACCCCCGCTCTATCCAGCCGCCGATGCGGCATTCAACCATTTGGTGAGGCTGTGGAAAGTGTTCGATGCGCACCACGGCCCGAAGGGGGCCACGCTCTATCAGCACCAGGCGGCTGGGGCGATAGTAGGTGCCAAATGCTTCGGTGGCCCGATCCAAAAGGTGCATCGGCGAACCCATCTTCACAAACAGCCGGTAAAGGCCCCACAGAGAATAATCGGCGCTGAAACGACCCAGCTCCCAGGCACCATCCTTACGACCTTCGAAGAACAACTGGCAGATGGCCTGCGTCGGTTCGACCATAGCCTCGGTCAGTGGGTACCAGGCTGAAGTGTCTATTTTACCGGTCATTATTTCCCGCGCCTTTTGCCCAAGCGTCGAAAGCCATTCTGCCATGCGGTCGCCAAAAC
>Ga0068707_1001593_pt1 | contig 15900 bp, 12 predicted proteins | sample YNPNPMetaG_FD_66600 | JGI IMG/M metagenome (GOLD analysis project Ga0068707, IMG submission 66600) | Anoxygenic and chlorotrophic microbial mat microbial communities from Yellowstone National Park, USA - YNP NP MetaG | ecosystem: Environmental > Aquatic > Thermal springs > Hot (42-90C) >...
CGTTACATTCGGTGGAATCCTTTGCAATCAATTTCACCTCAACGACCTTTTGGTCAAGAGCAGCAAACAGATCGACGGCTTCACTGGAAGCCACGGCCGGCGCCGGCTGATTCTTCACCGGATCAGCCCCTAACAACCAGGTCGCCGAGAGGCCCAACAGAAACGCACCGACAAGAGCGGCGATCCGCCACATGGAACGATTCATGGTATTCCCTCCTCAAATGACCCCGAAAACGGGCGAGTCGTTTACAAAACCTCTTCTCTTTCAGCGTAATCAAAAAATTGGGAAAAGCAACGCAAAACCGGCAAAGTTTGCCTTCTGGTCTCCTTTGTTTGCCAAAAATCTCTACAAAAAATTAGACGCCGCGCGTTGGACAAAAGTTTCGCCTCGTATAACCAGATCGTTCAAACAATCTTTAATGTGGAAAACCCGTCTAATGAGGGGGCTTTCGTGACAACATAGACTGGAATGACGCGTGTGCAGCAAGTTTGGCCCCGCCTCGGATGTCTCTCCGAACGTATTGTGTTTCCCGGACCTGACAAGCAGGTCGCTCCGAAAATCGGAGGGGCACGCTCGTCGTGCCCACCGAAGCGGAATGGGTGATCCAACGTGACGCGGCGGACCTGACAAGCAGGTCCCTCCAAACGGCGGCGGACCTGACAAGTAGGTCCCTCCAAGCGGACCTGACAGGCGGATCCCACGACTGGCCCCTCGCGGAGTGGTCTGGGTGTTCGGTTGCACTGTCCATGCGATCTTGCGGATCCCAGGTGTTGCAAACGAGTTTACAAAGCCTGAAGATAATGGGCGGTCCGATTGATGAGCGTGCTAACAGGACGGGCCAGGAAAGCGTTCATCTACGTCAAGCGGTTCTTTCAACCGCCGGTCGTTTTTGGGGAAAGCATTGGAGATTTGGTCTTCTCCCGCGAAAGGGAGGTTTGCCATGACACGATCAACGCGGCGAATGTTTCTCAAGGTTTCCGCAGGAGCTTCGGCTTCCGTTCTGACCGCCAGACAGTACGCCCGCGCCGCGGAGGCCGGGAATCGGATCGTCGTCGGAATCATCGGCTGTGGAGGCCGGGGTGGCGGCCTTGCCCAGGCCTTTGCTGAAATCGCTGACATTGCCTATGTTTGCGACCCGGATCGAGCTCGTTGTGAGCGGTTGCAAGGTGCTGTCAAGGCAAAACAAGCTGTCTCTGATCCGCGAAAGGTCCTCGATGACCGCTCTGTGGATGCCGTTGTGATCGCCACACCGGATCACTGGCATGCGCCGCTCGCCATTTTGGCTTGTGAAGTGGACAAACATGTTTACGTGGAAAAACCGATGAGTCACAACTTCCGGGAGAGTCAGCTCCTTGTTGCGGCTGCACAACGGGCGAAGGTCGTCGTCCAGCACGGAACGCAGGCCAGATCCAGCCCCGTCATTGCAAAGGCCGTCGAATTGTTGCGTACGGGCGTTATCGGCAACGTGCTTGTGGCCAAGGCCTGGAATGTCCAGCGGCGAGTGAACATTGGACATGAGCAGCCGTCGGAACCACCGCCGGGTGTGGATTACGATCTTTGGGTCGGTCCGGCCGAGTTTGTACCATTTCAGAAGAACCGTTTTCATTACACGTGGCACTGGTGGTACAACTTTGGAACGGGCGACATCGGAAACGATGGCGTCCATGAGCTTGATTACGGTCGTTGGGGACTGGGCGTCAAAGGCTTGCCAGATCATGTCGTGGCACAAGGCGGGAAGTACTTCTTCGACGATGACCAGGAGTTTCCCGACACGGTGACCTGTGCGTTCGAGTGGTCAAGAGACGGAAAAGTGGGAAGTAAACGTCAACTGATTCTTGAGATGCGGATTTGGTCCACGAACTGGCCATTCGGTTACGAAAATGGTGTCGAGTTCTACGGGACCGAGGGTCGTATGGTGTTGGCCAAAGATAGCAAACTGGAAATCTATGGAGAGCGTGATCGTCTTCGCGATGATATCAAATTGGACGACTTTCCCAGGATGCCAGGCAATCATCAAGCCGACTTTTTGGAAGCCATCCGTACGGGGCGAAAACCCACAGCCGACGTGATCGAAGGACACGAGTCAGTTGCCCTGACACACCTGGCCAATATCGCCGTGCGTGTTGGACGTGCCCTGAGAGTCGATCCGCAACACGAGTCGATCATTGGCGACGAAGAGGCGAGCCGTCTCTTGCGGCGGAAGTACCGTGAGGGTGGCCACTGGGCCGTACCCCGTGAGGTGTAGTGTCTGCTCACGGATAACGACTTCCTCTGCGATCCCTTTTTGGCAATCAATCCCCTTTGCGGCGATGACACAGCTCAGTAGGACAGAGATATGGGAGGTACCTTGATGAAGGCTATTGTGTTGATTGGAGTGGCTCTTCTCAGCGCGATGCCGATCTCCGCTGCGGAGCGGCCGAACTTTGTGTTCTTTATCACGGACGACATTTCCTATGACGACCTGGGTTGCTACGGGAATCGCGCGATCAAGACGCCTCATCTTGATGCGCTCGCGGAGCGGGGCCTGGTCTTTGACAACGCGTATCTCACCATCAGTTCGTGTTCCCCAAGTCGCTGTTCGATAATTACGGGCCGGTATCCACATAACACGGGAGCGCCCGAACTTCACAAATCATTGCCCGCCGATCAGAAAACTTTTGTCGAAGCGCTGCGGCGCGCCGGTTATCACACGGTCATATCGGGCAAAAACCATATGGCTCCGCCGGAACAACTCGGTTTCGACATCTCTTCGGATAGCAAACCTTCCGGCTGTGAGAATTGGATTAAGCATTTGAGGGAGCGACCCCAGGATAAGCCATTCTTCTGCTGGTTTGCTTCACATGATGCGCACCATCCGTTTCAATTCAACGAGCGTGCCCCACGTTATGATCCGTCCGAGGTGGAGGTACCGCCGATGCTTTACGACGGCCCACTGACGCGACAGGAGCTTGCAGACTATTACCATGAGGTAAGCCGAACTGATTACTATGCCGGCGAGATTATGAAGGAACTGGAAGAGCAGGGGATCGCGGACAAGACTTACTTTATCTACTGTTCAGATAATGGGCGTCCTTTTCCCCGTTGCAAGACGTATCTTTATGACAGCGGTATCAAAACGCCTTTGATCATTGTAGGGCCAGGAGTGGCTAAAGGTCGGACACAGTCTCTTGTCAGTTCAATTGATTTCGCGGCAACGATCCTCGACCTGGCTGGGATTGCTAAGCCGGAGACAATTCAGGGTGTCAGTTTTGCGCCGATATTGCGGGATCCCACTGCCGTTGTCCGCAATGTGGCATTTGCGGAGCGCAACTGGCATGTCTATCAACTGCATGAACGAGCGGTTCGGGCAGGGGACTGGCTATACATCTGGAACGCCTGGCCGGAACGCCACAATGTCTGTGGAGAAAGCTCTGCTTTCAGTTTTCCCGCGGCCAAAGAACTCTGGGAAATGGCCGAGCAAGGCCGTCTTACGCCTGCGCAAGCTTTACTAACGCAGGTTCCCCAGCCTGCCGAAATGCTTTTCAACGTCCGCGAGGATCCTCACCAGTTGGTTAACCTGGCCTCTCGTCCGGAATATGCCGAAACGCTCAGTCGCATGCGGACCTTGCTCGAGCGATGGAGAACAGAGACCGGCGACAGCGTCCCGGCCAATCCGACTCCGGACCGGCAATCGCTGCATAAAATGGAGAATCGCCCGATTGTTCGTGGAGACTTCCCTGGGGCGGATAAACAAGCGACAACGATCAATCATCCAGGACCGGTTCTCCTCGGCAAGGATGAACGACCTTAACGACTGTGGATGGTTAGCGATCGTATAACGAAACAACGCCGCGATTTTCTTCTCATGGTGGGAATCAGCCACCTCACGGCTTAATTCCCAGGGCACTGGCCAATTTGGTTCGGTATTCGTCGAGGTTGAGCGGGTTCCACTCGTTCAGCCGTGTTACGCCAGCGGTCGGGATCATGTCGATAAAGGGTTGGAACCGTTTCTTGGCCAGAGGACCGAGCGGTTCTTTGTCCGGGGCCAGACGGGCGCGCTCGAGAATGGCATAATCCACGCTCATTCGCCCGATCTTGACGCGCTGGAGAAGCGTTGGGTCGTCCTTAACAGCTTCTTCTGCCGATTGCCACAGCTGGTCCGCTTCCACAAGCAGCTCGTCCGTCAAATGGGGATGGGTCGGCGGGATCCAGATGCTACAGTGGATATTCTCTTTTTCGACCCTGTCATGCAATATGTCGATATACTTACGGATCAGGGGGGCAGCGGCGCCGTAGTATCCTTCCAGAAACTCGTTCATGGCCAAGTCTTCATCATAATTGGGATTCCAGAGGAACTTGGCCGTCATGTACCCCCCGAGGGCCGCCAGTTCGCTGTTCGGCGTGTTGTAGGTATCCTGTTCAAAGATGCCTGTCACGTTGTTCTCGACAAAGAGCTTGATGTTGTCGTTGCGAACCCGCTGGTTGGGAAACGGCAAATAGTAGTGGCGGAAATCGGTAACATAATCCCATACCCAAAGGCGATTTCCAATCTTGGCCCATCCCTTAAGGTCCTCCACAAAGGCCTGATTCGCAGGCAGATCACACGTTGCCAGAGGATGCGCAAAACAACACTCGATGGAACACAGACGGATGATCACGTTCGGTCGCGGTCGCATCGTCTTCGGTGGCTTACGGGTCCATTGGTAAGCCAGAGTCTCGATGGCCTTGTCGGGATAGCGCTGCTCAACAACCTCCGCAACGCGATTGACCATCTGGAGAACGGGAGCGATTTGGCTTTCCTCAGCCTTAGCCAGGGCCTGGCACTTCTCACACTCGCAGTAGTTGTACCAATCATTTTGCGAGACCGAAAAAACAAATGCCTCTGGATCGTTTTCAATCGCTTTCAGGATTCCTTCTGTAACAAGACGAATGACATCCTCATTCGTGCAGCAGAGCTGCGTGCGGTCCTTGAGTCGCTTCCCCTTAACCAGAGCAAAATACTCGGGATGCTCATCAAAGTACTTTTCTGGTGGAACGAGCCGATTGAACGTGTGGACGAAGAATCCAGAGCCAAAGCGAACCTTGCCGCCATGCTGGGGCCCCAAGCGGGCGGATGAGGAGTTCATCCGATTGCGGGCACACCAATCGCCGTCAAAGCAATCGAAAGTGAATGGTTCGCGGTACTCCAAAGCCGGGACAGTAGTTTCGTCGAGCGGACCGATCACCAGCCGGTCATAGTGGGGAATTCGGCTACAATCGGGCGTGAACCAGCGACAGCCCCAATGCTCTTCAAGCAGTCCGTAAACGCCATAAAGCGTTCCTCGCGGTTCTCCCCCCGCAATGACCAGCCTCTTGCCCACCGTCTTCAGGACATATCCTTCCTTCCCTAACTTATGCCAATCAATCTCAAGCCCCAGATCCTGAAGGCGACGAGTGTTGCCGAGGAGGATTTCGCATTCCGCAACCGGTTGGCTTTCCTCCGTGCGAATGGAAAGGGTCGCTCCTGTCATTTCACGAATAAACTGTGCCAATTCGTCCGCGGCATGACGGACCGGCTCCGACGCCTTTTCGGGAATGACGATCTGGTAATCCGATTTGCCGTTCTCTGCAATCACAAGCTCCTGAGCCGCTATCGGCCCGGAATTGAAGGCAGCTAACACGGCTAACATCACAACAGCAATCAGCCAGTTTCGGGACATCGCAAATACCTCCATTTGTGAGAGAATTTTGTTCAATAGTGTAATGAACCGCGGCCCGTCGGGCAACAACTGCTCGCCTCATGGAGAAAGCTCCAATCCGTGTATGCGTTAGATTTGTACCGCAGTGTGGCGATGGCAAGTGGGGGGACACACTTGTCGTGTCCGTAAAAGGCACATCGACTATCAAACGGGATTCTGCGGACACGACAGTCGCGTCCCTCGAGAAAGCGGACGGCGTCTAACCGCGTCAAGGACAGGAGATTGACCTGCAAGCAAGATGCCCACATTTTCAATTCCCTCTCTGATGACGCCGCGATGCTCCATGATTTGGCTGCTACGCGGCCACCGTCCTACGGTGATGCCGATGGCATTGTCTCCCGATCGTCATCGCCCTGTCCCCGTGCAAGAACCGCGACGAACACATCCCGTGCGCCCGCCGCAATGAGGGCTTCTGCGGCAAAATGACACGTCGCCCCTGTGGTCAGGACATCATCGACGAGGAGGACACGCTGGCCATCCAAGGGACCTCGCTTTGGGAAACGGGCGGGCGCGGTAATCTCTCGTTTTTTCATGTCAACCGGCTGCTCCGCAGAATCAACCACCTGTGTTGGCAAAGATCGGGGCCACCGCCAGAGGTGTCTGAAGAGCCATGCCCAAAGGTTTGTCTCAACGTTTGCCACAGTAAATGCCCCGCGGACATTTCGCCATCTTTCGCGGGGCTTCAAGCTTCGCTGGGGGCGTGTAGCACGAACCCGTCGCAAAAGATGCATTGCTACCGGCACACGGAGAAACCGGGCAATGGTCTCAGCCAGGACTTCCGGGCTGTTGATGCCGCGCTGACGGCGTTGCCGAGGGACCATGGGAATTGGCACCACGCAATCAACGGTCAGCTTGCGGAGTTGCGCGCTTCGTTCACAACAGAAAAGCCGTGCCATACAGTGGGCCAACCGTTCTCCGCTGGCATGTTTCATTCTCAGCACAACATCTTGCAGCGGTCCTATGTAAGGTCCCAACGAAACCACGCCACTGAATGCAAATCGTTCCCGGCGGCACCACGAGCAGCCATCGGCGGATGGCGGATCAGCCTCGGCCCGGCCACCGCACCTGGGACAACTGACCCAGCCGGCAAAGGATAGGAGGGCCAGACAGTGAGGACAGAGAAAATTGCTCACCCCCGGTTCCGGCGGTTGACCGCCAAGCCAAAGCATTTCGTATGCCCGATCGCAAGGCTGCTGCGCTCGGCCACGAAGGAGTGTCTCCCATTCCGCCAAACCCTGCTCAATCCCGACAAGATTTCCACAGACCACACACTGTGGCGGAAAGACAAGATCGAGCCAGCCCGTCCCGATTGTCCCCAAGATCGGTGTCCTCATCCGGCTGCTCCAATGATGTCAAACCGCATTTTGTTGGCGAAAATGGATTCTAATTACCACAGATCGCCCACATTGCCACAAGAAATCGGCGATTTTCCCGCCCATCCGGTCTATTACCGGAAGACATTGTAAAAACCCGTCTGGACCTATTTGCCGCCGTGGCTTGTTGCTTTGATCAACTGCGGGCCTTGGCCATCATTTCTTCCCAGACCTTTCGCTGTTCGATCAATGCAGCGACGCGGTCCGGAGGATTGGTCCGGCACTCCAGAAGGATCCAACCCTTATAGTTGTTTTGCACTAATAGCTCAAACAGTTTTTGGTAAGGATAATCCCCGATGTTCAATTCCCGCACATGGACAGTGTCTGCCAACCGATGTTTGACGAGATTAAAGTTGAATTCAAGCCCCTCGCCCTGGAGATCTTCTGCGTTGGAGTTCCAGCAGAGACCGACATTGGGATGCGTTGCTATGTCCATGATCTTTCGCATGATGGGTAGCGGAGAGCACTGCCCGTGAACTTCCAATCGCAGCCTTTGCCCGTAATCCGCGGCGAAAGCCGCCAGTTCGTTGAGGGCCTTGCCGATCTGTTCGATCGTCTTTTCCTGCGGGACGTCTTTCGGCAAATCATTGGGCTTGACCTTCACGCCAAGGCCGCCGATGTCGTGGCTTAACTTGATAAAAGCCTTAGTTCGCTCAATCGCGCGCTTGAGTTGATCAGGATTGGGATAATGGAAGGCTTCATTGCTACCCAGACCGACCGCAACCACCGGACTATCGGCAAAACGCTTCTTAACTTCGGCGCGTTTTTCTGGACCGATTTCCGGCTCGACACCGTGGGCATGCTCCGTACGGAGTTCGACGCCCTCCATACCCGTCTTTTCGCAATTGGCAATCAATGTTGGCAAATCCCAATCGCGTCCCCAGAGGTATGTCACCAATCCCAGGCGAATGGGCTTTTCTGTGGCCTCTGCGGACAGGCCATTTGCCCAGGTCAACTGCCTCGTTGCCAATCCAATGCCCAGGGCCATTCCACCAGAAATAATTTCCCGCCTTGTGAGTTGCGTCATGGTGTGAACCTCCTCAAATCGTGTGACATTGTGCCAGACAATCGTTAGGATATTGTACACAGAGTTCATTTGGGAGTCGTGTGGCCCCAGCACGCGTCCCTTAACTCCAATGACCATGGTTATTGATTGTAAGCCAGACGAGAGGGAGGAACCTTATGGATCACGGTAACAGATGTCGCTTTGCGTTCAGGGCGCCCCTTGCCAATGGCGCGATCGTATCAGACCCTGTTCCAGGCATGGTGCTGATTGCTCTGAGTTTTTGTCTGTGTGGGCTGTTTCTGTTCAAGGCAACGCTGGCTGCGGAAAGGGCGAACCTCATCGAGCGCCAGGTGATCCTTGTGCGAAATGACACTCAATTGCGGCAGGTTCTTCGTTCGGTATCACCGGGGGTTACGATTCGCATCCAGGGCGGACAATACCCCGGCAACGTTTGGATCCAGAATCTGCACGGAAAAGCCGATGCCCCGATTGTCATCGAAGCTGCGGATCCGCAAGATCCCCCGGTCTTCGTTGGCGGAGATGGTGGCTGGCAGATTTCCGACGGAAGTCACTTCGTTCTGCGTCATCTGCGATTTCGCGGCCAAAAAGTCAATGGGCTGAACATCGACGATGGCGGCAGTTTCGACACGCCGACGCATCACATTCGTTTGGAATACATCGTCGTCGAGGATGTCGGCCCCAAGGGCAACTTTGACGGAATCAAACTCTCCGGTGTCACCGATTTCGTCATCAAGAACTGTCGAATTGAAGGCTGGGGAGGCCAGGCGATCGACATGGTTGGCTGCCACCGCGGTCTGATCGAACAATGCACGTTCCGGGGTAAAGAGGGTTTTTCACAAGATACCGGCCCCCAGGCCAAAGGTGGTTCCAGCGAGATCACGATCCGGCGTTGCCTCTTTGTCGATGCTGCCCAACGTTCGGTGCAATTAGGCGGTTCAACCGGATTGGCCTTTTTCCGTCCCAGGGGCGTTCTCTACGAAGCCAAGGACCTCATCGTCGAAGATTGCGTTTTCGTCGGTGGGGATGCGGCCGTTTCCTTTGTTGGCATTGATGGCTCAGTCTTTCGACATAACACCATCATTCGCCCGAAATTGTGGGTTGCGAGGATTCTTCAAGAGACCCGCGAACCCGGTTTTGTCCCTTCCCGAAACGGCGTATTCGAAAGAAATCTGATTGTGTTTCGCTCGGACTTGCGGGATTTTGTGAATGTCGGTCCAGCCACGGCGCCGGAGACATTCCGTTTCGCCGAGAATTGGTGGTACTGTGAGGATCGACCGGCGGCTTCCAAGCCTCGGTTACCCGTAGGCGAAACAGGGGGCATATTCGGTCAAGACCCGCAATTGAGACAAACCCCGGATGGTTGGTGGGAAGCGGAGAATCCTGCCGCCCGGCCTTACGGCGCAGGATCCCGTGCTTTGTCGGAAGGTTGAATGACGGTACCCGCTCCTGAGACAGGTCCGTTTTCGGGCAAGCCCATGGACTTCCGGATGATCGGTCCCAACAAAGGATGATTGAGGAGTCGCAGATCCTTTTCATCGGCAATTTGTCGGAGGTCATCTCTGGCTCGGAAAAAGGCATCGACAACCACCGGGTCCCATTGGCGACCGGCTCCGGCACGGATGATGTCATCAATTTTGTCATTCGGCATCCGCGTTCGATAGGGACGATCACTTGCCATGGCGTCGTAGGCATCGGCCACAGCGATAATCCGGGCGATTTCCGGGATGGCCTCGCCAGCCAGCTTTTCCGGGTAGCCGTTGCCGTTCCAGGCTTCGTGATGATGCAAGACCACCCTGTTGATGTCTTCCAGTTGCTTAAGTCCCGAAAGGATCCGAAAACCGGTTTTGACGTGAGTCTTGATCAATTCGAATTCTTGATCTGTCAACTTACCGGGTTTCTGCAAGACCGCATCGTGAACACCGATCTTGCCAATATCGTGGAGAAGCCCAGCCAGATAAACTCGTGACAGCGTCTCCGAAGGATAGCCAAGTTCCTGTGCGAGTCGGACGGCAATTCGGGCAACGCGGTCGCTGTGACCGCAGGTGTATGGGTCCTTGGCGTCAATGGCTGAGGTCAAGGCTTTTACCACCCCGGCCAACAGTTCAGCTTGCTGGCGGTAAAGGTCGATGTTGCCACTGTGCACACCGATAATCGTTGCTACGGAATGGAGCAGATTGGCCTCCATGCTGCCAAACTGTTCCCCTCGGGCATGATTCACCGCGGCGAGGTAACCGAACAAGTTTTCCCCCTCAAGGACGGGGACCGCGATGAGGTTCCGCAACGGAACACTGGCAAACACAAGGGGTTGTTCAGAAAAGTTCTTGACGACGGGGTCCTTGGCAGAACGGACCTGGAATTGATCGGCCAAGGCGAGAAACGTGTCCGTCCCAAATGGAAAATCGCCGGCCGTGAGTAAGACCGGTTTTGTCCGGACGTTCCCAAGGAAATTGTCGTTCTGCTCAGCAACCGGAAGCAGGATGAGGCCAATTCCTTCGGCGGGCACAATCTCCAATAACCACTGTAAAGCAGTACGGGCAAGCTCTTCGTCGGTCTTGGACAGCCGCAAATCCCGGGTCAAACGATGGAGAAGACTGATCTCCTCATAAACGGCGGCCATATGGACCGACATCTCCTCCATCTGTTTTTCGAGTAAGCTTGTCCGACTCACATGCTGCATATGTTTTAAGGTGGCCTCAGCGACCCGAAATAGTGCCTCCGGTTGCCAGGGGACTTGCCGAACTGCCCATGCACTGAGCGATGTTTGATTCCCCGCGAGACTCCGCGACTGAAGGGAAAGGTCCTCGTCTGGGGCGACAAACCGGGAAACAAAGGCGCCAACCGCCACCCGTTCATCATCCCCTTCATGATAGGGGATGGCCAGAAACAGAAACGGTTCCTCCTCCCAAATCATCTCAGGCTGTCGGCGGTCTGAGACCACGCGACACAGGACGCCAAAAAGCTCCCAATCGATTGGCAATTCGGGATGGCCGACGAGCAGTTGCCCGGAAACGCCGTCAAAAATCGCAAAACTAGTGCCGAAGGTCTCCTCGAACAGCCGAGCATGCACTCGGACGGAGGATCGAGGCGTTTTTCCGTGCTCGCGGGGGGCTTCTCCCTCATTTTGATGGAGAAGGCTTTGTGGTGACCGGAGGTCAACCCAATCAGACGATGACATGTCGGTGAGTGACGCCATGGCAGATACTCACATGCGCGAGTTAAGTTTTGAAGCTGATACCACTTGGAGATCTCGGCCGCGCAATTCTCACGAAGTATCGGCGGTTCCCTAGGGAAACTCTAGGACACTTTTGCTGAAGAATCAAAAAAGATACGTAAGCTGAATGGGATGTGCAGACCCAGATCTCTGAGAAGATTAGGAGTTCTTGACAAAATAAGCCGCGTCCCAGGTCATTCCATGATCGAGACGCGGCCGCTTCCGGGAGGGACAAAGGGAACGGGGATTTCGGAATGTCCTAATTGTGCATTCTTTACCGGAATTGCTCAGCTAGCAGGAATCGTGCCAACTTTCGCATTTTTCCCTACACAAACAAACCAAAACTTTCGCGAATGGCATGTTTTTCCAGTGTAGTTTGTGGCGATCTTGCTCGCTGTCAATTACGCCTAATACAAATGTTTAAATTATCATATGCCACGACTTCTTCAATCGTCAAGGGCAGAATCATGACCTATTTGCTTAACATTTTGCAGCAAGAGTCTGATTAGTAACCGCCGAAGGTAGTGTTACGTGTCGTTGAGGAGCGGGTCCACCCCCTCGGAGGGACCTGCCTGTCAGGTCCGAGTTTCGGAGGGACGCGCTTGTCGCGTCCGCCGCACAGGGTTGGATTATCTATTCCGCTTCGTCGGGCATGACAAGCATGCCCCTCCGATTGTCCTGTCGAAGGGACCTGCTTGTCAGGTCCGCTTGGAGGGACGCGCTCGTCACGTTCGCGTTTTGGAGGGACCTGCTTGTCAGGTCCGCTGCGCCAGGTGCGAGAATCCATCCCAATTCGGCGGGCACGACGAGCGTGCCCCTCCGAGTCCGCCTCTCGGAGTCCGCTGCACTCGAAGACGGCATATGACGCAAAAGGCCGGTCGCCTATTGCCTCACCTATGTCTTATCCCAGAGAATAATCATTGTCCTTCGTTGCGATCCTCAATTGAGTTGACGCCGTGATGCATTGCCCAGACCAGGGATCGGCCTTTATCCGCTGTTTTCGTGCTTTCTTTATTTGGAGATAACAACCATGGTAAAGATTGTGGACCTGACTCTGCCGATGGTGGATGGTGGTCCAAGTTACCCTAAGGATCCGCAATTGCGTCTAAAAGATTTCCGCAAGTTGCCCGAGGACGGATGCAATGTCACGGAGATCACGATGGGAACCCACCAGGGGACGCATCTCGATGCCCCATTTCATTTCCTTCAAGACGGGAAGTCGCTGGATCAGATTCCTCTCGAGCGTTTTTACGGCCCCGCAGTTCTGGTTGACCTGGCCCCTGGGGGCGAATTGCCGCCGAAAACGCCCATCACACCGGATATGCTTCAGCCTTTTGCGAAGCTCTTTCGAGAGGGACAGCGTGTGATTTGCCGGACAGGTTGGTATCGTCATTTCGGTCAGCCGAATTATTTCACAGACCTGCCGTCGCTTACGGCGGAGGCTGCGCGGTGGATTGCTGCCCGACGGATCAGCCTCCTTGGAATTGATATGCCAACGCCCAGCAAGATCGCCGGTCGCGAATGCCATGAAGTCCTGCTCGGTCCGGGGACGGAGATCGTCTTGGTCGAGGGCTTAACGAACCTCCACGAACTTCCTCAAGAGTTCATCTTTGCTGGTTTTCCGCTCAATTTGCCGGGGCGTGATGGGTCGCCTATTCGGGCTGTTGCCATTATCGAGTAGTATCGACGGGGCACGTGTGTTGTGCTCGTGTCGGAGGGGCATGCTTGTCGTTCCCACGGAAATGGGATGGATTGTCAAACGGTGTTCGGCGGACGCGACGAGCGCGTCCCTCCGATTTTTGTTTTCGGAGGGGCCGTCAGTCGGAGGGACCCGCTTGTCGGGTCCGCGGCGCAACGTTGGAATATCCATTTCACCTCGGTAGGGACGACAAATGTGCCCCTCCGAGACGTGAAACGTCGTCTTGCAAGCAGGTCGAGTCGGCCTTGACTGTCCGGTGGTGTTTTCGTCATTGGTTCACACTGGTAACTGGCAATGGTGGCGCAATGAACCTGGAAGGTCGTCATTACGAAGAATCCGATTATCGCGCAAGTGTACCAGCAACGTTGGCAGGCGTTTTCATCCCGGGAACGTTGATCGAAGTCCTTCGGCCGTTGAAATCCCCGGGAATGTTCCGTCATGTTCTTTTCGATTTCGACGGCACGTTAAGCCTGATTCGCGAGGGCTGGCCCGAAGTCATGATCCCAATGATGGTGGAATGTCTCCAGGAAACGGGGACAGAGGAAACCGCCGAGGAACTGGAACGCCTTGTGCGAAGTTTTGTCATGGAATTGACGGGGAAGCAGACGATTTATCAAATGATTCGTCTGACAGAAGAAATTGCTCGGCGAGGTGGAAAACCGCTCGACCCGACAGAGTACAAGCGCATGTACCATGATCGTCTCATGGCCCGCATCGCCGACCGCCGAGAGGGTTTGCGGACGGGCCGGATTAGACCTGAAGACATGCTCGTTCCGGGGACGATTCCTCTCCTGGAAGAACTGCAACGACGGAATGTGGAACTCTATCTGGCAAGTGGAACAGACGAAATTTACGTTCGAGAGGAAGCAGGACTTCTGGGACTCGATCGCTATTTTGGCAATCACATTTACGGCGCCATCGACGACTACAAACGATTCTCCAAGGCCATGGTGATCGAACAGATTTTGGCAACTCACCGAATCCCCGGGGACCTCCTCCTGGGGTTTGGCGATGGTTATGTTGAGATTCAGAACGTCAAAGATGTCGGTGGCATTGCCGTGGCCGTTGCCAGTGATGAATCTCAACGGAGTGGCCGACCGGATCCGTGGAAGCGCGAACGACTTGTGGGTGTTGGGGCCGACATTGTCGTTCCCGACTACCGGGATTGGCAAACTTTGATAGCCTATCTGTGGGGAGAGGTTACGATACCAAACTGTTAGCAGCAGATGGGTGTTGTCGAAACGAAAGGATCGATCCAGATTTGACCGGTAGATCGCAATATGAGTTATCCTCAGTTTGACCGATCGCGGTTGTGTTTGCGGCCTTTATCGGAGAGGATCCACGACATCGACCGGAGCATCATGCTCGATCCGAAGACGGTAACGTCGTCTTTTGAGGATCCTGCGATCCCGGCACTGGCCGAACGAATCCTTGAAGCCCGCAAACGCAGGGCCGCCGTCATTGCCTTTTGTGGTGCTCACGTTCTGAGAAAGGGGAACGGACCGCTCTTGATTGATCTCATGGAAAAGGGGCTTCTGACTCATCTGGCCCTTAACGGTGCCGGGGCCATCCACGATTTTGAACTGGCCATGATCGGTGCGACATGCGAAAGCGTGGCCCGGTATATCCGAACTGGTGAATTCGGTTTGTGGCAAGAAACAGGCCGAATCAACGATGTCGCCGTAACCGCCGCAAGAGAGAACCTGGGATTGGGTGAGGCCCTTGGCCGAACAATCGAGATCGAAGAGCTTCCGTATCGACAGACAAGTGTTCTTGCAGCCGGCTACCGTCTTCGCGTTCCTGTCACCGTACATGTCGCCATTGGTCAAGATATTGTCCATGAACATCCCAATTTCGATCCTGCGGCAACCGGCCAGGCGACCTTCACGGACTTTCTGATCTTTGCCCACAGCGTTTCGAATTTGGAAGGCGGGGTTTATCTGAACGTCGGCTCGGCGGTGGCTGGTCCTGAGGTGTATCTCAAGGCCCTCAGTATGGCCCGGAATCTCGCCCGGCAGAAAAACCGCAGCATATGCCACCTGACGACGGCCGTTTTCGATCTGCTCACAATCGGAGAAGATTGGTCTCACGAGGCCCCGAAGACAGACCCCCGTTATTACTACCGGCCGTTCAAGACCGTCCTCGTCCGTACTGTTGCCGATGGGGGAACCAGCTTTTACATTCAGGGAGATCACCGCGAGACGATACCGGCCCTCTATCGAGCTGTGATGAACCTATGGGAAAAGCAAAGGACGTAATGTGAATAAACCAAATAGCAGACAAGGCCATTTCGCAAGGACAAAGACGTAGCAACAATGGAACGATTCGCGGGAATGACAATCGATCGTCTAGACGAGATCATCTCTCGCTTCAAAAACCTTCGAATCGCCGTCGTGGGTGATTTCTTTCTGGATAAGTACCTCGATGTTGATCCCCGACTGGCGGAGACGAGCCTTGAGACAGGCAAAATTGCCCATCAGGTCGTGCAAGTTCGCCACAGCCCGGGAGCTGCCGGGACTGTGGTTTGTAACCTGGTAGCACTGGGAGTCGGCACCATTGAGTGTGTGGGATTGATCGGCGACGATGGCGAGGGCTATGAGCTTCGGAAGGATTTGATCAGTCTCGGATGTGGGATTGACCATCTGCATGTGTGTTCCACCCGTTTGACACCGACTTATCTCAAGCCGCGCGATCTTACGGATCCATCTCTGGCAGGGGAGCATTCGCGTTATGATTTCAAGAATCGCTCCCAGACCCCGAACGACCTCCGTGAAAAGATGACGGCGTCTTTGAGGGCGCTTTTGCCCCGCCTTAATGCCGTGATTGTGCTGGATCAGGTGGAGGAAGAAGATTGCGGCGTCGTTACAGGGAG
>Ga0068707_1001595_pt1 | contig 15895 bp, 16 predicted proteins | sample YNPNPMetaG_FD_66600 | JGI IMG/M metagenome (GOLD analysis project Ga0068707, IMG submission 66600) | Anoxygenic and chlorotrophic microbial mat microbial communities from Yellowstone National Park, USA - YNP NP MetaG | ecosystem: Environmental > Aquatic > Thermal springs > Hot (42-90C) >...
CTGCAGAAATGGCGGCTGAAACTGGACTTTGAAGCCGATGCCGTGATCATAGACCCCCGCGTCACCCATCTCCGCCTGCTTTAGTTACGGCGAGCATAGCCGGGCCGGATATTCACCCTGCGCAGCAAGTTGGCGTTAGTGACTACGCTCACCGAACTGGTGGCCATGGCGATCTCGGCCAGCACGGGGTGCATCATCCCCAGGATGGCCAGCGGGATCATGACCACGTTGTAGAAGAAGGCCCAGAAAAGGCCCTGGATCACTTTGTTGAAGGTAGCCCGCGAAAGCCTGACGGCGCTGACGACGCCGGAAAGGTCGCCGCGCACCAGGGTGATGTCGGCAGCTTCGATGGCGATGTCCGTCCCGGTGCCGATGGCGATGCCCACGTCAGCCTGGGTCAGGGCCGGGGCATCGTTGATGCCGTCGCCCACCATGGCCACCAGGCCATCTGTCTCCTCTTGCAGCCGTTGCACTTCGCGCAGTTTGTCCTCGGGCAGCACCTCGGCCAGCACGTGGTCTATCCCCACCTGACGGGCGATGGCCTGGGCCGTGCGCTGGTTGTCGCCGGTGATCATGGCCGTCTGCAGGCCCAATGCCCGCAGCTCACGGACGGCGGCCACAGCGTCGTCTTTGAGGGTGTCGGCCACAGCCAGCAGGCCCAGCAACTCCCCATCCACCGCGACCAGCATGGCCGTCTTGCCCTCGTCCTCCAGGCGGCGCATCTCGTCCTCCATTGCCGCCACAGCCACGCCATGCTCCTCCAGCAGCGCCCGGCTGCCCACCAGCACACTTTTGCCCTCCACTATGCCCCGCACACCTTTGCCGCGCACCGCCTCAAAGTCACGCAGCTCGCCCAGCTTCAACCCCTGCTCCTCAGCTTTGCGGACGATTGCCTTGCCCAGTGGGTGCTCGCTCCCCACCTCTACAGAGGCTGCCCAACGCAACAACTCGTCATGTGAGATTTGGGATTTGAGATTTGAGATTTGGGATTTGAGATTTGGGATTTGAGATTTGAGATTTGGGATTTGAGATTTGGGATTTGAGATTTGATCCGTCACCTCGGGCTTGCCTTTGGTCAGAGTCCCTGTTTTGTCAAAGACCACCATCCGCACGTCGCGCATGGCCTGGATGGCCTCGCCGGAGCGGATCAGGATGCCGTTCTCGGCCCCCATGCCGCTGCCGACCATCAACGCTGTAGGCGTGGCCAGTCCCAGGGCACAGGGGCAGGCGATGACCAGCACCGAGACGGTGGTGATCAAGGCCAGGGTGAACGGGTTCAGGCTGGGGTCCACCCAGGGCAAGAAACGGCTGGCCCATACGGCGATGGGATGCAGCGCGTTGGGGAACAGGAACCAGGCCAGGAAGGTCAGCAAGGCAATGCCGATAACGATGGGCACAAACACAGCCGTCACCCGGTCGGCAAAGGCCTGGATGGGCACTTTGGTGCCCTGGGCCTCTTCGACCATACGTACCACCTGGGCCAGGAAGGTGTCCTTGCCCACGCGGGTAGCCTGCACCTTGAGCAGGCCGTCCTGGTTGACGGTGGCACCGATGACCTCATCGCCAGGGTGCTTGTTGACCGGCATGGACTCGCCTGTGGCCATGGACTCGTCCACGGCGCTCTCCCCTTCGACCACGACCCCGTCGGTGGGGATCTTTTCGCCGGGGCGGATGACCATCACGTCGCCTGGCTGCACCTCGTCAATGGACACCTCTTTTTCGGTTCCATCTACTAAGATGCGGGCTGTTTTGGCTCCCAGTTCCAGCAGCTTGCGGATAGCCTGCGAGGCGCGGCCCCTGGCGCTGGCCTCTACGTAGCGGCCAGTCAGGTGGAAGGCCATGATCATGGCGGCCACGCCAGCGTAAGAGGGGATGGGGGCGAAGAAAGCAGCAATGCCGGTGAGGAAGGAGGCCCCGGTACCCATAGCGATCAGGGCGTCCATATTGGGTGCGCCGTGCATCGTCGAGCGCCAGGCCGCCACGTAGGTTTGTCGCCCGACCCAGAAAAGGACCGGCACAGCCAGGAGCAGCGTGCCCAGATTGAAAACGGTCATATCGGGCCAGGCCATACCGAACAACATCTCCGGCAGCATCCACAGGATGATGGGGACAGTAAAAGCCCAGGCCAGGACCATCCGTCGCCGGGCATCCTGCATCTTGCGCACTTCGCGGGAAAGTTCCTCTTCTGCCCGCTCCTCCGCTGTAGGCAACACTTCGTAACCTGCATCAGCCACGGCGCGGCGGAAATCGGGCAGACCGGTCAGGGTGGGGATGTATTCCACGCTGGCCTTTTCGGTGGCCAGGTTGACGTTGACGCGCAACACGCCAGGGATCCTGGCCAGGGCCTCTTCAACGTGGGTCACGCAACTGGCGCAGGTCATCCCGCCGATGGGCAGGGACACCTTCTCGGTGGCCACGTCGTAGCCGGTCCCTTGCACTGCCTGGACCAGCGTGGTCAGCGGGACAGGGCTGTTGTCGAAGGTAACCGTGGCCTTCTCCGTGGCCAGGTTGACCTGGACCCCGGCCACTCCGGGCACCTGCTCAAGCCCATGGGTGACGTGAGCGACACAGGAAGCACACGTCATACCCTGAATGGGCAAGGTAACTTGCTTTGTTGACACAGGTTACTCCTTTCCGTTAGTGAACGGCCATTCCGTCACGCCGCACTCCGGACACGCCAGTTCACCATGCTGTACCCACGCCAGAGCTTCATCGGGCGCCATCAATTCATCCGCATCACTGGCCACATCCCATGCCTCGGGGGCTCCAAACCGATCCAGCACGAACACAGCCGACCGGGGCAGGTCAGTCAAAGCCACCATGCCAACATATTGTGACCGCACGCTTCCATCCACATCCGAGAGCACGGGGAAAGGCAATCCTAATGTTTCAGCGAGTTGTCTGGCCGTGGTCAGTGGTTCTGGGATCACTGCCAAAATCTCTGCCTGCCAGAAGCGATAGTCGTCATAGTGCTCGACAAAGCCCTGCAGTCGTTGCCGGCATCGCGGACATTCAGCACTGTGCGCGAAAAACAGCACGACTGGTTGTTGATGCCGATAGTCTCTTAAAGACAAATCCACACCAAGGCTCGAGGGCAATCGAAAGTCTGGAGCAGGCTGCTGCGGATTCAGTTTGACCATTCCTCCGTTCTCCCTTCCACCCGCTATGATCGTCCAGGCAAAGCAGGTGCACGGCATAGATGGTTCACTCACCGGTTATAAGACCTGGCCTCTCTCCCGGTCCGCCTCAAAGACGATCTCGAAAGCACAGGAGATCGCGCCGGTGGGACAGACCTCTTCGCACAGGTGATTACAGTCCAGGGTCCCGGCGCAGGTTGGTGTGTGGGGACAAGACTCCGGGCAGGTGAAGACCAGCTTCTGTTCCCTCAGCTCTATGGCATGGCAGGGGCAGGCTTCCACGCATAGCCCACAGAGCGTGCAACGAGTCTCGTCAACCTGAGGCAGCGGCCACGTATTTTTCATGCCCATCTCCTGATTACAACGGCTACTCACGTTCATTATACCCCCAGAGTAGCCGTTTGTCTGCGACAAAAGTCGCATTTTATCCCTGCATCATTGCTTCGCGTTCCAGCCCGGCCCGGTCTGTCACCACAAGCCGCCCGTGCTCCCGGCGGATCAGGCCGTCTTCGGCAAAAGCCCGCAGCGTGCGTCCCACCACGTCGCGCACGGTGCCAATCTGGGCCGCGATCTCCTCCTGCGTCCAGCGTTTGGGCGGTTGCGCGCCATCGGCCTGGGCCAGCAGGAAGCGCGCCAGCCGGGTACGTACCGTGTGCAGGGCCAGATCTTCCACCATGTCACTCAGGCGTCGCACTTCAGCCGCCAGGCGCTCCATGACGGCCATCGCTACCCCATGGTGGTGGCGCAGGATCCGCCGGAAACGCTCGCAAGGGATGGTGTAGAGCGTCACTTCTGTCACAGCGTCCACAGCAGCCAGATTGGGTCTGCCGTCAAGAGCGGGGACCAGGTTAAAAGGCTCACCGGGTCCGAGATAAGCCAGTATGTGCTCGCGGCCTTCGGGTGACAGCTTGTGGGTCCGCACCACGCCCTGGGCAACAAAATACACCGCCTGGCAGGGTTCACCTTGCAACAGGACTACCTGGCCAGGCGAAAAAGTGTGCTCGATGATGTGAGGCACAATCTCTGACAGGACGTCGTTGTCGAGGCCGGAGAAGAACGAGAGCCTGGATAGGGCCTGAACCGTGACGGTCATCTCGCCACCTGGCTGTGGAAAAGTCCACGTATTTGTTTACCGCGTCGTAACGACCTACCCGGCCGCCCGCCGCCGTGCGCTGATTGGAAATCAGCCTCCCTGGGCACTGCGCCGGGCGTCGGCCTGCGCCGACGCCCCCCGGTCGGAAGGCCGACCAGAGGCCGGAGGCCCAAAGCGGGGTACGGGCGAGGCGCTGCCTCGCCCGTACTCCGCCTTACGTTGACGGTCTCGAAAATCGTCCGAGTGGGCTACTCCGCCACTTCTGCAATGCCCACACCATCCACAAACGCCGACATAGCCGCTGCCAGGTTTGTATCGCCTGCCTCTGAGCGTCAGGATCTGGCGGGTGAGGCGTGTAACTGGCCTGCACGTAAAGGTGGATCAGCCATTGCACTTCCGGGATGGCCGGGGCCAGAGCTGTATTCCAACACTTCCCTCGCGCCAGCCTGGCAAAATACCTGGCAAAGGACCTGGCAAACTCGTAAGGTGTATCCCCCTCTCGCATCGGCACACCCAGCCGCCGCCCGTGACGTTGGAGGCGTCGGTAGAGGGTCGCCACAGTTGCTACCGGTGGGATGAGGCGCAGCCGCCAGCTATCAACGATCGGCCAGACGAGGCCCACCAACGTGGCTGCTGCCAGAGCGCCCCACATTCCCATCCCCAAGAACTGAGTCACCCTGCTTCCTGTTTCCGACGGCGGTTCCTGGGGCCTGAGCGGCTCTTCTGGCTCAGGCCATTCTATCAGGCTGGGCTCGGCCGGACGCTCGATGGGTGGGCGGCCGGCAGTGGGCTCAAACTCCACCCACCCGTAGCCAGGGAAATAGATTTCGACCCAGGTGTGGGCATCGGCCTGGGTAACGATGAAGCGAGCCCTGTCCGCATCGTAGGTCCCACTGGCGTAGCCAACCACCAGTCGGGCCGGCAGGCCGGCCGCCCGGGCCAGCACAGCCATGGCTGTGGCGAAGTAGTCACAATGCCCTCGTTTCAAATCGAAGAGAAAGTAGTCGGCCGCATCCCGACCGAACGGGGGCAGATGCACGTCCAGGGTGTAGGAAAAAGTCCGCAGGTAGGACTCAATGGCCACGGCCTGGTCGTAGGGGGTGGGCTCAGTGGCCGTCAGGTCGCGTGCCAGCGCCAGCACCCGGTCGGGAACCTGGTCGGGCAGGGCCAGGTAGCGCTGGCGGATCCACTCCGGATAGTTGCTCCCTGCCGCACGTAACTGTTTCTCACTGACGACAGGTACCAATGAGTCGGCCTGATAGGAGAGCGGCCTGGAAATCCGCCCGGTGAGAGACGCGCCAAAGGCATCTTCTGCCGAGCGCCAGGCTATGCCGAACTCCTGATCGGCTGTGATCAGGGTACCCGCCACGTGGAGCACCCCCGTCGGGTCGCCGATGACCTGGACCTTCTGCCGCACCACTCGATGAAAGGGCCTGTCCCGGGCGACGGCCGGCTGGCCCGCTTCGTATTTCACCATCTCCGTCTGGCTGGTGGTCCAGCCACGACCGGTATAGCTATCGTAGGTGATGCTCCGCCAGTAATAGCGCCACGCTGGCTCCTCCAGTCTCAGCATACGGCGCTCAAAGGGTGTCATCCGCGACGGATCCAGATCGAGTCCCAGGTCACTGGTGCGAATGATCATCACCACCTGCGGCGATAGTTGTGGCTTTAAGCCGACGGTGTGAAGGCGCGGCATACCGCTGACCTGCGCCGGGCCAGGGGCTTTCTTCTCCAGGTCAGGTTGTGTTTCCAGACCCAGCGATTTGGCGACCGGCCTGGTTTCTCCTGCCTGTTCCGCAGTCAGTTTTTGCAGGGATTCGACGATCTGGCGTACAGAGATAGAGGGTATCAGAGCTGCCGTGGTCACCAGGGCCAGGGAGAGGAAGGCCGCTGCCCGCGTCAGGTCCATCCACAGGTCGGAGGAAAAGTCAATTCTGATCGCCCGCCAGCGACGCTCACGGGCATCGTGCTGAACCATGGCCATCAGCAGCAAGGTCACGCCCAGCAGAGCCAACAGGATAGTGGGCCTGGCTCTCGTGTAGGCGAGGGTCGTGACCAACAGTGCGCCGGCCGGGGCTATGCCCGGCAAGGGCTGGTGGCGGCGCACTGTCCAGCCGGCCCAGAAGGCTACGGCCCACATGGCCAGAGCCCATAACAGAGCTGCGGCCACCGGATCAAAAGCAGGACGACCAGCCATGAACCCCAGCAGCCATTGGTACCCCCGATGGAGCAGGGTGTTTACGGCAGCCCATAGTTCCGCCAGGGTCTGCGAAACGGCTATCCAGTTCGGCGGCGGACCGGTCAGCTCCCATTGTCCCTTCTCTATCTTCCAACTCAGCAGCCAGCGCCCTATCTCCCAGAGCAGATTGATCAGTGCCTGTCCCACTGCCGTCAGCTTCCTGTCCAATCGCCCGACGCGTCCGAGAACCACTTCGATACCCAGCAAAGAGGCCGAGATGCCCGCCAGCCAGCCTGGCAGATGGAGGGCAGCCATCATCCAACCGGCCAGCACACCCAATATGGCAACAGTCAACAACAACCAGGTATCCAGGTCACGGACAGCCTGGGCCAGCCCGTGCGCCACGCTGCCCAGTGCCAGCAGGAGCAGCGCCAATAAGAACAGGGTTCGTGGCTCCAGCCGGAGGGTGATCCTGTGGGACGGCTGTCCCCTGTCCGCACCCATTATGAGAGCACCTCCCATCCTCTCTCACGGGGTTGGCGAGCCAACCCGGCGCGTCTGGTTCCCGGAACTCGCCTGCTCCCAGGCTCTGGCTGGCCGAGAGATGCTACTGGCCGGTCCAGCAGGTCACGGGTGATGACGTAGTGGGCCACTCCCAGGTCAACGAGCAAAGCCCTCGTTACACTCCAGTTGCCCCTTCCGCCAAAGGAAGCGGGGTCGAGCAACAACACGGTAGGGATGGCTCCACGCCGCAGGAGGGGCATAAGGGCTTCGACCCAGGTGGTATCCACGTCAGGCGTAATGATGACCAGGCTGGTGTGTGGTTCCAATGCGGGCCGCATACCTGTCAGCAACTCAGCCAGGGGGCGCGAGCCAAGGGAAATCAGCGCCAGCGAGCGTAAAACCTCCCAGCGCTGGCCTTCTCCTCCTTGTGGCGGAAGCCACACCAGTTGCTGGCCCTGTGCTGCCAGCCCCACCGCCTGCCCCGAGCGCAGACCGCGGTCGGCCAGCGAGGCAGCCAGGATCACGGCGTGCTCCTCGGTCGCATCCTGGCCCTGCCCCGCCTGAACGTAGCGGTTCATATCCAGCAAGATCCACCAATTGCTGGCCGGGGTGCTGTCAAAGACTCGTACGAAAAGGGAGTCACGGTGGGCAGAGGTGCGCCAGTGGATCCAGCGCAGGCTATCTTCAGGGTGGTATTCCCGTACGCTGACGGCGCTGACCGAGGGCTCGAGGGCATTGGCCCGGGAGCGCCCTTCTCCAACCCGGCCGCCCGGCGCTACCTCGATGGCCGGCAGGGGGACGATAGGCGGCAAAACTATGAGGGGGAGGGAAGCCGGGTAATGCAGGGTGACCGTATACAACCCAAAGGGGTCGCCGGTCCGCACGGTAGTCGGGCCGAGGGTGAAAAGGCCACGGTGAGTACAAACGGCCTCCCGGTGCCATTTGATCGAGTGCTGACCACCCACGCTTATCCCCCGGCTGGCAGGGTAGTTGGGTAGGGTAGAATGGTCCACGACCTCGACCCAAAGGGCAGGCAGTTGGCCATCGTTGGTGAGGGTGAAGCGCTCCACTATCTTGTCGCCCACCTGGGCCCAGCCAAAGCGCATCTCGCGGGTGAGACGCAGTCTGCGCGCCAGGGACCGTGCCCACAGGTGGCTGACCAGCCACGCTCCGCCCAGCCCCACCAGCAGAATCCGCCAGCCCCGATAGGGTGTGACCAGTTGCAGCATCAGTAGCAGGCCGATCAGGGCTGGCAGGAACCACGATTGAAGTTGCCATTGGGGCTTAGGTATTTGCTTCATCTAAGCGATCCCCCTGAACTCAATCCCAATTTTGAGCGCACAAACTTGCGGATCTCTTTCATTGCCATCACTGCCTCTCGCGCTTCTTCGACCGTAGCCTCAAGACCTGGATAGCGAATGTCAATCCCATATGGATTGAGTGTGGCCAGGCTGCCATGAATCAATCGAACATCAGGATCCACTTGTGTGACTAATTCTTCAAGTTGAACCAGGTCGTGTATTTTGGGAAAGTCAAGCCGATGCCGAACCAGTAACGCCTTCAGATATTTCTCGGCGCACTGCTGGCATTGATTGCAAACGACATCAGGCACAGGCCTGCTGCGGCGACGTGCCAACGTGAGCGCGCTAATGTAATTGTCTTCTGCTTTTTTGATCCACTCCTCAACCGCTTGGGCGTTCATAGAGCACTTTGCCTTTCGTCATAATTTCACGGAAAAAGCTGTCGCCCAACGCGATGCGTTCTGCCACCTCCGCCGGCGTGCGAACAATAATGTCCACCGGAAAGGGGCGAGGGTAAAGGATTTCTGATATCTGTACCGAGCGGGCGTGAACGCTCTGCTCACTGTCCATAATCACCAGCAAATCTACGTCGCTATCCAGGCTGGGTTGGCCGTAGGCGAACGAACCGAACAGGATGATTCTTTCGGGCTGGACTGCGTCCACAATCCTCTGGATAGCCTGGCGGATTTTTGCCTCGGTGATCGGCCACCAATAATAAGTGCGCGGGACATCGGGCGCAATTTTGTGCCGATTCGGATTATGCTGTTCCATTGCCTCCACCTTACTTTCCGCTTCTGGGAATCCGATGGTATCATTCATGTTCGGATGAGTCTGGCAAAGCGGGCGCCAAACTCCTCGCCGTGCTTCAGGTCTTCCTCCGTCGGGCCGCCCATAAACTCGAAGGTGTCCACCAGTTCCCACTTCAGCGGCTCGATGATGCGCTCAAAGTCCCGCTGCGCGCCGCCGCTCCAGCCGTAACTGCCGAAGCGGGCGGCTTTCTTGTTGCGGATGCGCTTGTGGGCAGCTATGTCCAGCACCTGGGCTACCGGAGGGAAGAGGGAGCCTTCGTAGGTGGGCGCGCCCACCATCACCCCCCGCTGCGTCCACAGAGAAGGGAGAATGTAGCTGACATGAGTGTGGGCAGCGTCAAAGATGGTCAGCGGTACCCCTTCTCGGGAGATGCCCTGGGCCACGGCGTTCATCATCTTCTCGGTGTTGCCGTACATCGAGCCGTAGATCAGCGTGACGCCGACCTCGGTGGGGCCGGTGGCGTATTCGGCCCACTTTTTGTACAGGTCCACGATGAGCTGGGGGTTCCCACGCCAGAGGAGCCCATGAGAGGGGGCGATGATAGAGACCGGCACATCGGCCAGTTTCTCGATGGCCTTCAGTACCGGGCCGCTGAACAGGGCCACGATGTTGACGTAGTAGCGCAGCGCTTCCTGTTTGTAGAACTCGAGATTGACGCAATCGTCGTCAAAGATGGCGCCGCGCAGAGCTCCGTAGCCGCCGAAGGCATCGCACGAGAAGAGGATGCGCTCGCTGACCTCGTAGGTCATCATCGTCTCCGGCCAGTGGACAAAGGGGGTGGAAAAGAAACGCAGGGTGTGTTTTCCCAGCGAGAGGGTATCCCCATCCTGGACGACTTGCACGCCCTCGCTGATGCCGTAGAAGGATTCGAGCAGGGCGCGGGTCTTCTCGCTGCCCAGGATGATGACCTGTGGCGCCACCCGTCGCAGAGTACGCAACACTCCTGAATGGTCCGGCTCCATGTGGTTGATGATGACATAGTCCAACTGGGAGACGTTGGTAATCTGGTCAATCTGGTCGAAGAACTCGTCCGTCTTCAGGGCTTTGGTCAGGTCCACGATGGCCTTTTTCTCGTCTTTGATCAGGTAGGTGTTGTACGAGACCCCTTCCTGGGTGATGGGCCACAGCCCCTCAAAGAGGTCGGTCGTGCGGTCGTTGACGCCGATCCAGTAGATGTCGGGTTTGATCTCAATGGGTGGCATGGTCTCTCCTTGGGAAACGTGGAACGTAACGTGAAACGTAAGGCGTAAAACGGAAGGTGTGAAACGTAAAACGTGAAGGCTCACATCATTTTGGCCAGGCGGCGCAGGTGGTCCTTCTCTTCGAGGATAATGTCAGAGACAGCTCCCCGTTCCCTTTCGCTCACCATCTCACGCAGGTCATAGAAGAACAGCAGGGTGTCCTTCTCAAAGCCCATGGCCGCTCGCAGGGCTGTCTCCCGGTTCCTGGCCTGCCTGGCCAGCGTCAGGCTCTTATCCGGCCCGGCGAACAGGGCTTCGGCGAGGGCGACCTGGAGATAGGCCTGATACTCGTCGTACTCGATGTTGGACAGGTCAGGTTCTGGCTTCACCTCCTTCAGCATCTTCTGGAACACCTGGTAGTGTCCTCTTTCCTGGGCCGCCAGGTCCTCGAAGAGGGCCTTCACTTCAGGGTCGGCGCTCTTAGCCACCTCATTGTAAAAGACCTCTCCGTTCTTTTCGATCTCCAACGCCCATTTCAGGGCTTCGGCAGCAGTTAAAAAAGCCATTTTTTCCCTCCCTTCTCGGTTTGAAATGCGTCTGGGTCGCAACACTCATTATACTCCAAATCTATCAACAATGCCAGCAGTCGAGTCAATGACAGGACTTACGCAATGGATGGCATTTTCACCACAAAGACACGAAGGCACAACGTGTCTTGGTGCCTTTGTGGTAAGCCTGCCGGGTCAACTGCGTAACCCCTGAAATGAGGTTGCTGCGTCCGGTAAATACCAGGCGGAATTCCTCTACAAGCTCGCGAACCTTGCTTGTTTTCATTGTCTCTCCTCCGGTTTCTGTTCACCGTTATGAAATGCGAACCTGGCAGGTACACCCCATGACTCGACTCGATTGTAGCGGGGCTGGGTGGCGTTAAAGTGCACCCAGATGGGGGCCTGGTCCAGTTCCGGCTGTGCCTCAAAGAGGTGACGGTCGCCAAAGCGGAGGGCTTCCAGCACCAGCGGCAACTCTTGCCGGAAAATCGCGTCCCGCCAGCCGGCTGGGCCGACGACCAGCCCGCCACTGACGTGACAGTGGACGTGGAGGGCCGGGCCGTCCTCCTCCTCCCGCCACCCGGCCAGCACCTCGTCCCGCATCAGGCGGGTGTACCACCCCGATATTTGCCGGCGGTCATAGTCCGGGCCAATTGTCAGGAACAGGTCGCCAGTCGCGTCGGAGTGGGTCAGGGTGTAGCGGCGAGGAGTGACCGGCCCTTCCGGTGCTGCACCAGGCAAAAACCGGACGTGTAGTTTCTCAGGTTTCAGCCGGCTCATGCTTCCCCATCCAGAAGCGTTTCCAATCCCCGCCGCTGGTTTGCAGGGCGATCAGAGTGTACAGGCTGGCCGTGAAGAAGCCCAGGACCATCATGAGTACCACCCACACGACAGACCGGACGAGCGACTTTTCACGGTAGACGATCCAGCCAGAGAAGAGGATGAAACCGACGTACAGGTCCACCAGCGATACGATCCCCCAGGGCATGGAAAGGAGGATCTTGCCTTCCCCGTTGAAATCGCCTGCAGTGAAACCGTAGATAAGGATTCCCGTCATGGCCAGCAAGCCTGACAGGGCCACAAGTTTAGCAATTTTCATAGCAGTACCTCTTTGATTTCCCCGCCGATGCCAGGCAGGTCAGCGGTGATGAAGGGCAACGGTTGGGTCATAGTTGTGACCGCAGCAGTGCGCCTCGAACGGATGCGGATGCGACAAGGGTAAGAACTGCTGCCAGCAGCCAGCTCAGGAAGTGTTGATGGGTCCGATTTTTCATTCCGTTCCTTGAAGGCTCGCATACAGAGATGTCTCGGATCAAGGCCAGCGGTTCTCCTGTCGCCGCGTCAAGATTGAGTAAGGGCGTAGCATGCTACACCCCATGGGCATCAAGTTAAGCGACTCAAGTCGCACCTCAGCCTGAATTTCGCACCTCGCCAGGCGGATAATCCCACCCCCTGGGAGGGGGAATTAAGGGAATGGGGTGTGAGCGGGCGGCGAAGCCGCCCGCTCACACCCCTCTTTCCATTGAAGGGGGATGAGGGGATGAGAGGGGCTATTCCCAGGCAATGACCGCGAAATTCAGGCAGGGGCTTGCAGCCGGGCGGTCCACCGGCGTGGACGCCTCCGTCCGCGCCGGCGGACGGCCAGCCGGGTAGCCGAAGGCATTGCCTTCGGCTACCCGGCGCGATTTCCAATCGCCCGCCCCTTAAGTTGATGCATATGGGGCGTAGGGACGCAGCGGCGCTGCGCCCCTCCCCCTGGGCACTTCGCGCCGGGTGTCGGCCCTCGGGGCGAGGCCCCTCGGGCCGTGGCCCTGCGCCGACACCCCTCTTATACGCCAAATGGCAGGACGGTCGGCGAAGGCCGACCATCGGCCGCAGGCTCAAAAGGGTGATTTCTAATCACCGTTGAGCAGTTACGAGCCAGGTTCGCTTATTGAATAGCATGTACGGTCTCCTCTACTGAGAGCGGCAGTCAGGCGGCCGTCTCCGAGTCAGGCGAAACCAGGCCCAAAACAAGCCAACTGGGATGCCCCCGGCTACCGTTCCGATGAGCATCTTACCCCAGTACCTGAGGTCAAAGTTGAAGGGGGTTGCCTGCTGCACTGTGCGTAACACCCCCTGGTCAATGGGCGGCAGAGCATCGAACGAGCCGATGGTGTAAACCATCTCTGGCCCGCTGATCAATGTCCTTACTCCCTTATCCAGCGCTAATTGGCGATAGTCTCCCGCCTCGCTCCGAACGGCGATGGCGCCAGGGGGGGCACTCTCGGCGTCATACGAGATTCGGATAGACGCGCCGGCAGTCAGTCGAATATCGGCCTGTCTAAAGGCCCGCAGTTGACCCATTGAATACCGTTGCAGAACAGCGACCGGCGAGATTGTGACCGGGGTGATGTAGACCGTTTCTCCTGAATGGTTTACCACGGTGAAATCGGCCACCATCCAGGGTACAGCAGCACCTCCCCACAAGATGATTGGAACAAGACATAGCGGCAGGGACAAAACAGCTACCATAAAAAAGTAGCAACGTAGCTGCATTTTTTACGCGTATAGACCTTTCCTCGCTTTCTAAATCCTAAGCCTGATGACTGCGGAGCCGTCGGGCGCGACGGTTCCAGAAGCAGGCAAATGTCATCTTGTAGACAACGAAGAAAAGGACCCACCCCAGAAGAAGACAAAAGATGATGTCAAAGATGATGTCGCCTGGCAGCCTGTCGGAGTAAACCAGGTGAAGCGTTGAGCCCTGGAGTCGAGGCTTTAGCCGGTGCAATGGCCAGATTCCGGCTGAAGCCTCCACTCCAAAACGTCTCTCCGACAGGTTGTAAGGAGCTCCATCAAGCCACCTGAGTAAAGTACCAAAGCGCGCTGGCGACAAAAGTGCCCAGGATCAACAAGCCCGCCACTGCCCCTAAAGCCAGGGTGAAACGCAAGTACTGACGAAATCGGTTTGTGATTGCCACTTTCACAAGCAAGGCCAGAATCGCCAGGGCTCCCATCACCGCATGGGCCTGCACGCGCAGCGAGTAGTACGCATATCTCTCGCCGAGTACGCAGATCGCAGCCACGGCCAAAGCCAAAACCAGCGTGGCAATGCCGCCCCGGCGATGCCACTGGCGCAGCCGATCCTTTTCCAAGGGCAACAGGCGCACATAGCCACGCACCTGTGCCATCCCCAACGCCTGCATCAGAGCCAATGCCAGGACTATGGTGGTCACCCCAGACTTGAGCATCTCCAAAGACATTTCAACTTCCTCCAACATGGTTTCTTTCGGCGCTATTGCGCCACAGGCTGCGCTCAAATGACCTCTGCTCGCAGCGCCTCGATTTGCCCTGGCCGCAGCTTTTCCAGCGGCTGTTTCACCAGCGGACCGGCTTTCAAGGCCGGCACCTGTTCCTCGTAGGCGGGGCGGTCTTCCACCTGGTAGAATATCCCAATGGGAATGCGGTCGCCCCACTCCTGCGCCCGCTGGAAGGCGGCTATCCGGTCGGTGGGGTCGTAGCCCGGTTCCTCCTGCAGTTTGTACACCCGGGGCCGGTAGTACTCGTAGGAATTGATGCGGTTGAAGGTCACGCAGGGCTGGAACACGTCCACCAGAGCGTAGCCCCGGTGCTGGATGGCGCTGGCAATCGTGTCGGTCAGGTGGGTTATATCGCCAGACCAGGAGCGGGCGACAAAGGTAGCCCCGGCAGCCAGCGCCAGCGCGATGGGGTTGACCGGCAGCTCAAAGGAGCCCCAGGGGGAGGTTTTGCTCACCCGGCCCTGGTCGCTGGTGGGCGAGTACTGGCCCTTGGTCAGGCCGTAGATGCGGTTGTCCTGGATGATGTCCACCAGGCCGATGTTGCGCCGGGCGGCGTGCATCATGTGCCCCAGTCCTTCGGCGTAGGCGTCGCCATCGCCGTGGGTGCAGATCACCTTCAGCCCGTGGTTGGCCAGTTTAATGCCGGTGGCGACGGGCACCGTCCGCCCGTGGATGCTCATGTAGCCGTTGGCGTGGGTATAGTCGGGCAGCTTGCTGCCACAGCCGATCCCGCTGACCAGCATGACCTGATGCGGGGCCAGGTCCAGCCGGGCCAGCGCTCTTTTCAAAGCGTTCCAGATGCCAAAGTTGCCGCAGCCGGTGCACCAGGTGGGACGCACCGGACTGGCGAAATCGTTCACAGTAGTCATGGTGTCTTACCTCGCTTACGTGATGCGTAAATCGTAAAGAGTAAAGCGTGAAGCATAAAGCGTAAAAACGTAATTACTCCTTACGTTTTACGCTTTACGTGTCACGTTCTCCAGAATATATTCCGGTGAAAGTGGTCGTCCGTCGTATTTCAGGATGCGGTCTGCGATCTGGTGGCCGGTGGCCATGCGGATCAGGTCGGCCATCTGGCCGGAGTAGTTACCTTCCACGGCGATGACTCTTTTGGCTGCCGCCAGCATTTGGGCCGTCGGCTCGGTGGGGAAGGGCCAGACATCAACAATGTGCAGCATGTTGGCCAACTTACCCTGGGCATTGAGGCGGTCCACCGCCTCTCGCAAAGGGCCGTAGGTAGAGCCCCAGCCGACGAAGGTGAAATCCGCATCCTGGGGACCGTAGAGGGCTGGCGGGCGCATCTCTTTGACCGCCGCCTCCAGTTTACGCATACGCTTGTCCATCATCCGGCGGCGGTTTTCGGCGTCCTCTTCGATGTGGCCATATTCGGTGTGCTCGTCGCTGGACGTGGCGTACACGGCCCTGGGATGGCCTGGGATAGCCCGCGGGGAGATGCCGCTTTCGGTGAAGGCGTGGCGCTTGTAGTCTCCCTCCAGCGCATCCAGTTCCGCCTGGCTGAGCAATTCCCCCCGGTCAATGGTCACCGCGTCAAAGTCCAGGGCCTCGGGGGCTACGTCGCGGATCGCATTGGCCAGGAAGTGGTCGGAGAGGACGATGACCGGGCACTGGTACCGTTCGGCCAGGTTGAAGGCACGCCAGCCGGCTTCAAAGGACTGCTCAATGGTGCCGGGGGCCAGGACGATGCGGGGGAATTCCCCCTGCGAGGCCCGCAGCACGAACCAGAGGTCGCCCTGCTCGGTGCGGGTGGCCAGGCCGGTGGAGGGGCCGGGCCGCTGTGCCTCGTAGACGACGATGGGCACCTCGGTCATTCCGGCCAGGCCCA
>Ga0068707_1001597_pt1 | contig 15893 bp, 13 predicted proteins | sample YNPNPMetaG_FD_66600 | JGI IMG/M metagenome (GOLD analysis project Ga0068707, IMG submission 66600) | Anoxygenic and chlorotrophic microbial mat microbial communities from Yellowstone National Park, USA - YNP NP MetaG | ecosystem: Environmental > Aquatic > Thermal springs > Hot (42-90C) >...
GAGAAGGTCTTCTTCCGTCTCCACCTCGATAAAGCCGCCGTAGTCTTCCGCCCGGGCAGGAAAAAGCCCGGCCAGTGAAAAAACCACCGCCAGCGCCAGCCGTTTATTCACAGCCGATCACCTCGCACACGCCCCACATGCCCCGGCCGGCGGCGCGTGCCTCGGCCTGAAGATTCATGAATTCGGCCCGGCGGCTTTCGCCGTTGGGCGGGATGTAGAGCACGCAGGCATAACCCTGCTCGATAAGCCGGGCGTTTACCGACACGCCGTTTACCTCCACCCAGGCCAGGAGCCGGCCGTAATTGTCGGTGCATTCTACATCGTAGGCGAGCTTTATCCGTTGCCCTTCTACCAGCATGCGATTGTAAGCCGCGGCTTCCGGGCCATAGCAATCGACGTGGCCGGAGGTATTTTCCGGAGCATCCACCAGCAGGTATCTTACCCTTTTGCCGTCAGAAAGCTCTATGGTGTCTCCGTCGATCACCCGGGCCACTTCGGCGCTCGCCGGGCCGCAGCGGCCGCCTCCACAGGCAGAAATCGCCAAGGCCGCCATCACTATTCCGCAAACCGACCAGATCGCGCGCATGTTGTTCACGGGCAGGTCGGATTCTGGGCTCCGGGCGTACCCAGATCGCCCAAGCCATAGGCGTCTTTGCCCGCGCACCAGTTAGACGCCTCGTCGTTGAGCGCCGGGTCCAGCTTTCCACCATCCAGGCTCCAGCTCTTTCCGGCCTGCGCCGCACCGTAGGTCACGCTGTCCAGCACCTGGCCGCCGTAACCTACAAAGAGCGAACCCCCTGAGTTGGTAAGCCCGAAGCTGAAGGCAAAATCAGCCCGGGGAAGCCCACCGTTTTGCCCCGAATCCAGCGAACGTGCAAAAACAATATATGTACCTGATGCCACGGCCAGACAGTCCCCGCCGGGCAGGGTGAGATCCACCGTCCCCGCCGTCCGGCCCACCTGAAGGTGATTGAGATCCACGTCCCGTGCGACGTACACCTCGAACCACTCCCCCGCCGTGTCGTTTACCTTCGCCGGATCGGCCATGAGCTCCGTTATCACCAGGTCCCCGGACTGCGGCGCGCGCAGGTCACGAAGCTGGCCGCCTTCGCGGCACTTTCCCTCGGGGGTGATGCCGCAGGAAGGATTGGCCGCCCCGGGGCTACCCAGGTCCCCCAGGCCGTAGGAGCTGCTGCCGGCGCACCAGTAGTCGGAATTGTCGTTCAGATCGGCGCCGACCAGCGTGGGTTCCAGGCTGGTCGATGCGCCGGCCCGGGAAGAAGAATAGCTTATGCCGTCGAGCAGCTGGTCGCCGTATCCCAGGGCGATGCTCCCCGAGGTATTGGCCAGGGTAAAGGTAAACAGGTGGTCGACTTTTGGCAGCCCGCCGTTGGCATTTTGGTCGGCCGAACGGGCGAATACCAGGTAGCTTCCCTGCCGCACCCGCAAGCATTCCAAGACGGTAAGATTGTCCTTCCAGGCGTCGGCAGCGGTGCCCAATTTCAAGCCGTTCAGATCCACGTCGCGGTTTACGTACACTTCGAACCATTCCCCGGCGGTGTCGGCCACCTTGGTCGGGTCGGCCATGAATTCGGTAATTACCAGATCGCCAGCCTGCGGAGGCACTATTTCGCGCACGCTGTCACCGTCCTTGCAGGAAGTGGGCGGGATGGTGCTGCCGCATGGCTGATTGGGGGCGCGCGGGCTTCCGAAGGAGCCGGCTTCGTATTCGGTCTTGGCATCGCACCACAGACCGGTCTGATCGTTGGCGGCGGCGTCTGGTGGGCGCGCGCCGTCGAATTCGAGAGCGATGCCGTCTTTGGCCCCCAGGTAAACCACTTCGTCGACGAGCGCCTTCCCGCAGCGCAGGGCCAACCTGCCCGAGCTGTTTCGCAAGCCGCCCAAATCTGCCCCGTAGGTGTAGTCGACGTAGGCGGGCTTTACCGCCGGCACCATGCCGCCGAAGACGAAATAGGCCCCCGGAGCGATTTGTGCTTCGGCCACGGTATGAAATTCTTCGCCCGAACCGTCGGCCCGGGATGCCACCAGCTGAAGGCCGGCCAGGTTCGCCGGCGAAGAGGTGTGATTATAGATCTCGAACCATTCCTTGCCTTCGTCGCTATCCAGGGGATTGGCCATGAGCTCCGTTATCACCAGGTCTCCCGCCAACAGAGGCGATTTACACCCTCCCGTGTCGGTACCTGCGCCACACGCCCCGACAGCAAAGCCGAGCGCCAGAAACGCAACAAAAATTCTTTTCATGGCCAGAACCTCCTTCAATGCTCGGCCCCTTCTTCCCTGTACAATTCCTGTCCCTGTCTTTCGGCCTCTTGCGCCTCGCCTTCGGTGTTCCAGCCAGAGTAATTGGGTACGGCACGGGAAAGCACTATCTGGCCGGGGCTCTTGATGATCATCTGCAACTGTTCCCGCCCTCCCTTTGACCGATAGCGGGTTATCCGGCCTTGGGCGATGACATACTCACCTTCATAGGCACCTATGCCGCTTGAACCGAAGACGTCTTTATCGAAGAACACCAGCGGAAAATCTTGGCCCTGGCGCCTTCCCAAAAACACCATGTGCGGCCCGCGATCGTTGAGGCGGATCTCGCTTATGGTACCGAAAAGCACCGCGTCCTTTCCCTCATGCTGTTCGATGCGCCTTAGCGCGTCCCACTGATCGAGCTTGATGTAGTTATCCTGGCCTTCGGCTTCCTTCTCGAATTTCTGGATAAACTCGGCCCGGGCCTCCCACCACTCCAGCCGTTCGGGATAGTCGCGGTAATGTTCCTTGGCCGGGTCCCAGATGCCGCGTCGGGCCTCCTGGGCTTCTTTCTGGGCGGCTACGAACTGGTCGTGGAAGCGGCGCGAATAGGAGTACTTGGTAAAATAGGGGCTCATGCCGGCCCGGACGCATTCTACGTTGTAATTTACCCACTGGCCGCCCTTTTGGGCAAAAACGTAAGTCAGATAGCGGTTGTAACGATCGCGAATCTCCTTGGGATGGTCGCGTTCGAGCCGGACCAGTTTTACATCCTTGAAGAATTCTTCGGCGAACTTTTTGGCTTCTTCGCCCAGCGGGGTGGCCACCTTAACCGGACGCAGGCTGTCGCCCTTTTTCGCCTTGAGGTACTCTTCGAAGCCCATTTCGTAAAGCCGCCGGTCTTCTTCGTTCTTGAAGGTCTCTTCGGCATCGATGGCGATGAGCCGCAGGCTGGTGCGTAGCCCCTGCACTTTGATAGTGTCTCCGTCGATGACCGGGTGAGGCGCCAGGGGAAATTCCCCGATGACCAGCCCAGGCGTTTCCATCAACTTTATGCGCTCTGCCAGCTCGGCTTTTTTCACCCGCTGAGCGCGTCGGGAACCGGCGCAGGCGGGCAGTGAAAAGAAAAACACCGCCAGCGCGGCCATGACCATGCACCAAAACCGAATGCTCCGTCTCTCGCGCATCTGCTCTCCTCGTCAATTACACTCTTTGTTCTTCTTGCCCGGCGTGCCCGGCAAACCGGCCTGGGCGGTGCCGCCGTCCGAGGGCTCCGCCGGAGTGTCGTCGACGCACCAGTTTTTTTCATCATCGTTCGCAACCGCATCGGGCAAAAGCGCCCCGTCGAAAGACCAGCTCCCGGCGGAGGTCAGGTTTTTCCAGGTTACCGTATCGACCACCACGCCGCAGGCATCGACGGTCAGAATGGCATCGGGGTAAAGATCTCCTGCAAAGTCCTGCTCGAAACCGTAGTCCGCGTAAGGCGGAAGGTTATCCGGGGGAAAGCGCCCCAGAACTAAAAATCCACCGGGAGCCAGGCGTAATTCTGCGTTCCTGACGGTGATTTCTTCGCGGCCGCTTCCATCCCAGCGGGAAAGAATCAACTTCAGGCCCGTGACCGGCTTTTCCACGGAGGCGGAGCTGGCTAGCTCCAGCCACTGGCCAAAGGTGTCTATGCCCTGCTGCTTTCCGCGCACTTCGGTCACCACCAGTTCCCCGCTGGCCCACTCGGCGCAGATGACTTCCAGCGGTTCGCGCTCACAGGCTACCGGGAAAAAAAACCAACTCAGCAGGCAGATGGCTAAGCGCCGGCTCATATTTCGTAGTCTGTCGCAATCACCCAGTCACGGTCAAGCAGGGTACGATCAGCGTTTTTTCCGATTGCTTCCAGGATTGCAAATGACCGAAAATCGAACACGGAAAGCGATAGCATGAAAAAAGCCTTTTTTTTCCTTACCTGTTTCCTAACTGCCTGCAGCGGCAACTCCGTTTTCGAGCTGCAGCTGGTCTTTCCGAGCGAAGAAATAAAAAACCGCATCACCCAGCTAGAGGTCTGGGCGCTTTACAGTGAGGAACATTTCTCCTGCCTGGGCCTGCAGGCAGGGCAGAACCAGCCCGGGTCTTTTGAACAGCTGGCTCACCTGGCTTTCGACTTCCCGCCGGCCCGGCCGCCGGTGCTCAAGGGGGTGAGAAACGGGCCGGCGCTCTTTTTCGCCGAAGGACGGGCGGCCGATTCCATCCTGCTTCGCGGCTGTACGAAAAAAGAAGCGGGCCAGGAGGGCGGAACCATAGTTCTTGAACTTCTTTGCGTCTGCAATCCGGCGGCCGGCTGTACAGCGGAGCAGGAAATCAGCGACGATCTGCTGGACAACGATTGCGACGGACTCACCGACGAAGAATGCACCCGAGACGAAGATTGTCAGGACGGCTTCGATTGCACCGAAGACAGCTGCCTCACTGGCCAGGGCCGCTGCCAACACCTGCCGAAGGACAGCCTCTGTTTTCAGGATGGGATCTACTGCAACGGCCCGGAAATTTGCCGCCCGGGCGCCGGCTGTATCAGCTCCGGAAATCCCTGCCGTCTTTCGGGGCTGGTATGCAACGAGGAGCAAAAAACCTGCAGCTCCTGCCTCAGTTCCAGCGAATGCTCGGACGATATCGACTGCACCCGCGACCTGTGCCAGCCCACCGGATTTTGCTTTTACGAACCGGACGACGCCGCCTGCGCGGACGACGGCGTTTTCTGTAACGGTGCGGAATACTGCGACCCCTTCATCGGCTGCGCCCACCGGGGTAACCCCTGCTCCACTCGGGAAGTGTGCGACGAATTCAGTCGTTCCTGTCTCCCCTGCCCCGACTGCCGGCCCTTTTCGCTCTGGTGGACGGCGACGGGCGGGGGTCTGATAAACCTCGAAGGCTACCGCCTGCAGGTATACGTAGGGCCAGCCGCGGCCGCCGGTTCAACGACGGCCGGCGGTTATCAGATCAAGCTGGGCCCGGCGGCCATAGGTAGAAAATAGAGCGGAAGGAGCGCTGGAAATGAGAAATTTTTGCCGTTTGCTATGTTCAATGGCACTGCTGGCTTTCGGCATAATGGCCACATCGGCGGCGCGCGCCGGGGCTCCGCCTTATGTTCCGGTGCAGGGCGTGCTTACCGATCCTTCCGGAAATCCCATAACCGGCGCGCTGAATCTACGCTTTGCCCTTTACGAAAGCCAGGAGGGAGGAACCGCCCTGTGGATGGAACAGCAGCAGGTGCAGCTCGATCGGGGGGTGTTCACCGTCTATCTCGGCCAAACCAGCCCCCTCGATTTGTCCCTGTTCCGCGACCGCCAGAACCTCTGGCTGGGCATCGGGGTGGAAGGCTCGCCCGAGGGGACGAGGGTGCTTCTGGGAAGCGTCCCCTTCAGCGCCTTCGCCCAACACGGCAACTATAGCGCCGGGGCCGGGATAGTCATCGCCGGCAACGTCATCTCGAGTTCCCTGGGCGGGAGCATCGACGGCGCCGAAATCGAAGACGGTTCGCTTACCGGCGCCGATCTGGCCGATGGCTCGGTGCCGGCTGTCAAACTCGGCCCGAGCGGCTGCGCCCCCGGCGACGTGCTCAAATGGAACGGCTCTGGCTGGAGCTGCGCCGCCGATGAAGTCGGAATTATTTCCTGCAACTGGGACGGCTGGCGCTACAGCGGGCCTTACGGTGTCGATTGCTCGGGAGTTTACCCCGGGTATTTTTGTTACGCCTTCCCATGTCTGCGAGTAAATTGCCAGGGTGGCCGCATCACTCAGATGGAGGCCATCAACTGCCAGGATGCTTTCTATCCCGGCTATTCTTATTGCCCCCACTTCTATTCCTGGACGGGCAAAGAATACCGCCACGACACCACCATACTTTACCGGCTGGACCGGCCGGAGAAGGAATCCACCCAGAAAAGAGAGCTAAGCCATCTGGCCCTGGATGGGCAGATAAAGGCCAGGATCGCCGAAGAGGAGTCCGAGATATCTTACCTCGACAACATAGCTTTGGTGCTGGTGGAAAGCCGGGGTGGCCAGGTACGCGAGCAAAGGCTAAAGCCCGTTTGGGCCTCGCGTGGCCTGGAGGAAATTTCCTCCTCCGACGGCCGCTATCTGGTTCTTTCGCCTGGCGAAGAAGTCTTTCTCATCTTCGAACCCGCCCCGGCGCTAGAAGAAGGCTCGAAGCGCAGCCTGTTTGTCGAAGCCGAAGGATACTACACCCTGCTGACTCCTGGAGCTTTCGGATCTATTCGCTGACAATCTTCTCTTACCAGGCGGCGCACCAGGGGGGAGCGCATCGGCCGGGGCCAGCCAGACTGCAGACAAGACCGGAGGCGCACTCGCTGGTGCAAACCTCTCCGCGGCCCGGCAGGGGCTGGCAGGTGTTCTGAGCGCCTGCGGGCTGACAGGCCAGGCCTTCGGCGCATTCGTTTCCGTACTGGCAGGCCTGCCCCTGGGAAAGCTTTTTGCGACAAACCAGCTTTTCAAAATCGCAGAAATTTCCGTTCAGGCAGTTGCCGTCGTTGGTGCAGTTCTGGCCTTCGGCCACTTTGGGCTTGCAGATGTTGTCGCCGTTGTCTTCGAAGCTGCAGCCCAAATCGCCTGAGCACACCGGCAGGCCATTTTCCGAAAGCCCGCAGATTTCTCCTTCTCCGGGAGGCTGGGCGCAGCGCTGCTGGACGCAGACCAGGCCGGGGGCGCATAAGACCGGCCCGTTTTCCCCAAGCAGGCACTCGGCGCCCTCGCCCGGCCGCGCTTTGCAGATCGAATCGGCCGGATCGCAGCCGGAGTCTTCGGCGCAATAGATGTCTTCGGCGCAAGCCGCGCCCTGGGGCGGAAGCGCCCGGCAAACCCGATCGGTTCCGCTGCAGAAAAAGCCCTTCTGGCAGACGCCAGCCGGGCAGCTTTGCCCCTCCGTGGGAGGATCAGTGCATACCCGGGCCGAAGCGGTCAGGCAAAGCGTGCCTTCTGGGCATTGTTCGGCACCTAGGCACTCGCCGAAGGCCCCGCTGTATTCCGGCCGGGCGCAGGTGCCTTCCAGGCACAAAAAGCCAGCCGCGCACTCGGCGTCCGCGGCGCACCCCGAACCGGGGTCGAGCGGTTTTTGACAGCGCCGGTCGGCAAAGCAGCTCAAGCCCGGGGCGCAGCGGCCGAGGGCACAGTCCTGCCCCTGCTGCGGCAGATCGCTACACAATCCCCCCAGGCAAATGCCCCGCCCTCCGTTACAGAGACCTTCGCCGCATGGTTCGAAGAGGCCGGCTCGGTGGACGATGAGCGGGCACTGGACATCGAACAGCTCGGCCGGCGGCAGGACGCAAGCCGAGCCGTATTTTTCCAGCAACTCCAGACAATCGGTTATGGCCCCAGCCTGAACCCGGTAGTCGGTAATTTCTGGCCGGGCCTTGAGATTATCTATCCGCTCGGCGCAAGCGGTTTGGGCACGAAGGACACAGTCCTGCTCGAAGCCTTCCAGCCGCCCGCAGCCGCAGTCGGCGGCGATCTTGCAATAAACCCCGGCGTAGGGCTGACACCATAGCTCCTTTAGATCGTCGAAGCTCTTTTCTCCGCTTGAGCAAGCCAGGACAGCGAATGCCAGGGAAAAAGCCGCTCTCTTCATCCTGCCTCCTTGAGTTTTGCCAGCGCACCTGCCGGTCTATTATAATGGCGTCCATGGTGGGCAAGAAGAAGAAAAAGCCCGCGCCCCGCAATCCTTATGTCGTCCCGGCCCGGCGCCGCAAGGCCGGGGCGCATCCCGACGGGCGCAAAAAGCGCGAGAGGCGGAAGATCATCGCCGCTGAAGAGGAAAGCTATTGAGCCGGCTTGCACAATGTGCGCCGGGCGATTAGGTAATTTACATGCCGCTTTACGATTTCAGATGCCGCCATTGCCGACATGAGTTCGAAGCTCTATGGGACAGAGTGGATCAGCTGCCGCTTTGTCCGAAGTGCTCTGGAACCACCGAACGGCTGGTCTGCGCACCGGCGCTCCACCTTCGTGCCAATCGCGCGCCGGAGCGCATCGCCCGCCGGGCGCGGGACTATCTAATCGACGGCAAGTACAAAGACGCTGAGCGTTTTTTAGAAAAGGCCTCCGCTTACGTCAGGGACGACCGGGTAAAAAAGCTCAAGGAAAAGGTAAGCGCCGCCCGAGAGAAAAAATCCCGCCGCAAAAACAAATAAAAACTTCTCTTCGGGCCGCAAAAATGCCGGCGGAGGGGATCGAACCCACATGGGATTGCTCCCGCGGGATTTTGAGTCCCGTGCGTCTGCCAGTTCCGCCACGCCGGCGAACGGCTCTTTGTTAGCAGAACCACGCCGGATAAGTCAATTTTTTCTTGACCGGAAGACGCCGATAGTTTCCAATTAGCCATGGTTCATCATCAAAGGAGGCTTGGGCACATGAAAATAAAACTGATTTTTGCCCTTTCGGCCTGCTGTTGGTTATCGGCTTGTTCCTCCAGCCCGCAAAAGCCCGACAACCTCTCGGGCACCCGTCCAGTGGCGGTGGCGGGAGACGAGGGCGCCGCAACCGCCCAGGAAAGTGGTGAGGCCAAACTATATGATCTAAACCACGACAACAAACCCGATGTTTGGGCTTATTTCCAGATGATGGAAGATCCCGACAATCCCGGCCAGCGCAAGGAAGCCCTGGCCCGGAAAGAGTGGGATTGCAACTTCGACGGCAAGATCGATATTCGGGTATTTTTCAATTTCCGGGGCGAGAAATCCAAAGAAGAAATGGATCTGGATTTTGACGGGCACTTCGACGTGGCCGTCTACTACCAGAAGAACAAGAAGGTGCGCCAGGAGTACGATTTCAACTTCGATGGCAAGCCCGATTACTGGAAGTTTTTCGAGAACGGTAAAATCAACCGCACCGAGCGCGACCGCGATTTCAATGGCCGGGTGGACCAGTGGGAATACTATCAGGATGAAAAGTTGGATCGCATCGGCAAGGACGAAGACGGCGACGGTCAGATAGATCAGTGGATCAAGCAGGAAGAATAATCACATCCGCGCCAAATTATTCTCTTTTTACCGCCAAAGCATCCAGAGCCATTTCCCGGGCCAGCCGCTGGCGATCGGCTTCGGTGGCCTCTCGCTCCGCGTAGCGACCCAGCCGGACACGATAGTAGGTACCTTTGCCCGCTACCTCACTCTTTACCACCTCTACGTTCTGGTAACCGGCGGCTCGTAGCTTCCCGGCTAGCTTTTCGGCCGGCTCGCTCTCGCGGTAGGCTGCCACCTGCAGGGACCAGGACGACCCGGCCGCTTTTTCCACCGGGGTCTGGGACACGGCCTGCTGAGGCGGTTTTTCATCATCGGTAACCGGTTTTTGTGAGACCGTCGGCGGCGGAGCCGGTTTTTTTACCGGGGCGGGACGTTCTAAAGAGGGCTCTTCCACAACCGGCAAGGGCTTTACTCTTAGCTGTTCCGGAGCCTTTTGCCCTTCCAGCACCTCGGGAAAAACCATTTGCTGGGGAGGCTCCTCGGCGGGCGGTCGGGAAGGCTCTTTTTTCTCGGCTGGCTTCTCCTCCCTGGCCAGATTGACCCCCACCATCACCCCGGCACCGAAGATGAGCCCCGCTGCCAGCAGCAGTGAAATGACCACCATGACCTTCATGCTTTCCTGTTCTCTGGCCTGGCTCAAACTTCCTCCTCCAGCGCCTCCATCCTCTCGGGCGCGGAAACGCCCAGCAGCGAGAAGGCGTTTTTCAACACCTGACGGGTAGCCTGCACCAGCACCAGACGCGCACAAGCCACCTGGCGGTCTTCGACCAGCACCGGCTGGGTGCGGGCGTATTTGGTATAGTAGCCATGAAACACCCCGACCAGTTCCTGCAGATAATAGACCAGAAGATGCGGTGCCTGCACCGCGGCCGCATTCTTGATCACTGCACCGAATTCTCCCAGCCGCCGAGCCAGCTCGATTTCGTCGGGCAGGGTAAGCTTGCCAAGAAGTTCCGGCCCGACATCCGCAAGCGTCGGCAGGCGGTAGCCCTTTTCAACCGCCCGGTGCAAGATGGAACAAAGCCGGGCGTGGCCGTACTGGGCGTAGAACACCGGATTATCCAGGGACTTTTTCTTGGCCAGTTCGATGTCGAACTCCATCTGACTGTCGGGGCCGCGCAGCAGGAAGAAAAATCGAGCGGCGTCGGCGCCCACTTCTTCGAACACCTCGCGCAGAGTGATGATCTCGCCCTGTCGTTTGGACAACACCACCGGCTGACCGTCCCGCAGCAGGCTGACCATCTGCACCAGCAGCACCTGCAGCTGCTCCGGCCGGCCGCCCAGGGCAGCGATGGCCGCCCGCATGCGAGGAATGTAGCCATGGTGATCGGCACCCCAGATGTTGATGAGTCGGTCGAAGCCGCGCTCTAGCTTGTCCAGGTGATAGGCCAAGTCGGTGGCGAAATAAGTGTTCTGGCCGTCGCGCTTTACCAGCACCCGGGGCTTTTCATCGCCAAAGCGGTCGGCCAAAAACCACAACGCCCCATCGCGCTCTTCGGTGTATCCGTCCCTTCCCAGACGCTCCAGGACCCTGCCAATTCTGCCTTCGGCAACCAGCCGGCTTTCGAACACGAATTCATCGAAACGCACCCCGAAGGCGGTCAGGTCGGCCCGAATCTGCCCCAGCATGCGCTCCAGCGCAAAATTGCGCAGCCTAAGGCGCGTGGCGGCGTCGGGCTCGCCGGGAAGAAAACTGCGCAATTCGGACGGCACCTGTTCGGCAAGCTGGCGAACGTAATCTCCACGGTAGCCATCGGCAGGAAATTCGCCTTCCTGCCCCGCCGCCTTTTTCAGCCAGTAGATTATCGAGTCCACCAGTGCGTTTACCTGTCCGCCGGCGTCATTTACGTAGTATTCGCGCACCACTTCGAATCCGGCCCACTCAAGCAGATTCGCCAGTACATCCCCCACCGCGGCCCCTCGACCGTGACCGAAATGCAGCGGGCCGGTGGGATTCGCCGAGACGAACTCCAAAAGGATCTTTCCGGGCTGTTTCTCCTGCGCCCGGCCGTAGTCATCACCCCGTTTTAGTATATCAGCCAACGCCCCCAGCCAGGCCAGTGGAGAGAGGAATACATTAATGAACCCGGGACCGGCGATTTCCACCTTCTCCACCAGCTCCAACCGGCTCAGCCTTTCGACCAGCTCACCGGCTATCTGACGCGGAGACCGCTTGAGCGCTTTTGCGCTCACTAGGGCCGCGTTGGTGGCCAGATCGCCGTGAGCCGCTTCCCGTGGCCGCTCCACGGAAAAACTCACCGGCGCATCCGGTGGCATACCCATTTCCAAAAGACCTTGCCTCAAAGCCTCTTCAATGCGTTCTTTCATATCTAGGGCGTTCCAGGAAAGTGGTTCTGCTGTGGTGCATCTGCGGAGCCAATTTCTTCCAGCTTCTTATCAAGCTTGCGCCTCTGCTCTTCATCGCCAGTCAGGATTCTGCCCCGGCGCAAAACCGACGCTGCCCAACACTGGTCGCCAAAGGCCAGAACCGCCTCGGCCAGTTCCAGAGCCATCTGTGGTTCGCGGCCCAGAAGATCGTTGGCCTGCCGTAAGATCTCCAGCGCCTTTGCCCTCTCGCCTCCAGCCAACCGTAAGCGCGCCAGACCCAAAAGCGCCGCTGACTGGCGCGGAGATAGCTCCAGGGCTTTTTCCAGATGCTCCAGCGCTGCCCGCCGCTCGCCTAGCTTCTCCTCGACTAGCCCGAGCACGGCCCAGGCATCGGCGTCGTGCGGGTGGAGTTCTACTAGTTTTAGATAATTCTCCCGCATGCCGCGAAAGTCCCCGCGCTTTCCCAGCAGATTTCCCAGTTGCTCCAGCGCCGCCGCCGCTTCGGCCGAGTCGAGCGGAATAGCCCTGAGCTGCTCCACCGCCTCACTAAAATTGCCGGTTTGTTCAAGCGCCGCCGCGAATTCCAGGCGCAGGCGCCAGCCATCCGGCTTAAGAATCACTGCCTCGGTCAAAACGCCCAGGCCTTCCTCGACATGGCCGGCCAAAATAAGTGCCGCCGCCAGCTGAATGGTGGCCGCATCGTTCTCGGGATCCAGCTGAACCACCCGGCGCCAGTAATAGGCCGCCTGCGGATGGTGGCCCAGCTTCTGTTCGCAACGCGCTAGTTCTTCCCAGGCCACCCGGCTCTTTGGTTCAAGGCGCGTCGCTTGGGATGCCAAACGACACGCTTCTTCCAAAAGCGGCCGTTTGTTTTCCTTCTCGGCCTTCTCAGCCAGCACCCGCGCCAGCTTTAGCCGGGCGCCGGCGTGCTGTGGTTCCTTTTCCAGCACCTTACGAAATAGCCTTTCCGCTTCATCCGGGCGACCGGCGGCGGCGGCGCTCTGCGCGGACTGATACCACTGTCGAGCCTGCCATTTATCCTGCTCGGAATTAGCCGCTTTTTCGCAGGCACAGGCGACAAACACAGTCGCCAGCGTGGTAAGAAAAATTTTCACCCGCGCCTCCTCCGCGCCCTATTATCCACAAACCTTGCGTGCTTACAACCAGTATCTCAGAAAGGAAGCCAGACGAAGGCCATCAGGTCCCAAAGGGCGTGGCTTACCATGTTAGAAAGTAACGACCTTTGCCAGAGATATTGCCCGCCCCACCACAAGCCGCAAACTGACGCGGCCAGTATCAGAACGGGATTGCCGCTTCCCAGGTGGGCGGCGGTGTAAAAAAGCACCCCGACGGCAAGGCCCGGCCAGCCGCCTAGAAGTTCACACCAGCGCCGCTGCAGGTATCCCCTCCACAAAAGTTCCTCGCCCGGCCCTACGAAAAAGGCAAGCAGCAGCCCCACCTTCCAGGCGTTTTGCCCTTCTTTCAAGGCATAAACCCCTTCGATTTGCCGAAGCGAACCGGGAAAAACCCAACCCAGCAATTGACGCCCCAGCAAAAATATAAGGTAGAGCGCAACCGCTGACAGCACCCCCAAGACCAGGGCTTTGGGCACCTGACCAAATAGCGCAACCGCCCCTGCGGGCATTCGACGCTCCAGTGCCACCGAAACAGCCAGCAGCACCAACAAAGCCAGGGGAAAAGCCAGCCAAAAAGTTTCCGGCCTCCGGGCCTGGTAAAAAAACAAAAAATTGAACCAGCCGACGCTCAAAAAAGAAACAACCACGACCCTGTATTTCGGTTTCATCATCTGAATACTGAAAAATTTTTCGCGTTTTTTCAAAAATCTGAAAAGAAGAAGAAGCATCTCCCGCAGTCTAGCCCCCCGCGGCTTTTGCCCATCTTTTTGAATCCAATGAAGAAATTCCTTGGAATGAATTTTCCACCCCATCGGGCACGTCTTTTGCTTCGTTGCTGATGCAGATGATATGGCGCCCGTCCCCGGACGGGGCTATGTAGCCCGCCGCTGTGCGGGCTTTTTTATTATTGCTTTTACCATCAGTTTTCGATTAGAAGTTATCTCATGCGTAAGATACTAAGTTTATGGTTTTGCTGTCTGCTTCCCGGCGTGGTGTGGGCCGAGCCCAAAATAAATATCGCCTTCCAGTGGCACATGCACCAGCCCATTTACTGGCCTTACGAAAGCGTGGTTCAAACCGCACAGGCCGGGCGTTGGGGGTTCAATGTAATTCAGATTCACACCGATCGCACCGGTCCCTACACCGCCTGGCCCATCGACGCTATACAGGCCGGCATGAGTTTTGAACACCTGGGCGCGCAGGTAAGTTTCACTGGCTCCTTGATGGAGAACCTATCGGCACTGGAAGCTGCTGGAATCGCTTTCTCGGGCTGGAAAAACCGCTGGCGAGAGTCGGCTTCCTGGCGCACTTCGCTGGGAAATCCACGACTGGACCTGGTGGCCATATCCTATCACCATCCGCTGCTTGCGCTCATCCCCGCGCTCGACCGGCGCCTGCAGATACAGGCTCACCGCCGCGCCCTGGAACGCAATTTTGCGGTAGCCGCCAGCCGGGGCATCTTCCCGCCCGAGACGGCCTTCGCCGAGCACATCATTCCCGAACTGGTAGCCGAAGGCCTTCAATGGGTAATAGTGGACAACATTCATTTCGATCGCGCCCGGCCCGATTATCCTTACACCAGCGCTTCCAACCTGATTCCGCCCAACCCGGCCGAGCAGCAAAACACTGCGGGTCAGGCCACCTGGGTGCAGCTGGTAAATCTTTGGGCGCCTTCTAAAGTTAGCGTCCCCTGGGGCTATCAACCGCATTGGGTGGCCTATACCGACCCGCAAAGCGGTCAAAAAATGAAAATCATCGCCGTGCCCGCTGCTCGCTACGAAGGCAACGAAGACGCCCGAGGAGGCTTCGGCGCCCTGCTGTACGAACAGGTCTTTTCCCAGTACGAACAGCACAACACTGACTCTGCTCACCCCATGTTGGTGCTCCTCCACCACGACGGCGACAACTACGGCGGCGGCACCGAAAGCTACTATCACGGCAATTTCAGCAACTTTCTAAGTTGGCTGGGGGCCAACTCTGGCCGCTTCGAGTGCACCACCATATCCGACTATCTGGCCCGGTTTCCCCCTGCGGAAAACGACATAATTCACGTAGAGCCCGGAAGCTGGTCGGGAGCCGACAACGGCGACCCGGAATTTGCCAAGTGGAACGGAAAACCGGGCGCCGACGGCTACAGCCCCGACCGCCACTCCTGGGCGGTGATAACCGCCGCCGCCAACCGGGTTCACCACGCCGAGGCCATCCAGGCTCATAGCTCCATAGACGCCATCATCGATGGCAGCGGCAGCAGCACCGACCGGGCCTGGCACTTTCTTCTTAACGCCGAGACCAGCTGTTACTGGTACTGGGACGGAGCCGAAGATGGCAAATGGGACAGCCACCCCTCCCGGGCGGCCAATCTGGCGGTGGCCGAGGCCGACCGGGTAATCGGTAACGGAAGCAACGACACCACCCCGCCCACCATCTGGCTTCCCCAGCGCACGCCGTACAATCCCGGGGGCATGGAATGGGCCCCTCAGCCGGCCGACTTTACCGTGTGGACCTTCGTCTACGACGTAAACGGTCTGGCCGAGGTATCGCTCTACATTCGGGTCGACTCCGACGGGCAGGTGGACGAAGCCAACCGCCTTTACGCCGGCGGCCAGTGGCAAATTCTACAGATGCAGGCAAGCGAGCTGGAATCCAGGACCGACCCGGTGCCAATCTACAAGGCCCAACTCTACCAGGCCCAGGTAACCGGGGTGCGCGATGCCCTGGTCGATTATTACGTCTACGCCCGAGACGGACGTGGCCTGGAAAGTCGCTCGCCCATACAGCACGTGTACGTGGGACAGGGAGGCGGCTCTTCCAGTTCTGTGGGCTGGAGCCCCCAGCCGGTGCGCCGTAGCGACCGGGTGCTGGTCTGGGCGGGAAAAGCCGGGAAACTCCACTGGGGCGTAAACAGCTGGAAGTTGCCTGCGAGAGAACTTTGGCCGGCCGGTACGGTGGAATTCGGCGACGGAAAATCCGTTGAAACTCCCCTGGCCGGGCCCGACAGCCAGGGACGTTTCAGCGTGCAGCTCGGGCCTTTTACGGGCACCGACGTAACAATAATAGATTTTGTAATCCACCACGACGACGGCACCTGGGACAACAACCAGGGAGCCGATTACCACATTCCCATTCTCGACGATCTTCCCGACGGTGG
>Ga0068707_1001599_pt1 | contig 15883 bp, 9 predicted proteins | sample YNPNPMetaG_FD_66600 | JGI IMG/M metagenome (GOLD analysis project Ga0068707, IMG submission 66600) | Anoxygenic and chlorotrophic microbial mat microbial communities from Yellowstone National Park, USA - YNP NP MetaG | ecosystem: Environmental > Aquatic > Thermal springs > Hot (42-90C) >...
CCCAGAAGGACGAAGCTCGCCGCCCGGTGGGCGGTTTCGGCGTCGCAGATCGTGCGCCGGCGCGTCTTGATGCACTCGAGGAAGTTTCCGGAGTGGCTGATGGACCGGTAGAGCGTGACGTCCCCCGCCCCCGGCGGCTTCTCCAGGATCGAAGGGGGATACGCCACCAGGTTGTCCCGGTCCACGGCGAGGCGCCCCTCGGTCCCCACGAAGGTCGCCCCCCCGCTTCCCCCCACCTTTTCACCCGGATAGGACCACCCGTACACCACCACGCCGTTGGCGAACCGGTAGACGGCGCGCCCCTTTTCCACGCCGATCTCCACCGGCCCGGTGCGGTCCGCGTCGAGGGCCCACTGGACGATGTCGTAGTGGTGCTGTTCCCAGTTGCCGCCATCGAAGACGAAGGCGTGCGCCGGGATGGTCCCGTAGGGGGACCACGGCGCCGGACCCAGGAAAAGGTCCCAGTCGAAGCCCTCGGGAACGGGCTTCCCCGGCCCGAAGCCCCGCACCCACCTGGCCTCGGCGCCCCCGATGTTGGCGTAGACCTCCTTCAGCCGGCCGAGGCGGCCGCTGCGGACCAGCTCGCAGGCGCGGCGGAACTTGCCGCCGTACTCGGAGCGCTGCTGAGTCCCCCCCTGGTACACGCGGCCGTACCGCCGGACGGTCTGGGCCATGATCTGGCTCTCGCGGATCGTGATGGCCGTCGGCTTCTCGCAGTAGACGTCCTTCCCCGCCCGCGCGGCCAGGATCGTCATCGGGGCATGCCAGTGGTTGGGCGCGCCGATCAGGACGGCGTCGATGTCCGCCCGGGCCAGGAGCTCCCGGAAGTCGTGGTAGGCCTCGCAGGAGCGGAAGCTCTCCCGGCCCGCCTTCTCCGCGTAGAACCGGTTGACCCGGTCCCGGGCGGACTCCCTCTTCGAGCGCACGACGTCGCAGACGGCGAGCACCTGGACGTCCTCCCGGGCCAGGTACCCCCCCGTGATGTAGGTCCAGGCCCCGCCGAAGAGGTGGCCGCCGCCCTGGTTCCCGATGCCGATGAATCCCATCCCGATCCGTTCGTTGGGCGCGGGGCCGCCGAGGCCGAGGACGCGGGCGGGGAGAACGAGGGGGACCGTCGCCCCGAGGAATTCCCGGCGGCTGGAACGGAAGACAGGGCGCGCCATGCTACAGGCTCCAGCCTTTCCGGTACTCCCGGCGGATGAACCGGTCGGCCTCGGGGGCGTTCCTGGCCTTCATCCCCGGCCCGTCCCACTCCAGGCGCTTCCCCGCCCGGATGGCCACGTTGCCCGCCAGCACGGCCTCCGTGAGGGGCCCGGCGAAGTCGAAGTTCGAACAGGCCGGCCGCTCCCCCCGGCAGGCGAGGAACCAGTCCTGGTGGTGGTTCCCCGCGGGGATGCGGGGGAGGGTCTTGGGGGGGCGCCTGAACTCCCGCATCTTCGCCTCGGGGATGAGGCGGGGGCTCTCGTCCACGACGAGGATCTTCCCCTTGTCTCCCACCAGGAGGGTTCCGTTGTCGGGGAGTTCGCGGCCCTCCTCCAGCTCCTCGGGGCGCGAGGGCTTCTTCTTCCCGTCGTACCAGGTGAGCTTCACCGGCGGAAGGTCCCCGCGGGAGGGGAACTCGTAGCGGACGATGGACCAGAGCGGGGCGCTCTCGGGAAGGACGCCGGAGGTCTCGGCCTCGACGGCCGTGGGGTATCCCAGCTTCAGGGCAAAGAAGATCGGGGCCATGCCGTGGCACCCCATGTCGCCCAGGGCCCCGCAGCCGAAGTCCCACCACCCGCGCCAGGCGAAGGGATGCAGCAGGTCGTGGTAGTCCCGGTACGGGGCCGGGCCGACCCAGAGGTCCCACTCCAGGTGGGCCGGGGCGGGCTTGGCGGGGGGGCGCTCCTCGATCCCCTGGGGCCAGATCGGGCGGTCGGTCCAGAGATGGACCTCGGTGACGTTCCCGACGGCCCCGGCGGCGACCCACTCCGCCAGGAGGCGCGTGCCCTCCTTGGAGAACCCCTGGTTGCCCATCTGGGTGGCGACCTTCGCCCGCCGCGCGGCCTCGGTCACCTGCCGGGCCTCCCACACGGAATGGGTGAGCGGCTTCTCGCAGTAGACGTGCTTCCCGCGCCGGAGGGCCTCCATCGTGGCGAAGGCGTGATGATGGTCGGGGGTGGCCACGAAGGCCCCGTCGATCTCCTTCTCCACCTCCTCGAACATCCTGCGGTAATCCGTGTAGACCTTCGCCCGGGGGTATTTCTGGGCCGCGGCGCCCAGGCGCTTCCGATCCACGTCGCAGAGGGCCACGAGGTTCTCCTCGGCGGCGGCCAGGACGTGGGCCTCGGCCCGCCCTCCCACGCCCACGCAGGCGAGGTCGAGCTTGTCGTTGGGGGGGCGGAATCCGGCCCCCCCCAGGACCCGGCGGGGCACGAACAGGGCGGCGGATCCGGCCAGGAACCGGCGCCGGGACACCCCGAGAGGCGGCATTCGGGCTCCCTCCTTTCGATTCTTCCTTGGATTCCACTCTGGATACGCCGGAGGGAGAAGACGGGTGGCGGGATTTTGTTAACCCCCGGCGGGGCCCGGCCCGTCGCGGGCGGGGGGATCGCGGCGGCCGGGGTTCGATTTCCTTAACAGCCCGCCCCCGGGATGCTACGGTACGCGCGTTCGGATCCGTTTCCGGAGGGACCGGGAAAGGGGGATTGGCGTGCCCATCCTCGCTCAGGCCGGGTCGCAGTTCGGCATTCTGGACTGGCTGACGGTCGCCGCCTACTTCCTTCTGATCGTGGGCATCGTCTGGAGATCCTCCCGCAAGCAGGCCACGTCGTCCGACTACTTCCTGGCCAGCCGCAACATCGGCTGGTTCGTCGTGGGGGCGTCCATCTTCGCCTCCAACATCGGCTCGGAGCACATCGTGGGGCTGGCCGGGTCCGGGGCCACCCAGGGCATGGGGATGGCCCACTGGGAGCTGCACGCCTGGATCCTGCTGATGCTCGGCTGGATCTTCGTCCCCTTCTACCACCGCTCCGGGGTCTTCACGATGCCGGAGTTCCTGGAGCGACGCTTCAGTCCCCGGGTGCGCTGGCTGCTGTCGGTGGTCTCCCTGGTGGCCTACGTCTTCACGAAGGTTTCGGTGACGGTGTACGCCGGGGGCAAGGTCTTCGGGGTGGTGCTTCCGGACGTCTTCGGCGGCGAGATGAACGCCTTCTACGTGGGGTCGCTCCTGACGGTGGCGCTGACCGGGATCTACACCGTCCTGGGGGGGATGCGCGCGGTCCTGTTCACGGACGCCACGCAGGCCTTCATCCTGCTGGGGGGCTCCGTCTTCATCACGATCTTCGGGCTCCAGCAGGTGGGCGGCTGGGGGGAGCTCCGGCGCCTCTGCTCCGAGAACGCGGCCAACTTTGCGCTGTGGCGCCCGAACAGCGACCCCGACTTCCCCTGGCTGGGGATCCTGCTGGCCTCCCCCATCTGCGGGATCTGGTACTGGTGCACGGACCAGTACATCGTGCAGCGCACCCTGGCGGCCAAGGACCTCAAGAACGCCCGCCGCGGCGCCCTTTTCGCCGGCATCCTGAAGATTTCGCCCGTTCTCCTCTTCCTCCTCCCGGGCGTCATCGGCTACGCCCTCCACCGGAAGGGGATCATCCAGATCCCGACGAAGTTCGACGCCCAGGGCCGTCCCCTGGGCCTGGACGGGGACAAGGTCTTCGCCACGATGGTTTCCTCGCTCCTGCCGGTGGGGCTCCGGGGCCTGGTGGTGGGGGGGCTGCTGGCGGCGCTGATGAGCTCCCTCTCGGCGCTCTTCAACTCCTGCGCGACCCTCTTCACGGTGGACATCTACAAGAAGATCCGGCCGGACGCGCCGGAACGGCGGCTGGTGACGGTGGGCCGCGTGGCCACGACCATCGTGACGGTCCTGGGCATCCTCTGGATCCCCATCATGCCGATGATCTCCGGCGGGGGGCTCTACATCTACCTGCAGAGCGTCCAGCAGTACCTGGCCCCGCCGATCACGGCGGTCTTCCTCCTGGGACTTTTCTGGAAGCGCATCAACGCCTGCGGGGCCCTCTGGGGTCTCGGGGGGGGATTCGTCATCGGGATGACGAAGCTGACCCTCCAGGCGCTGGCGGGGGCGGGAGTGCTCTCCCCCGGCTCCTCCTGCCTCCTGGTCCGCTGGATGGCGGCGGTGGGGCAGTACAACTTCCTTTTCGCCTCCGGCTGGATCTGCGGGATCAGCATCCTGATCGTGATCGCCGCCTCCCTGATGACCCCGGCGCCGGATTCCTCGAGGATCGAGGGCCTCACCTACCAGACCGTCTCCGAGAAATTCCGGGCCGAGAACCGCGCCAGCTGGGACTGGCGGGACGTCGCCCTTTCCGGGGTGATCCTGGCGACCGTCCTGGGGATGTACCTTTATTTCAGCTTCTGGCTCGGATAGGGGAGGCGCCGCCATGGCCGCGCGTCGATTCGCCCTCGGGGTGGACTACGGCACCAACAGCTGCCGGGCCCTGATCGTGGACGCGGACGACGGGACCGAGATCGCCACCCACGTGTATCCCTACCCCTCGGGGACCGAGGGCCTCCTCCTCGACCCCCGCGATCCCAACCTGGCGCGCCAGAATCCCGCCGACTACCACCGGGCCTTCCTCGCCGCCGTGAAAAGGACCGTGGCCCTCGCCCGGAGGGTCCGCGGGTTCCGCCCCGAGGCCGTCGTGGGGATCGGCGTGGACACCACGGGCTCGACCCCCATCCCCGTGGACCGGTCCGGGACGCCGCTGGCCTTCCGGAAGGAGTTCCGCCGGAACCTCGCCGCGCAGGCCTGGCTCTGGAAGGACCACACCGCCCATGCGGAGGCCGCCGAGATCACCGAGAAGGCCCGCGCCCACCCGGACCGGTACCTGGCCAAGTGCGGGATGACCTACTCCAGCGAATGGTACTGGTCGAAGCTCCTCCACTGCCGGAGGACCACCCCGGACGTCTTCCGCGAGGCCTGGTCCTGGGTGGAGCTGGCGGATTACCTCCCTGCCTGGCTGACGGGGAACACCGACCCCGCGGCCCTGGTTCGGGGCGTCTGCGCGGCGGGGCACAAGGCGATGTACCACGAGGACTGGGGAGGGCTCCCGAGCCGGGACTTCCTCGCCTCGCTCGACCCCGAGCTGGCGGTGCACCGGGACCGGTTCCGGCACCCGGCGCAGACCGCGGACCGGCCCGTGGGGAAGCTCGATCCGGCGATCGCGCGGAAGGTGGGCCTCCCCGCGGGGATTCCCGTGGCGGCGGGGGCCTTCGACGCCCACATGGGCGCCGTGGGGGCGGGGATCCGTCCGGGGGTCCTGGTGAAGATCCTCGGCACCAGCACCTGCGACATGATGGTGGCCCCGCTGGAGACGAAGCTGCCGGACATCCCCGGACTCTGCGGGATCGTCCCGGGGTCCATCGTGCCCGGGATGTACGGCCTGGAGGCCGGCCAGTCGGCCGTGGGGGACATCTTCGCCTGGTTCGCCCGCCGCCTCTGCCCCCCCGAATACGCCCGCGGGAGGGACCCCCAGGCGGCCCTCACCCGCGCAGCGGCGCGCCTCCGCCCCGGGGAGAGCGGGCTCCTGGCGCTGGACTGGAACAACGGAAACCGCACGATCCTGGTGGACCCGCGCCTCACCGGCCTTCTGGTGGGCCAGACGCTCCATACCACCGCCCCGGAGGTCTACCGGGCCCTCATCGAGGCGACCGCCTTCGGCGCGCTCACCATCATCCGCCGGTTCGAGGAGTACGGGCTCAAGGTCGACGAGGTGGTCACCTGCGGCGGGATCGCCGAGAAGAACGACCTGGTGATGCAGATCTACGCGGACGTCCTGGGCCGCCCGATGAGGATCAGCCGGTCGTCCCAGACGTGCGCCCTGGGGGCGGCGATCTTCGGCGCCGTGGCGGGGGGAGCCTACCCCGACGTCCCCGCCGCCCAGGCCCGGATGACCGGCCTCAAGCCGCGCGTCTTCCGGCCCGACCCCGAGGCCGCGCGCGCCTACGCCCCCCTCTACGCCCTCTACAAGCAGCTCCACGACGCCTTCGGCACCTCTTCCTGGAGCGGCCCGATGCACGACGTGATGAAGCGCCTGATCGCGATCCGCGACCGGGCCCGAAAGGGATCCTGATGCTCCGCGAGGTCAAGGAGCGCGTCTGCCGCGCGAACCTGGAACTGGCCTCCTCGGGCCTGGCCGCGCTCACCTGGGGGAACGCCAGCGAGATCCTTCCCAACCGGACCGCCTTCGTCATCAAGCCCAGCGGCGTCCCCTACGACCGCCTGAGGCCCGCCCACATGGTGGTGGTGGATCTGGAAGGGCGCGTGGTGGAGGGCGACCTGGCCCCCTCGACCGACGCGGAAACCCACCGGTTCCTCTACCGGGGCTTCCCCGGCATCGGCGGGGTGGCGCACACCCACAGCCCCGCCGCCACCGCCTTCGCCCAGGCCCGACGCGAGATCCCCTGCCTGGGGACGACCCATGCGGATCACTTCGCCGGCCCGGTTCCGGTCACCCGCCCCCTCACCGAGGACGAGGTCCGGGAGGACTACGAGGCGCACACCGGGCGGGTCATCGTGGAGCGCTTCGCCCGCAGGGACTACGCGGCCATCCCGGCCGTGCTCGTGGCCGGCCACGGGCCGTTCACCTGGGGCCGCGACGCCGCGGAGGCCGTCCGCAACGCCCTGGCCCTGGAGGCCGTGGCCCGGATGGCCCTGGACACCCTGGCCCTGGCCCCCCAGGCCTCCCCCCTGGAGCCGTGGCTCCTCCGCAAACACCACGAGCGCAAGCACGGGCCCCGGGCCTATTACGGACAGAGGAAGGACGCCAACACGAGGGTGCGACGATGAACGGAAGGGAACGGGTCCGGCTGGGCTTCGTCCCGGCCAACCGCGGATTCTTCTCCCGTGTGCTGGCCGCCAGGATGCGCGACCAGGCGGTCCGCGTCATGGAGGAGATGGGAATCGAGGTCGTCGTCCCCGGCCCCCGCGACACCCGGGCCGGCTGCGTCGGGACCCTCGCCGAGGCCGAGCGGGCCGCCGACCTCTTCCGCCGCCGGGAGGTCCACGGGATCGTGGTGGGCGCCGTGAACTTCGGCGAGGAACAGGGCGCGGCGTGGTGCATCCGGAAGGCCGCCCTCGGCGTCCCGATCCTGATCTTCGGCTGCCCGGAGGAGGAGGTCCTCACTCCGAAAACCCCCCGCCGGGACAGCTTCTGCGGCCTGCTCTCGATCGGGGAGGCCCTCCGCCAGATCGGGACCCCCTACACCGTGGCCCGGCGCCCCATCGCCTTCCCCTCCGACGAGAGCTTCCGCGAGGACCTGGACTTCTTCGCCCGCGTTTGCCGGGTCGTCCGCGGCCTCCGCCGCGCCCGGGTGGGCCAGATCGGGGCCCGCCCCGACGCCTTCTGGACCTGCCGGTTCGACGAGAAGCGGCTCCAGCGGCTGGGCCCCACCACCGTGACCCTCGACCTCTCCGAGGCGATCGCCGGGGCGGAGCGGCTCCCGGACGGGGACCCGGCGGTGCGGAAGGTGGTCCGGTCGATCCGGGGATATGCGGACGTCTCGCGCGTCAAGGAGTCCTCCCTCCGGCGCATGGCGAAGCTGGAGGTCTTCCTCCGCCGGTGGATCGGGGCGAACGCGATCGACGCCCTGGCCGTCCAGTGCTGGACCTCAATCCAGGCCAACTACGGCTGCTGCGCCTGCGCGGTGATGAGCCGCCTGGGAAACGAGGGGATCCCCGCGGCCTGCGAATCGGACGTCCTCGGGGCGCTGTCCCTGTACGCCGCGATGCTCGCCAGCGGGAGCCCGGCGGGACTGGCGGATTGGAACAACCTGCACAACGAGGACGACGAGCTGGTGAACCTGTGGCACTGCGGCGTCTTCCCCGCGGCCTTCGCGAGGACGCCGGTCCGGCTGGGCGTCCAGGAAATCATCGCCTCCAGCGGCGCCGCCCGGCGGGGGGATTCCGAGGGGACGGTGGAGTTCGTCGCCCGCCCCGGCCCCGTCACCCTCTGCCGCCTCACCCAGGATCCGGAGGAAGGGACCCGGGCGGTGATCGCCGAGGGACGGATGGAGGACAACCCGGCCGAGACCTTCGGTTGCTACGGGTGGACGCGCCTCCCGGACCTCCAGCGGCTCTACCGCGACGTCCTCCTGCGGTACTTCCCCCACCACGTGGGGGTGACGCCGGGGCACGTGGGGAACGTCCTGTGGGAGGCCCTCGGAAACTACCTCGGCGTCAAGGTCCACCATGCCGCCCAGGAGGTCCCGGGACTCTACACCCCCCGGCTCCCCTTCGGACGGATCCAGACGGTCCCCGAGGCAGCGTTGGCCCGGCCCCTCAAGATCTGACCCCTGAGGGGGACGGGACCATGACCGTCGCGCTCTGGGCCGGCGTGCTGGGGGCGGCGGGGTCCTCCCTCCCCCAGACGGTCCCGCCCGCCTCCGGCTGGAGGCGGGAGATCCCCACCGATGAGATGGCCTCCGGCGTCCCCCGGAAAGGCTATGTCAACTGGTTCACCCTCCGGGCCCCGATGTGCAGCTTCCTGGGGGGGATCACGTTCGGCCACCGCCATCCCAAGGACCTGTGGATCTTCCACGAGGGTCCCTTCCGCTTCTATACCGCCGGGATGGACGACACCCTGGAGGCCGAGGGGCCGGTCTTCGGCCTCCGCGCCTTCTACAGCCGCCCCCGGGAACCCTTCCGCAGTTTCTGGGGTCACCTCATGGGCTGGACCCTGGGGGAACATCACCCTTCCTACATCCTGGTGAACGGCCGCCGGGTCTGGGACGCCCGCCTCCATCGGATCGACACCCGGCAGGAGCGGCACACCCTGGCCTTCCCCTGCTGGGTCGACGAGCCGGACGATCTCACGATCGACTTCGTGGTGGACCGCCGTCACGCGCCGGGGACGAGGGCCCTGGCCTTCCGCTACGGGTACCTGGAATACCTGGGCGACCCCGGAGAGCGGTACCATCTCCAGGGGGCCCGGACGCAGAAGGAGCCCTCCCCGTTCGACCGCCTGAACCCCTTCCGGTTCGGCCTGTTCGGCCCCGGATATCACCCCTCCGCCCAGTGGTGGTCCGACCCGGACCTCGCCCGGCGGGCCATGACGGTGGAGAGGCTCGGCTGGAGGCCCTATGTCCCTCCCGATCACCCCGTGGACGAGATCGCCCTCGCCCCGACCTCCCTGAACCGGTGGCCGGTTCCCTTCGTCGACTTCGTCACGCGCTACACCGGGGCCACGCTCCTGGGCCCGGAGGCGGACGAATCCGCCATCCAGAGGCTCGGACCCCGCTTCCTGGGATTCCGGATGAACGGGGCCCCCCTGGAGGAGACCCGGCGTCTCCTCCAGAAGCACCCCCGGGCCCGGATCTACTGGTGGTTCGAGCAGGATCGCGTCCCGGACCTGGAACGGCTCCGGCAGGAAGCCGGCCGACCGGACCGCATAACGGCGGTGTTCGAACTCTTCCCTCCCTCCTTGGCCGCGGCGGCCCGGGCCTTCGAGAACGGGGCGGACCTCCTCCAGCTCAAGAACCAGGAACTGCCCCAGATCAACATCCTCGTCGCCATGGCCCGAGGGGCCGGCCGTTCCTTCGGCCGCCCCTGGGGCGCCGGCTGCTACACGATCAAGACCCCCTTCCCCTCGGTGGATTTCCTCGAACAGCAGTACCTCCTCTGGTACTTCAGCGGGATCCGCTACCTCGATTCCGAGGAGATCGAAACCGGCACCTTCCCCCGGATCCTGGACCAGGACCTGGCCTTCTACCGGGCCCTCCGCTTCTGCGGTCTGCATCCCTCCCGAGGCCAGCCCGTGGTCCGGATCGGGGTGCTGTACTCCCGGGACGCCCCCGACTGGGTCATCCCCTACACCCCCTTCGGCGCCAAGGACACCTTCCGTCGCTACATCGAGTACGACCACCGCCTCCGGCGGCTGACCTGCCGGCCGGTGGCGGAGCTGGAGCTCACACCGGGCCTCTGGGACCGGCCCGCCTGGCTGCGTGCCCTGGCGCGGGCGGAGCAGGCCTCGGCCGCCGCCAACCGGGGATACGATCTCCTGGACGTCTTCTTCCCCGGATTCGGGGATGCACACACCGCCCGGTTCGCCCGGATGCTGACGGGAACGCCGTACGGGCCGGTGGACTTCCTCTGCGCCGAGCGGGTACCGCCGGAGATCCTCCGGGAATACCGCCTCCTGGCCGTCCTGGCCCCCCATCCCCTCGGCGCGGCGGTGGAGACCAGGCTGAAACAGGTGGAGGAAATGGGGACCCGCCTGGTCCGGCCGGGCCAGGCCACGCGCCCGCTCCTCCATCGCCTGGGCGGGGAGGCCGCCATGGTCTCCTTTCGGCCCGCCGACGACCGGATCGAGTACGTGGTCAACCGCAAGGGGGAGGGACTCCTCCTGGCCGTCTTCAACCACGGGGCCATCCCCGTCGGCTCGGACCGCGTCTTCGAGCAGCGCGTCTCCCCTCCCGAGCCGCTGGTTTCCGAGGTGAAGGGGCCTTGGGAGGGCGAGATGACGATCCACCTGGAACGGGCGGGACTGCCGCCGGGAAGGGACTACACCCTTCTGGAGGTCCAGGGCCTGGACGGGGAACCTTATGCGCGCGTCCTCTCCGGCGAGGAGCCCTTCCGCCTGCGGGAGGCGGCATGCACGGCGGTCCCCCACGGGCTGCAGGCGAAGGTCCGGATCGGGAGACGCGCCGAGTTCGTGATCGCCCCCCGGGGACGGGCGGAGCAGGTCTTTTTCGGGAGATGAACGGGCGATGAAGACGGTGCTGGGCGTGGATCTCGGGGGGACGAGCGTCCGGGCGGCGGTCCTCGAGGGGGGACGGCTGGGGGAGATCCGGTCCGTTCCGATCGACGCGCGAGCCCCGGCGGAGGAGGTCTTCGGGCGGGTCTGCGCGGCGATCGACGCCTGCACTCCCGGCCGCTGCTCCGCGCTCGGGATCGGCGTCCCCTCCCTCGTGGACACGAAGAACGGGATCGCCTACGACACCCTCAACATCCCCGGCTGGACGGAATTCCCCCTCCGGAGGCGCCTGGAGGACCGCTACGGGATCCCGGTCTTCGTGGACAACGACGCGAACTGCTTCGTCCTGGGAGAGCACCGTTTCGGCAAGGGACGGCCCTACCGGACGCTGGTGGGGCTGACGCTGGGGACGGGCCTGGGGGGTGGGATCATCATCGACGGAAAGCTCCACTCGGGCCGCCTGGGCGGGGCGGGGGAGTTCGGCATGGTGCCCTACCGGGACCGCTTCGTGGAATACTACGCGGCCGGCCAGTTCTTCCAGAACGTCCACGGCCTGTCGGGGGCGGAGGCGGCCGCGCGGGCCGCCGCGGGCGACCCTGCCGCCCGCGCCATGTTCCACGAATACGGGGTCCACCTGGGGAACGCCCTGCACATCGTCCTCCACGCCATCGACCCGGAGATCGTCATCCTGGGCGGCTCCGTGAGCCGCTCGTTCGCCCTCTTCGAGGCCGGGATGCGGGAATCCCTGGCGCGGTTCGCCTACCCGCGGGTCGTGGCGACCCTCCCCATCGTGGTTTCGGAGCTCCCCAACGCGGGGATCCTGGGGGCGGCCGCGCTGTGTTTCGGAGCGACCTGACGGCCTGCATCGTGGAGGATGCCCATGCTGGAGAGACTCGCCGCCGCCCTTCTGATGGCCCTCCCCCGGCCGGGGCAGGACGTCTCCCCCGCGGACTGGCTCAAGGCCCAGGCCAGGCCCCGTTTCCGCGAGGGCCACACGCTGCCTCCCCTGACCCGTTTCGGGTGGACCCTGCCCTTCGATACCCGGGTCGAGCTGGCGGAACACTGGGGATACGCCCTGGAGTTCGGCGGCTACGCCACCCACAAGGCCGTGGACCGCGCCCTCAACGACCCCTCCAGCGACGAGGCCCGGGCGGTCGCCCTCGCCGCCTCGAATCCGAAGAAGTATCCCCTCGCCGTCATCCTTTCGCGCGATCTCCCGGAGAACCCGCCGCCGGAGACGTGGACCCGCAACGCCCGGGGCGAGTTCCTGGGCAAGAACAAGGTGTGGAGCCCCGAGGCTCCCCGCTCCGTCCTGGAACAGGCCGCCGAGCTCCGCGCCGGCCCCCTGCGCCGGCTGCGCGCGAAGGTCCCCGTGGCCATGATCCTCAACGGCGGAGAGTACGCCCTCGGGGTCCTGGGCTTCGCCCAGAAGGAATGGGAGCAGGATCCGCGCATCCAGGCCGCCCGGGGCGGGAAGGACTGGTATTCCTACATCTCCGAGAAAAAGGCCCTGATGGAGACCGTGATCGCCGAGGCCGTGCGCAAGGCCGTCCCCGACCGGACGCTGTACATCTACTACACGGCCGGCGGCGGCACCCATCGCCACCGCACCGCCGACTGGCAGAAGTGGGCCTACGGCTTCGAATGGATGCGGACGGCCTCCGACCTGCCGAGCAACGAATACTACTACCGCCACTTCAACGACGGGTGGACGGGAAACAACGACATGCTCACCCTGGCCCTCAACGCCCGGGGCTTCGAACTCTCGTTCCAGGCGAAGCACTCCTATGACTGGCTCTGCGCGGGATGGATCGACGAATCGAAGAAACCCCAGTCCCTCCCGGACAATCCGGCCGCCCTGGTGGATCCCGGGGCCGGGAAGCTCGGCGACCTGGGACTCTACACCGGCTTTCTCAAGTGCCTCTACACGGCCGGGATGCTCGGGGGGAACGCCGGCTACTACGCGTTCCCGCAGGGGGGCTTCGGCAAGAAGTTCCCGGCCGACCGCCCCCCGCACTGGATCCGCCAGATGGTCGCCCTCTCCCGCGTCCACGCCTTCTTCTCGCACCACGAGGCGTTCCTGCGCGAGAGCGACCTGTTGCCCGGTCCGGACCGGCACCGCTGGTCCAAGGGCCAGCCCGCCTACGAGTTCCCCGCCGGCACGGGAGCCCGCGTCCTGGCGCGGCGGCATGCCCGCCGGCCGACGTGGCTGGTCACCGCCTGGGCCGCGGACGGCAACGCGCGGGACGTGTCGGTGGAGATCCCGGAACTGGGGGCCGTGCGGCTCCGCGCCCGCCCGGAAGGGGCGGTCTACCTGGGGGATCGGGCCGGGTTGAAACTCCTGGAGGAATGACCGCGGCCGGAGGGGAGCTCCTCTCCCGCCGCTATCGGAACGTCCCGTTCCGGCGGGGCACCGGCGCTTTCGTCCGGAAGGCCCGGACCTCCCAGCGCCCCAGGGGGAACGTGAAGCTTCCCGTCCGCCCGGCGATCGTGCAGGGAAAAACCGCCTTGGGGTCGAACAGGTCTTCCATCGCATATTTCCCGTCCGGGATCCCCGACAGGCTCACGGCGGCCGCGACCTCCGTGTTCCCGAGCTTTGCGACGTCCGCCCCGTATCCCCCCGAGGGGCGCCAGACCAGGACCACCAGCCGATCCTCCCGGTCGAAGAAGCCGTAGCCGCAGACGTCGGGGCTGAATCGGAGGGGCGAGGGCACCGCCTCCGGGCGCCGGACCGCCTCCTCCAGGTCGAAGACCGGGGCGAGCGCCTCCAGCCGCGCCCGCTCCTCCGGCGGCACGAGCCCGAGGCAGGGCGTCAGGAAGGCCGTGGGCCGGTTCTCCGGCCGCCGCAGGAGGCCGGGCAGGGTGACGTCGCTCACGGCCCAACCCACCGGCACCCCCTTGTCCACCAGCGCGCTCTTGCGATTGAGGTCGAAGCGACGCCCCTGCCGCTCGAGGGCATAGGCCGCCTGGAGGGAGAAGTAGTAGGCCGGTCCGAACGGCCGCGCCGGGCACACCTCCAGCATCGCCCGCTGCACGTCCTCGGGGACCTTTCCGGCGTCCCAGTACTGCCGGTGGAAGACCTGGGCGGCGCGGCGGACCGAACCGTCCCGGTCGGCCATGTGGGCCCAGGCGACGCTGAGCCAGTGCCCCTTGATGTATTGGCGGGCGAACTCGTCCCGGGCGGCCGCCTGCCCCCGGAAGGTCCGGTTCAGGGAGGCGCGGAAGGCCTCGTGGTCCGGACAGTTCATCTGCGCCCCCACCCAGAGGTCCGGGGCCTGGCAGGCGAAATCGAGCAGATACCCGTAGCCGAGGCTGATCCCGAAGAGCGGACGCCCGTCGTCCCCCTGGAGCTCCACGACGCGCAGCCCGCGCCCCTGAGCCTCCTGAACGATGTGTTTCTCCAGGAGCCGAACGTCCCGTCCGATCCAGCGGTTGTAGTAGGCGTCGTGCGTCCCCTGCATGGAGACGAACCCTGGGCGACCCGTCTTCTGCCGGACCGCCCGGGCCACGTTCCCCCAGAACCGCCCGTAGGACTCGCAAAAGAAGGAGATCCACTCGTGCATGCAGTTCTTCTTGATGAAGGCGGCCCGCTCGGGGATCGGCCCGGGGGGCACGGCGACGCGGGACCACCGGGAGAAGGCGTCGACGACGCGCGGATGGAAGTCGCCCGTCCCGCAGTCGAAATGGGGGAGGCAGTCGTAGAAATCGGCCGCGAAGGAACCCACCAGGCCCGTCTGCTCGTAGAGACCGGCCAGTCGGGAGACCAGCCAGTCCGCGTAGGTGGCGTTCTTCACGCCGGGCGGCCAGTCCTTTTCGTCGAGGGGCATGGGAGGACTGATCACCCCCCACTCCGGCCGGAAGACTGCGCCGGAGTCGGTCCGCACGAAGAGGTCCTCGCGCTGCTGGTGCCACCGCGCCCACTCCCGGTAGGGGGGCTTGTCGTGGAGTTTCCCCCCGGGCAGACCCTCCTTGTATTCGGGACCCCAGCGCACGAGCCCATGGATGGGACGGACCCCGCGGGCCAGGGCCGCCTCGACCTGCCGCCGGTTGTTCCGGGCCCAGCCGGCCTCCGCCCGGTGGGTGAATTCCCACATCGTCAGCTCCGGGCCCAGGCCGTGTCCCCCCAGATCGTAGAGATAAACGTCGTTGATGAAGAGCGGGCGGACCGGGTTGGGTTCCCGGAGGTTCGCCGCGGCCGGCGGGGCCTGGGAGGCGGCGGGGAGGACCTCGAGTCCCAGGCCGGGGGCGGCCACCGCCTGGAATCCGGCGGACACCTCGACCGCGCCCCCCTCCCCCCGCGCCGCCAGGCGGACCCGCCCCTCCTCCACCTCCAGCCGGGTGGAGGCGCCGAAGACCGAGACGGCCAGCCGGGTCCCCAGGACCTCGGCCCGGGCGGCGGGGGTTTCGATGACGAAGGGACGGCCGGGCGGCTGGGGCGGCACGGCGACCTTCAGGAGACCGCCCGACAGGCGCAGGCGCTTGGCCGGCGCCGCCTCCTCCAGGAGGAATTCCGCCCCCTCCCCCGCTTCCACCTGCGTCCCGTCCGGGAAGGCCAGCCCCAGCGAGGCCCCGGGGCCCGTGCGGATCCCCGTCCCCGGATCCAGCCGCGTCCCCGCGGCGAGGAAACGTCCGGCCGCGGCCCAGACCTCGCCGGAGAGCAGGACGACGGCGGGACGCGCCTCGGGGGGAGGCCCCGGAGGGAAGGAATGCAGGATCCCGCGGACCGCCACGAAGACCGCCGCGGCGGAGGAGGCCAGGAAAATCGCGGCGCGCAGCAGGCCCCGGCGGCGAAGGGAGCGGCGGGCGGCGAGGATCACCGGGCCGGGGGCGCTCAGGCGGGCCGCGGCCCCGCGCTCGATCCTCTCCCGCAGGGCCGGCCCGGCCAGGGCGGCCCGGAGGAGGAGATCGAAACGGCCGTCGTGCTCGTACTCGGCGGCCCCGTCCGGGTGGCGGGCCAGAAGCGCCGCCAGCTCCTCCGCCTCTCCCGGCCCCAGTTCGCCGGCCCGCGCCCGGGCGGCGAGCTCCTCCATCCGAGAGTCCATGCTCAGGCCCTCCCCAGCCGCCCTTCCACGCACCGGCGCAGCGCCCGGCGCCAGCGGTGGAGTTCCACGCACACCGCATTGACCGTGAGC
>Ga0068707_1001601_pt1 | contig 15875 bp, 13 predicted proteins | sample YNPNPMetaG_FD_66600 | JGI IMG/M metagenome (GOLD analysis project Ga0068707, IMG submission 66600) | Anoxygenic and chlorotrophic microbial mat microbial communities from Yellowstone National Park, USA - YNP NP MetaG | ecosystem: Environmental > Aquatic > Thermal springs > Hot (42-90C) >...
CCTGGGTATCAGCCGCGCCGGTTCCTTTACCTCCGGCCTGGTTTTCGCTTTCGGCGGTTTCCTGATGGCCCAACTGACCAACATCAGCATCCTGACCGGTTCCGTCTGGTTGCCTCTGATCCTCTGCCTTTTTTCTCTAGCCATTCGCCGGCGCAGTTACGCTCTGGCCGTCGGCGCCGGGATTGTCCTGGCGCTACAAATCCTGCCCTCCCATCCGCAAATCACTCTCTACATCCTGATTGTCCTGGGCTTTTATTACCTTTACAGCCTGCTGACCCTGCCCCAGGCCCAAATAGGCCCGATTCTCGCCCTCTCCTTTATCTCGCTGACCACTGTCGCGGTCGGGATGGGCCTGGCCGCCATCCAGTTGATCCCGGCCTGGCAATTGAAGGAATTATCTGTCCTCTCTGAAAGTGGTACCTACGATTTTGTGACCGCTTACTCCCTGTCACCGTTCCGGATGCTCTCTTTCCTGTTTCCCAATTTCCTGGGCAATCTGGTCACCGGATATAAAGGAGAGCCCTATTTTGAAGAGCATCACGGCTATGTGGGCATCTTTCCTTTAATTCTGGCCGCCCTGGCCTGGGGCAGGCGCCGGAATCAAGAAGCACGTTTCTTTGGGCTTCTGGCTCTTGTCTCAATCCTGCTGGCTGTGGGCAACACCACACCCCTCTACCATCTGCTGGCTCATGTGCCGGTTTACAACTATTTCCGCATCCCGGCCCGGTGGCTCTACACCCTGACCCTCAGCCTGGGCATTCTGGCCGGTTTTGGCCTGGATTACCTGATGGCGCAACGTCAGGCCCGTTCGATGCGTATCCTGTCTCAGGGGTTGCTCATCCTTGGCCTTCTTTTCACCCTTACCCTGCCGCTCCTCTTCTTTTACAAGAAACAGGCTATGGCTGCTACTGACTTGATCCTGGAGCATGTCTACGCCGGGACGGCCATCTATGCCGTGCGAGCCCTGATCCGCTATCTGCCCCGTTTCCCAGACGTCCCCCAGACCAATCTGCTGGCCCAACTATTCTCCCCCCTCCTGAACCCCATCCTCTTCTTTCTGGTGATGTTCAACACCAGTGCGCTGTCGCTCTTCTTATTGGTGCGGACCAAAATCTCTCCCCGCTGGTTTCAAGTCATGGCCGCAGGTTTGATCGCTTTTGACCTCTTCATGACGGGAGGAACGACTATTAACCCGGTGCAGGATGCTTCGTACTTCGACAAACGACCTTCCACAGCCTTCCTGGAGCGGAATCTGGGTCTGGCCCGCATCTATTCTCCCGACAGAGAAGGGGCGGCCCCTCAAATACTGCGCGGCTACTTTGCCATGATCTATCACATTCCAGAGATCGGCAGTTGGCCCTGGGTGGTCTCGTCTTTGCCACTGCGGCGCTACGGGGAGTTCATGGAGGCCCTGCGCCAGAACACGCGCCTTCTCAACCTGGCCGGAGTCAAATACATCCTCACCGCCCGTGAGGAACCGGAGGAATGGTGGCACAACAACCTGCGCCAGGTTTACAGCGAAGAGGGTCTCCATATCTACGAGAACCTGGACGTGATGCCGCGGGCCTTCCTGGTACATCAGGCCGGGGTTCCCCCTTCTGACGAAGCCATCCTGGCCTGTCTGGTTGACCATGACTTTGATCTCTCGTCTTCGATCCTTCTGGAAGACGAGACAGCCCTGGCCCGCCTGGAAAGCATGCTTCAAGAGGCTCCCCCAGCCAGGGGGAAGGACGAGGTCAAAATCGTCGAGTACGAAGCCAATCGGGTGGTGATGGAGGTGACTGCAACTCAGGCTGGTTTTCTTTTCCTTTCAGACACTTACTACCCCGGCTGGAGAGCTCACGTGGACGGTCGGGAGGAAACGGTTTACCGGGCCGATTATCTGTTTCGCGCCGTGCTGGTCCCTCCTGGCCAGCATGTCGTTGAATTCATCTTCGAGCCCATAGCCTTCAAGACAGGCCTGGCCGTGGCTTTGATCACAGCGGCCACCCTGATAACCGCAGCGATCATACTGAGACCCATTTTCTCAAGGTGAATCCGTTGGATGCAGCTCATCATTTGATCACGGATAAGGCCCTGGTTATCCATGAGTTGCTGGTCCAGGAGTATGGCTCCCACCCCTGGCAGCCGGGTCGTGACCCCCTGGCCACGCTGGTTTCGACCATCCTTTCCCAGAACACTAACGACCTCAACCGTGACAGGGCCTTTGAGCGAATGAGAGAGAGATTCCCCACCTGGGAAGAAGTACGCGATGCTGATCCGGCCGAACTTGTGGAAGCCATCCGTCCGGCCGGCCTGGCCAACCAAAAGGGGCCGCGGATTCAGAACGCCTTGCGTCTGATCACGGAACGGCAAGGCAAGCTCAATCTGGACTTCCTGGCGGATATGGAGACCGAGGAGGCCAGAAAATGGCTGACCTCTATCAAAGGAGTTGGCCCCAAGACAGCAGCCATTGTCCTCTGTTTTGCCCTGGGCAGGCCAGCTTTTCCAGTGGACACCCACATTCATCGCGTGGCCAGGCGACTGGGTCTGATCGGTCCCAAGACGACCCGGGAGCAGGCCCACTTCGTGTTGGAGAAGCTGCTCCCGGCGGAAATCTATTACCCCTTCCACATGAACCTGATCGCCCACGGGCGACAGGTCTGCAAATCACAGCGGCCTCGCTGCGAGGTCTGTGTCCTGCGAGGGCACTGCAACTCCTTCCAGGGTAGGGTGCCGCTCACGCCGGGCGACGGCTGAAGACCTGGCGCTGTTTCCCCTGGCCAGGTCGCTACATCCGTCCCAAGCCAGGTCTGGGTTACGAAAAAAACTGATCAACCGTCGCCACGTCAACTTCCAAAATAAGCCTCCTCGGCCGGGTTCAGCGGCGGAGCACTAGATATAAGGCTGTACTTCGGGTTCAGCCACAACCTCTGGTGCATCAAGATACCCGGCTACAAAGCCTGAACGGGAGCCTTAAAAAAACGCAGGGACGCCCCAATTTTAAGGGAAACCTATTGCTAAAACTTACGACTTCTGGTAAAATATAGCATGACCGTTTGAGCAGGGCGAAGGGGTTTAGCTATCCCTCTCTTTGCAGATAGCTTCCTCTAAGGTCACGCCAATGGCAGTTGCCCCACTGCCCGAGGCTTCCCCTGTATTTTGGCGTTGACCATCCCAACTTCCGCCTCACACCCCACGGTCCACTCTATCAGCCGCAAGATTAAATTGTCCCCACAGAACCTCCGTCAGGTATCTTCTCTGAGAGGTCAGAGCAGGTTTCGCGCTGCCCGACAGAGCGACCGGAACGGGGGTACAGGGCAAGGCAATGCCTTGCCTTTTGGGGTTGTCCCCCTGGATGTTCCCCTGACATTGGGTAAAGGGGTGGCAAGGGACATCCCCGATTGGGGGGCGGAAGCTCCAGCCTCCCCCAGGGTCAACCGGCAAATCCGGCTTTCCCCATGTCTGCCATCAGGCGAGGAGAGGAAAATGAAAGCTGACCAAATCTGGCAGGCGGCTCTTGGCGAATTGCAACTGCAAATGCCCAAGGCCACTTTCGATACCTGGGTCAGGGATACCCATGTCATCTCTTATGAGGATGGCACTTTTATTATCGGGGTAGACAGCGCCTTCACCAAGGACTGGCTGGAGAATCGTCTGCTGACTACCGTCAAGCGCACCCTGGTCGGTATCGTGGGACGTAGCGTCGAGGTGAGATTCACCGTCTGGCCCAAAGAGTCGCCTGATAACAGTGAGACGCTACCCTTGTGGCAAACCGCTGTTCCTTTGCCCGATGATGAGCCTGCTGTCCATAGCCCACCGACCATGCTCAATCCCAGGTATACTTTTGATACCTTTGTCGTGGGCCCCAACAACAGGCTGGCGCATGCTGCTTCGCTGGCCGTCGCCGAGAGGCCGGCCGAAGCTTATAATCCCTTATTCCTCTACGGTGGGGTGGGGTTAGGTAAAACCCATCTGCTGCATGCTATAGGATACACGTCGCAGCGACGTTGCAGCGAGGTGCTCTACGTCTCTTCGGAAACCTTCACCAACGAGCTGATCAACTCTATTCGTAACCACACCACCGATGAGTTCCGCGAGAGGTATCGTAACATTGATGTCTTGCTCATAGATGATATTCAGTTCATCGCTGGCAAAGAAAGCACCCAGGAGGAATTCTTCCACACTTTCAACACCCTGCATGCGGCCAACAAGCAGATTGTCATCTCCAGTGACCGCGCTCCCAAAGCCATCCTCACTCTGGAAGAGCGTCTCCGTTCCCGTTTTGAATGGGGCCTGATTGCCGACATCCAACCTCCAGACCTGGAGACGCGGATCGCCATCTTGCGTTTCAAGGCCGAACAACAGGCTGTGCCTGTGCCTGAGGAGGTCATAGACCTGATCGCCCGTCGAATCCAAAGCAACATCCGGGAGTTGGAAGGGGCTTTGAACCGGGTGATTGCCCACGCCAGCCTGATGAGATGCCCTTTGACGGTTGAGGTGGCTGTCCAGGCCTTGCAAGACTTTGGGCCTGCCCCGGGTTCTCTTTCCGTTGATCAGATCCTCGAAGCTGTAGCTCGGTTCTATAACCTGGAGATAGAAGACTTACTTGGCCCCCGGCGGAGCAAAGACATTGCCACAGCCCGCCAGATGGTCATGTATCTGGCGCGAGAGGAGACCAGTGCTTCTCTGCCTCAAATTGGCCGGGCGTTGGGAGGGCGTGATCACACGACGGTGCTATACGGCTACGAGAAAATCCGGGCCCAGATGGAAGAGGACAACCAACTCCGTCGCCAGATGCTGGCCATCAGAGAACTGCTCTACAATCACCAGAGGTCCCTTCCCGGAAAGGAGCGCCTGGTGAAGGGTAGACAATGAGCAGCAAGAAGGTCTCGGCTATCTCCGCGCTCCTGGCCGTTTTCACCTGGGTGGAGTTATATTTTTTGATAACCCGTTTCAGTCCCAAAACCTCAGCTCGTTTTTTGTTTTTTCCTTCGCTTTTCATGGCTCTGACTGCGAGCTTCGTGCCGGTGGCCTTTTATCTGAATCACCGCTTCGCCTGGCCCAAAGGTCGGAAAATAAGCCCCTGGCGACCTATCCGCCAGAGTGGGTGGGTTGCCTTGTTTCTGGTACTTTGTGCCTGGCTGCAAATGCTCCGCGCCTTGAACGGGATCATTGCCGTGCTGGTGCTGGCGGTCTTCAGTCTGATTGAAATCTTTATCCTGACCAGAGATTAGTGCTCTATCAACCGTAAAAGTTTCCCACCACCGGGATGCGGAAAGGCCTCTGGGGTGGGAGTTTAACCTTCAGGGTTGACAGGCAGTAGAGTGACCCCTTCAAGTCGTAGCCTGCGGGAAATTCAAGGAGGATGAGAATGACCACACCTGTTACAGCCAAAGAGAGCATCGAAGCCTTGCCCCTTCTCTTCCAACCTGACAAGGCAAAGGGAATAAACGCAACCTTCCAATTTGAGCTGACCGGGGAGGGCGGCGGTACCTGGGTGGTCAGGGTAGCCGAGGGCCAGTGCACCGTCGCGGAAGGGGGAATAGACAGGCCCAGCGCCACCATTAGCATGAAGGCGGCCGACTATGTGGCCATAACCCAGGGTAAACTGGATATGGCTCGGGCCTTCATGGGTGGCAAAATCAAAGTCAAGGGCGATATGGGGCTGATCATGAGACTTCCTGCCCTCTTCAAACTGGGCTAGGCTCAATGCGGTTCAGTTAGAGCTACTCTGAGAAAAGAGCACGAAGGACACCCGGGGCACCTGTTCCTCCGTGGCCTGAGCTCTTAAGGGCTGGAGTCAAGGCTTTAGCCGGTCTTTCCCGCCTGAAGGCTCCACTCCCCTTGCTTATCTGCTGGACTCTGACGAAAATCCCGCACGAGCGGGTAGCACAGGATAATCCTGTGCTACGGATAGGCTGCTGCACTTTGAATCCGTGTCGCCATCCATTTCAAGTCCAGTTATCTAAACCGTATTGAGGCCAGGCTCGTTTTTGAAACGGTACAGCCTGGCTGCACGGCGACCACCCCTGCGCTGCGTCCCCGTCGCCTCCAGAATATCGGCTGCCAGAATCTTGCGGCGGAAGCGACGGCCGTCTAGCTTCTCGTTCAAAACCCCCTCATAGGCCCGCCGTAATTCGCTCCAGGTGAACTCCTTGGGCATGAACAGGCTGCCCAGAGTGGTGGACTCCAGTTGGTGACGCAAGTGCTGGAGAGCGCGCTTCAGAACATCAGCGTGGTCAAAAGCCAGGGGCGGAGGGTCATGAGCGGAAAACCAGCCCACCTCGGCGGCATCGTCGGCAGCTTTGGGCTGCAACTGGCCGGCATCTACCAAAGCCAGATAGGCCACACTGATAACCCGTGTGCGGGGGTCACGGTCCGGCCGGCCAAAAGTATAGAATTGCTCCAGGCCAATGCCTTCTATCCCCGTCTCCTCGTATAACTCGCGGGCGGCTGCCTCCTCTAAAGGCTCGTTCATATCCACAAACCCACCGGGGATGGCCCACAGCCCCTCAAAGGGCCAGTTCTTGCGCTTGATGAGCAGCACTTTCAACTCGCCTTCCATCACGCTGAAGATGACCACGTCCACTGTCACCGATGGCCGTTCATATTTTTCGGCCTCAGACATAGTATCCCCCCAGTTTTTCTATTCCGTGCCCATGATGGGTGATCTCCCAATAAATGTACCCCTAAGAGCGACTTTTGTCAAGGCAGCATACAGGCGGCTGCGAAAATTGTTGCTGATATTTTAACCGGCCGGGCCGGAACCAAAAAGGGCTAACCACGAAGGACACAAAGGACACGAAGGAACCCCCATCTTGTCCTTCGTGTCCTTTGTGGTTCCTTTTCCTTGCCCAATGTGCAAGAATTTCACCTGAGATTGGCCCCTCTTGCAACAAGTCAGAGCAATAACTTTTCGCAACCGCCTGCCTTTCCCAACTTGCGCTTTTGGTGACATTGTGGTATGATTTATTAGCACTCCAAACCTGAGAGTGCTAATGTTTGCTTCCTAAACTAACGCGAGGAGGTTGAGAAAGATGACCAAGCTTAAGCCCTTGAGCGACCGAGTTGTAGTGGAACCTATTGAGCAGGAAGAGAAGACGGCCAGCGGCATCATCCTGCCGGAGACGGCCAAGGAGAAACCCCAGGAAGGCACGGTGCTGGCCGTCGGCCCCGGCCGCAAGGATGAGAACGGCAAACTGATCCCCATGGACGTCAAAGAAGGCGACCGCGTCCTCTTTGCCAAATACGCTGGCACCGAGGTCAAACTTGAGCCTGACAAAAAGGTCTTGATCTTGAGAGAAAGTGACATCCTGGCTATCGTTGAAAAGTAAAGCCACAAGGCTGGAACAAATCTTCCCAAGGAGGAACAAATGGCAGCAAAGCAGTTAAAGTTCTCAGAAGAAGCCCGGAGTTCTCTGAAAAAGGGCATTGACATTCTGGCCACAGCCGTAGGCACGACCCTGGGCCCCAAAGGCCGCAACGTGGCCCTGGACAAGAAATGGGGTGCCCCCACCATCACCCACGACGGCGTCACCGTGGCCAAAGAGATCGAACTGGAAGACCCCTACGAAAACATGGGAGCCCAGCTCCTCAAGGAAGCAGCCACCAAAACCAACGACGTGGCCGGTGACGGCACCACCACCGCCACCGTCCTGGCCCACAACATCGTCACCGAGGGCCTCAAGAATGTGGCCGCCGGAGCCAACCCCATGCTCCTCAAACATGGCATCGAAAAAGCCACCCAGGCCGTTGTCGCAGCCATCAAAGAGCAGGCCATTGACCTGGAAACCAAAGAGGAAATCGCCAATGTAGCTTCCATTTCAGCCCACGATCGGGAGATTGGGGAGCTGATTGCCGAGGTGATGGACAAAGTGGGCAAGGACGGGGTCATCACCGTGGAGGAGAGCAAGGGCCTGGAGTTCGAGACCGAGTATGTGGAAGGGATGCAGTTCGACCGGGGCTACATTTCGCCCTACTTCATCACCAACCCTGAGGCCATGGAAGCCGTCCTGAACGAGCCTTACATCCTCATCTATGACAAGAAGATTTCGGCGGCCACCGACATTGTGCCCATTCTGGAGAAGCTGGTGCAGGTGGGCAAGCGGGACCTGGTGGTCATTGCCGAGGATGTGGATGGGGAGGCTCTGGCCACCCTGGTGCTGAACAAGCTGCGGGGCATGATCAACGCTCTGGCGGTCAAGGCTCCTGGTTTTGGCGACCGGCGCAAGGCCATGTTGCAAGACATCGCCATTCTGACCGGTGGGCAGGTCATCACCGAGGAGATGGGCCGCAAGCTGGAGACGGCGACCATTGCCGATCTGGGGCGGGCGGACAAGGTGGTGGCCACCAAGGAGGAGACCACCATTGTGGGGGGCAAAGGCGATGAGCGGGAGATCAAAGGTCGGATTGAGCAGATCAAAGCCGAGATTGAGAAGAGCACTTCGGACTATGACAAAGAGAAGCTGCAAGAGCGGCTGGCCAAGCTGGCCGGAGGGGTGGCCATCATTCGGGTGGGAGCCGGGACGGAAGTGGAGCTGAAGGAGAAGAAGCACCGGGTGGAGGATGCGCTGAGTGCGACCCGTGCCGCTGTGGAAGAAGGGATTGTGCCTGGGGGAGGGGTGGCGCTGATCAATGCCATCCCGGCCCTGGACAGGGTGAAGATGGAGTACCCGGATGAACAGACGGGGGTGAACATTCTGCGGCGGGCTCTGGAGGAGCCGATGCGGGGCATTGTGGAGAATGCGGGGATGGATGGGGCCGTGGTGGTGGAGACGGTGCGCCGGTTGCATGAAGAGCAGAAGAACAAGAACATTGGCTATGATGTGCTGGCGCAGGAGTACGGCGACATGGTGAAGAAAGGGATCATTGACCCGGCCAAGGTGACGCGGAGTGCGGTGGAGAATGCCGCCTCCATTGCCGCCATGATCCTGACCACCGAAGCCCTGGTAACCGAAATCCCGGAGAAGGAGAAAGCCCCGGCCACACCATCTATGCCGCCGGAATACTAAAAAGTTCCCCCCCAAACCCCCAGACTTCCGAAGTCTCACAGACTTCGGAAGTCTGGGCCCATTGAGCCATCAATCAAGTCTGGAGAGGTGTTCCCTATGCCTGTGTATGAATACGAATGCCTGAGCTGTGGGTTGCATTTTGAGAACAGCCAGCATTTCAACGATCCCCTTCTGCAGCAATGCCCTGAGTGTCACGGCAAGGTGCGACGCCTGTTTTCTCCACCGGCCATAGTCTTTAAGGGCTCCGGTTTCTACGTTACCGACAACCGTTCCGGCGGTAACAGCAGAAATGGTGGAAAAAAATCGAGTGCCAAAGAAAAGGCTGCTGATAAGGAGGAAGCCGCCGACTAAAGGGTTGGCGGCTTTTTCTTTGGGTTGGCTGGAGGTGACGGTCACTTCTGAAAGTGACCGTCACCTTATGGGCCACCAGACCGACGACTTGAGCCCTGAAACTGGAGTTTTGGCGAAGAGCTTGACATGGCTGCTCCTTTATGCTATACTCACAATTATAGAGCCGACATTGATTTCTAATAAGCCCTGCCTGGCTGAAGCAGCTACGGATGATGTTCCGCTTGCGCCGTAGACGCCTGGTTGCTTTTCTCAGCTCCTGGCGCAGGTGAGGCACGTTTCGGCAGGCAATGTTCTTGAGCTCGACCCGTTTTAGATAGTTCCAGACACCCTCATCAGGGTTCAATTCAGGCGCATAGCCGGGGAGACGTTCCAGCAAGATGCGCTCCGATCCACCATTCGCCAGGAAGTCCTTGATCTCTTGACCGCGATGAATCGGTGCGCCATCCCATATGACCAGTATCTTGCCTGAGATGTGGCGCAATAGGTGTTTGAGGAAACGAACCACGTCTGGGCTCTTGAAGGAGCGGGGCTGCACTATCATGTACAACTTGCCCTCTGGGGTAATCCCACTGATGGCGGATAGATGGTCACGGGTGAGCAGACACTCGATCAATGGGGTCTCTCCCACAGGTGCATAGGTGCGCACCACCATGGGCAGCAAATAGAAACCCGCTTCGTCAACGAAGACTATGGTGTAGCCCTCCCCTTCGGCTTTTTCTCGAAGTTCGGGCCAGCGTTCTTGGACCCAGCGTCGTATGGCTTCCTCGTCCCGTTGGCTGGCCCGAGTCACAGGTTTCTGGCGACTCCAGTTCAGCTCAGCCAGGATGCGCCCCACGTGTCGAGGAGTGTAGGTCACGCCGAACTCGTGCTTGATGACATGAGCCACACGCTTACGAGTCCAGACCTCGCCTCGAAAGCCATATGCTTCAGCACCTCGCTTGAGCATCTCAGAAAGTCGTGCCTTCTGGACTGCTGTGAGCCAGGGTTGGGCACCAGGAGCCTTTTGCCGTCGAAGTGCTTCCACGCCTCCTTCACGGGCTCGCTTAAACCATTGACTGACTGCACCCTGGGTTACTCCAAGGACATCGGCGATTTGCTGTTGGGTCCACCCCTTTTCCTGATGCAGCTCCCAGGCGCGAAAACGCCTGTACTCCTTCAAGTCGGTCGTCTGTGCCGATAATCGTGTGTTTGTCTCCGCCATAGTGCTACTGATCATAGCACAAATGGCCAAGTATTAGAAATCTATGTCCGAATCAGTAATAATCTCCTATTATGAGACGATGCGAGTATGGTGGCCTGTCTTGTTGCAGAATCCACTGTGGGGGCATCTGATTGGTGTACCGCTTCTGCTCGTGCCCCCTGCGATTGGGGCTCTGTATCGTAATTGACCTGGCGCTTTTGCCTCTCAAAGCCCGGTGTGGTATAATCGAAACCGAAGCACTTGCAAAGAGGCTCAGGAGGTGTCCGATGAAAGTCTACGACTTTAAAGTCCTTCTCGAACCTGATGAGGAGGCCCGACCGAGGTGTTCATTCACTCCCCTGACCTGATTGACGTTAGTTTAGTCCTGGCAATGCTTCTGCTGCCATTGCTGACCGGCTGCATTGGGCCAGAGCACGTCGCAGGAGACAACCCCACCCCCTACCAACAATCCCTCCTCCCCGCCTTTCGGGGAGACATCGCTTCTCTCGAAGACATCCCCCGCTATCGCATTGCTGTCCGCCTTGACGCCAATGCCCTCACCCTGACCGGCCACCAACAGGTGCTCTACACCAACAACGAGGGCGATAAGCTCAGCGAAATTTACTTCCGCCTCTACCCCAACCTGCCCCAATTCGGCGGCCAGATGCAGGTTCAGAGAGCAGCCATTGACAGTCGAGATGCGTCCTTCACCTGTGAGGCCGGAAACACCGCCCTGAAACTGCTTCTGACGCCCTCCCTCCTGCCCGGGGAAAGGCTACAAATCGAGCTGGACTTCACCGTCCAGATTCCCCGTGCCGACGGCGATGAGCCCCGCCTGTTTGGGTTGAGTCAGGGCATCCTGAGCCTGCCCAACTTCTATCCCATGCTGGCCGTCCATGAGGCCGCCGGCTGGCACCTGGATGGGGCCCCCGGATTCTCCGACGCCGTCTTCAGCGAAGTGGCTCTCTACGAGGTGAGCATCACCGCCCCGTTGGATATGGTGGTTGTCACCTCCGGCTTGACCTTCGACGCGCAACCGAACCCCGACGGCACTCAGACGGTGTATTGTGCAGGTGGCCCTCTGCGTGACTTCGGTCTGGTGATGAGCCGCGAGTTTCAGGTCGCCAGCACCACGGCCTATGGAGTCACCGTCAACGCTTACCACCTGCCCCGGGACAAATCCAGTGGCCAGGCGGGCCTCTGGCACGCGGCAGCGGCCCTGCGGGTCTACAACGACGCTTTCGGTCCCTACCCCTTTGCCGAGTTCGACGTGGTCGAAGCGCCGCTGGCCAACAAAGGCATGGAATACCCTGGCCTGATCCTGGTCGGGACCGACCTCTACCGCCACCGGGCCGAGAACCGGGAGTTCCTGGTGGTGCACGAGACAGGCCATCAATGGTGGTACAGCCTGGTGGGCAGCGATGCGGTCAACCACCCCTGGCTGGACGAGGGCCTGGCCGAATACTCGGTCTACATCTACAACCAGATGGTCCACAGCCAGGCCGCAGCCGACGAATTGGTGGAGAAGCGATGGTTGATCCCCTATCAGGTGGCCGTTGGCAAGGGCCTGGATGCGGTCACCGATCAGCCTTCCTCAGCCTTTTCCGAGGAGAACTATGAGTACATCGTTTACGCTAAAGGAGCTCTTTTCTTCCATGCCCTCCACCAGGCAGTGGGCGACCAGGTCTACCTCTCCATCATGCGAGAGTACCTGCGACGATACAAACATGGCATCGCCACGCCGTCCGATTTCCTGCGCCTGGCCGAGGCCGTCTCGGGCCAGGACCTGGACCCCATTTACCAGGAATGGGTTCTGACGGTGAAATGACTTGTGCGACGTCCTTGCTCATTGCGTCGCATCGAGAACTCCTTCGACTACACCAGGGCCCTGTCGAAGGTGACGGTCACTTTCAGAAGTGACCGTCACCTCCAGTGTTGACAATTGCCCTGTCTTAGAGTATGATAGAGAGCAAGGTGACAGGATCTGGTTGTCCCCTATTCTGATCGCGCAAGAGTGATGTCATGCCCAAGTCCACCTCGTTTACCAGGCGTCAGGGGAGGCGATGGGAGCCTTTGAACGGCCAGGGCTTTAAACGACTGAGCAGACCCCTCCTCTGGCTTCTCCTGATAACCCGGCTTTTCCTCAGTGGCTGCTTTCCCACCCCCAGTCTTACTCCGACACCCACCCCCATCACCATTTCACAACCACCTTCGCCAACAGCGGTTGCGCCCGCTCCGAAAGCCGATGGGGATGCCCTTAAACCCTACCAGGTAGCCATGCTGCCGCAGTTCGCTGGCGACATCGCCCAACTGGACGATCCCACCCGATACCACATTGACCTGGCTGTGGACATGGAGACCCTCACCCTGAGAGGCACTCAGAAGGTGCTCTATACCAACAATGAGCCGGTTGAACTGCAAGAGATCTATTTCCGTCTCTTTCCCAATACCCCTGAGCATGGGAGCCGGCTGAGCGTCGAACGTATCCTTATCAACGGACAGGAGCCCCAGGTGATCTATGAACTGAGCGACACGGCCCTGAAGGTGCTTCTGCCGGAGCCCCTGGCTCCCGAGGCCCAACTGGAGATTCTCATTGACTTCACCGTAGTCGTTCCCGAGGGCAATCAGCACGGCTATGGAGCTTTCAATTACGAGAATGGGATCATGGCTCTGGCCGGTTTCTATCCCCTGGTGCCAGTCTACGACGACAAGGGCTGGAACGTGGAGCTGGCTCCCGACTACGGTGACGTGGTCTACAGCGACACCGCCCTCTATGACCTCCGCCTTACCGTACCAAAGGATCTGGTGGTGGCCACCTCTGGCTCGCTCGTTTCAGAAACTGACAACGATGACGGGACCCGGACTCTCCACTTTGTCAGTGGCCCCATGCGGGACTTTAACGTGGTCATGAGCCGGGATTTCGTGGTGAAGAATAACACCGTGGGGCAGACCCTCGTCAACTCGTATTACCTTCCTGTGGATGAAGACGCTGGCGAGAGGGTGCTGCAATACGCCAGCGACGCCCTGCGCACCTACAGCGAGCGTTTTGGTCTTTACCCTTTTGCCGAATTTGATGTCGTCGAAGCACCCATCACAGCGGCGGGCATCGAGTACCCGGGCCTGATCGTCATTGCCCGGCGGTTCTACGAGGAGAAACAAGAGGGCGGCTTCTTCGAGTTCGCCACAGCCCACGAGGTGGCTCACCAGTGGTGGTACAGCCTGGTGGGCAACGACCAGGTGGACGAGCCCTGGCTGGACGAGGCCCTGACCAACTACTCGACCCTCATTTACATTGAGGACGTCCATGGACAACAGGAAGCTCAATCTGTCCTGGCTGACTACTTCGAGAGCACTTACCAGCAGATTGTTGAGGAGGGCCGTGACGCGGCGGTCGCTCAGCCGGTGGCTGCTTTCTCCAAAGAGGACTATGGGCCCATCGTTTACGGCAAGGGGCCTCTTTTCTTCCACGCCCTGCGTCAGAAATTGGGCGATGAGACCTATTTTGCTGTCATGAGGGAATACCTGCGTCAGCACAAATATCAAATCGCTACCCCGGAAAGTTTCATGAGGGTGGCAGAATCCGTCTCAGGACGGGACCTCGATGCCCTTTACAAGCAATGGCTCCTGAGCACTAAAAGGCAGCCCTAGGGTGCTGGGGGCAATGTTCAACTGGCTCCTTGGGAGTGTGGGACATGCACAAAGAGACTCCCTCTTACCTTGAACTCTACTATCAGGGCGAGTTGGCCCGCCGCATTGAGCGGGCCTACGCCTTGCTGGAGTCTTGTACCCTCTGTCCCAGGAAATGTGGCATCAATCGCCTGGCCGGTCAGCAGGGTTTCTGCCGCGCCGGCCCTGAGCTCAAGGTGGCCAGTTGGAACGTTCATCTTTGGGAAGAGCCGCCCATCAGCGGCTTCCATGGCTCAGGCACCATTTTCTTCTCCGATTGTACCGGGCGATGCCTTTTCTGCCAGAATTACCCCATCAGTCAGTTAGGGGTAGGCAACATCGTCCCGGTCGAACGGCTGGCCGAGATGATGTTAGAACTGCAAGCCAGAGGTTGTCACAACATCAACCTGGTCACCCCCACTCATTTCGTGCCTCAGATTCTGGCCGCCTTACCCCAGGCTATCGCGGGCGGCCTGCACCTGCCCCTGGTCTACAACTCCAGCGGTTACGAAACCGTGGAGGTGTTGCGACTCCTTGAAGGTGTGATAGACATCTGGCTACCTGATGCCAAATACGCCGATGATGGTATCGCCCACCGCCTGTCAGGATTCTCCCATTACGTCGAGCATAACCGCGCTGCTCTCCGGGAGATGTATCGCCAGGTAGGGGATGAACTGGTGTTAGACGCAAGGGGTCTTGCCAGGCGGGGGATGATTGTGCGCCATCTGGTCTTGCCGGAAGGGCTGGCCGGCACTGGAGAGGTTCTGCACTGGATAGCCACCGCCCTCTCGCCTCGCATCCATATCAGCCTGATGGACCAATACTTCCCTGCCCACCGGGCTGTCGGCCATCCTGTGTTGGGCCGCAAAATCACTCCGCAGGAGTACGAAGAAGCCTTGTACGCCTTTGAAGCAGCCGGGCTTATGAATGGCTGGCGACAGGAACATTGCGTTTGTGCCGACTAAAATCGTCCACTGGAGGCCTTCGATGGTCGGCCTGCGCTGACCAACCCGAAGGGGGTGTCAACGCAGGTTGACACCCGGCGCGACAGTGCGTAGGTCGGGTTGTGAACCCGACCCACTTGTTAAGGCATTTTCATCCTTTGCCAGGCGATAGCCGGGCATGGTGGCTACTCAGAAACTTGACGGCCAGTTTCTGTCTTTTTGGAATGGCGGGCCCTGTCATGGGAAACTCGCAATGAGTAAGGGAGGATTTCAATGCAGAAACAACCCAACTCTCGCATGTGTTTTGTCTGTGGGATGCAGAACCCCATCGGACTGAAAGCTTTCTTTTATCAGGATGAGGCAGGCCGGGTGATAGCTCACTTCATTGGCAAAGAGGAGCACCAGGGCTATCCGGGGGTGATGCACGGTGGTATTGTCACCGCCCTGTTGGACGAAGTCATCGGGCGGGTGGCCATCGCCCACGAGATGTGGGCGGTGACGGCTAAATTGGAGGTGAGATTCCGTCGTCCCGTGCCTGTGGGGCAACCCTTGACCCTGATAGGGGAGATGACCCATCGGCGCCATCGCACCCTGGAAGGGCGCGGAGAGATCCGGTTGGAAGACGGCACTGTAGCCGCCGAAGCTCAAGGCGTCTACATCCGCCTGTCCCAGGAAGAGATCGAACGGGTGGAGAAGGAATTGGAATTCTGGAGGGTGGTGCCGGATTAAGGCCAGTCTTCT
>Ga0068707_1001602_pt1 | contig 15874 bp, 10 predicted proteins | sample YNPNPMetaG_FD_66600 | JGI IMG/M metagenome (GOLD analysis project Ga0068707, IMG submission 66600) | Anoxygenic and chlorotrophic microbial mat microbial communities from Yellowstone National Park, USA - YNP NP MetaG | ecosystem: Environmental > Aquatic > Thermal springs > Hot (42-90C) >...
CGGCTGGCCATGGCCAACGCCGGCCCGAACACGGGCAACTGCCAGTTCTTCATTACCGAGGCGCCCACGCCGCATCTGAACGGCGCCCACACGATCTTCGGTCAGGTGGTTGAGGGCCAGGAACTGGTAGGCAAGATCGCGCGGGTGCCCCGCGACGCCAATGACAAGCCGCGCACGCCGGTGCGGATCACCAGCGTGACGTTCCAGCGGGAAGGTCCGCCGCCTCCCAATGACCCGCTGGGTCCGCCCCGGCCGCCGGCCAAGAAAGCGGCCAAGGGCGCGGGCAAATAGGCCGGATCAGCGCTCGGCGGCTTTTTCCTCCAGCGGGATCTCGAAGTAAAACAGCTCGCGCCCGCTGGAGGCCTCGCGCAGGCCCGTCAGATAGAGCACGGCGCCGCTGCGGTAGGGCGCCTGAAAATAGAAGAAGCCGGAGGCCGTCTGCTTGGGGGGCAGCACGCGGGCCGAGAAGGCGCGGCCCTCGATCTCCCAGGCATCCAGGGGATTCTTGCGCCGCGACAGCCGCGGCTTGCCGCCGGGGATGGGGCCGGTGACCATGCCCGGCCGCTCGGGGGCTCGCAGGAAGCGGATCTGGTCGGGGGGAGTGGCCTCGACGCGGCTGCGATCCGGCATGACGTACTCGACCTTCAGCCGGTCCAGCGCCAGGGCCTGCTCGCCCGCGTTTTCGATGATCACCAGCACGGGCAGCACGCCGTGCCGGTTGGGGTTGAGCTTGCCGAAGGCCGCCTTGGCTTGTTCCTCGGTGACGCAGGCGCGCGCGGCCACGGTGACGCGCTCGACCTTCTGGCGGTTGGGATAATCAGTAATTGCGCCGGGCTGGAACTTCGGCTGGTCTTTCGCCGCCGCCAGGGCGGCCAGGAGTAAAAGCCAGTTGGGCATCCGAGTGGTCATGACGCTTTACCGCCTGCTCGAAGCGGCCGCGTCGCCTTTGCTGTTGCTTTACCTGTTGGGCCGCGGGCTGAAGGACCGGCGCTACTGGCGCGGCTTGAAGGAACGCTTCGGCCTGCTGCCCGGATCATACCGGCAGACGGCGCCCGGGGCGATCTGGTTACACGCCGTCTCGGTGGGCGAGGTGCTTGCCTCGCTGGAGCTGGTCCGGCGGTTGCGCGCCGCGCTGCCCGCCGCGCCGCTTTATCTTTCGGTGACCACGCTGGCGGGCCGGGCGCTGGCCGAGCAGAAGCTGGGCGAACTGCTCGAGGGGGTCTTTTACGCGCCGCTCGATTACTGCTTTGCCGTGCGCGCCGTGCTGCGGCGGCTGCGCCCGCGTGCGGTCGTGGTGCTGGAGACGGAAATCTGGCCCAATCTCTGGCGGGAGGTCAAGCGGGCCGGCTGCGCGCTCCTGATTCTGAACGCGCGCATCTCGGACCGCGCCCTGCCGCGCTACCGGCGCTTCCGCCGGTTCTTTCAGCCGGTGCTGGACTTGCCCGACGCTATTCTGGCGCAGAGCGCGCTGAGCCGCCGGCGCTATCTCGAACTGGGAGCCCCGGAAGGGAAAGTGCGGGTCGGGGGCAACCTCAAGTACGATTTCGACCCGACCGAAGCCCCTGTCCCCGAACCGGTCGGGCGCTTCATCGAGCGGCTCCGGCCGGCGGAGATCTGGATCGCGGCCAGCACCATGCCGCCGGCCGAGGCGGGCGACCCGGACGAGGACGAAGCGGTCATCGAGGCTTTCCGCCGGCTGGCGGTGTCGCGCCCGGGCCTGCTGTTGATTCTGGCGCCCCGCCGCCCCGAGCGTTTCCCCGCCGCCGCGCAGAGGCTGGAGCGCGCCGGCGTGCCGTTTCTGAAGCGCTCGGAGCTGGAGGGCGAAAGCGCCCTGAGGCTGCCGGGCGTCTTGCTGCTGGACAGCATCGGAGAGCTGGCGGGACTTTTCGCCCTGGCCGATGTGGTTTTCATGGGGGGCACGCTGGCCCGGCGCGGCGGGCACAACATCCTCGAGCCGGCCGCCTTCGCCCGCGCGGTCGTCGTGGGGCCGCACATGGAGAATTTCCCGGCGATCATCGAAGAGTTCCGCACCGCCGGGGCGGTGGTGGAAATCCGGGCGGCTGCGGAGCTGGCCCGGGTCCTCGAAGAGCTGCTTTCCGACGGCCTGCGGCGGAGGGAGCTGGGCGAGCGGGCCCGCCGGGCGGCTCTGGCCGAGCGAGGCGCCGCCGGCCGGGCCGTGGCGGAAATTCTGAGCCGCTACGGCGAGGCTCTCCCGCGCCTGGCGCCGTCCTGGCCGCTGCGCGCATCCCTGTGGCCGCTTTCACGGCTCTGGTTGCTGGGCGGCGCGCTCAAGCGCCGCTGGGCGTCGTGGCGACGGCGCGAGCTGGCGACCCCCGTCGTCAGCATCGGGGGCCTGAGCATGGGCGGTGCGGGCAAGACGCCCTTCACGCTCTGGCTGGCCGCAAAGCTGAAGGCGCGCGGCCGGCGGCCGGCGATCCTGTTGCGCGGCTATCGGCGCGCTACGGCCCAGCGCAGCACGCTGCTGGAGGAGGGCGCCCAGGCGCCGGCCTCGCTGACGGGCGACGAGGCGCAGATTTACCTGCGGGCAGGGGTGGCGCCGGTGGGGATCGGCTGCGACCGGGCGGCGACCGGGCGGCTGATGGAAGCGCGCTTCGCGCCGGAGGTGTTCCTGTTGGACGACGGCTTCGCGCATCACCGGCTGCGGCGGGACCTGGATATCGTCCTGGTGGACGCGCTGGATCCCGAGGGGGCGGTGTTTCCCCTGGGCCGGTGGCGAGAGCCGCTCTCGGCGCTGGCGCGGGCCGATCTGATTGTGATCACGCGCGCCGAGAGCGCGCCCGATACGGTGGCCGTCGAGCGGCGTTTGAGGCGGTACAATGCGCGCGCCCGGCTGTATCGCGCCCGGCTGGCGGCGCGGGCTTGGGTGGAGGCCGGAAGCGGCGCGCGCCTGGCGCTGGATCCACCCCCGTTCCGCCGGCCGGCGGCCTTTTGCGGGTTGGCCCAGCCGGCCGCATTCTGGCGCACGCTGCTGCTGTTGGGTTGCCGGCCGGCGTGGCGCCGGGCGTTCGCCGATCATCATCGCTACCGCGCGGCGGAGTTGCGCGAGCTGGCGGCCCAGGCGCGAGCGGCGGGGGCCGGCGCCCTGGTGACGACCGAGAAGGACGCCATGAACCTGCCGCCGGACTGGCGCGCGTGGGTGGGCTCGCTGCCGCTATACTGGCTGGAGGTGAGCTGGGAGGTGGACGAGGAGGACTCGCTGCTGGCCGCCGTCGAGCAGTGCCTGCGGCGGCGGGCGGATGCTGCCGGCCGGGCCCGCGATTGACCGATCGCGCTCGGGTCCGATACACTTTGAAATGCTGTTTCCTGATGGCTTCCAACCAGCCGCCAGGCTTTGAGTGCCGATAGGGAGGTCGCTCCGTGTCAGAAGGGCGCAGTTACATTTTCACCTCGGAGTCCGTCACCGAGGGCCATCCCGACAAGATGGCCGATCAGATTTCCGACGCCGTGCTGGATGCGGTGATGGAGCAGGACCCGACCGGCCGGGTGGCCTGCGAGGTCCTGGTGACCACCGGCGTTTGCGTGGTGGCAGGCGAGATCACCACCCGGGCTCACCTGGACATTCCGCAACTGGCGCGGGAGACCATCCGGGAGATCGGCTATACGGACGCCTGCTACGGCTTTGACTGGCAGACCTGCGGCATTCTCAACATGGTGCAGCGGCAATCGCCCGACATCGCTATGGGGGTGGATGTCGGCGGGGCGGGCGATCAAGGCCTGATGTTCGGGTACGCCTGCGATGAGACTCCCGAGCTGATGCCGCTGCCCATCATGATGGCCCACAAGCTGGTGCGCCGGCTGAGCGAAGTGCGGCGGGCGGGCCTTGTGGACTTTCTGCGTCCGGACGGCAAGAGCCAGGTCTCGGTCGAGTATGTGGACGGAGCGCCCAAGCGGATCACGGCCGTGGTGGTCTCGACCCAGCACAGCGACCGGGTCTCCATCGAAGAGGTGCGCCGCGAGGTCCGGCGGCACGTCATCGAGGCGGTGATCCCGCCCGAGATGGTGGACAGCCGGACCCAGTACCATATCAACCCCACCGGGCGGTTCGTCATCGGCGGGCCGCACGGGGACACCGGGCTGACCGGGCGCAAGATCATCGTGGACACTTACGGCGGCGTGGGCCGGCACGGCGGCGGCTGCTTCTCGGGCAAGGATCCCACCAAAGTGGACCGCTCGGCCTGCTACATGGCCCGCTACATCGCCAAGAACATCGTGGCGGCCGGGCTGGCGCGGCGCTGCGAAGTGCAGCTCGCTTACGCCATCGGGGTGGCCGAGCCGGTCTCGGTCTCGGTGAACACCTTCGAGACCGGCCGCGTGCCGGAGGAAAGAATCGTCGAGCTGATCCGGGAGCACTTCCCGCTGACGCCCCGGGGCATGATCGAGCATTTGAAATTGAGGCGTCCGGTCTACCGCCGCACGGCGGCCTTCGGCCACTTCGGGCGGACCGAGGAGACCTTCACCTGGGAGGCGGCCGACAAGGCGGCAGCGCTGCGCGAGGCGGCGCGGCCTTGGGCCGCCACCACGGCTTGAGTGCGGGGCGCGGGAGGGAGGAGGCAATGTCGGGCAATCCGCAGATTTCCATTCCCTGCGACGTCAAGGATCTTTCCCTGGCCGAGGCCGGCCGGCGCCGGATCGAGTGGGCTTTTCAGTCCATGCCGGTGCTCCAGCAGATTCGCAAACAGTTCATCAAGGAGCAGCCGCTGGCGGGCATTCGCATCTCGGCCTGCCTGCACGTGACTACGGAAACCGCCAACCTGATGGTGGCTTTGCGCGACGGCGGGGCCGCGCCCGTGTTGTGCGCCTCCAATCCGCTCTCCACGCAGGACGACGTGGCGGCCGCCCTGGTCCGCGACTACGGCATCCCGGTCTTCGCCATCAAAGGCGAAACCAACGAGACCTACTATGCCCACATCGCCGCCGCCATCGAACACCAGCCGCAAATCACCATGGACGACGGCTGCGACCTGGTGACCACGCTGCACACCCGCCGGCAGGAGCTGCTGGAAGGGGTGCTGGGGGGCACCGAGGAAACCACCACGGGCGTCATCCGCCTGCGGGCCATGGCCAAGGAGGGCGTGCTGCGCTATCCGGTGATCGCCGTCAACGACGCCATGACCAAGCACCTGTTCGACAACCGTTACGGCACCGGGCAGAGCACGGTGGACGGCATCATCCGGGCCACCAACATCCTGCTGGCCGGGATCAATTTCGTGGTGGCCGGTTACGGCTGGTGCGGCCGGGGCGTGGCCATGCGGGCCCGGGGCATGGGGGCCAACGTGATCATCTGCGAGGTGGATCCCATCAAGGCGCTGGAGGCCCTGATGGACGGCTACCGGGTGATGTCCATGTCCGAGGCGGCCGAGGTGGGCGACGTGTTCGTCACCTTGACCGGCAACAAGAACGTGATCGGCCGGGAGCACTTCGAGCGGCTCAAGAACGGCGCCATCCTGGCCAATTCGGGCCACTTCAACGTCGAGATTGATCTGGAGGCGCTGGGCCGGATGGCTTCCAGCCGGCGGCCGGTGCGCGAGTTCGTCGAGGAGTACGCCCTGCGGGACGGCCGGCGGATCTACGTGCTGGGGGAAGGCCGGCTGATCAATCTGGCGGCGGCCGAGGGCCATCCGGCCTCGGTGATGGACATGAGTTTCGCCAACCAGGCGCTGGCGGTCCAGTACCTGGTGGACAATCACGCCCGCCTGCAGCGGCGGGTCTATCCGGTGCCCGAGGAGCTGGACAAGCGGGTGGCGCGCATGAAGCTGGAATCCATGGGCGTCAAGATAGACCGGCTGACGCCGGAACAGGAGCGCTATCTGGCCACCTGGTCGGAGGGAACCTGAGGCGCGGTTCGAGCGAGGTGAGCCTTTGGCCCAAGCGGTAGAGATTCGCAAGACGCTGGAAATCACGGTGCCCGCCGAAGAGGTGGCCCAGGCCAGCGAGCGCGCCACCGCCAAGATCCAGAAGAAGGTCCACCTGCGCGGTTTTCGTCCGGGCAAAGCGCCGACCAGCCTGATCCAGCGGCTCTACGCCGACCAGATCCGCCACGAGGTTCTCAACGAGCTGGTGCCCAAGCACCTGTTCAAGCGGGCCGAGGAGGAAGGGCTGGTCATCGTGGGCACGCCCGACGTGCGAGAGGTGCATTTCCAGCCGGGCGACCCCCTGCGCTTCAAGGCCGAGTTCGAGATTCAGCCACGCTTCGAGTTGGGGGAGTACAAGGGCATCGAGGTGCCCTACCAGGAGCCGGAGGTCACCGAGGAGGACGTGGCCCGGCGGCTGGAGCAGATCCGGGAGCAGAAGGCCGAATACGTGAGTGTCGAGCCGCGGCCGGCCGCCGACGGCGATTACGCCGTGGTGGCGCTGGAGAGCCTCTCAGGCGCCGAGCCTCCCATCCGCCAGGAGGAGACGATCCTGGAGGTGGGGGGCGCTGACACCCTGGAGGCTTTCAGCCAGAATGTCCGCGGCATGTCCCCGGGCGAAGAAAAGGTCTTCGATGTGCCTTACCCGGAGGATTACGGGCAGCGCCGGCTGGCGGGCAAGACGGTGCGCTTTCGGGCCCGGCTGAAGGCCATCCGCCGCAAGGAGCTGCCCGAGCTCAACGACGAGTTCGCGCAGGATTTGGGCGACTACCTGAACCTGGAGGAACTGCGCGAGGCGGTCCGCCGTTCGCTGCTGGCGGAGCGGCAGATGCTGGCCCGCCAGCAGGCCCAGGACAAGCTGGTGGACAAGCTGGTCGAGATGCACGACTTTCCGGTGCCGGAAGCCTACATCGAGCGGCAGATCGAGCATCAGCTCCAGAGCTATTTCCAGGAGCTGGCCGCCGAGGGAGTGGACGTCACCAAGCTGAAGGTGGATTGGGAGCGCTTGAAGGCTTCCCGGCGGGAGCGCGCCATTCACGAGGTGAAGGCCTCCCTGTTGCTGGACAGGATCGCCGAGCGGGAGGGCATCTACGCCACCCAGGACGAAGTGGACCGGGAGGTGCAGCGGATCGCCCGCCAGCAGCGCGAGCCGGTAGCGGCGGTGCGCCTGCGGCTGGAGAAGGAGGACGGGCTGCGCCGCATCGCCTCGCGCATTCGCACCGAAAAGACCCTTTCTTTTTTGTTCGAACACGCCACCAAGACCGCGCAACCTTGAGAGACCGGGTGCGGCCCGCTAGTGAAGGCCGGGCCGATTGCAGTACAATGAGCCGAGTGGAGCCTGAATTGCTTGACGGGCGGCCTCCGCGCACCGGCAAGCTCCTGAACAGCGGGAGGAAAACCTCATGCGCGGCTTTCTGAAGTCCGGCCTGCTGGCCGGGATGTTGTGCGCGGTCGGTTTCAGCGGTTCGCTCCAGCAGGAAACGCCCCGCCCGGCGGAGGCCGGCAAGCCGGCCGCCGAGCCGGCCAAAGAATCGCTGGCGGAAGCGGCCCCGGCGGCGGTGGATCCCAAGACTTATCTGATCGGCCCCGAGGACATTTTGTTGATCCGGGTCTGGCGGGAGCCCGAGCACTCCGGTCTGGTGACCGTGCGCCCGGACGGCAAGATCACGCTCCCGCTGATCGGCGACATCCAGGCGGCCGGCTTGACGCCGGACAAGCTGGACGCCGCGGTGACCGAGGCGCTGTCGAAATACATCAACAACCCGGACGTGATCGTCTCGGTCCAAGCGGTGCGCAGCAAGCGCTACTACGTCACCGGCGAGGTGAACCGCCCGGGCGCTTTCCCGCTGGTGACGCCGCTGCGGGTGCTGGAGGCCCTGACGCTGGCCGGCGGCTTTCGCGATTTCGCCAACAAGAAGAACATTACGATCCTGCGCGGGAACCAGCGCTTCAAGTTCAACTACAACGATGTGGTCAAGGGCAAGAACCTGGCGCAGAACATCCTGCTGGAAAACGGGGATTACATCATCGTGCCCTGAGGGCGCCCCCGGCGTGAACCCTTCCAGCCGATAAGAGAAGAGAGGCAGATGCAACCGGCCGCGGAGACCCTGGCGACGCCCAGGCGGCCCCTGGACGTAGAGGATTACATTGACATCGTGCGCCGGCACAAGAGCTGGCTGATCGGGCCCGCCTTCGCCGGCCTGGTGGGCGCCGTGGTGGCGGCGTTTCTCTGGCCGGACACCTACATTTCGCAAGCCACCATCCAGGTGACCCCGCCCCAGGTGCCCGACCGCCTGGTTCCCTCCAACGTGAACATGGAGATGGCGCAGCGCATCTCGGCCATGGCCTCCAATATCTTGAGCCGGCCCACGCTCACCACCATCATCCAGACCTACGGCCTGTACCCGCGCGAGCGCAGCCGCCGGCCCATGGAAGACATCATCGAGCAGATGCGCACCCGCGACATCGGCATCAGCCCCGTGCGCCCGGTCTCGGGAACGGCCCGCGGCCAGGCCTCGGCTTTCCGCATCTCGTTCGCCTACGAAAACCGGATCCTGGCCCAGAAGGTCACTGCCGATCTGGCCGGCCGCTTCATCGAGGAGAACATTCGGACCCGCTCCAGCCAGTCCGTGCAAGCCACCGAGTTCCTCAAGGACCAGCTCCTCCAGGCCAAGAAGGAGCTGGATACGCTGGAGAACAAACTGACCGACTTCCGCGTCAAGTACGCCGGCCGCCTGCCCGACCAACTGGAGCATAACCTGCAAGCCATCCGCTCCTTCGAGACGCAGCTCTCCGGGGTCAACGACGCCATCAGCCGCATCGGGCAGGAAAAGTTGCTGCTGGAATCGCAGATCCGCCTGGTGAAGGATCAGGCCGCGGCGCTGGCGGCGGCGCCTGAGGCGGCCGGCGGGGCGGTGCGCAGCGAGCGCCTGGCGGAAGTCGAGCGCCAAATCCTGGCCTTGGAGACCGCCCTCACCGGGCTGCGCGAGCGCTACCGGGAAAGCCATCCGGACGTCCAGCGCCTGGAAGCCCAGTTGGCCGGCCTCCGCAAGACCCGCGAACGGCTGCTCACCCAGGAGGAGGCCCCCAAGCAAGAGGCCGCCAAGCCGCGTCCCCTCACGGCCGAACAGGCCAAGCTGTTGCGCGCGGCGGAAGCCTCGATCAGCCGCCTCCAGAGCCAGATCGAGGCCAAGAACCTGGATCTGGAAGCCAGGCTCAAGGAGCAGCAACAGCTTCAGAAGCTCATCAAGGAATACCAGAGCCGGATCGAAAGCAGTCCCCTGGTGGAACGCGAGTACGCCGACCTCCAGCGCAACCACGAGCTGGCCAAGGCGCGCTATGAGGACCTGACCAAGAAAGCCACCGCCTCGGAAATGGCCACCGACCTGGTGACGCGCGGGCAGGGCGACCGGCTGGAGCTGCTGGAGCCGGCCTCCCTGCCCGAGCGGCCTGCCAAACCCAACCGCCTGGTGATCATCGGAGTGGGGTTGGGTTTGGGATTGGTGGCCGGCGTCTTCGCGGTCGGCGCCCGGGAGATGAAGGACACCTCGCTGAAGAATCTCAAGGACGTGCGGGCTTACACCAAGCTGGCGGTGCTGGGCACCATTCCCTTGCTCGAGAACGACCTGGTGGTCCGCCGCAAGCGAAGACTGGCCTGGCTGGCCTGGTCGGCGGCCTCGATCCTTGGAGTGGCGGCGATGGCCGGCTCGGTCCTTTACTACTACACCAACCGAGCTTGAAGGGAGTGATGCGGGCGGAGGCGATCCAATGAGTCGGGTTCACGAGGCGTTGCGGAAAGCGGAACAACTGGGCGCGGCGCCGGCGGAGAGCGCGCCGGCTGTTCCCTCCCCTCAGCCGTCCGAGGCGGTGCAAGGCCCGGGCTTGTTTGCCGGCGGCAGCTTCCTGGACCAACTCGAGGAAGTGCCCTTCCGGCCCGCCCCGGAAGCCCTGCTGATTGATCTGGGGCGGCCCCAGGAGGCGCCCAGCGAAGAATTCCGCAGCCTGCGTACGAAGCTCAATCATTTGCAGGGCCTTCAGCCTTTGCACACCCTGGTGGTAACCAGCGCCTCCCCGGCCGAGGGCAAGTCCTTCGTGGCTTGCAACCTGGCGCTATCCGAAGCCCAGTTAAGCGGGAACTACACCCTGCTGGCCGATTTCGACTTTCGCCGCCCGGTGGTCCACAACCTCTTCCAGATTTCCCGCACCCCGGGCGTCACCGACTATCTGTTGGGGAACGCTCCGCTGGAGGCGGTGATCAAGCGGGTGGCGGGCAGCAACCTGTTCCTGATGCCGGCCGGCGCCAGCGTGAAAAACCCGCTCGAGCTACTGAACCTGCGCCAGGCTCGGGTCCTGCTGCGCGAGCTGCCCCGCCTGTTCCATTGGGTGATCCTGGACAGCCCGCCGCTGCTGTTCTCGGCCGACGCCAATTTGATGGGCACGCTGACCGACGCGACCATCCTGGTGGTGCGCATCGGCCAGACCACCATAGACATGGTGACGCGCGCCATGCAGTCGTTGTGCGAGAACAACGTGCTGGGCGTGGTGGTCAACGGAGCGCGCGCCGGCGAGCTCTACAGCAAATACACCTATTATTACTCCAGCTACCGCGAGCGCCCGGAGCAAGCCGACGGCGCCCTGGCGCCGGCCGGAGACGAAGCCGGCCCGCCGGCGCCGCAGGATCCGGCTAGCGCTTGATGATGGGCCGCAGCGGCCGGGCGTAAATGTGGCGGAAGGCGACCGGTCCGTGGTCGCCTTGAAGCATCAGGGGATTCAGGGGCGCCTCCTCCAGGGGCATATGGGCGCGCGTCGGCCCTTCCACCTCTACGTTTTCCTGCACGGAGAGGCCGTTGTGAAGCACGCGCAGGAAGCGCGCGTTCTGCACCTTGCGCCCTGCGGCGTCGAAGCGCGGCGCCTGGAACCAGATCTGAAACGACTGCCACTGGCCCGGCTGCCGGCTGGCGTTGCGCGAGGGCGGCGAACCGCCTACGCCCTGGCCGTCTATCCAGCGGTGGTAGATGGCGCCGCAGTCCGAGGTCTTCATGGGTTCCCAGGAACCCCAACTGTCGAAGATCTGCACCTCGTAGAGGCCGTGCAAATAGACGCCGGAATTGGAGCCTTTGGCCAGCAGGAACTCCAGGTACAGCTCGAGGTCGCCGAATTTCTCGTCGGTGACCAGGTTCACGGTGCGGCCGTTGGGGCCGTTCAGCAGGCGGTCGCCGGGCAGGGGTACGGCGAACAGCCTCGTGGGGCCAAGCAGGCGTTCCCAGCGCACGCCGCGGGTCGTCATCCACTCGTTCTTCGCGCGGTCGTCTTGAGGATGCCAGCCCGCCAGATCCCGCCCGTTGAACAGCGGTCTCCAGCCCTCCTCGAGCAGGAAGGGCGGATCCCCGTGGTCCTCGCCGTCGTTCAGCTCGGGCAGTTTCTGGGCCGCGGCGGGAAAGCAGATCAGGGGGAGCAGGCACCAGCCGATCGAGAGCTTTCGCATGTTCCCATTGTGCCGCAGGTGGCGGCCGGCGTCCGCCGGGAGCGCCCTCAGACCACCGTCTCGCGCGGGGCGTGGATTTCCTGCAAGCTCCAGACGCGGAGGGGATCGCGGCGGCGCGAGGCGACGGCTTCGGCCACGGCGCGGGCCGCGCTCATCGTGGTGATGCAGGGAACCCGGTAAGCCAGCGCCGTGCGCCGGATGGCCTTTTCGTCCGAGAAGGAGTGCGCGCCCGCCGGCGTGTAGATGACCAGTTGCACCGCCCCGGCCTTCATCAAATCCACGCCGTTGGGCCGGCCTTCGTTGACCTTGAACACCGTGCGGCAGTTCAGGCCCGCGGCGCGCAATGCGGCCGCGGTGCCCCGCGTCGCCGCCAGGGAAAAGTCGAATTGGGCCAGCGCCCGCGCGATGTCCACAGCCTGCGGCTTGTCCCGGTCGTTCACGCTGAGGAAGACGGAACCGCGTTCGGGCAGCGGCACGCCGGCGCTCCACTGGGCTTTGGCGAACGCCTCGCCGAAATTCTCGCCCACCCCCATGACCTCGCCGGTCGAGCGCATCTCCGGCCCCAGCGCGGGATCCACTCCCGGGAACTTGCTGAAGGGGAACACGGGCGACTTGACGAAGAACTGGGGCACCGGCAGCACGCCGGAAACCTGCCCGGCGGTGAGGCGGGCGAAGTCCCTCAGGCGCCCGCCCAGCATCAGCCCGACGGCGATCTTGGCCAGCGGCACGCCGGTCGCTTTGCTGACGTAGGGCACCGTGCGCGAAGCGCGGGGATTGACCTCCAACACGTAGACCGTGCCGTTCTTGACGGCATACTGCACGTTCATCAGGCCCACCACGCGCAGCTCGCGGGCCAGCCGCACGGTGTAGCGCTCGATGGCTTCCAGCGTCTGGGCTCCGATCGAGATGGCGGGCAGCACGCAGGAGGAATCGCCCGAGTGAATGCCGGCCTCTTCGATGTGCTCCATGATGCCCGCGATCAGCACGTCCTCGCCGTCGGAGAGGGCGTCCACGTCCACTTCCAGCGCGTCCTCCAGGAAGCGGTCAATCAGCACGGGGCGCTCCTGGCTGAAGACCACCGCCTCGCGCATGTACCGCCGCACCGTCTCCTCGTCGTAAGCAATCACCATCGCCCGCCCGCCCAGCACGTAGCTGGGGCGCACCAGCACCGGGTAGCCGATGCGCCGCGCGACCCCGCAGGCTTCCTCGACGCTGGTGGCCGAACCGTTGGGCGGCGAGGGGATCGCCAGCCGGTCCAGCAAGGCGCCGAACAGCTTGCGATCCTCGGCCAGATCAATGGACTCCGGATCGGTGCCGATGATCGGCACCCCGGCCCGCTTCAGGGGCAGGGCCAGCGTCAGGGGAGTCTGCCCGCCGAACTGCACGATCACCCCGTCGGGCCGCTCGGTCTCGTAGATGTTCAGCACCTCCTCCAGCGTCAGGGGCTCGAAGTACAGCCGGTCGCTGGTGTCGTAGTCGGTCGAGACCGTCTCCGGGTTGCAGTTGACCATGATGGACTCCACCCCGAACTCGCGCAGGGCGAAGGAGGCGTGGCAGCAGCAGTAATCGAACTCGATGCCTTGCCCGATGCGGTTGGGTCCGGCGCCCAGGATCATGACCTTGCGGCGCCGGGCCGGCGCGGCTTCGCATTCCCCCTCGTAGCTGGAATACAGGTAGGGCGTAAAGCTTTCGAACTCGGCCGCGCAGGTGTCCACCCGGTTGAAGACCGCGCGGATGCCCCACTCCAGGCGGCGCCGGCGCACCTCGAGCTCGTCCACGCCCCACAGGCGGGCCAGCGTGCGATCGCCCAGGCCGTTGCGCTTGGCCTGCCGCAGTTGCTCGGGCGAGACGGCCTGCGGGCCGGCGGCCTCCAGTTCGGCCTCCTCCTCGACCGCCTGGCGCACCTGCTCGAGAAACCAGGGGTCAATGGCGGTCATCTCGTAAAGCTGGGCCAGGGGGTAGCCCCGGCGCAAGGCGAAGCGCAGGTAGTTCAGGCGGTCGGGATTGGGCGTGATCAACTTTTGCGGAATGAGCGCCTCATCGTAGACCTCGGCCGCCGGCGAGCGGCCGGTCTCCAGGCTGCGCATGGCTTTGGCCAGAGCCTGCTTGAAGGTGCGGCCGATGGCCATCACCTCGCCCACCGATTTCATCTGCGTGCCCAGCACCGCCTCGGCGCCCGGGAATTTCTCGAACTGCCAGCGGGGGATCTTGACCACCACGTAGTCAATGGTGGGCTCGAAGCAGGCCGGCGTCTTGCGCGTGATGTCGTTGGGGATCTCGTCCAGCCGATAGCCCACCGCCAGCTTGGCGGCGATCTTGGCGATGGGGAAGCCGGTGGCTTTCGAGGCCAGGGCCGAGCTGCGCGAGACCCGGGGGTTCATCTCGATGATCACCATGCGCCCGGTGCGGGGATGGATGGCGAACTGGACGTTGGAGCCGCCCGTATCCACCCCGATCTCGCGCAGGCAGGCCAGCGCGGCGTCGCGCATCATCTGGTACTCGCGATCGGTGAGGGTCTGGGCGGGGGCCACCGTGATCGAATCGCCGGTATGCACGCCCATGGGATCGAAGTTTTCGATCGAGCAGATCACGATGGCGTTGTCGGCCAGGTCGCGCATCACCTCCAGCTCGAACTCCTTCCAGCCCAGCACGCTCTCCTCGATCAGCACCTCGTGCACCGGGGAGATGTCCAGCCCCCGCTCCAGCAGCTCGAGCAGATCCTCGCGGTTGTATGCGATGCCGCCGCCCGTGCCCCCCAGGGTGAAGCTGGGCCGCAGGATCACCGGGTAGCCGATGCGCCCGGCGAACTCCAGCCCGTCCTCCAGGTTGTTGACGAGCTGGGACTGGGGCACTTCCAGGCAGATCTTGCGCATGGCGTCCTTGAACAGCAGGCGGTCTTCGGCCTTCTTGATGGCCTCCAGCCGGGCGCCGATCAGCTCCACGCCGTAGCGTTCGAGCACGCCCGCCTCGGCCAGCTCGACCGCCAGGTTCAACCCGGTCTGGCCGCCCACGGTGGAAAGCAGGGCGTCCGGACGCTCGCGCTCGATGATCTTTTCCAGGAAAGGCAGGCTGAGCGGCTCGACGTAAGTGCGATCGGCCAGCTCGGGATCGGTCATGATGGTGGCCGGATTGGAGTTGACCAGGACGACCTGGTAGCCGTCGGCCTTGAGCGCCTTGCAGGCCTGGGTGCCCGAGTAGTCGAACTCGCAGGCCTGGCCGATGACGATGGGCCCGGAGCCGATGATCAGGATGCGGTGCAGGTCGTTGCGTCGGGGCATCCCTGGATCAGACCTCCTGGCGGGCGTGCGCCCCGAACTCCGCCATCAGGCGGGTGAAATCCTCGAACAGGTAGAGGGAATCGTGCGGTCCGGGCGCGGCCTCGGGGTGATACTGCACCGAGAAGACCGGCTCCCAGCGGTGGCGGAATCCCTCCAGCGTCTGATCGTTCAGGTTGATGTGGGTCAGCTCGACCTGGGCCGGGTCGAGCGAATCCGGATCCACGGCGAAGCCGTGGTTGTGCGAGGTGATCTCGACCCGGCCGGTGAGGCGGTTGAGCACCGGATGGTTGGCGCCGCGATGGCCGAACTTGAGTTTGTAAGTCCGGCCGCCGAGCGCCAGGCCCAGCAGTTGGTGTCCCAGGCAAATGCCGAAGATGGGCAGCCGTCCGATCAGGCGGCGGATGTTGGCCACCTGGCGCTGGAGCGGCTCCGGATCGCCCGGGCCGTTGGAGAGGAACACGCCGTCCGGTTTCATCGCCAGCACGTCTTCGGCCGGGGTGAGCGAGGGCACCACCGTGACCTGGCAGCCGGCGTGAACCAGTCGCCGCAGGATGTTCCGCTTGATGCCGAAGTCGTAGGCCACCACGTGGAAGCGCGGCGAGACGGGCCGGCCCACGTTCTCGGAAGGCGAGCAGGCGGTCACGCCCCGTTCCCAACGGTAGGCTTGCCGGGTCGAGACGCCCGTGGCCAGGTCCAGGCCGGTCATGGGCGGAATGCGCCGGGCCTTCTCGACCAGTTCCCTCGGGTCGGCGGGCCGCCCGGAGAGCACCCCCCGCATCACGCCCAGCGTGCGCAGCCGCCGCACCAGCGCCCGGGCGTCCACCCCGGTAATCACCGGGATGTCGTGCCGGCAGAGGAACTGCCGGGCCTCCTCCTGGGCTCGCCAGTTGCTGGCCAGGGGCGAGAATTCCCGCACCACCAGCCCCTCGATATAGGGGCGGGCCGACTCGCTGTCCTCCCCGTTGGCTCCGTAGTTGCCGATGTGCGGATAGGTGAGCACCACGATCTGCCCGGCGTAGGAGGGATCGGTGAAGATCTCCTGATAGCCGGTGATGGCGGTGTTGAAGACCACCTCGCCCGAGCGCTCCACGGGCGCACCAAGGCTGCCGCCCTCGAAGACCGTTCCGTCCTCCAGGGCGAGGATCGCTGTGTTCAACCGAGGATTCCTCCCGCTGGGTGGGGTGTAACTCCTATTGGAACATTTCTGGGGGGGCTCTCTCAAGCCGCTCGCCGGCCGCCGG